>Ga0137371_10000329_pt1 | contig 33826 bp, 32 predicted proteins | sample SagtaG_7_FD_104919 | JGI IMG/M metagenome (GOLD analysis project Ga0137371, IMG submission 104919) | Vadose zone soil microbial communities from Sagehorn Ranch, Mendocino, California, USA - Sage1_R_40_16 metaG | ecosystem: Environmental > Terrestrial > Soil > Vadose zone | place: USA...
AAACTGGTGTTTCCCTCGCACCTCTTGTTGGCTGTCCAGAAAGGAACAAACGGTATGCAAGTCCTCTATCCGCGCTGTTGTGGCCTGGACATTCACAAAAAGACGGTCGTCGCCTGCATGTTGCTGACCGACCCGGATGGCACGATCCGTCGGTTCGTGCGTACCTTTGGGACGATGACGGCAGATCTGTTGGCGCTAGGCGACTGGCTGAGTCTCCACGAGGTAACGCATGTCGCCATGGAAAGTACGGGCGTGCTCTGGCGTCCCATCTTCAATGTGCTGGAAGAGGGGCGCACGCTTCTCCTGGTCAATGCTCAGCACATCAAAGCAGTACCGGGCCGTAAAACCGACGTGAAGGACAGCGAATGGCTGGCCGACCTGCTGCGCCATGGACTGTTGCGTCCAAGCTTTATTCCGCCGCCCCCGATCCGAGTCCTGCGCGATCTGACACGGTACCGTAAGACCCTCGTCGAAGCGCGTACCCAAGAGATCAATCGCATCCACAAGGTGCTGGAAACAGCCAATATCAAACTGGGGGCTGTGGCCAGCAATGTGGTCGGGGTCAGTGGGCGACACATGCTCGAGGCCATCGAACAAGGCGAGTCTGACCCGCAGGTCCTGGCCGAACTGGCGAAAGGACGGTTGCGCGAGAAGCTACCCGCACTGCGTCTGGCTCTAGATGGACGAGTACAAGCGCATCACCGACAGCTCATTGGTGAATTGCTCGACCACATCGACTATCTGGAGCAGGCCATCCATAGGGTGGAGGAGAGTATTGCCACCCTCGTTTCCAAGGAGGAAAAAGCGGTGCAACTTCTGCTCACCTTGCCAGCAACCGGACCCGTCACGGCTGCGGCTATCATTGCTGAGATTGGCACAGATATGGGTCGCTTCCCGAGTGCCAGTCATCTCGCTTCGTGGGCGGGGGTTTGTCCTGGCAACAAGCGAAGTGCCGGCAAACAGCTCAGCGGGGCGAGCACCAAAGGCAACAAACAGCTCAAGACGATCCTGTGCGAAATCGCTGCCACGATTGCTCGCACGCCGGGAACGTATCTGCATGCGCTCTATCAGCGCGTCGCGCGTCGGCGAGGCAAGCCGCGTGCCATGAGGGCGGTGGCCCACAGCCTGCTGGTGAGCATCTACTACATGCTCCGCGATCAGCTCTCCTATCAGGAGTTGGGGCCGGACTACTTTGACCAGATGCAAGCACAACACTTGGAGCGCCACTATGTGCGACGATTGGAGGCATTAGGCTTTCAGGTAACGCTCACATCAGCGTCTTAACCGGCATCTTGCGCTGTCTCGTTCAGTTCTCCCAACCAAGAGGTTCGGGAGCAAGTTCTTGCTGCCATTTTTTCGGAGCCCTCACTGATCGAATTTTCAGGCGAAATGCCCTCGCAATTTACCTGTCAAATCACAGTATGCAAGGGCCAGCCACGATGGATTTTTTGCAAATAATACTGCATATAGTTGTTACCAGGGTCTTGGTGGGGTTTGTTCTATCCAACATAAGTATTTCCTTATGAACATCTTACCCGGTTTAGGTTGTCCTGACAAGGTTTAGGGGTATTTTTAGTCCAATGGATAGGAAAGGTATCTATCAAGCAGGTTGTGGCGAGGTTTCCGCCATCTTTCATTCCTTTCTCCACACATACGAGCGGGTTATCGTCAAGCACCAGAAGAATTTTGGCATCCCTTTCAAAATCTGCTCTAGTCAAGCAGATGCTCGGTAACAGGAGTATACATTAAAGCGGGAAGTCCGAGCATGCGTAAGATTACCCATTGTGCGTACGCGGAAAGTCTCCTCTCGGAAGTGGGACACCGCGTGCGACTTCGGCCAGGGTATCTGGACTGGCGCTCCCGGCGCGAATACGGGCTTCCAGCGCGGCTTCATCAGGAAGACAGACCATCACCACAGCATAATCGACCACCTCGCCTCCATCAATCACACTTCCGGGCTCTGGGAGGGATTCCGGCACGAGAGTAGAACTAAAGCGGAACGAATCTGCGTAAACGCCAGAACAGGCGCAACGCCCAGGTACACCTGTGGTGCGAGACGAGTATTCAGCAGCACCTCCTGCCCGCAAAAATGACGACGAAGGTCAGGCGTGGAGTAATCAAAAAAATCGAAGTTCTTCGGCTTCTTCAACTTATATGCAAAGCTGAGGGTAAGTAACACACCAGTTAATTATTGTACCACCGACTTTCTTGATTTTGACTATCTGCCCGTCCACTGAGGCTTGCGCTTTTCGGCGAACGCCTTCGGTCCCTCGACAAAGTCTTGCGACGCAAACAGACGCTTGATAAGCGGCCTGTCCATCTTCATCGCCTCTTCGACCGGGGAATTCAGCCCACTAAGCACAGCCTCCTTCGTAAGCCGTATGCTCAAAGGAGAACATTCCAGGATCTCGTTGGCCCAGCGCTCGGCTGCTGCCATGAGTTCTGCCGCGGGAACTACCTCGTTGACCAGACCAAGACGGAATGCTTCCTGCGCCGTAATCTGCTTACCGGTCAGCAACATGCCCATCGCCAGTTTGAGGGGAATCTGCTGGGGAAGCCGATGTACGCCACCTGCTCCGGCAATAAGGCCCACGCGGGGCTCAGGTAGACCGAAGCGTGCGTGCTCGGCTGCGATGATCAGATCACAGGCGAGTGCTATCTCGAAGCCCCCGCCGACGGCGATACCATTGACTGCTGCAATGATCGGCTTGTCACATGTGAAACCGCTGGTGATCCCGCCGAACGGAACAGGATTCTCCGGCAATCTCTCTCCCCTGGCAGTTGCCGCGGCGGTCGCCTTAAGGTCGTTGCCCGCAGAGAATGCCCGGTTGCCAGCACCTGTGAGGATCGCAACCCAGGACTCGTCATCCTGCTTGAAATCGGCAAAGATTTCGTTTAATTCCACGCTGGTGTTATAGTGCAAGGCATTCATGACCTCTGGACGATTCAGCATCACGTAAGCGATATGCCCTTTCTTCTCGTACATTACGTATTGATAACTCATGTGCCTTTTCATCTCCTTCTTTCTCATTAAGGGATTTCACTCTACTTATTATCGTCCCGAACACCTATCTTGCAGGCTGGAACTTTGGCAAAGAAACCTCGTTCGAGATATCTTCAATGTCACCTCTATAGGATATCGATAGTAAGGGTTCTGTCAAGTTCTGCCTCCTTCCAGATTTCTCTCGCATTACGATTATGTAATATTGTATAATCTAAGAAGTACACCACTCGATAAATACTGCCTGCCTGTATATTTACTACTGGAAGAAATAGTTTCTATCAAAAAACCAGAATGTCACAGGTGAAGTAGGCAGTAAAAACAGTTCTTAAGTAAGGAAAGGAGAAATAAGGAAAGGAGAAACATCTAGTGGGGCTTCACCGCTGGTAGCATAATTCTGCGGTTGTCGAACGCAAGGAGGCTCCAGGCAGGTGCAGAAGCATACTTGAAGTTCCTGGACGGCACTTTAGAGAACGCACATAACAGGGGAACAGGAGTGATGATTATGCAATTGAACGAAAGGCTTGAGATTTGTCTGCTGGCTCTTGCTAGCAGGTACCCTGATCATGTTGTGGACATCAATGAAGCCGTGCTTGGCCCTCAGCCATTTGGGGCAGATGGGTGGACCTCACACGACATGATTGAGCTATTACAGCACACAGAACCTGCATTGTTACATGCAAAGGCACATCTAATCATTACTACACAGTCAAGCGAAGTGTATCTCCCAGACTATTCAGAACAGGACCCCGCGATTATCGTCCATTGTAGAGGGAAGATTCCCACATCTAAAGGAAACATCAGATCGCGACAGCACTCACCGAAACGACCATATGCAGTGCTTGCATAGGCTCTATACGTAGCAACACACAATGTAAGCCAGACAATTATTTGAAAACGATACTGGCATGGTGGCCGATCACTTTAATCGGCTGCCGTGCCTTCTGTTTTGCGTTCTTCTCGCTTCTCAGGGTCGCTTAGCCCATCATCGATCTTTTCTATTGTTTTCTTTTTCAAGCGCTCGAACTGCTCAAGGTGCATTTTGCACCTACGCAGTGATCTGCTCGATAGTTGAAACAACTTGCCGCACATACAGCGCGGTGAGTTCTCGTCCATGTGCAGTGTAGAAAGCTTTACAGTAGCTACCATCAAGCTCCACAACTCTCACTTCCAGTTGCTCTGCTTCGAGGAGTTCTACATAGGTTGTAGCTCCTGCTTCATGCCGGGTAAATGAGACCTCTTTAACAGCAGCGTTCCGGTAGGTATTCTGGCTGGTGACCCTTATGGATAGATGACTGGAGGTCGCTGGATAGCTAATGCTACACGCAACTTCATACAGGTAAGTGGCGGATTCTCGTATTCGTTCTCTGAGGACGCATTCATAGGAAATATGGACAACAGGAAAATTAGCTTGATCATCTGACCGTGGAGTATTGGGTGTTGATGCTGACATTGAAATGCTCACTTTCTCGATAGACACAGATGATACGGCGGAGGAGAAGATGGTGCATATGATGCTGGAGTTTACCAGTTCCGCAAGATGGCAGGCCACCTCAACTCTACCACATCTTCCAGAACACATAGCATATTCGTTCACCAAAGATCCTTACTCAGTATAACATAAAAAACTGATGACTGAGAGAAAAAAGCAAGATCTTCAAATTATGGAGAAAATGCAGGAACTATCCTGTAGACGCCTGTGTTATAATGTGAGAATGCTGTATGGTGCATTGTTGCTCAGAGTAGATTGTCTATTGGAAGCTGCGCGATACAGAGTTTTTACAGGGGTAGCACCCCAGAATTGAGAAGAACAGATGTCATTAGCCGACCAGACCCTGTATTGCCGCGATTGCAATCAAGAATTTACGTTTACCGTTGGCGAACAGGAATTTTACGCGAGCCGCGGACTGACTAACGCTCCTAGCCGCTGTCCAGAGTGCCGTGCCGCACGCAAGCAAGCGAATTTCGGCGGCTCCAGAGATTCTTATGGTAGTCGCGGTGGCGGTGGTGGCGGTGGATATCGTGAGCGCGAGGCGCGCCAGATGTACACCGTTACCTGCGCAAGTTGTGGCAATGAGGCGCAGGTACCTTTCCAGCCACGCGACGACAGACCTGTATACTGCCGTGATTGTTACCAGGCGCAAAATCAGAGCAGCGGTCGCAGTAACGACCGTCGATCGCGCTGGTAATCTCTATGACAGGGATTTTAGTAAATCCAGGCGATTCGTTCGAGTTTGCACTGAAGCGGTTCAATCGTAAGGTACAGGAAGCTGGCATCCTGCCGGAAGCGCGGCGACGTAGACACTACGAAAGTCCACAGGCTCGGCGAAAACGCAAAGCTGAGACAGCGCGCCGCAAGCGTCGTCGCGCTCGCTAACCAGGTTAATAGAGCAACGAGCGCGTAGATTTTGTGCTCTCCTTATCTATAAACAGGGCGTCAGGAAGGATTTCCCATGAAGATGAACAGCCAATCTAGAAACTTTGCCAAACGAGTCCAGGTGGATTTACTAGCACTTGGCGATGCCGATCTCTTCCAAACCGTTCACCATTGGGTGGATGGCAAAGATGCATCTGGTGTATCTCATACTACACCAGATGCCACACGCCTTGCATTAGGATATACCCGTCTTGTAGAGAACGAAGCACGCCCTCACCTCTTGAGCGAGGAGTCAGAAACAGAAAGTAAAGAGGAAACGCGGTGGCAGGCACCTTCGCCAGACCACCTGCGTTCCCTCCTCACCGCCATGGACGTGAATATGTTTACTGTCCATGTCATCACTCCCGCCTTCCAATCACTGCATGCAACGTATCCCGAATGGTATGAAGGGGTAACCTTCAATGCACACCTCGCCAACTACCTGCGACGGATGGGCTATGAAGCGGCAAACCATAAACAAAAAGCATAGTAGCAATACTAGAGGAGTTTATTTGGAGACGAAGAAAACGCAGCGTATGAAGTACTATGTCACGTACTCCATCACCCATCCCGAACATACCCCCACGACAGCTACCGGTATGGTAGAAGCCCGTTCACGTATGGATTTAGACGTTCGCCTGGCAAGAGGTGTAGGAAAGTGGAAGAAACAGGGCTATGCCGTTGAAATTGTCAAAGTTGCATGCATTGATAATCTTCAAAGTACCGCCCTTGAGTAAGAGAGTGCAGTAGAGGCATGCTTACACGCCCCGCTGCGCCTCTTTGTGCTGACGTACCACTTCATCAATGTCGCCCACCATCATAGAACAGATCTTCGCGAATCAAATCGTGTTTGCCTTCTAGAATCTCTCTTGCGCCACGAATGGTTTCCCTGAGAGGGGCAGAAACGCCATCCTTGAAGTGAGGAAGCAGTTCTTCAGCAACAGCGAGTGCAAGTCGTGTCTTCCCGCTCCCACCCGGACCAGTGAGGGTTAACAGGCGTCTATCGGCCCGTTGAAGCAAAGTGGATGCAGCGGCTATCTCTTGTGACCGTCCGATCAAAGAGGTCATCTGTACAGGTAAGTTGTGAGAATGAGAGATGCCGCCTCCCAGCGCTGGATCGAGCATACCCGGTGCTCCAGGTTCGTTTTACCGCAATTTCGGCAACAGTACAATGTGCTGCTCTGCTATTGTAACAAAAACGTGAATATTACAGCAAGAACACCGGGATCTCATTATTCGTAGCCTTCAGCGCTCTTTACATCCACCTTGCCCCAGAAGAGACGATAGGAGAAGATGAAGTAGATTGCCGCCAGGATGATACCGATAATCCACCAGACCAGCCCTACTGTCTGCCCGTACTGTGATGCTGAGGCATTCTGAATCGTCAGGCTATGCACTGGATTAACGGCAGGGAGTACATCAGGATACAGGCCAAAGGCTGCGCTGGCGAGTATACCCACAATGTAAGTGCCCCAGAAAAAGAAGGCAGGTAGTTCACCTTGCCTGAAGTAATAGTATCCCGTGCCGACCACTCCAACCAGGGCCACGACCGGGAAGATGAAACCCCAGGGACTACCGAAAAAGCTGTCGCGCACATGCGGCTGCACAATAAAAGTTGCAATTGTTCCCAGCACGGTGAGCACAACCGTGACAATCCATCCGACTCTGGCAACACGCTGGCAGCGCACATTTAGCTCACCTTCTGTCTTCACCACAATGTAATTCGCGCCGTGCGTGACCAGTGCTGCAAGCGCCCACAGACCAACCAGAATGGTATACCAGTCCAGAATACCAGGATTCGAGCTAAATGGATTGAAATCCGTCCATAATGCTTCAAAAAAGACGCCATTGCTATCCAGCGGAACGCCACGAATAACGTTCCCCATCGCTGCACCAAAGAAGATGATGAGTAGCGCGCTGCCGAGAAAGAACAGGCCATCCCAGAAAGAGGCCCATACGGAATCGGGGATGCGCTGGCGAAATTCGATGGAGATACCACGCAGCATCAGGAGCCAGAGCACAATGATCAAGGGCAGGTAGAACCCACTAAAGCTGGAGGCATAGAGTACAGGGAAGGTAAAGAACAGCGTACCGCCAGCCGCAATGAGCCAGACCTCGTTTCCGTCCCATACCGGACCGATTGCGCGCAGAATAATACGCCGCTCTTCATCATTTCTGGTCACAAATGGGTAGATAGCACCGGCACCCAGGTCAAAGCCATCCAGTAACACGTACATAGTCAGCATAAAACCGACCAGTAAAAACCATAATGTCTGCATCTTCTTTTCCCCTTACGCTGGACGAGCTTGATCAATCAGTCCCTCTGCAGCTTGCGGAGGCTCTTCCTTCACCTGAGGACCCTGTAACACTTCATAGGCGACCAGTACAATGTACAGTACTCCTAGGAGCAGGTACATACCTGCAAATCCGAGCAATGTAAAGAGTACATTTCCTGCCGAGAGGTTACTTGAGGATCCCTGTACCGTGTGTAGTAGTCCGAAGACGAGCCATGGTTGACGCCCAAGTTCGGTCGTGAACCAGCCAGCGATATTGGCAATGAAAGGAAAGGGAGCGGCCAGCAGTAAAACCCAGTGCATCCAGCGCATGTTGAAGAGACGGCGCCGCCAGAGCAAAAGCGTGGCCAGTGCCATGATGGCGATAAAAAAGGTACCCAGGCCGACCATGATATGGTAACTATAGTAGAGCAATTCGATAGAATCAGGGTGTTGATCAGCAGGGAAACTATTGATGCCCTTTACCGTAGCAGTCCAGCGTCGATACGTCAAGAAGCTGAGCACATTAGGAACGATCAGGGGATTGTCGAGTTGCGAACGTGACGTATCGGGTTGTCCAAGAATAACGATACCAGCACCGCTCTCGGTCTGGAAGAGTCCCTCCATTGCAGCAAGTTTTACTGGCTGGTTTATCGCGACCTGTGACCCTTCAAGGTCTCCACTGGGATAGAGCTGAATGATGCTAGCAATAAGCCCCACGATCACTCCGATAGTGACAAACGTTCTTGCATACTCGGTGAAGCGGTTCGACAGCAGATAGTAAGCGCCTAGCCCGGTCATGACGAAAGAGCCTGTGACCACAGCCCCGCTCATCGTGTGCAAGTATTGCGGAAAAAACCACGAATTGAACAACACAGCCCAGTAGTTGTTGAGATGCAGTCGTCCATTCGCGGCAGTAGTATAGCCAACGGGGTGTTGCATCCATGCATTAGAAGCGATAATAAAGGCTCCCGAGGCCCAGGTGCCGAGCCAGACCATAAATGCTGCGAACCAGTGCATCCTTTGTCCAAAGACATGCTCCCCAAACAGGAAAATACCGAGGAAAGCCGATTCGAGGAAGAAGGCAAATGCTCCTTCCATTGCCAGCGTCTGCGCGATAATATCACCCGCGAAGACGGAGAAGCGCGCCCAGTTGGTGCCAAACTGGAATTCCATCGGAATACCTGTGACAACCCCCATAATAAAGGTGATAGCAAAAATCTTGGCCCAGAAGCGCGCCCCTATATTGAAACGCTCATTCTTTGTACGGAGATAGAGCGTTTTAAGGATTACTATAAGAAGGGCCAGCCCCATCGTCAGTTGCGGAAAAAGATAGTGATATGCAATTGTAAATGCAAATTGCAAACGTGAAAAGAGCGTTGAAGTGTCCACCTATACCTCCTTATAAGACACCTGCTCATGGAGTGAGAGTATCTCGTTCTGCACATCAAACATTTGTCGGTAGAGTCCGTTCGCCTCCAGAAGTTGATCATGGGTGCCTCGCTCCCGGATGTGACCAGAATCAAGCACCAGAATCTCGTCCATGCGCTCCATTGCAACGAGGCGATGGGTAATGACCAGCGTGGTCCGTTCTTGCATCAATGCATCAAGGGCATCCAGTACCGCACGTTCAGTAAGTGGATCTAGATTGGCGGTCGCTTCATCTAAAATGAGCAATGGAGCGTTCTTGAGCAGCGCGCGTGCAATAGCAAGACGCTGCCGTTCCCCCCCAGAGAGGCGCAATCCCTGCTCCCCTATCCATGTATCGAGACCATCAGGAAGCTGACGCACAAAATCCGTAAGTTGCGCCTGCTCCACCACTTGCTCGACCTCGCTCTTGCTGGCATCAGGCCGTGCCAGGAGCAGGTTACCACGTATCGTCTCGTTGAAAAGATACGTATCCTGAGCCACGACACCAATCAAATTCCGCAGATCGCTCAGGCTATGCATTCGTATATCTTGCCCATCAAGGCGAATTAAGCCACGCGTCGGGTCCCAGAAACGCAGAGCCAATCTGACCAGAGTGCTTTTCCCCGCGCCACTGAGACCGACAACCGCAACCCGGCGACCAGGACGTAGACTGAAAGTGATACCCTTCAACACTTCACTCTCGCCTGCCTGGTACGAAAAGTGCACATCGTCAAATTCCAGACTATGACCAACTAATAAAGATTTGACCGGCAAAGGCGAGGCAGTATCCACTACCTCAGGAACAGCATTCGCCATCTTGAAGAGCCTCTCACCTGCTGCGATAGAGTGACCGAGGAATTGAAATGCCTGAGCTAGCGGTTGCACAGCTTCAAAACTCGCCAGGATTAACAAAGCCAGAAAAGCCAGGTAAACACCATCTATAGCTTTTGTAACAACAAGCGGAATAGCCAGGATAAGCAATGTCCACAGCGCCAGGTTCATGAGGAGATCGTTTAACGCCTGCTGCAAAGCTGCAATGAGCGCCATCCTGTGCTGCACCCTGTTGAGAGCGCGATCAAGATTGGCAATTTTCTGGAGCTGATCATCACCGCGCCCAAACGCCAGCAGATCTTGCACCCCCTGGACACCATCCACGATCTGCACATTTAATTCCGCACGCAAGGCCAGTTGTCGCCTGCCCAACCCACGGCTCAGCACTCCGATCAGCAGAGGCACACCCAGACCAGTAGTAACCAGGAACGCTACGGCAACCCAGGCCAGTACAGGGCTGAAGATAGCAAATACCCAGAATGAGAGCATGGCGATGATGATAGCGACAATAAGAGGAGAAGCTACGCGTAAATACACATTTTGTAACTCCTCGATATCTGAAACAAGGCTCGCCAGCATGTCTCCGCTGCGGTATGCGAGCAGTCGAGCAGGTGCCAGCGATTCAAGCCGACTATAGAACCAGGTGCGTAACTGAGCTAACAGGCGGAAAGTTGCGTTGTGCGACGCCATACGCTCCGCATAGCGTGAGACGGCTCGTGAGACGCCTGCAAAACGCACAATGTAGATCGGTAGGGTGAGCGTGACCAGAAGAGGGCCGAGCGCTGCCGCTGCAATCAGATAGGCAGCCATACTCAATAGAGCCATATTACTGGCTATCGTAATGCAGCCGAGCATAATAGCCAGCGCAACCAGCCAGCGGAAGGGCGACAAAAACGAGAGCAGGCGCATAAAGGTCTTCATACCATTACCTCTCCTCTCCGGTAGATCCCCAACAAGCTGGCATACACGCCATTGCTGCCCAGTAGATCAGCCTGCGAACCAACCTCGACGAGTTGCCCATCCTGCAAGACTGCGACCTGGTGCGCGTGGGCGATTGTATTGTAGCGATGGGCGATCACAAGCACGGTACGATTACGAACCAGCCGCTCCAGTGCACGTCTGATGAGCAGTTCACTTTCTGGATCGAGGCTTGAAGTCGGCTCATCGAGGATCAGCAAGGGGGCATCCTTGAGAAATGCACGCGCAATTGCGATACGCTGAGCCTGCCCGGCGCTAAGACGAGCACCGCGCTCCCCGATCCCGGTATCGTACCCCTGAGGAAGCTGTTCGATAAACTCCGTCGCCCCGGCAAGCTCTGCGGCACGTGCAACCTCGTCATCGCTTGCTTGGGGACGGGCCAGCCGGATATTGGCACGCACACTCCCATGAAAAAGGTGTGGACGCTGCGGCACCAGTGCGATAAAGGAACGCCATGTCTCAACGGACAGGTCAGCGAGTGGGAGCCCATTCACGGTAATAGTGCCTTCCTGGGCATCCAGGAAACGCAGCAACAGGTTTACCAGCGTACTTTTGCCTGCTCCACTCCGTCCCACCAGAGCTGTACAGGTCTGAGTAGGTAACGTCAGATTGATGTCGGTGAGGGCCGAACGCTCATTGCCTGGATACGTATATGTTATATTGGTAAACTCGATACTCAATGCGCCGTGGGGCAACCCGGCGCCTGCTTCACCTGCATGTATCGGTAGCGGAGTTTCCAGAATCTGGAGAATGCGTGCCGCTGCAGCCTTCCCCTCCATGCCTGCATGGCGATGAACGCCGAGATCGCGCAGGGGACGATAAAACTCTGGTGCCAATAGTAAGACAAGGAATGCAGCTTCAAAGGAGATCCCATTATTCAACAGGCGTACTCCCAGCGTTACCGCGACCAGACCGATAGCAAAGGCAACCATTAATTCGAGCACCATCCCGGACAGGAACGCGACGCGCAGCACTTTCAGGGTGCGGTCCCGGAAGCCGTTACTTACGCGAGCAATCCGTTCACGCTGCTCTTCGCTACGGCCAAAAAGTTTCAGCGTGGTTAATCCTTGCACAACATCCAAAAAATAAGCGCTCATGCGCGCCAGAGCCGTCCATTGCTGCTTGATATGGTTCTCAGCATAGCTTCCCACCAGAACCATCAAAAGTGGAATCACCGGAGCCGTCACCAGCAACAGAATTGCACTCCCCCAGTCAATAGGTAGAATGTAAATGGCAATCAAGAGCGGAACCACCACGCTCAGCACCGTCTGAGGCAGATAGCGGCTGACATAGGCGTCAAGACGCTCAATGCCCTCACCAGCAGTCGCCACCAGCTCGCCTGTGCGTTCACCTTTGCAGTAGGCAGGCCCCAGTTGTAACAGGCGTGTAAATAAACTCTCTCGTAGCTCGGCCTTAACGCGAATAGCACCTTGCTGAGCCGTCACTTCACGTCCCCATACAAGACCAGCACGTACAACAATGGTTCCCAACAAGAAAAATAGCAGCGCCTCAACCTGGACAAGACCCTGATGTGCCAGGAAGACCTGGTTCACAATCTTACTCAGAAAAGCCATCTGAGCAATCGTCACAATCGTGCCCAGGAGTCCAAATAGAATAGTCAGGGACAGAACTCCACGCACTTGCCTGAATTGCAAAAAACGTTGTTTCTTCATCAAAACATTTCTCAAACCTACTTGTGGAGCGACCTCAATAAAAGTTCGCGAAGAAAGCTTACCCTTCAGGTTACACGAGAGAAAGGTTGAAAAGGTAACACGTATAAAAAAAGTCCCGTAGAGGCATGGCTTGCCTGTGCCGTGCGCCCCCAGGTGATAGCGTGATCAGAGGGTTGCCAATTTGAAGCAGTTTGGATAAAATAGAGTCAGGCGGCTCATAGGATGCTAACTGAAGAGGGTACCGAAAGTTGTACCCTCGCTGAAGTCCGCAGGAGCCGCCCCCCAACACACCGTTGTGTACGGTAAGGCCCTCCCTCCCATTGCTGCGCAGAAATTCCACATAGAGAGGAAAAATATGAATCGACAATATCGTCACACATATACCGTACGTTATGACGAGGGCGATGCTTATGGATTACTTACTCCCGCCGCGTTTATACGCTATATGCAGGATATCGCGGCACTGGATGCAAAAGATGCGCGGCTTTCTGGCCCCGGCTACTGGGTGGTCAAAAGATCAGTCATTTCCTTTGCAGCTCCAGTCCCATTGCACACCAGGCTCGAACTTAAGACCTTTGGCATAGGTTTTACCCGCATCACTGCTCAGCGCGGCTATGAAGCGCGTATTGTCGGCGCAGAGCATAATGCGCCAGTGATCTCTGCCCGCACATTATGGGTCTATCTCGATACTCGTGGACGCCCTACGCGCCTTCCCGAACAAACGGCCCAGATCTGGTTGCCTGATGGCCCTCTTCCCCAACAGTCAGAGGCACACTGGTTAGCTTTTCCTCAGAGCAGGCCCCATTGTGTTGAATATCCTGTACATTCCTCCGACATCGATATCATGAAGCATATGAATAACGCCGCCTATGTTGAAGCGTTAGACAATGCAGTGTGGGAAGCATACAAAGAGGCTGGAATACTGCCGGATGCAGTGGCGATTAATGCACTCGAGTACGATATTGAATATGCAGAAAGCGCACGCTTCGGAGAGCGACTAGAGATACAGAGCTGGTTCGATCCTTTCCCTTCGGAGGGAAAAGAATTTAGTAGATTGCAGCAGATCAAACGCGAGGGAGCGTTGCTGCTACGAGCCCGATCGCGCTGGTTATGGCAAAAATGAAACAGATAGTTACTACACAGCTTCAGGAACCAGTATCTCTCTGAGAGTTCGGGTCAGATCTTTGACACTGGATGTCAGCTTTATTTCCCGTAATAGTCCTGATGCGGCCAGATCGCGTGCTTGCGCATTCGTTGACCTGCCGTGTAACGCATCTGCCATACTATCTGCAGCTCTTCCACTTCCGCCCACTACAACAACCGGTCGACCGCTGCGAACACTCTCTGCGGCATCCCGCCACGCAACATCTCCCCCATTCACCACTAAGGTAAACGACGGTGCACATTGAGCAAGCACACTGGCAAATTGAGCCAGCCACGCCGACTCGTCTCCCCAGTGATCACCAGGCACGAAGATAAAGTGGGTATGATGTGACTCTAGCTGAGCATCTTTGACGGGAGGAGGCAGACCGGGCAGCGCAACTTTTCCAGCCGGGAGGACTCCGATTAAAGGGAACTCTGCACCCATACTCCCACGCATCTGCCCTATAAGCCCCATCACACCAGAGTTTGTACCACCATCAATAATAGCCGCTCCCAGAGATTCCGCAAGAGGAACGAGTACATCAGTGAGAAGCCGTAAGATGCCCTCGTGTTCAGAAAAACCGAGCCCCTTAGCACCACCCACAAGGACAATAACAGGACGGGGAGGGCATAATCCAAGGCGCTCGGGAAGTGTAGGCAGATCTGTACGCTCATCAATTAAGGCTGCGAGCGCTTTCGTCTCACCCTCAATAGGCCATCCAAAAACGTTATTCATGTTGTATCACTCCTATATATTCTTTGACTTTCTGCAAGTGTAAACGTATAATTGCCTCTATTCTACAAAATATTCCCCCACACAAAAATGATATCATTTTCGCAGCACCCCTTGCTCGATTCTTGTGAAAATCTCGAAGTGCGGCCATACTCGCATGGATACTCTTTCGTGAGCAACTCGGTCCTCCTGGTCTCCCTGGCGCGGGATTCTTACCTGGGGCAATGACATCATCATGCTCGTCCCTGGGGTGTAACGAATCAGTGAAAATGGAGACAATGGAGAAGAGGCGAATGTACTTCTTATCCAGTTCGAACTCTGTCCATTGTAGAATTCTATGAGCAATGATGAGGGAAAAACATATGCTGCAAGAACAAATGAAGGACTCTTCCCGCCGCTCGAAGACGTATCAGCCCATCGAGGACTATGCGATCATCGGTAATCTGCATACTGTCGCGTTAGTAGGCAAGAATGGCTCAATCGATTGGTGCTGCATCCCACGTTTTGATGCTCCAAGCGTCTTCGGAGCGTTACTCGATGCGCAAAAAGGTGGCTTCTTCCACATCGTTCCCACCGACACACACGGAGTGGAATACAAGCAACTGTATTTGCCAGACACCAATATTCTTATCACCCGCTTTCTTACCGTTGACGGGGTGGGTGAGATCATCGATTTCATGCCTATCAAGCAGGCAGGAAGCACCACTCACCAGCATCATATCGTGCGTTCTGTCCAGGTGGTGCGCGGGTCGCTTTCCTTTGAGATGGTCTGTCGTCCCGCCTTTAACTATGCACGAGACACCCATGTGACCCATCTCTCGCAAGAGGGCGCAGTCTTTATCAGCGAGACCCTCTGCCTGGCGTTGACCTCCTCGGCCCCTCTTGAGGAGGATGATCAGAGGGGCGTGCGAGCCACGTTCACCCTGCACCAGGGGCAATCAGCATACTTCCAGCTCGAAAGTGCGAAAGATCAGGATCTTCGGCCCCACCATCACTCTCCCCGTTACTACGAAGCGGCATTTCTCGAAACGAAACGCTACTGGCAGAGCTGGCTTTCCCAGTGCCAATACCAGGGACGCTGGCGCGAGATGGTGCAGCGTTCAGCTCTGGCCTTAAAACTGCTGACCTACGCCCCGACGGGTGCAATCGTTGCCGCGCCAACCACGAGTCTCCCAGAGGCGATCGGAGGGGCTCGTAACTGGGATTACCGCTACACCTGGCTGCGTGACGCGGCCTTCACCGTCTACAGCTTACTCATCCTCGGTTTCACACAGGCTGCCGAGGCTTTCATGGGCTGGCTTGAGGCACGCTGTAACGAGTTAGAGGAAAGCGGATCACTTCAACCTATGTTTACGATCGAAGGCGGACACGATCTCACCGAGATCACCCTTGACCATCTAGAGGGCTACCGTAAAAGCGGTCCGGTACGCATCGGCAATGGCGCCTACAAACAGCAGCAGCTTGATGTCTACGGAGAGCTGATGGACTCGATCTACATCTTTAATCGTCACAAAAGCATCTCCTATGATCTCTGGCGAAACCTGCGTCGCCTCCTCAACTGGCTCAGCACCAATTGGCAAAACACTGATGAGGGCATCTGGGAGGTCCGTGGAGGGCAGCAGCAATTTGTCCACTCACGTGTTATGAGTTGGGTCGCCTTCGATCGTGCCTTACGCATTGCACGGCATCGCGGATTACCTGCTCCATGTGCTGAATGGGAAGGCATCAGTGCACAGATCTACGAGGAAGTCATGCAACAGGGCTGGAATAAGCGGGCTGGGAGTTTTGTCCAGTACTATGGAAGTGATGCCGTCGATGCCAGCGCGCTGTTGATGGCGCTCACCAGGTTTACTGGCTCAACAGATCCACGTATGGTGAGCACTATTGACCGCATCCAGAAAGAGTTGACCAGCGACTCTCATGTGTTTCGCTACAACCCCGCGTTAGCTGCAGATGATGGATTTGGAGGGCAGGAAGGGACCTTTAGCATCTGCAGTTTCTGGTTAGTTGAGGCCCTGGCTCGTGCAGGTCGTCTCGAAGAGGCGCGTTTAGTCCTTGAGAAGATGTTTACCTATGCGAATCACGTCGGATTGTACGCAGAGGAGATTGGGGCCTCTGGTGAGGCGCTGGGGAACTTCCCTCAGGCGTTTACCCATCTCTCGCTGATTAGCGCCTGTTACAATCTAGATCGTGCCTTGAACGGAACACTGCGCGGGTAAGAAGGTCTACCTCCCCGAGTTCAATGTAAGCGTGGAAAACAATTCCCAGGTGTGCACTGATACATGAGCGTCCATTCAAGACTCCTCGCCACCTGCGGTGGCTCGCTCATTTTTGTGTGGGTGGTGATATTTGCGGCCCGAGGCCGCAAATATCACCACCCACACAAAAATGGCTTGCGAAGCGCCGCAGGCGCTGAGGTGTCAGGGAAAGAGCACCTGAATAATTACATAACAAGAGGAATACATATATGGCAACCAGTTTACGTGTCAATGACCAGTTCCCTGACTTCTCCTTACCGGATCAGCAGAACAGGGTGGTACAGCTCTCGCATGTCACAAAATCTGGCCTTTTTGACCGCTACCTGGGATTTCAAGAAGGATACCCGCTCATTCTGGTCTTTTTCCGTGGCTTCTTCTGCCCACGTGATCAGCAGCAGATGCGCCAACTGGTGGAATTTCAGCACGAACTGGCAGTCAACTATGGCAGGCTTGTCGCGGTAAGCGCGGACCCACCATTGGTACAGGCAGCCTTCCGCGCTGGCCTGAGTGCGCAATGGACCTTCCTGTCCGACGAAGAGCGCACAGTAATCAAGCAGATTAACATCCTTGATGAGACGGAAGGCGAGTATGCCTATCGCGCACAGCCCTACACCTTTGTCCTGCACCCGGATCTGCGCATTCAGAGCATCTATAACGGCTGGTTCTTTGTCGGTCGCCCAACACTCGATGAACTACGACACGATCTGCGAGCGATCATGGAACAGCGCTCAGATTATCGCTACGAAGCATACAACACTCCTGAGGTACGACAGGTCCGCATTCCACAGCAAGAATGGATCGAAGGTCCACCTCCATTAGGGGCGAATGGCCTCCCAGTTGCGCAGGGCGTCGTCCGCTGGTTTGACATCAACGCAGGCATTGGCATGATCGCACGAGCAGAAACAGGCGAAGATGTCTTCTTCCACTTTACTGCCATCCCTGGTCAGGGTTATCGCACCATCAGACCTGGTAGCAAGGTGAAGTTTGAGATTGTTGAGAGTAAAGCTGGTCCCACAGCTCGTAATGTGCAGGAAGTCGAGTAGATCATCGGATTGCGATCTCTCACTACTCTCTTCCTGATCGGTCCATTTTCGCTGCTGAAGTCTCATAAATACTCTATACATTTGCATTCATTTCTGTTAAAATACCTGAGCAGACATGAGTAAAACAAGTGTGAGTACGAAAAACAGGACCAAAGCCTGCTAAACCAGCGCAAAATTGCTGGAAATGTATGTCTGCTAATACTCGTAAAGGAAGCGACATATGAAACGGGAAGCTCAACCCGCCTTGTCTGTCGAAGGCCAGCAAACTCTCAATCACTACGCCTATGCTCTCAAGCAAGTAGAAGATCTGTCTCCTGTGACCATCCGTAACTACCTGAGTGATCTACGTCAGTTCATGGTATGGTGCGAATGCTCTTGGAGCGATGAACAGGATAAGCGGTCTTTTACACCGCAAACGGTTGCACCCCTTCTGCTGATCGGCTATCGGACCTATCTGCAAACGACACTTTGGCTCAAGCCTTCTACGATCAACCGAACACTCATGAGCCTCAAACGCTATTTCGCTTGGATCGTGAGGGAGCACCTTATCCAAAATGATCCGACCAGTACAGCAAAGTTTCTCCTTAAAGAAGCAACGACTCCCAGGCACTTGGACGACGATGAAGAAGATGCCCTAGTTGCTGCTGTCAACGCCAGTGGCACCCTACGCGATCGTACAATCATCACCCTCTTGCTCCATACAGGGCTAAGGGCACAGGAGTTGTGTACTCTAACGTGCAAGCAAGTGCATATTGGCAAGCGCAATGGAACGCTGCGTGTCATCGGCAAACGCAAGAAAGTTCGTGATATCCCGCTCAATGCCACTGCGCGCTCTGTTCTGGGAAGGTATCTCCAAACACTGCCGCAGGAAAGCACTTATCTCTTCCCCTCAGAAAAAACCGGAAAGGCACTCACTGAACGGGCACTAGGACACCTGATCGCCAAATATGCGAGGCTAGCACAGGTGCTCGATGTGAGTCCGCACGATCTGCGCCATCGCTTTGGCTACCGCATGGCAGAGGTGGTTCCCCTGCATCGACTCGCACAGATCATGGGCCACGATTCGCTCGACACGACGATGCTCTATATTCGTGGAACCAAGCAAGACCTGCAGCAAGATGTGGAGAGGATTGCATGGACATGAAAACAGCATGGGAGGTGGAATGATGGAGAAAAGTATCAGCGTCTTTATCTCCTATGCGCACGAAGACGAAGATCTCCGCAAAGAACTCGACAAGCACTTAAGTCAATTAAAGTGGCAAAACCTTATCGACGTCTGGCACGACCGAGACATTGGCGCGGGAACTGAGTGGGAACAAGTAATCAGCGCCCACTTGAATACAGCGCAGATCATTCTGCTACTGATCAGCCCTGACTTCATGTTCTCAAGATATTGCTACAGTGTTGAGATGAAGCGAGCAATGGAACGACATCAAGCGAAAAATGCCTGTATCATTCCTATTATCCTTCGTCCCGTTGACTTGGAAGGAGCACCATTTAGTCAACTTCAAGCATTACCAACAGACGCGACGCCAATTGTGAGCCACAAGTGGCACTCCCAGGATGAGGCATTTGTTGACGTAGTCAAAGGCCTCCGGAAGGTTATCAAAGAATTCGTATCAGAAAAAGCTCAACAAGAGTTGAGTTCCTCCATCGAGGAGAGCAGTTATATTGGGAAGCAGATAGGTGAGTATTCTCTATTTATGGAACTTGGTAGCGGCACATATGGCCGCGTATACTGGGGACAGTGTAATGCTTCCCCCTCGCGTTCTGTTGCCGTTAAAGTTATGCATCCTGTCCATCTGGGTTCGCCAGAGAAGCAAAACCACTTTCTTCAAGAAATTCAGTTCCTTTGCAAGCTGAAACATCCTGATATTCTGCCGATTATCGATACCGGCTTTCATGAAGAACTGCCCTATATTGTCACCGAGTTTGCAGATCATGGTTCACTCAGAGAGCACCTTCATCGTCACTCACCCTTACCTATAGGAGAAGCACTATTTATTCTTACACAAATTGGTCAAGCTCTGAGCTACGCTCATGGGCATGACATCATTCATCGCGATCTCAAGCCTGAAAACATTCTCTTTGATGCTAAAGACAGGGTGCTTCTCGCTGATTTTAACACTGCTATTATTGAGACGGTAGGTCGTAAGAGGATTGAGATTGCAGGAACTGCTCAATATATGGCTCCAGAACAGTTTACAGGTCATGCAAGCAAGGCAAGTGATCAATATGCCCTCGGTTGTATTGCTTATGAACTCTTTACCGGGCAGACACCTTTCCCTGTGGGTAGCTTTCCCCTCATGATGTTCCAACACAGGCATAAAACTCCCCCTCCTCTCGCCCAATATGCTCCACAAATACCCCCATATATTGAAAGAGCTGTTCTTAGGGCATTAGCAAAAGAACTGGCTGAACGGCATCCCAGTGTCTGGGCTTTTATCGAAGCGCTTCACAATAACAAGGAGCCATTACAAGAGCAGCTGGCCTCTTCTGATGGATCGTGGCGGTTGCGTCGGTTACCGATATATTTCCTTCTAGACTGCTCACAATCAATGGAGGGAGATCCTATAACAGCAGTGAACGAGGGGATGGCCATGATACATCGAGAACTTATGATCGATCCACAAGCTATGGAGACAGTATATATCAGCATTATCACCTTCTCCACTAAGGCCGAGCAGTACCAGCTGGCTCCTATAGACCAGTTTCAGCCACCTGTGCTGGTGTCTGGTGGAGCGGGAAGAGCAACTGGTGAAGCCCTTCGCCTTCTTGCAGAGTCTATCGAACAAGATCTGGTATCGAATACGGTAACTCAGCATGGTGATTTCCGCCCGCTTGTGTTTCTGCTCACCGATGGTATACCAACTGATAGCTACCATGATGCCGTTCAGAGATTAAAAGCCCTACGTGGGAGTCGCAAACCAACCATTGTTGCTCTCGGTGCTGGTAGTTTTGTTGACCCCACTATGCTACATGAAATAACTGAAAACGTATTTTCAATGAAGAATATAGCACCTGGAAGTATGAGAGGATTCTTTCAATGGATATCAGGTTCCATCGAAGGTGCCACTCCCTTAGTAGAAGAAAAACATCCTGGCACAAATTTTTTAGCGCCGAATGAAAAAATATCAGGGGAAAGTCTAATAGCACCAGATACTCAGGACTCATTGAAGAGATGGTTACTGAAATCATCACGTACTGATACACATCCAGATCTCTCTACATGAAAACAATGTTGGATGAGCGACGAACTCAAGCTGTAAGAGAATATTAGCGGGTTGCTGCGCATCGGAGGACCTCGTCTAATTCCAAACAGGCAGAGTAGCCTGTTTGGGCTAGATTCTTATTCCAACTTTCTGTTCCAATCATGGGCAAACCCCGATTTCTCAAATTGCGGTCCTGGGCCAGCCAGGTACGAATCTGCTCCAGGCGTGCAAGCTGTTGATTGAGTCGCTCGACTGCATCATCTTCCGGAGGCCGTCCAGGTACACTGTTTGCCACCTGGACAGTTTCTGCTGCATCCACATGATCAGCTATTGCTTTCTTGCGCGTAAGACTATCCATCTCTGTTTTCAGAGCCTTGATCTCGTGATCGAGATAAGCTTCCATCCTGGGAATATATGTTTTTGTCATCACGGCTCCTCCGCTTTCTCCCCATAGCTGCTATTGATTGCGCCACAGCATAGTCATCTTGCCGTTCTCGTCCGCATTCATCTGTGGCGCTTTGACGTTCTTGAAGACACTCCGGTAGTGCGGAACATGGAACATCTTCGCCGTCAACACATCGTGCATCCCCACTGCGGTAAGCAGACGAAAGAAGCCTACGGCAAGTATTGCTCCAAGTGGAGGTGCAAGGTAGTACAACCACTGGTCCTGCCAGAACCAGGAGACCAGCGAAGGACCAAAGCTGCGGGCCGGGCTCAGGCTGGTGCCAGAGATGGGCGCTTCCAGCCAGACCATCAGCGCGACCAGAATCCAGACCATGAGCGGCGTCCAGCGCATCAGGCGATGACTGCTGACGAAGAGAAAAATGGCCAGTACCAGCAGGAAGGTGAGACCCATCTCGATCAGAAAGACGCCCCAGATCGGATATCCCGCTCCCGGTGCTGTGATGCCATTGTGCACACTTGCCGCACGGTCTCTCCATATCAGCACCAGCAATCCCGCTCCCAGGGCCGCGCCAAGAAATTGACCCACTATATATCCGACCAGGTCGTGATGATGCATCTTCCCATGCAGCCAGAAGGCCAGCGATACAGCAGGATTGATATGAGCGCCACTCAACTTCCCAAGTGGCGAGATCGCCACCAGCGACCCGCTGCCCGCAAACAACAGCCCGGTGATGAGCCGCCGCGCACCACTGTCCGGGAGCACAGTTGCTAACGGCGACCCCGCGCTAAAATCGAAGGTGACTGCACTTAATCCAGCGAAGATCAGAAATGCTGTACCAAGCAGTTCTGCGCCGTATTCAGGCCAGTGAAGCCCTTGCCACCAATATTTGTGCATGACTATCTTCCTTCTCTCGTTCGTCTCGATCACATTAGAAGGCGATGGAGTGCGTGTGCAGCACTCCATCCTCTTCTCTTTCGCCTGACTCCTGAACCAGTGCTCGAAGAGGCAACAAGGTCACTGATCGAGCGTCGAGAACAGATTATTGAGCGACTCCGCCAGCGTCGGGTGCGCAAAAATGCCATCGCGCAGGGCGGTGTAAGGCAGTTTGCCGAGTATCGCTACCTCCAGCATGGACATAATCTCGCCACCTTCGAGACCCAGGATGGCGCACCCCAGGATTTCCTTCGTCTCAGCATCCACAATCGCCTTCATAAAACCACGCGTCTCGTCTACCTCAAGTGCTCGCGCGACATAACTCATGGGCATTTTAGCGACCCGGATGGCACGTCCCTGTGCACGAGCTTCACTCTCGCTGAGCCCGACACGACCAAGTTGTGGATCAATAAAGACGGTATAGGGCACCAGCCGCCCACCAATAGTAGTATTATCGTCTTCGAGGAGATTGCTTCGCAGAATGCGGAAATCATCGTAGGAGATATGAGTGAAGGCGGGCCCTCCCTTGATATCGCCCAGAGCGTAGATGGCTGGCACGTTGGTCTCTAGTCGATCATTCACCGGAATAAAACCGCGCTTATCCACCTGTACGCCTGCTGCTGCCAGATTTAGTGAATCGCTATTGGGAACGCGCCCCGCCGCCACAAGCAAGTGTGACCCGTCTAGCAAACGCTCTCCCTGTGGAGTACGCACGGTCAGGTGGATACGTCCTTCAGCGACCTGTTCGACGTGGATGGGCGTCGTTTCCAGCAATATTTCCAGACCCTCTTCGCGCAGGATATTCGCCACTTCGTCGGCAACATCATCATCTTCGCGTGACAGCAGGTGTGCTCCTCGCTGAATAACGGTCACCCGACTCCCAAAGCGGTGAAACATCTGCCCAAATTCCAATCCGATATAGCCACCGCCCAGCACAAGCAGATGTTCCGGCACCACATCCAGTTCCATGATCGAGGTCGAGTTGAGCGTCTGTACCTTGTCTATGCCACTGACAGAGAGCGTTGATGGGCGAGCACCATTGTTAAGAAGGATCTTTTCCGCAGTCAACTGGCGCACTTCCCCGCTATCCAGGCGCACTTCCACAGTCTTCGGGCCGGTAAAGCTGGCTTCACCCCGCAACAGGTCCAGACCTTCTGTGCTCTCAATACGCCGCTCGCTGCCACCACGAAAGCTTTTCACAATCTCGCGTTTGCGTTGCCGCACCACCGTCATATCCACACTCACAGGACCAGTCTGGACGCCATAGTCTGCACTCCTGCGAGCTAAGTATGCAATACGGGCACTGGCAACCATCGTTTTAGTGGGTGTACAGCCTTCATTTATGCAGGTTCCGCCCACATGTTCGCGCTCGATAAGCGCCGTCTTCCAGCCTGCTTTCGCCAATGCGGTAGAGAGTGGACCTCCGGCCTGACCTGATCCGATAATAATTGCGTCGTAGGATGTTGTTTGAGCCATGAACTGTATCTCCTTTGTGTTGTGTGCATGTGATGTTCCATTCCTTCATACAGTCATGGCTGCCGTCGATTCGTTACAGTGAACCTTCCTGAGGGAAAACCGGTTGTGAGACAGCGATGTGAGCCAATTGAGAGCGCAAGTCGTTGTGTTGTGACGTACACGAGAGAGCTTTGAGTTACCATCTAGATGGAGGAATAGGTGCACCGAATGCCTGACAGATGAAACGTCTGGTGAGGGATGGCAAGAAGCGGCGTGTCGTGGTGTGATCACCGCCAAAAAAGCAGGAGGAGAACATGCCGCAGCCCATCAAAACCCATCTTCTAAGGAGATATCTCTCATGAATTGGCTTCTTGCTCTTTTCGCCCGTTTGGTATTGTTGGTCATCTGGGTATCGACCCCTCTGGTCAGCCGCGCCTTCCACGGAGGCTGGCTCCTGCCACTGCTTGGATTACTCTTTTTGCCGTTAACGACCCTGGTCTATGTCCTCGTCTCTGCTCTCGCGGGCTCGGTGACCGGCTGGTACTGGCTCTGGGTTGTCCTGGCATTCCTGCTCGATCTGGCAGCGCATAGTTCCCCTGCCAGGCACGCCGTACAAGTAAGAAAGAGAAAAACTGACCTGTCGCAGGAAGTGAAATGATAAAGTCTTCTTTTTGAACGGAGCCATGTGATGAAAACGTCCAGCATGCACCACTCATCCGCGAGCCAGAAGCCACTGGATGAGCCTCAGAGCAAAACGACAGCACGCGTCTGGAAAACTCTCTATCAAGTTGGCGCAGTGGCGGCTCTGGCCGAGATCGCTATCGTCGTGATCCAGGCCCCCATTTTCATCTTCTACCCGCAGCCGACCACCGTGATAGGCCACTTCACCCAATTCCAGAGCAACACGTTGCTCGGACTTCTCGACCTCGACCTCATGCTGATCCTGGCCGAAGCCTGCTCGGTCCTGATCCTGCTCGCCCTCTACGTGGCTCTCAGACGAGCCAGTCCATCCCTCATGAGCATCGCTCTGACACTTGGCCTGGGAGGGATAGTGCTCTTCTTCGCGGTGAATCCGACCTTTTCAATGCTCTACCTGAGCGATCAATACCAGGCCGCGACAACAGAGGCGCAGCGAGCCGCGTTCCTGGCCGCTGGGGAGGCGCTGTGGGCAAACTACAACGGCACTGCGTTCGGCCTGTTTTTCGTCCTGGGTGGTATTGCTTATATACTCATCACAGCGGTCATGCTACGCAGTGGAACCTTCAGTAAGACGACGGCTGCTGTGGGCATGCTGATGGGTGTGATGATGCTGGTGCCGCCTTTGCCTCCCGTGGGGACAATCGGGCTCGTTCTCTCGTACATCGTGATCGTGCCTTCGGTGGTCTGGAACCTCCTGATTGCCCGACGGCTCTTCATGCTTGCGCAGAGTGGCTCGGAAAAAGAGGCAAAGTAGAATTTTCGACGTCGCCAGAGACGCGCCCCTGGAGGCGTTTGAAGTTTTCCAAGATCGCGGTTTTTGCAAAAAAACGTCACTTGACTGGGCCCCATTGGTAAGATATACTGCTGGCGGTTGTCCATTGATATTATTGCTGCAAGCCAAGACAGAACAAGCATATTCCTGGTTCCATGAAAGCAGAATTTGATGGGTGAAGTCACAAACCAGTCAGCAAGTCAGTCGGACGCGGAGATTGCCGGGCAGACAACTGGAGAAGCCTGGTTGAATGGCGCTACGACATCTGAGGGCGAGTCCGACTTCATCGAGAGGCTACGCAATGGGAACGAGGAGGCTTTCGTGTTCCTGGTTGACCAGTATCACAGGACAATGTTTCGTCTCGCTATGATCTATGTTCCTAAGCAAGCAGGAGCCGAAGAAGTCGTCCAAGAAGCCTGGGTGGGAGTTCTGCAAGGTCTCGATCGCTTCGAGGGACGCTCTTCCTTGAAAACCTGGATCTTCCGTATTCTGACTAATTGTGCGAAGACTTATGCACTACGCGAAGGGCGCAGCATTCCCTTCTCCTCGCTTGCAGATATGGAGATCGACTCCGACGAACCCACTGTAGATCCCGACCGTTTCTTCCCCCCGACTGCCCGAAAAACCGGAACCTGGATATCTTTACCAGAGAACTGGGACGAATTTCCTGAGGAGCGGCTTCTTTCACAAGAAATCTCTGCTCAAATCGAGTCGGCCATTGAGGGACTCTCACTCAATCAACGTACAGTTATCACACTACACGACATTGAAGGCTGGACATCAGAAGAGATCTGCGGTGTTCTTGGCGTTTCCGTAACAAATCAGCGCGTACTACTTCACCGGGCACGGTCTAAAGTCCGACGCGCACTTGAACGCTACTTCGATGAAAAAGAGGAGGTTTGAAGGGAAGCAGCATGCGCACATGGTTCAGAAAGTTTTTTGCTCGTGATTCAAGGGAAAAGATGCGTTCGGAGAGTAGCGCTTCCAATGGGCTTCTCTGCAAAGAAGTCGTGGAGCTGGTCACCGATTATCTTGAAGATGCACTTTTGCCAGAGAAGCGCGCACAGTTTGAAGAGCATGTTGCAGGTTGTGTAGGGTGCACGAACTACGTCGAACAGGTGCGTTTAACCATTGGTATGCTCCGTAACCTGGCACAAGAACCAGTTTTTCCTGAGACAAAAGAAGAGTTGCTTCAGGTGTTTCGCCAATGGAAGAACCATCAATAATCCGCAATCGCTCCTCGTACACATGACGACGTTCTAATCTCTTCTCTATTCATAACTCTCACCAACCTGCTACTTTTTGCGTGTAACGGATAGACCTGAAACGAGACTATTTCGCTGAAGCCCCGTAGGCATCAAGTGAATAATGATCAAGTGAATAATGAATAAGTTTGTTCCTTTGAGTGGCAGGGCGACCGCAAGGGTCAGCGCCCCTACAAAGAACGCGAGGATTCAGCACCACCGGATCTTTGTAGGGTGCGACCCTTGCGGTCGCCCTGAGAGGTTTCACTCGTCTTTGCCAATGAAAAGCGAGGTTTTTATGCCCAATGTCTCGTTTACTGGCCTGCTTCTCGTCACTGTTGTCGCCTTCCTGGCACCGCTTTTATTGGGCCTATTGCCCATACGTGGTCTGCCGGATGTGGTGCTCGAAATTGTGGCGGGTATCGTGATCGGACCGTCCGTACTTGGCTGGGTCAGAATCGATCTGCCACTGCAGATCCTTTCATTGCTTGGACTCGCCTTTTTGCTCTTCCTCTCTGGATTGGAGGTCGATCTGTCGCGTTTGAAAGGGCGTCTGTCTCTCATCGTGGGAGCAGGATTTCTGCTCTCGTTCGGGCTGGCATTACTGGTTGGGTATGGTTTCGCTGCCGGAGGACTGGTCAAGTCGCCACTACTGATTGCGATTATCCTTTCGGCAACTGCGCTGGGAGTCGTCGTGCCCATCCTGAAAGATGCTGGCGAAAGTTCTTCAAATTTCGGCCAGCTTGTCATAATGGCGGCAACGATTGCCGAATTTGGGACGATCATTCTCTTATCGCTCTTTTTCTCAGGAGAAGCCAGCAGCACAGGGGCGAAACTGATCTTCTTTGCTGGTTTTATCCTGTTCGCGGTCATCTTGACGCTGGTTGTTTTGCGCGTGGGGCGATCGATGCACCTTACAGCGGTCCTGCAACGCCTGCAGGATACGACTGCACAGATTCGTGTACGTGGTGCTTTCCTCTTGTTAACAGGCTTCGTGGTCCTGGCCAGCCTGTTCGGATTGGAAGTGATTCTAGGAGCATTTCTTGGTGGTGTTATTCTCAGGCTCATCGACGCCGATAGAAGGATGACCCATCCGCAGTTCCATCAGAAACTAGAGGCGGTTGGCTTTGGGGTGTTTATCCCCGTTTTCTTTGTCACGACTGGAGTACGCTTTGACCTGGCGGCACTCTTTGCCAGTCCCTCGACTGTCCTACGTGTGCCCATCTTCCTGTTGGCGTTGTTGCTCGTACGAGGACTACCAGCCATCCTGTACCGATCTCTTATCGGAACCCGCCGCACGGTAGTAGCGGGACTCTTGCAAGCGACCTCACTTTCCTTTATTGTGACTGCAGCACAGATCGGGATGGAACTGGGATTACTCACTAGAGCCAACGGGGCCGCACTTATTGCGGCTGGCGTCTTGTCAGTTGTGATCTTCCCTCTGCTCGCACTCACCATCTTACGCGGTGGAGCACAAAAAGCGGTATCAATACGGGAACCAGCCTGAGAAATTGTATACTTTTGACATAATAAATCCAACGTGTAACAAATTGATGCCAGACAGGACAATAAGCATGGAGACACGAAGACGCAACTACAGAAAGGAACAATAGATGAAAGCAATTGCAGTGTATCCGGGCAAAGCACATTCCATGCACCTGGAAGAGATTCCCCAGCCGAACGTGAAGGACATTCCCGATGGTCGAGGCGTACTGGTCAAAGTCCTGCGCGTGGGCGTGGATGGCACCGATAAAGAGATTCATGAAGCGTTGTATGGGCAGGCACCTGAAGGTGAGAAATTTCTGATTACCGGCCATGAGAACTTCGGTCGCGTGGTTGCAGTAGGACCGAACGTACCCTCAACCATTCAGCCTGGTACGTATGTTGTCGCCACGGTGCGTCGTCCTGGACACAGCATCTATGACCAGATCGGCTTACAGGATATGACGATCGATGACGTGTACTACGAACGGGGTATCAACCTGCGCCATGGCTACCTGACGGAATATTATGTCGAAGACGCCGCCTATATAGTCACGTTGCCAGCGACCCTGCGCGAAGTGGGGGTCCTGCTCGAACCGTTGACTGTGGCCCAGAAGGGGGTCAACCAGGCATTTGAGATCCAGCGGCGCTTAAAGGTCTGGCAACCACAGCGGGCAGCCGTGATTGGTGCCGGGACGATCGGGCTCTTTGCGGCACTGGCCTTACGATTGCGGGGCCTGGAAGTCACGGCGTATTCCCGTCGTATCCCACCCTACTTCAATAGCACACTCCTGGAAGAGATCGGCGCTCGTTATGTGAGTTCACGTGAGAAGACGCTGGCAGAGGTGACGGCGGAGTCGGGTCCCTTCGATCTCATCTTCGAGGCCACCGGTTTCAGTCCATTGGTCTTCCAGGCGGCGGAGGTGCTGGGCAAGAACGGAGTACTGGTCCTCTCGGGTATTACCGGTGGCGACACGAAGGCCGAGGTCAACGCGGACAAGATCAACCAGAGCTTCGTCCTTGGCAATAAGGTGATGGTGGGGACCGTGAATGCCTCACGAGCGGATTTCGTGAGCGGCGTCAACGATATGGTGAAGGCGGAAGCGCTCTATCCCGGCTGGCTCAACAAGCTGCTGACCACGAAAATCCACGGCCTGGAGAACTATGCCGAGATGTTGCGTCACCTGACGGAAGATAAGGAAGCCATCAAGGTCTTTGTCGAGGTCGCGCAGGAAGGAGAGGACAGGAATGGTCAGTAGCGAGGCACGGCAACACACGTCAGCCATTGATATCAATCCTGAGCAGCAACGGCTCGCCGAAGCGCATGCCAACACGCAGCTATGGTACCGCTGGGGTCCATACCTCTCCGAACGACAATGGGGAACGGTGCGCGAGGATTACTCACCCTATGGCAGCGCCTGGGATTCGTTTCCTCATGACCACGCCCGCTCGCGCACCTATCGCTGGGGAGAAGATGGCTTGCTGGGTATCAGTGATGATGAGGGTCGGCTCTGCTTTGCGCTGGCGCTCTGGAACGAGGCTGATCCCATCCTTAAAGAGCGTCTCTTTGGGCTGACCGGTTCGGAGGGGAATCACGGCGAGGATGTCAAAGAACATTATTACTTTCTGGAGAGCACCCCGACACATTCGTACATGAAGGCGCTCTACAAGTATCCTCAGCGAGCCTTCCCCTACGCCGACCTGGTCGCGGAGAATCGCCGCCGTGGTCGTGGTCAGCCCGAATATGAACTGATAGATACTGGCGTTTTTGCTGATGATCGCTACTTTGATGTTACGATCGAATATGCCAAGGTGGACCCACAGGATATTCTGATCCGCATCAGTGCAACCAATCGAGGGCCAGATGCAGCGCCCTTGCATCTGCTTCCCACACTCTGGTACCGCAATACCTGGGCCTGGGGCAACGGCGAGTCACGGCCAGAACTGCGCGCCACCGAGGCCACTTTGTCAAATGGTGAGACGGAGGGACAGCGCTTTGTCCGTGCCAACAATGCAATGCTGGGAGAATACTGGTTTGCTTATGAGCAGGGCGAGAAGAAAGCGCAGCTCCTCTTTACGGAGAATGAGAGCAACGCCCAACGCTTATGGGGCGTCCCCAATCGGACTCCCTTCGTCAAGGATGGCATCAACGACGCGATCGTGAACGGGACCACGGGCACAGTCAATCCTGATGGCATCGGGACCAAAGCAGCCGTACACTACCACATGCAGATTGCCCCAGGGGCGACAGAGACGATTCTGTTGCGCCTCTCCTCCACACAACACCACGCGCCCTTCGTGGATGCCGTGGAAATCTTTAAAGCGCGACAGGCTGAAGCCGATCGCTTTTATGCCCCCTATGGCGCAGCAAATCTGTCTGCAGACGCTCATTCTGTCCAGAGACAGGCGTTTGCTGGCCTGCTGTGGAGCAAACAATTTTACTACTATGATGTCGATCAGTGGCTCTATGGCGACCCTGCCGGACCGCCGCCACCAGAGGCGCACAAGGTCGGACGCAACCATGAGTGGCGGCACCTCAACAATGCCGATGTGATCTCGATGCCCGACACCTGGGAATATCCCTGGTATGCTGCCTGGGACCTGAGCTTCCACTGCATCCCGCTGGCACTGATCGACCCAGATTTCGCCAAGAAGCAACTGATCCTGCTGCTGCGCGAGTGGTATATGCATCCCAACGGGCAACTACCAGCCTATGAATGGGCCTTCGGAGATGTAAATCCGCCTGTGCACGCCTGGGCAGCCTGGCGCGTCTATAAGATAGATAAACGCATGACGGGCAAAGCCGACCGCGACTTCCTGGAACGCATCTTCCACAAACTCTTGCTCAACTTTACCTGGTGGGTCAACCGCAAGGATAGCGAGGGACATAACGTCTTCCAGGGTGGCTTCCTGGGTCTCGACAACATCGGCGTTTTTGATCGCAGCGCACCCTTGCCAACAGGCGGGCACCTGGAACAGTCGGATGGGACCGCCTGGATGGGTATGTTCTGCCTGAATATGTTGATGATCGCCCTGGAGCTGGCACGCGAGAACCGTGTGTACGAAGATGTCGCGACCAAGTTTTTCGAGCATTTCCTCTACATCGCCGATGCGCTCAATAATATCGCGGGCGAGGGCATCTCCCTGTGGGACGAAGAGGACCAGTTCTTTTATGACGTGCTGCATATGCCCGATGATTCGCATGTCCCACTGCGAGTGCGTTCGCTGGTCGGGTTTATCCCTCTGCTGGCAGTGGAGACGATTGAACCGGAATTGTTGGATGCCCTGCCCGAGTTTAAAGTGCGCCTGGAATGGTTCCTGGAGCACCGCCCGCAACTGGCAAGCCTGGTTTCGCGCTGGCACGAGCCAGGAATGGGCGAGCGCCGTCTGCTGGCCCTGGTGCGCGGACATCGTATGAAGCGTCTGCTCAAACGGATGCTTGATCCCGAAGAGTTTCTCAGCGATTACGGTATCCGGGCCATCAGCAAGTACCACGCTGAGCACCCGTATGTCTATCAGGCAATGGGCACAGAATACAGCGTTCACTATGAACCTGGAGAGTCAAGCAGTGGACTCTTCGGCGGCAATTCCAACTGGCGCGGACCGATCTGGTTTCCGCTCAATTTCCTGTTGATCGAAACCTTGCAGAAGTTTCATCACTACTATGGTGACGACTTCCTGGTGGAATGTCCGACTGGTTTCGGTCAAAAGCTCACGTTATGGCAGATCGCCGGGCAGCTTTCGTCCCGCCTCACCAGGATCTTTTTGCGTGGCGAAGATGGACGTCGCCCGGTCTTCGGCAACAACGAGACCTTCCAGACCAATCCCCACTGGCGCGACTATCCACTATTCTACGAGTACTTCCACGGCGACACTGGCAGGGGTGTTGGAGCCAGCCACCAGACGGGGTGGACCGCAGTAGTTGCCAAGCTGCTTGAACAGACCGCAAGGATGTAGCACAGAAAAGACATGGATGGGTACAACCTTTGCGCTGCCGCCCATCCTGTCGTATCACAAAAGCTGAGCTTTCCGAGAGCCTATAGTGCCGCCCTTCCTGAACTGTGGCTCTCGGAGGTCTCCCAGACCGCATTCCAGCCACAAAACTACTCCCTCACCCCTTGTTGACTCCCCTTCAGGCTATCATCATTACTCTCAATTTGAGAGTATAATCATATCGGTGAATGGTTTACCTGAAGAAAGATGATGAAAAGGGAAAGCCTATGCAAAAGATTTATTATAAATTCGGTTTTTGGTCAGCGCTTGTGGCTTTTGTTGCGTCTGTTGGATTCAGTGTTGCTCAAATACTGCAAGTGGTAGGTGTTCTTGTATTTCCTTGGGATGGCATATTCATCTACGCATTCTCGCTTGGTATTGCAACCCCTTTTCTACTTGCTCTTCTTGCGCTTCACTACACCGTGCCAAACGAAAAGAAAATCTGGAGCCATGCGGCGCTCCTTCTTGCAGTTATGTATGCAATGTATGTCACTTTGAACTACGTTGTTCAATTGGCCACTGTGATTCCTTTCTCGCTTAGAGGTGCTTTGGACGAGATTCGCGTTCTCAATCAAACGCCACACTCTCTTTTCTGGGATGTTGACGCATTAGGATATATATTCATGGGTTTAGCGACGTTATTTGCCTTCCCTGTATTTGCAAAACAAGGTTTACAGAGGTGGCTGAGAGGGTTTTTCTTGGCGCATAGCCTGATTACTCCGCTGATTGCTTTGGTCTATTTTTATCCGAATTTTTCTTATGGATTACTCTTGCTTGCTTTCCCGTGGCTTATCACCCTACCAGGAGCAATGTTATTAATGACTTTATTCTTTTATACTTTCCAGGTGGAATGTGTAGAAACGGCTGGGTAGGAGTCGCTCCGCTCACTGAGAGAGCGGAATCGACCAACGCATACCCCACAGAAATGAGGAGCATCACACTCCATGCATACGTCAAGTCCAGGCTAGTCTTGACTATCATTCCTGTTCTCTCTGCGCTGCACGGAACGACAAGCAGAACGAGGATCATACAACCATCTCTCATCAGCCTGAAGAGCGGTTCTCTCTGGCTCATCGGCCAGCGTTTTCCAGGGCCTTTTCCCGCAGCCGTTGCACGTCGCGCATCGGTGGGACGCCGAAGAGGCTTTTGTACTCCCGATTGAAGTGGGAGGCGTCCTGGTATCCCACGCGATAGGCAGCACTTGCCGCGTCGAGGTCTTCGCCCAGCATCAGCCGGCGGGCCTCCTGGAGTCGTAGCCGCTTCTGAAATTGCAAGGGACTCATCGCCGTGACGGATTTGAAGTGGTGGTGGAATCCCGAGACGCTCATGCCCAGTTCTCGCGCGAGTTCCTCGATGTGAAGTGGCTGGTCGAAGTCTTGACGGAGTCGTCCGACCGCTCTGGCAATGTGGGGTGTGTAGCCCCCCAGAAGAGCAAGGTGACGGAGTCGGCCACCCTGCTCTCCCATCAGGAGTCGGTAGAGAATTTCCCGCGTGATCAGCGGCAGGAGGACCCGCGCTTCGGCAGGGGCATCCAGGAGTCTGACGAGCCGCACGAAGGCGTCCAGCAGGTTCCCATCCAATGGACTGACGTCGATGGCTCTCACATCGGCATGCCCTGGAGGCGAGGCATGACCGGCCTCAACCATGACCGAACTGACGACGGTGGGGGCAAGTTCCAGGCGCAGACTGAGGTATGGCCGTTCCTTCGACGCTTCCAGGACCTGACTGACGCGGGGCAACTCGACAGTAGCGAGCAGATACTGTGAGGGATCGTACCGGTAGCGACTCTCACCGAGAAGGACCTCCTTGCTCCCCTGGGCAATCACGCACACCGATGGCTCGAGCACACTGTGAACAGGCTTGAGAGGCAA
>Ga0137371_10000356_pt1 | contig 33068 bp, 31 predicted proteins | sample SagtaG_7_FD_104919 | JGI IMG/M metagenome (GOLD analysis project Ga0137371, IMG submission 104919) | Vadose zone soil microbial communities from Sagehorn Ranch, Mendocino, California, USA - Sage1_R_40_16 metaG | ecosystem: Environmental > Terrestrial > Soil > Vadose zone | place: USA...
GATGTGGGCCATGATCGCGGGGGCCGGTGCTGCGGCGACCCGCAACATCGGGGTGCTGCTCATCGTCGCGCTCGCGGTGGAGGCCGTCCGCCAATGGGGTCAGGGGCGGCGGCTGCTCCCGCGGCTCGCCGCGGCTCTCGGCGTGGCCCTCGGACCCCTCTCCTACCTTGCCTACTGGCAGGTCCGGTTCGGGGACCTCTGGGCGCCGTTGGACGCCCAACGCAACTGGCAGCGCAAGCCCACGTTCCCCCTCACCGCCGTGTGGCACGCCCTCACGCTTACGTGGCGGTTCCAAACGTGGTGGCTGATCGACATCATCGTCGTCGCGATCGCGATAGCGGGGATCCTCGTCGCGGCCTTCCGGGTGCCGCTCACCTACACGGTATACGCGGGGATGAGCGTCTTGATCCCGCTGACCTTCACGTACGACCAGCGGCCCCTCACCTCGATGCCGAGGTTCATGGCTGTGGTCTTTCCCGCCTGGTGGGGGTTCGCGATCGCCGCGGAGCGTCGGCGTCCGCCCGAGGCCGCCTTCCTGGTCGCCTTCGCGGCAGGCTTCGCGTTCCTGGCGTTCCTGTTCATCAACTGGCAGCCCTTCTTCTAGCACGGAGGGGCTGCTCGCCGTGGCCGGAAACCGTTTAGGATTGCCGCGACCCGGGGGGGCTCGCTCCACTCGGGCGTACAACGGGGCCGATGGAGGAGCCAGTGACGATCAGGGTCGCGATCGCGGACGACCACTCGCTCGTGCGCCAGGGACTGCGGCGCTACCTGGACATGGCCGACGGAATCGAGGTCGTGGGCGAGGCATCGAACGGCAAGGAGCTCTTGGAGCTCATCGGGAACGAGAACCCGGATATCGCGTTGATCGACATCCGGATGCCCGAGATGGACGGTCTGGAAGCCGCGAGGGTGATCCGCGACCAACATCCGAAGGTCGGCGTCATCATGCTCACCGCGTACGACGATCGGCAGTTCGTCGTGGAGGCCGTGAGGAGCGGAGCGCGCGGCTACGTCTTGAAAGCGCGCGACGCCGAGCACCTCATCCAGACCGTCCGGCTCGTCGCCGGCGGGAACATGGTCATCGACCCTCAGCTCGTGGTCGCACTGGCGGAAGAGCTCTCGACCGCGAAGGAACGCGATCGCAAGGCGGAAACCCTGACCGCGCGTGAGATCGAGGTGCTGCAACTGCTCGCGTTCGGCCATACGAACCGGGACATCGCCGAACGCCTGTACATCTCTCCCGACACGGTGAAGACCCACCTCGAGCACATCTTCGAGAAGCTCGGGGCGTCCGACCGCACCGCTGCGGTCGCCGAGGCGCTCCGCCGCCGTCTGATCGAGTAGCGACTCCGCCGGTCGGGCTAGTCCGTCCGGTGGAGCTCGAACCGCTGGCCGGGTGATGGAGCCGGGCGTGGCATTCGGCCATCATGAAGGGTCATGGACGCGACGATCTCCCGTCGGCGGACGCCCGGCACGGCGGCCCTTCTCGCAGCGGTCGCGGTCGTTGCCGTGGCTCCGACGTTGATGACGGGGTCGGGCACGCGCGGCCAGGCGCTGGCGGGGGCGGCCGGATCGGCGCTCGCCGCCGCCGTTGCCGGCATCCTGATCCGAGGGGCTTCGCGAGAGGAGGATGCGTGGCCGAGCGCGGCGGGCATCGCGTGGGCGATGTTCCTGATCGCGGCAGTTTCCTTCGCCTACCTCGCCGTCGGAAGCGCGTCCGACACGGCCAACCACCCTCGGCCGGCTGACGCCCTCCTGCTGCTGCTCCTGATCCCGCTGACGGTCGCGATGCGCGACGAGCTCCGGGGCCACTTCGACACTCGCGATCGGCGCGAGATCGCCATCGACGTCATGCTGATCGCGGCCTCCGTCGGCTCCATCCTCTACCTGCTGATCCGCCCGTCCGATGCCGGACCGGTCGAATCGGGCACCGCGGGCGTCATCGCGATCCTGGCTGCGTCGCAATTCACCAGCTTCGCGGCACTGACCTTGTGGGTGCCGACCGTCTCACACTTGCTCCAGTTCCTGGCGTTCGCCGGGTATTCGATCGCGACGGTCCTGTTCGGCTGGGTGTGGACACGCGACGGCGGTGGGCACGGCGATCCGTGGATGAACGCGATCTACGTCTTGAGTCCGCTGCTGCTCGCGGCCGTCCTCACCATGGTCCCTCACGGCGTGCCCGTCCCGAGGACGAAGCTGCGGCTGGCCCGCCCGATCCTGAGCAGCGTGTCGATCGTGACTGCGTGCGGCGCCCTCGCGAGCGTCGCCATCCTCGGCGACGCGAAGGCGATCGGTTCGCTCCAGTCCACGTTGCTGATCGTGCTCCTCGGTGGGGGGATCGCCGCACGCGTGGTCGCGAACCAGGTCGCCAGTACCCAGGCTTATCAGACCGTGGAGGAAGCGCTCACACGGCGGGAGACGGCGCTCCACGAAGCGGACCTCGCGCTCGAGCGCGTCCGGGAAACGAACGAGACGATCCGGCGTTCCGAGGAACACCTCCGGCTGGTGTTCGACGCCGCGGTCGACGGCTTCGTGGAGCTCGATCAGGACGACGTCATCGTCCGAGCGAACGAGGCGTTCGCCCGGATGGTCGGGATGGATCGAGCAGCGATCGAGGGCCAGCCGTGGGCCGCGGTCGCGGCGTCGGTCCAAGGCTCCGACGTTTCGTTCGCGCGGTTGCCCGAGACCGGCCAAGCGCAGCTCCAGCGGCCCGAAGGGCAGCCGCTGTTCATAGAAGCGCGGATCTCGCGGGTTCCGATGGACCCGCCCCGTCGCCTGCTGCTGGCTCGCGACGTCACGGCGGGGAAGGTCGCCGACCAAACGATCCGGTCGCTGTTCCAGTTCCTCCAGGACCGCGACGAGGACCGGACGAGGCTCCAGCGCCGCTCGAACTCGGCGATCGAGCAGGAGCGGAACCGGATCGCGCGCGATCTGCACGACGGGCCGGTCCAGGGCGTCTCCGCCGCCTCGCTCTCGCTCGAAGCGGCGTTGCTCATGATCAAGACCGGCGACGTCGATCGAGGTCTCGACGTCTTGACCAAGATCCGGCAGGAGCTTGCCGAGGAGGCGGATTCGCTCCGCCGGCTCATGGCCGGGCTCCGGCCACCGGTCCTCGAGGAACGCGGGCTGATGCCGGCGCTGCGGGAGTCGTTGATGCGCTTCGGGACGGAACAAGGGGTCGCTACCGAATTCACCGGCTCGATCACGCGACCGATCCCGGACGATCTGGAGACCCTGGCGTTCCGGATCGTCCAGGAGTCGCTGACCAACGTCGGCAAGCACGCGCACGCGACCCGGGTGATCGTCCACGTGGAATCGGATCAATCGCAGCTCCGGATCGAGGTCGAGGACGACGGCACGGGCTTCGAGACGACCGAGGTGCGCGACCATCTGCGCGCGGGCCGGGTGGGACTCGCGTCGATGCGCGAGCGCGTGGAGCTTGCGAGCGGGACGTTCGCCGTTCGGTCCACGCCGGGACGCGGGACCGCGGTGATGGCGTCGATCCCGCTCGACCTGGCGCTGGTCACGGCCGCGCCGCAAGCGTGATCCGGACCCCCCGACCCGATCGCGGGCCCTATGGGCCGGGCGAACCGGGCCCCTTCGGCGTCGCAGTGGGGCTGGGCTTGGTGCTCGGTGACGACGTCGGGCTCGGAGACGGTGATGGGCGAGGTCCGGGCGAGAGGGTCGGCGTCGCGCTCGGAGACATGGAGGGCGACCCGCACGCTTGGGCGTTCGCTCCCGAGCCGGACGGAGCCTGACACGGCGATACGGTCGGCGAGGGGGACGGGTACACCGTGTGGCTCGGTCCCACCGAGTAGCCGGTGAAGGACGGGACCGGGAACGCAACCGGGGGCTTCCCCTGCATCGCGACGGACATGAAGTCGTGCCAGATGGCCGCCGGGATCGTCCCGCCGTACACGGATGAGACCCCCTCCACGTCCTGCAACGGGATCTCGCCGGCGGGCCAGCCCATCCACACGCAGGTCACGATCTCCGACGTGTAGCCGCAGAACCAAGCGTCCACGTTCTCGTTGGCTGTCCCCGTCTTGCCCGCCACGGGGTACGGGGGGATCGCCGCGTCGACCCCCGTTCCCCCCGTGACGACGCCTTGGAGCGCCGACGTCACGAGGTTGGCGTCGTTCGCGGCGATCACCTGATCCCCCTGCGGCGTCACCGACGGGTCGATCTTCCCCGCCCCGCTCTTCACCTGAAGGAGCGGTGTTGCCCAGAACCGCTCGCCATGGTCGGCGAGGGTGGCATAGGCGTTCGTCATCTCGAGGGGGTTGACCGCGACCGACCCGAGCGTGATGGAGCACACCGGTGGCAGGTCCGAGCGGATGCCAAGCGCATGCGCCATATCGACCACCTTCGAGGGGCCGAGCTGGGCCACCACCTGTGCGAAGATCGTGTTCACCGAGTGCGCGGTCGCGCCGGCGAGCGTGAACGTCCCGGCCTCGCCGTCGCCCGCGTTGACCGGATGCCACAAGCCGTCGGGCTGGGTCGGATCGGTGCACCCCGGAACCGCGAGGGTGGACGGCCCGTACCAATAAGCGTTCAGGTCGTACCCCGACTGCATCGCCGCGGCGAGCGTGAACGCCTTGAACGCTGACCCGGCTTCGCGACCCGATCCGCCCGCCATCGTCGCGAAGTTGAGCTTGTTGTGGGCCCAGTCACGGCCGCCCGCCATCGCCAGGATCTGTCCGTTGGTCGGATCCATCGCGACCAGCGCGGCGGCCGGATCGTGGTGCTGGTCGGGCAGCTCTTGCCGGATGGCGGCCTCCGCGGCTCGTTGCAGGCCGAGATCGAGCGTCGTCGTGACCCTGAGCCCACCGCCGAACACCTTCGCCTCTCCGTATCGGTCGATCAGGGTGCGACGCGTGTAGTCGACGAAGTATTCGGATTGTCCGGGTGCCACGATCCGTTCGGCGGCATGGCTCTTGACCGTCCCACAGCACGGTTTCGCCTTGAGCTTCGTCTCGGTCGCCTGGTCGAGGTAGCCGTACCGGACCATCTGGTCGAGCGCGTAGTCCCGTCGGAACCTGTTGTCGTACGGCCGGTCGATCGGGTCGTAGAGCTCCGGAGCATGAAGGACGCCGGCGAGGGAGGCCGACTCCAGGGGGGTGAGCCGGCTCGCAGGCTTGCCGAAGTACGTCACGGCGGCGGCCTGGATGCCGTAGGCACCGTGGCCGAAGTACACGGTGTTGAGGTACTTCTCGAGGATCGTGTCCTTCCCGAGCTCCTTCTCGAGCTTGACCGCCAAGAGCGCCTCGCGGATCTTCTCGGTGATGGACCGTTCGGGTTGCACGTACACCCGGAGCCCGGAGTCGGGATCGATCTGGTAGGACCCGGCGTACACGTTCTTGACCAGCTGCTCCGTGATCGTGGACGCGCCTTGGGCAGGCTCCCGCTTGACGAGGTCCGTGTAGGCGGCCCGGAGGATCCCCGTCACGTCGACGCCGGGGTGGTTGTAGAAGCCGTGGTCCTCCGTCGCGATGACGGCATGGATGATGTTCGGCGACATCTTGGAGAGCGGGATCACGGTTCGATCCACGGCCCCGTGGAGCGTCGAGATCTGGTCTCCGTTGCGGTCGTAGAGATAGGTGGTCCGGATCGGTGGGAGGGTGTTCGGCAGCTTGATCCGGGCATAGGCGACGTAGAGCGCACCGACCCCCAGCAGGATCACGACGAGCGGCGAGAGCAGCAGGAGCAGCCACCATCGTCGGCGGAGGAAGGACTTCTTCTTCGAGGCCTTCTTCGTCGCCCTGGCGGGCGCATGTCGAGGGACGTAGTCATCCCTGCGTGTGGGGGACTTCGAGCCGGTTGCCACGGTCGGACGATGCTAGCAACGCAAGCGCTCCTGCGAAGAGGCAGGTGTGCTGGTTGCGTGGAGTTCGAGGGGTCTCCGGCGCTCAGCCGGTCGCTGCGCGCCGGCCGGTGAACGCCTCACGCAGGTGGTTCCACTGGCATGAGCGGCACACCTCGACCACGTAGCAGCAGGTATCGGGATCCGCCGCCGCCATCCGCATGCCCGTGTCGATCGACCAGACCCGACCGTTGTCCTGCTTCAGCCGATCGCCGTACACGTAGGCGAGCAACACCAGCTTGTCCTTCTTGCAGACCGGACAGTCGCTCCGGGTCGGTTCGCCCACGTACTTCGCGGCCCGCATGAGCTCGGGGTGGGCATCGCAGAGGTCGTTGACCGATTGCAACCCCGCCTGCGCGTCTCGCAGCAGCGCGCGCTTGGCGAGCGTGTAGTCGATCACGCTGAGCTGGGACCGCTTGGAGCGACCGAACGTGGGACGCGGCGCTCGTGACGGGTCCGACGGCTTCCTCTGCATCGTTCGGCGATGGTACACCCGAGCTCCGACGAGTGGATACGCCGCAGGTCCTGGGTCGAGCCCAGCTTGCGACAGCATCAGGGGTAGCCTGCGAAGCGGGAGGCGGACGACGTGGACCCGTACGGCATGCTCGATCCGGACGAGGACGGTCGGGAACGTCCCGCGCCGCGACTGCCGGAGGTCGGCACGCTCCGGGTGCTCATCCGCGGCGCGCGCAAGCGATGCCCACGCTGCGGCGAGCGGAGGATCTTCGACGGCTGGTTCACCCTCACGCCGCGTTGCCCTACCTGCGATCTCCGGTTCGAACGCGAAGAGGGCGGGTTCCTCGGGGCGATGGCCCTGAACTACGCCGTGGCCATCATCTTCTGGCTCATCGTGATGGCGGTCGGGATCGCGTTGACCGTTCCGGTCGTGCCCGTCGCGCCGCTGCTCGCGGCGAGCATCGCGGTGGTCACCATGGTGCCGGTGTGGTTCTACCCTCGCTCGAAGACGCTCTGGGCCGCGATCGAGTTCCTGGTGGCACGATCCGAGCCCGGCTATCGGTCGCCTCCCTTGATCCGGGATCCGCGAACGAAAGACCTGGAGTGACGCGGGCGCGGCCGTCGCCGGAACGGCCGCTCACCCGGTCGGCAGGTCGACGACGGCCCGGGCGCGAGCGACGACCACGTGCGAACCCGGGAACAACAGCAGATCATCGACAGACATCTGGACCATGACCTCCGACTCGAACGTTCCGACGGCGCAGGTGCACGCGGTGAGCTCGGCGCCGTTCCGGGCCGCGTACTCGGCCGCGAGCGCCGCAGGATCCGCTCCGCTGGGCAGCGCAAGCTCGTCGGCCGCGGCGAGGGCCGCAGCGTCGGCTGCACTTCGGGCCTTCGACCTCGCGATCAGGACCCGTCCGACGTCGGTCACACCCATGACGAGCACGAGGACCATCAAGATGCCGGCCGCGAGCACGACGGAAACCGATCCACGTTCGGCGCTCACCCGAACTCCTGACGCTCGGCGGCTTGGGCGGTGAGGGTCACGCCGGGCCCGACGAGCCAACCGACCAGTGGGACGCGGAAGGGCTCTTCATAGACGAAGCGGACCGTCACCGGGGAGCCGCGCTCGCCGACACGCGTGGTCTCGACCCCGGCGCGAGCCGGGTCGAGACCGGGCGCAGCGGCGAGCGCGGCGGACGTGACGGCGGCCGGATCGTCCTGGACGGCGGCGGCGCGCGCTGCCGCCCGCGCCGCCGCCTCCACCAGGAGACGGTCGCGCACCAACAGCCCGACCTGGACGAGGCCGAGCACGAGGACGAGCACGAGCGGGAGGACCAATGCGAACTCGACCGTCGCGGACCCGGCCGACCGACGGATGCTACGCGGCATCGGCGTTCCCGATGACCGTGTCGATGATGTGGTCGAAGAACGCGGGGAGCTTGCCGGACGAGCGCGCCCACGCGATCAAGACCACGGCGATCGCGGCGGCCGCGAGGATCACGAGGGCGTACTCCGCGGTGGTCTGCCCCTCCTCCCGGCGGAGGAACATGGTCGCGCGGATCCACAGGGCGATCCACAAGGGTTGTAGGAACGACATGGCTTCACCTCCTCTCAGCGGATAGACCGGACGGTGGTGAGCAGTACCGGAACCACCGTGAGGAGGAGGAACGCGGGCAGGATCAGGAACACGAGCGGGAACAGCATCTTCACGGGCGCGGTTCGCGCACGCTCCAGCGTTGCGGCCCTTCGGGCCTGGCGAACGGTGTCCGCCAGCTCGCGCGTTGCGTCGGCGAGCGAGGCGCCAAGGCGCTCGGTCCGGTGGAGTACGGCCATCGTCCGTTTGAGGTCGACCGAGCCGGTGGCGGTCGCGTACGCATCGAGCTCGTCTCGCCATCGGGCGCCGAGATCGGCGAGGTGAGCGACCCCGCGCAGGTCTTCCCCGAGCGGGCCACGAAGCGCCTCGGCCGCCCTGCGCAACGAGAGCTCGGCGGACAACCCCGCGGTCGATCCTGCGGCGAGCAGGTCGAGGAGCTGCGGAACCTCGCCCTCGACCCGCCGGGCTCGTCGTCGGGTCGCTCGACGTCCCCGGTCGGCTGGACCTCGGGCGTCGTCTACGGGGATCGTCGCAACCGATCTGCGCCTCGGCCGGAATGCACCGAAGATCGAGAGCACGGCGACAGCCGCCAGTGCACCGGCAACGACCGGCATGTCACGTCACCTCCAGCAATGCACGGATCCAGAAGAACGCTCCGACCTCCAGTCCGAGCCCCAGGAGTACGGACGCGAGACCGGCAGGGGTCCCGAGCGCGCCCTCGATGTCGTGTCGCGACGTCAGCCAGAGGAAGCCGAAGAAGCCGATCGGCAGCACCCCGAGGATCCACCCAGAGAGGCGCGCCTGGGCCGTGAGCGCGCGGACCTCTCGTCCGACCGCGACGCGCTCCCGGATCGTCGCCGCCACCTGATCGAGGACGGCGGGAAGATCGCCCCCGCTCCGACGATGAAGATCCAACGCGCCGGCTACGAGCTGGACGTCGGGACTCTGGCTCCGTTCGGCCCACGCGTCGATCGCCTCACTGAGCGGGACCCCGACCTCGATGTCGGCGACCACCCGCGTCAGCTCTTCCGCGATGGCCGATCCGGCCTCGCGCATCGCATACGCGATCGCCTGCGGCACGGACATGCCCGAGCGAACGGCCGCCGTCAACGCGCCGATCGCGTCGGCGAGCTGTTCGTCCCGACGATCCACGAGGCTCCTTCGGCTTCGACGCCCCCGGATCCGGAGAGCGGCGAGGGTCCCAGCCAACCCGATGAGCCCGCCGAGGGGGCCGGCCACCACGGATCCGGCACACCCGATCACGAGCATGGGAACGGCCGTGCGCGCCTCGATATGGATCCCCGTCAGGCGGTCACGGGGGGATGCGCTCAGTCGGTGGGCACGACCCAGGATCTCGCCGCGGCTCGCGGCGCGGGCGGCCCGATCCGCGCAGAGCGCCGCGACACCGAGGATCCCGACCGCCAAGCCGTTCACCGGGCGTCCTCTCCAACGGCGAACAGCTCATCCTCGACGTCCTCGCCGCGCTGACGCAGGACGTCGACGATCGCCGGAATCATCCCGCTCGCGCTGAAGCGCCCGGCACCGCCCTCGCGAGGACGGAACCGGAAGACGGGCTCCACCACCGGCTCACCGCGACGCGTTCCCTCGACGACCGCCACTTCCCAGACGACGCGTCGCCCATCACGGAGACGGGCGAGCTGGACGATGACGTCGATCGCCCCCGCCACCTGCGAGCGGATGTGCGCGGCAGGCAAGGCGACATCGGACATCATCGCCATCGTTTCGAGGCGCCACAGCAGGTGGCGCGACGAGTTCGCGTGCGCCGTGCTGAGGCTGCCTTCGTGGCCCGTGTTCATCGCTTGGAGCATGTCGAGAGCCTCGCCACCGCGGACCTCTCCGACGATGATCCGGTCGGGACGCATGCGAAGCGCGTTGCGCACCAGATGACGGACGGTGATCTCACCACGACCCTCGACGTTCGCCGGGCGTGCCTCCAGCGAGACAACATGCGGCTTCGCGAGTCGGAGCTCAGCGGCATCCTCGATCGTGATCAACCGCTCCTCGTCGGGGATGAAGCCCGACAACACGCCGAGGAACGTCGTCTTGCCGCTCCCCGCGCCACCGCTGATCACCATGGTGGCGCGGCCCCGGACACACGCCGCGAGGAACCGAAGCGCGCGTGGCCCGACGCTGCAGGTGCTCAGGAGATCCCGCGCCTCGATCGCCACTTGCGAGAACCGGCGGATCGTCAGCACGGGACCGCGGAGCGAGAGAGGCGGAACGATCGCATGGACCCGGGAACCATCCGGAAGTCGCGCGTCCACCCAAGGTGACGCTTGGTCGACCCGAAGACCCAGCGGCCCGACGATACGCTCGATCAGATGAAGGACCGGCTCCTCCCCCTCGAATAACCGATCCGGCATCCTCTCGATCCGCCCCTCCCGCTCCACGAATACGTCGTCCGGTCCGTTGACCATCACCTCGGTCACCGACGGATCCTTCAACAGGAACTCGATGGGTCCGAACCCGACGACGTCATCGGAAACCTCGTTCACCACACGCGCGAGGTCGCGTGCCGGCAGGATCGCGCCGCGTTCGCGCAGCACGGACATCGCTTCCTCGCGGACACGCAACCGCCGCTCGGTCGGCGGCGCGGCCGCGAGCCCGCGTGCATCGACCCGTTGCCGGAGCTGGTCCCGGAGCTCGCGGCGCACCAGCGTCAACGTGTCCCGGTTCATGAGGCGACCTCGACGGCCTCGGTGGGTGTCTCCAGAACGTGTCCCGCGAGTCGGTCGAACGCGCGACCGATGCGGCCGCGTGGAGGCGACAGACGGCCGTGGTCCTGGAGACGAGCAACGGCGCCGTCGAACGGAACGACCACGAGCGGTTCACGATCGAACACACGACGCACGTCGCTGGGCGTGATCTCGCTCCGAGCGGCACGGTTGACGACGACGCCGACACGACGGTCTACGCCGAGCGGAGACAGAACCTCGAGCGCGCGCGACGTGGCGCGGAACGAGAGAACGTCGAGCGACACGACTTCGATCACGTGATCGGATTGCTCCACGCACCACCGCGTGAGCGACGAGAGCTGGCGAGGGACGTGCGCGATCACGACATCCGCCGAGGCCGCCGCCAGACCGACGGCGATCCGCAGGAGGCCGGTCTCCACGGCATCCACCTGCGTCGCCTCGCAGCCGAGCACGGCGTCGAACCCTGCATCGTGATGGACGCGGATCCCATCGAGGTGCTCGACCGTGAGCTCGTCGCCGACCGGAACGAGATCTGCGAGGGTGCGCACGTCCTCGTCGGCGAACCCGAGCGCTTGCGTCAGATCGGCGAACACCGGGTCGCATTCCATGAGCAGACATGTAGCGCCGCGCCGCACGACGGCCTGGGCGAGATGCGTGGCGACGAAGGTGCACCCGGCGCCGCCGCGCGCCGCGTGCACGGCCACGACGATCGCGCGGCGCTCGGGCACGCGGCGCGCGGCGGCGAGCGCGAGCACCCGTTGCAGGAGCGCCTGACGCTCCTGCGGCCACACGAAGAACCCTTGAGCCCCCGCGCCGATCGCGGCGCGGAGCGACGCGACCGACTCACGGGTCGCGAGGGCGAGGAGCGCGGCGCCCCCCACGCCGGCCGCTGCGATCGCCGGTTCCGCGACCACGGCGTCCGGCTCGAGCTGCCGGACCGCCTCCGCGAGCTGCCGGCCGTCCGCAGCGGTCGCGACGACGCGCGCGCGACCGCTGCGATCGAGGAGATGGAGCACCTCCTCGGCGACCTCCTGCGAGCCGATCGCAAGGATCACCCGTGCGACGTCGTCCATCGCCGTTCCTTTCGCGTGCGAGCCAGCCACGTACTAGGGGAAGGAACGAGGGGGATCGTCGGGAGGAGGAGAGAAGGGCGTTCGCTCCGACCACGCAACCCTATCCTCGGAACCGAGGCCGGAACCATCCCCAGACCGGCCCATCCGCCGGTCTTGTCGGGGGATTAGCGCTAGCGATAGACGCCGTTGTGGCCGAGGCTGAACCGACCCGGTTGCGGGAAGTACGCGAGCCCGTGCGGATCGCCTCCGACCTCGATCCGCCGGATCACGTGGCCATCAGTGGTGGAGATCGCCTCGACCGTCGTGCCGTAGCGGTTGGAGACCCACAGCTGCGACCCGTTCGGACTGACCTGCACCATGTCCGGGCTTCCGCCGACGTTCCACGTGTGCACCACCTTCCGCGTGGAGAAGTCGATCACCGAGATCGTTCCGGCGAGCCGGTTCGTCACGTAGAGCTTGGTCGTGTCCCGGCTGACGGCCATCCCGTGGGCGCCGTTCCCCGTCGGGATGAAGCCGCGCACCTTCATCGTTACGGGGTCGACGACCGAGACGCCGCCGAACCCCTGGTTCGCGACGAAGAAGACCTTCCCGTTCGGCGAGAGCTTGACGTCGACGGGGAGGCCGCCCACATGGATCGTTCCCACGACCTTCATGGTCTTGAGGGCGACCTTCACGACCGTTCCGTCGAACTCGCAACCGATCAACAGGTACGAACCATCCGCCGAGAAGTCCAGGTGGTCCGGTCCGTTGCACGGCATCGTGAGCGGCTTGATCAGCTTCCACGTGTGGGGATCCATGAAGTCCAGACGGTCGTAGTACTCCGCGACGTCGATCGCCTTCGAGCCGTCGGGCGTGAAGTACAGGTTGTACGGGTGCTCGACCCCGTGGATGATCCGCACCAGCTTGCCCGTGCGGGGGTCGATCACCGCCAGCTCGCTGGTCCCGTCGACGTCAACGTAGAGCCAGCGCATGTTCCACGAGGGCGTGACGTGTTCGGGGAACGACCGGTACCCAAGATCGATCGTCCGCACGATGCGGAAGGTCTTCGGGTCGATCACCTCGACCGTCCCCGGCACGCCGTTCGGCACGTAGACGAAGGAGGGATCGTTCTTCACGGAAGGACGCAACCCCTTCGTGATCGCCGCGTAGACGTTGCCGTCGGTCCGGGGCGGGGCCGACGCACCGTGTCCCGACGACGTTGCCGTCGCGGTCTCGGCGCGCAGGGACGCGAGGAGCACCTTGCTCGACGTCGAGGTGTTCCAGCCGCCGATCAACAAGGTGCGGCGGCCGGCCGCGACCGCGGCGTCGGCGACGGGCTGCCCCAACGGGGGCTCCGCCTCGACGTGCCCCGTGCTCGGGTCGACCTCGCTCGCCTTCGCGAGCGCCGTGTCGGACGCGTCTCGCCCGCCGACCACGTAGATCCTCCCGCCGAGGGTGAACGCCGCCGCGTGGGCGACGGGAGCCGGAAGATGAGCCATCAACGTGGTCGTTCCGGAGGCCGGGTCGAAGGTGTACACGTCGTTAACCGGGCCCTTCCATGCCAGTCCCCCGGCGATCACCAGCCGTCCGCCGACCTCGGTCACCGCCGGATAGCGAAGTCCGACCGGGAGGTGTCCGATCGTCGAGAACGTCGTTCCGTCCGTGGTGGCATAGATCTCGGAACGTGGCTTTGTGCCGTCGTACCCGCCGACCAGGTAGGTGACGTTCCCTATCTGGGTGGCGCCCAGATCCGAAAGGGCAACGGGCAGGTGGCCGACGACCATACCCGTTCCGGTAGCAGGATCGAAGGCCTGCACCGTGTCGGTGCCGGCACCCGCGCCGCCGGCGAAGACGTAGAGCTTGCCCGAGATCATGGCGGCCGCGGCATCGTGCACCGGCTGCGCGAGGGAACCCAGTGGGATCAGCCGTCCCGAGGTCGGGTTCATCGAGAAGACGCCACCCACGGTGGTATCGGCAGCGTCGAGTCCACCGGCGATGTAGATGGTGTTGCCGTCCCAGACCGCGACGCTCCGTTGGATGGGTGCGACCAGACCGTACCCAGCCGACCTGACCGCGAGCGCGGCGGCCTCCGGCGCCACGCTCGACGCGGGCCCCGGAGGCGTGGACGCGACCGCGATCGGACCGTCCAAGGTCCGGGATGCGGGCCCCGTACATGCGACGCCGACCGCCGTCATCACCGCTATGAGCGACCGATGAGACGCTCGAACGCGCAACCGCGAGGAACCTGCAGGATCGATGACGCGGATGATAGTGGGCACGTCCATGCGTAGTCGCGGCCCTTCTGGCAGGTCACGAAACCCCCACAGGGAACAAACCATGTCCAAACACTTCTCGGAGCCCGGGCCCGACCCCACCCCTTGTCCGAAACCGTGACCCTTCGTAGGGTCGAGGGAACTCCATGACCCCCGAGGGAGGGGAGACCATGTCGATCATGCGTGCGCGGTCCGTCCCTGGTCTGGCTTCGTTGATCGCAGGATCCTTGCTCGTCGTCACGATGGGCGCCGTCCAGGCACGAGCGCAGACCACCGTCCACGTCCTCGTGTCGTTCGACGAGTCGGCCGGCCAGAACACGGAAGGCATGGCGGTCGACCGCGTCGGCGGGATCTACGTCAGCGTCTCGCCGCTCGGGGATCTCTGGAGGATCCCGCCGGCGTCGACGCGGCCGCAGCCGTTCGGACACGTCGACGGGATCGTGCCGGGTCGTGACTTCGGGATGCTCGGGCTCGCGATCGACGTGTTCGGCAACGTCTACGCGGCCGTGCAATCGGCGAACCCCGACGCGGCCGGGGTGTGGCGCTTCGATCGCGGAACCGGGAACGCGACCCGTCTCCCCGGCACCGAGTCGATCGCGTTGCCGAACGGCCTCGCCTTCGACAAACAGGAAAACCTCTACGTCACCGACTCCTCCACGGGCGCCATCTGGCGGATCCCCTGGGGCGGGAGCGCGCAGGTGTGGTTACAGGACCCGATGTTGACCGGTGACGGCAGCCTCGGGCTCTTCCTCGGGGCGAACGGGATCGCGTACCGCCACGGCGTCTTCACGGTGACCAACACCGAACGTCGAACCGTGTTGCAGGTCCCGAAGATCGGCGGCCAGCCCGGTCCGATCAGGCTCCTCACGAACCTTCCGCCGGGCGACAACCCGGACGGGGTCGCGATGGACGTCCACGGGGACGCGTTCATCGCGATGAACCTCCAGAACGCGATCGAGGAGGTGCATCCTGATGGGTCGAGCGATGTCGTCGCGAGCGGGGATCCGCTGGACTTCCCCTCGAGCGTCGCGTTCGGCACGGCTCGTGGCGGGCGAACGAAACTCTTCGGGGTGAACTTCTCGATCGGGGAGCTCTTCGGGCTGCCGCCCGGCTCGGGACCCGGCGTCTTCTGGCTCGATGCGGGTGTGCCGGGGGCGCCGGTGCCGTAGGACCGGCCGTCAGCCGGCCCGCGCGCGGCTGACGAGTCGTAGCCTCATAGCCCGATGACACGGGTCACCCGCGCACAGGCTCGACGCCGGCGGGCGTTCACGGCGGCGATGAGCGTCTCCGTCTTGGCGCTCATCCTGGTTCTCTGGCCCAGGGGCGCCGAGACCGCCGCGCCGCCGCGGCCAACCTTCCACGCGACGACGACGCGTTCGGCCGGTTCGCCGGCGGCCTCGACGCAGCCGGTCCCCGCATGGCTCGCCTGGATGACCGGCGGGTTCCCGAAGGGGTTCGGAGACCAGATCCGGAGCGCGGACGGGCTCACCCGGACGGTCGTTGTCGCCGGCGACACGAGATGGATGACCGCCTCCCAAGACGAGAACGGCGCTGTCGTCGACCAGCCGACGCCTCCGTACGAGATCCCGCTCGACTCCTTCGCGGTCGACCCGACGGGATACGCTCCGTTCCTCCCTCGGGCCCAACGCGATGCGATCGTGACGGCGCTCGACAAGGGCGAAGCCGTCCTGGGCCGGACCTCGTCGGAGCTCCGCAGGCTCGGTCCGGGTGGTTCGATCTCCTTCGGCGGCGTCACCCTCCAGGTCGGCGCGGTCGCTCCGGATGACGTGGTCGGTTGGTCGGAGATGCTCGTGAACCGCGACGTCGGAAGGCGCCTGGGGATCACGGACGAACGCTACCTCCTGGCGTTCGCCGAACCGGGCATGACGCTCGCGCATTTCACGAACGACGTTCGATCGCTGTTGCCGCCGGACAGCTACCTGCGCACGGTGCCTCCGGGTGGGACGCGGTTCGTGCGGGTGGCGTCGGGCGTGAACCCACCGGTCCTCATGAAGAAGGTCTTCGGCGAGTTCGACGCGTACCCACGAAGCGACGACCCCGCGTACCTGAACATGGATCCCGCCTGGTACGACGCGCACATCCAGACGCGGACCGTCCCCCTCCTCGGCGCGGTCACCTGCAACGAGCAGCTGTTCCCCGCATTGATCGGTGCCCTCACCGACGTCGAGGCGGCGGGGCTGGGAGGAGCGATCCACGTCTACTCTGGCTGCTACGCGGCCCGGACCGTCGCGCGGTCGACGACCGCCCCGCCGTCGAACCACGCGTACGGGGCCGCGATCGATATCAACGCGCCCGAGAACCCCTACGGTTCGAGGCCCACGATGAACCGCGGGGTCGTGAAGATCTTCGAGCACTGGGGATTCGGATGGGGCGGGAGGTTCCTGATCCCGGACGGGATGCATTTCGAGTACCGGACGCCGCCGCCCCTGAACGCATGACGGCGGCTCGCGATAGGCTCGTGGCGATGCCCGTCGTCATCCTGCGCGCACCGCTGAAGGACCTCGCGGGAGGGAACCACGAGCTCAGGCTCGAGGGGGCAGACGTCCGCGCGGTGATCCGATCGCTCGAGTCGTCCTGGCCCAAGATGGCCGGGTGGGTCCTCGATGACCAGGGCCGGGTGCGTCAGCATGTCAACGTCTTCCTCAACGGAGAACGGGTGCGGGAAGACGCCACGGTCGGTGCGGACGACACGATCCACGTCCTCGCATCCATCACAGGGGGGTCCTGAGGCATGCGCGAGCTGTTGGTGGGAACGAAGAAGGGGCTGTTCGTGCTCCGCGGCGACGAACCGGATACGTTCGCGGTCGCGACGCGGGCGTTCGAGGGCGACGTCGTCGAGTTCGCCATCCGCGACCCCCGAACCGGTCGCTACTTCGCGAGCGTGACGAGCGGCTTCTTCGGGCCGCGGGTGATGTGGACCGACGATCCGCTCGGCGAGTGGCAGGCCGCGAAGGGCCCCGCGTTCCCGGAGGGCACGGATACCTCAGTCGATCGGATCTGGGTCATCACGCCGGGAGAGGCCGACGGGGTGTTGTACGCCGGCGTCGCCCCGGCAGCGCTCTTCGTGAGCACGGACGGAGGCGCCTCCTGGAGCCTGAACGAACCGCTGTGGAAGGAGCGGATCGCCGGCGACTGGCAGCCGGGGTTCGGTGGGCTCGCCTTGCATTCGATCTGCCCGTGGCCGGGCGACCCGCAGCGTTTGGCGATCGGGGTGTCCGCGGCCGGCGTTTGGATGACGGAGGATGGCGGCGCCTCGTGGACGACGGGCTTCACGGGGCTCGTTCCCCGGTACCTGCCCGAGGACGCTCGCGCAGAGACGAACGCCCTCTGCGTCCACAACATGCATCGAGCGCCGAAGGCACCCGAGCGACTCTTCATGCAGTTCCACGGGAGTGTCTACCGGAGCGACGGTGCCGGCTCGACCTGGAACGAGATCGCCGAAGGGCTGCCCAGCGGGTTCGGCTTCCCGCTCGCGATCGACCCGGCGGATCCAGACAGCGCGTTCGTGATCCCGCTCACGGCCGATGCCGACCGCGTGACCCCCGATGGGAAGGTCCGCGTCTTCGAGACGCGCGACGCGGGCGGATCCTGGGTGGCGCGCAGCGATGGCCTGCCCGGGAACGACGCGTGGCTGACCGTGCTCCGCCAGGCGTTCGGGTGCGACGGTGAGGGCTCGGAGCTCGGGCTCTGGTTCGGGGCTACCAGCGGCGAGGTGTTCGGAAGCGCCGACGCCGGGAGAACCTGGACCAGCGTGGCCCCTCGACTCGCACCGGTGACCAGCGTCCGGGCATCGTAGGAGCCCGCCCGGAGGCCCCGGCGGCGTCTCCGTGTCAGACCTCGTCGCTACGGTGCTCCCATGGGTGATGTGGTCTCCTTGAGCGACCATCGGGCCAGCCGGGAACGGGGGGCCGGGGCACTCGGGCGCTTGGATCGGGCGGTCCAACGGCTGGACCCGCTCGTGCGCGCTCGGGTCGATCGCTTGAGTCCCACGATCCAGCGCGAGCTGGTCGCCATCGCGCGCGCGGTCTCCGCGGGACGACCCGCGCGAGCGGCCGAGCGTGCCGAACGGCTCGCCGGCATCCTCGAGCACCCCGCTGCATCGGGCTGAGGGCTCCCGGTCCGCGCCGGGACGCGGCTTACACTCGCCCCGACCCGATGACTTTCGACGATCTGACCCGTACGGCTCTCATCCGAGGGGCGACCGCCTTCGCGGTGGTCCTCGTCGTGGGATCGACCGCGGTCTACACGTCGGCACGTCTGCACGGGTCGGATGCCGCGGGATCGTCCCCGACCAACCCGGTCGGCCCAACCCCCACGCAGCAAGCCTCGACCGGCACGCCCGAGGCGTGGCTGGCGTGGGTTCCGGGGGGCCTTCCGGACGGCTTCGGCGCGAGCATCACGGCGATCCCTGCGATCGCCAACACCACCACCGCCACGGCAGACATCGCATGGCTCACGGGATCTTCCGACGCCCGAGGGCGGGCGGTCGACCAACCGGTCGACCCGTACATGATCCCGATCGACACGACCGGGGTCGAACCCGGGTTCGCGTCGTTCCTCCCCCTACCCGAACGTCGGCTGGTCGCGGGGCTCAACGCGCACCAGGGGATCCTCTCGGAGTCGGAAGCCAAGCTCCGTCATCTCGGCGTGGGAAGCACACTGACGTTCTCGACCGGGATCGACGTCACGATCGTCGGCACGGTGCCCGACGTGCTGATGGGGAGCTACGAGCTCCTCGTTGACCGGGCGACCGCCGATGCGATCGGCGTCACCCATGATCGCTACATCCTGTTCCAGGTCCGGTCGTACGTGCACCCGACGGCCGCACAGCTCGCCCAGCGGTTCATCCCCTATCTCCCGATCGACGTCCCCCATCCGGTCGTCGAGGTACGGGCCCCGGGCGAGACGAAGTATCTGCGGGCGAACGATCGGGAGGCGCCACCGATCGTTCTCAAAGAGCGGTTCGGCGAATTCGACGCGCATCCGGATCCGACGAGGGCGACTGCGATCACGATCGACCCGGCGTGGGTCCAGGCGCACGTCTCGTCGGAGGACCTTCCGCTCCTGCACACGGTCACCTGCGATACCGAAGTGCTCGATCTGCTTCGGCGGGCGATGACCCAACTCCAGTCGGCGGGGCACGGGAGCGACGTAACGAGCGCGGGGACCTGTTACGACCCGGTCGCCGACCCGTCGGACCCCGACGGTCCATTCACCGCGAAGGCGTTCGGCGCGGCGATCGAGCTCAACCGGGGCACGAACGCACCGGGCACGCCCCCAGAACAACCGAGGTCGCTCATCGCCGCGCTGGCCCGGTGGGGATTCGGCTGGGCCGGACGCGACGCGTACCCGCAGGGAGCCCTGTTCCGCTTCCGGGCGCTGTCGGTGGCGCGAGACTGAGCCCTGGACGGCATCGCCCGGGATGGTTCCGTTGCAAAGCGAAGGGAGCAGGTATCAGGCGCTTGTCCGCACGTGCCCCGGGAGCCGGGAACCACGTCCCGGGTCCTGGGGCATGCCTCCGCGGCATGACTCGCGCGTGGGTTCTGCTCCCCTCGCGGGTGCCTCTCGGCATCCGGGCTAACCGTACACCTGCTCGCATCGACGCCGCAACGGGGAACGCCGGCCGGCTGGCATCCGATGACGGCGTGCGACGGCCTCAGTCGGCGACGCGACGATCTCGCGATCGGAGCGCCACCCACCCGAGCACCGCTGCGACCGCAACCACGCCCACCGCACCCGCGACGTAGCTCGTGCGCGCCGAAGGGACCGCCGAGGCGATCCGGCTCCGCAACCGCACAGGACTGCGGAAGTCGCGTGTTTCCCAGCCGCGTTCTTCGGCCTCGCGTCGCAGCACCTTGTCGGGGTTGACCGCGACGGGGTGCCCGACCGCGTCGAGCATCGGGAGATCCGTGATGGAATCCGAGTACGCGTAGGAACCGGCGAGGTCGAGGCCGTGACGAACCGCGAGTTCGCGGATCGCGACGGCCTTGTCTTCACCGTACGCGTAGAACTCGAGCACGCCCGTGTATCGGCCGTCGTCGCCGACCGCGGCGCGCGTCGCGATCACGCCCGCCGCCCCGAAGTGCCGCGCGAGCGGCCGAACGATCTCTTCCGGCGATGACGACACGATGTAGATCTGCCGGCCTTCGCTGTGGTGCAGCGCGATGAGATCGAGGGCTTCCTGGTACACGTACGGATCGATCACGGCCAAGATCACGTCCTCGACCAGTCGTTCGAGCTGTGAACGGTCCCAGCCCTTCGTGAGCTGCAGCATGCCCTCCTTCAGCCGCTCCATCTTCTGCTCGTCGGCTCCCACCAGCAGGTACACGAGCTGCGCATAGGCCCCGCGCAGGAGCTGCCCGCGCGAGACCATGCCCGCGCGGTAGAGCGGGCGGGAGAGCGCAAGTGAGGACGAGCGAGAGATGATCGTCTTATCCAGGTCGAAGAAGGCCGCTTGCATGGTTCCCACATCCTAGGCGCGCGTTACCCTCGGGGGCGGAGGCGTCTGGGTTCCTGGTGGGCCCCGCGGTCTTCAAAACCGTAGAGGGGGCGACGAGCTCCCTGGCGGGTTCGATTCCCGTCCGCCTCCGCGTGGAGAGAAACGCGGAGTGGTTGTGGAGTCCCGGGAGCTCCACATCCTCCCCGCGATCCCACCACGTCACCTCGCCCACGGCGCGGGCGCCCGCTACCCCTGGCCACGGTATTCGCTGTCGGCGACGTGCTCGCCCCATTCGGCGTCGCCTTCGCTCATCGACAGGTGGGTCATGAAGTGGTCTGGCGCCGCGCCGTGCCAGTGCCACTCGCCCCCCGGGATGTGGATGACGTCGCCGGGGCGGATGGTGACCACGGGCTCGCCGCGGGACTGGACGCGCCCCTCGCCTTCGGTCACGTACAGCGTCTGGCCGATCGAGTGGCTGTGCCAGGCCGTGCGGGCACCCGGCGCGAAGTGCACCGACCCGATGCTCATGGGTGAGGGGCCGTGGCCTTGAGCGACGGCGTCGATCCACACGTCGCCGGTGAACCAGTCGGCCGGCCCCTTGGCGGTGGCGTTCTTGGGCTGGACTTCCATGACGGTTCCTTTTCCTTCCCGGCTGGCTCAGGGCCAGAGCAGCGCCTTGATGGCGCGGCGTTCGTCCATGGCGCGGTAGCCCTCCGCGACTTGGTCGAGGGGCAGCGTGAGGTCGAAGACCTTGCCGGGATCGATCTCGCGCTTCCAGATGAGGTCGACCAGCCGGGGCAGGAAGCGGCGCACCGGCGCGGGACCACCGTGTAGGTGGACGTGGGAGAAGAACATCTCTTCGCCCGGAAGCTCGACGTCATGGGCGACACCGACGTAGCCGACGTGACCGCCTGGCCGGGTGGAGCGGACGGCCTGCATCATCGATTCCTGCGTGCCGACCGCCTCGATCACCGAGTGTGCGCCGAGCCCACTCGTGAGTTCCTTGATCCTCGCCACGCCCGCGTCCCCTCGCTTCTCGACGATGTCGGTCGCGCCGAACTCGAGGGCGAGCTGCTGTCGTGGCGCGTGGCGGCTCATGGCGATGATCCGTTCCGCGCCGAGGTGCCTTGCGGCCAGGACAGCGAGCAGGCCGACTGCACCATCACCGACCACGACAACGGTCTTGCCGGGGGCGGCCTCGGCGGCGACGGCACCGAACCACCCAGTGCCGAGCACGTCGGAGGCGGCGAGGAAGCTCGGGATCAGCTCCGCCGGCGGCAGGTCGGGGGCGGCCACGAGGGTACCGTCGGCGAGCGGAACGCGGGCCAGTTCCGCCTGCGTTCCGATGGTGCCCATGGGCTCGCGGTGGATGCACGAGCTCTGGTACCCGGCCTGGCAGATCTCGCAGGTGTTGTCCGAGGCGAAGAACGAGCCGATCACGAACTGACCCGGCCTGATCGTGCTGACAGCGCTTCCGACCTTCTCCACGATGCCGACGTACTCGTGACCCATCGCGGCCGACCCCTGGACTGCCTCGATGCCCCGGTAGGGCCACAGGTCCGAGCCGCAGACACAGGTAGCCGACAGTCGGATGATCGCGTCGGTCGGCTCGACGATGGTGGGGTCGTCACGCACTTCGAGGCGAACGTCGCCGGGGCCGTGGAGGACAGCTCCTCGCATGGTGGTCTCCCTTCAGTCGGTGCCGCCGCGGAAGACCTGCTTTGCGACGGTCATCGGAAGATGAGGTTGCAGTGCTGGGTGAGCAGCGCTTCTGCAGCCATGGCTCCGATAGTGAGGGGAACGGCCGCGATCAGGGAGATGAGATCGATAGGGGTACTGGCAGCCCCTCCCCACGAGGCCATACCCTCCCTACCGTGGACGGCGTGGGCAGCCGAAACGAGATCCGCGAGTTCCTGACCACGAGACGGGCCAGGATCACCCCTGAGCGGGCCGGGCTGCGCGTCTACTGCAGGCGACGGGTCTCCGGGTTGCGGCGCGAGGAGGTGGCGCTCCTCGCGAGCATCAGCGTCGAGTACTACACGCAACTGGAACGCGGCAAGGTCCTGGGCGTCTCCGAAGACGTGCTCGAAGCCATAGCGCGGGCCCTGCAGCTCGACGAGGTCGAGCGGACGCACCTGTTCGACCTCGTTCGCGCCGCCAAGCGGCGACCCGCCGGGACTAGGCGAACCCCCGAGCACGTCCGACCCGGCGTCCAGCGAGTGCTCGACAGCATCACCGGATCGGCCGCGTTCGTCCGTAACGGTCGTCTCGACATCCTCTCCGCCAACCGGCTCGGCTACGCCCTTTACTCCGAAGCCTTCGCCGATCCCGACCGGCCGGTGAACCCGGCTCGCTTCGTCTTCCTCGAACAGCAGTCCCGAACGTTCTACATGGACTGGGAGGGGATCGCCGATGCGGGCGTCGGCAACCTCCGCGCCGAGGCCGGCCGCGACCCCTACGATCTCGACCTTACCGACCTCGTCGGCGAGCTCTCCATGCGAAGCGAGGACTTCCGCGCCCGCTGGGCCTCCCACGACGTCCGCCAGTACCGCAGCGGCACCCAGCCGTTCCACCATCCGCTCGTCGGTGACCTCACCCTCAGCTACGAGGCCCTCCAGCTGACGGCCGACATCGACCTGACGCTGATCGTTTACACCGCCGAACCCGGCTCGCCGTCACAGGAAGCACTCAACCGTCTAGCGAACTGGTCGGCGAAGCGGGACAAGGCATCGCGTTGACTGCCCGGTCATCGTGGTTGGTTCAGTCGAGTCCGATCCCCACGCCCACCGGCGTGTGGCAGTCACGTGACACCCCACGCCCGCGCGTTCACCCACACAGCCTGACCTGCAGCGTTCGGATCCTTACAGTGTTCCCTTCGCCTCCGCGTGGAGAGATCGGGGAGCCTGGTGGGCTCCCCGATGTCTCCCCCTCGCCCTGAGGACTCCCCGAAAGCATCTCGGCACGCCTCCGAAGGTGCCCACCTACATTGAGGTCCGCTCCGAAGCAGCAAGCGCTACGCGTCCGGCATCTTCTCCACGACCCGGCGCGTGTCTAGTCCGAAGTTGTAAACATCGATCGCCGGCGGCTCCACACCGAGCGTCGTGAGGGCTGTGCAGATCTGACTGCGATGGTCGGTCCCGTGGTCCAGCGCCGCTGCGAGCCTGAATCCGACAGGAGCCCACCGTTCGAACCCGTCAGTCTTGTCGACCTCTCGCACCATCGCGTCAGGGTCGAGCGACCGGGAGATGAACTCGGCCCACCCAGAGCCGTTCCGCTCCATGACGGCGCGGGCCTCGGCGAGCGACACCTGTTCCACGTCGATGTCGAATGCGCGATCACCAGTCAGGATGTACAGGTCTTCGGTGTCGCCGGCGACGACGTGGCGAAGCGTTTGCAGCATCGGTCCTCGCGTGCCGAGAACGCTCGTCTCCAGCTCTTCGGCGCTGCGGGCGAGACATGCATCGATCACCCGCAAGGTTGCCCATACGTGGTGTGCGAACGCCGCTTCGAGAAGTGGGCTGCTCATAACGAGATCTCCTCTCGCCCGCGGAGGCCGGACGGACGACCAGCGACACTGTCCGGGAACCGCATCGACAAGCGGCCGCATCACCTGCGGCCGCTTCGTGCCGGGCCCGGCGGAAACCTAGGCCGGCGGTGGGGAGATCTCAGCCATGTGTATCGCCATCCGTCGGCGGAGCCTAGCTCGAGCGAGGGGCCCAGTCAAAAGGCGGTCGCGGAGCCGGCGAATCTCACCAGGGCCGCCACCCTGACGGCAGCGCTGCCGATCTGGGAGCCAGTCAGATGGCGGTGCGAGAGGGCGCGGCGTACGCCCGAGTCACCAGGGCGCGGAGAGGCCGGAGAGGTCGACAAGCATGAGCTTCAAACGAGCCGGCCCCGATCCCGAGCGTTCACCCATATGATCGCGTCGCCCGCGATACATCACTGGGGCTTGTGGAGCGGGGCAGGAGTTTGATCGTTGCCGATCGCGCCTCAGGGGTCAGGACACTGCCGACGATGCTCGGGGCGTAGCGGCGGTACTTGCTGCGGTATGCGTCATCGACCTGATCATCGATGCCGTCGTCTGCATCGACGAAGGTGACGTCTCGCTCGACGCCGCCGGCCCGGATCCTGCCCTCGTGTCGCACCTGGGTCCCTCGGAACCATCCGGAGCTGCGCCCGTCCACGGAGCGGACGTAGAGGTCGTCACCGAGGCGGACGACCCAGATCGTCGTTGGGTTTCGCAACGTGCCGTCGCGTCGGAGCGACGCAATCTCCAACTCGTCGGCGGCGTCGATCGTGTCGAGCTCGTCAGTCCTCCACGCGGTCACCGGCGTCCTTCCTCAGAGATCGATCATGACATCCCAAAACTCACCGGGTTCACTCGGGGAAGTCGGCACCGGCCGCGATGTCCAGGATCATCGGAAGCGCCCGGTCACCGTACCTCGTCGTGACGCGCTCGACGACCTCCTCCTTGGACGAGCTCTTCTCGACGGCTCGTCGAAAGCGGCCACGTGATCCCGCGTCTGGTCGAACGCACCCCCCTCGCGTCGTCGTCGGCTTCGGGCACCTTGTGGCCCGCCACCACCGTGACCGGCCATGCCCACCAGCTGCTCGACGTTGGCGATCCACTCCTTCCGCTGGTCGGCGTTGGCCTCGGCGAGCCGGGAGGGAGCTGATCGACCCGATCGCCACGATCCGCGATTGAGCCGTGGCTCACATGGAGCGTGTGATAGCTGCCCGCGAGATGTACGACGCGTCCAGCGGTGGTTCGGATCCGGCGATCCATCGAACCAAGTAGTACCGCCTCAGGAAGCGTGTCGCCAGATCCCAGACCCGCACGTGCGAGCAGACCCTCGGGGAAGACGCGACGGTGATCGGTTGACCGTTCACCATCTTTCTGTGTAGACCTGTCGATCTGGGCGAGGCCCGTTCGTGGCAGGGTGAGAGGCGGGAAGAGCCCGGCCATCACGAGGAGGGTCCACCATGGCGCGATACCTGTTGTCCGTCCGTAGTGGCGAAGCTGAGGTCGGGGATCCGATGACCGACGAGGAGATGCAGCAGTCCTGGAAGGAGATCCAGGTCCTTAACGAAGAGCTGAAGTCGGCCGGCGCCTGGGTCTTCGGCGGCGCCCTACACGAACCAGACACCGCCACCGTCGTTCGCATCTCCGGCGGCGAGGTGCTCACCACCGATGGCCCGTTCGCGGAGTCGAAGGAACACCTCGGCGGCTTCTACATCATAGAGGCCGAAGACCTCGACGCTGCGATCGCCTGGGCGTCCAAGACGACTGCCGCCGTCATGAAGCCGATCGAGGTCCGTCCGTTCCGGCAATCTGAGGTCTGAGCACACTGCGCGATGTCGACGCGGTACCCACGCCTGACGAGGCCGAGGTCGGCCGCATCTTCCGCTTGGAGTCCGGCCGATCCGTTGCCAGCCTGATCCGCATCTTCGGTGACATCGACGTCGCCGAGGATGCGGTACAGGAGGCGTTCGCCGTCGCCCTGCGCAGGTGGCCGGCCGACGGCATGCCGCCCAACCCGGGTGGCTGGATCACGACGACCGCGCGAAACCGCGCCATCGACCGCCTGCGCCGCGACGCGCGGGGCCGGGAACTGTCCGATGAGGTGGCGTTGCTCTCGCCGGCCGATCCCGAACCAGGCATATCCGTGGAGGTGGAGCCCGTGCAGGACGATCGACTTCGCCTCATCTTCACCTGCTGCAACCCGGCGCTCTCCCCGGAAGCCCAGGTGGAGCTGACCCTGCGCCTGCTTTGTGGGCTGACGACCGCCGAGGTAGCCCGCGCGTTCCTCGTCGCTGAGCCGACCATGGCCCAACGTCTCGTCCGCGCCAAGCGCAAGATCAAAGCGGCGCGCATCCCCTACCGGGTGCCGGAGGATCACGAGCTGCCCCAGCGCCTGCGACCCGTGCTGGCCGTCGTCTACCTCGTCTACAACGCTGGGCTGACCAGCCAAACCGAACCGGGACTCTGCTTCGAGGCGATCCGGTTGGCACGGATCCTGGCGACGCTCATGCCCGACGAGCCCGAGGTGTCCGGCTTGCTGGCGCTGTTGCTCCTCACCGAGTCCCGTCGGACGACGCGGACCCGGCTCGACGGTTCACTCGTGCTGCTCGGCGAGCAGGACCGCACACGATGGGATCGGGCCTTGATCGAGGAGGGTCAGGCGATCGTTCGCCGCTGCCTTCTGCGCAACCAGCCTGGCGCGTACCAGCTCCAGGCAGCCATCAACGCCGTGCACGCGGATGCAGCGACGGTCGAGGAGACCGACTGGTCGCAGATCGTCGCCCTGTACGACCGATCGCTTGCGGTCGCCCCGACGCCGGTCGTGGCCCTCAACCGCGCCATCGCTATCGGCGAGGTGCAAGGCGCCGCTGCTGCGCTGGCGTTGGTGGACGAGTTGGAGTTGGACCTCGACACCTACCACCCGTTCCATGCCACGCGAGCGGACCTGCTTCGTCGGCTGGGCCGGAACGGCGAGGCCGCGGCCGCGTACGAGCGTGCGGCCGACTTGGCACCAACGGATGCCGAGCGGGACTTCCTCAGGCGCGGCGGCCGAGCTTCGCGCTGAGCCCATCCGGGGGCTAACCCCCATCTGCGATCCGGGTGGTGACCGGATCCCCACCTTCCGAGGCGATGCCTACCGTGGGCAACAGAGACCCACGATCGCCAGAGGAGGCTCGATGATCCAAGTCCTCGGAGTCACGAAGCGATACGGGCGAACCACCGCGGTCGACGACCTCACCTTCGAAGTAGATGCCGGACGCGTGACCGGCTTCCTCGGGCCGAACGGAGCGGGGAAGTCGACGACGATGCGCGTGATCATGGGCTTCGATAACGTGGATGCGGGTCATGCGCTCGTGGCCGGCCTGCGGTACCGCGATCTCGACTGGCCGCTTCGGATCATCGGCGCTCACCTCGATGTGAAGGCGTTCCATCCAGGCCGAAGCGCGGAGGATCATCTGCTCGCCCTCGCGGCGGCCAACGCGATCGATCGCTCGCGCGTGACGACCGTTCTCGACCTCGTCGGGCTCACATCGGTGCGCGACAAGAGAGCCGGCAGGTTCTCGACGGGGATGGCCCAGCGTCTCGGCATCGCCGCGGCCTTGCTCGGCGATCCGGGGATCCTGCTGTTCGACGAGCCGATCAACGGACTCGACCCCGAAGGCATCCGATGGTTCCGCCAACTCGTGCGCGGGCTGGCCGCGGAGGGACGCACGGTCTTGCTTTCCAGCCACCTGATCAGCGAGATGGCGGTCTCCGCGGACCACCTGGTGGTCATCGGCAGAGGCCACCTCGTGGCGGAGCTCTCGATGGCCGAGCTCATGGCTCGAGCCCCTCGTCTCGTGCGCGTGCGCACGCCGGAACCGGAACGCCTGACCGGACTCCTTCGGCAGGCGGGGATGACCGTCGCCACGCAGCCCGACGCGTCTCTCTCCGTCGCCGGCGGGACCGCCGAGGCGATCGCCGCTCGAGCCGCGGAGCACGGGATCGCTCTGCACGAGCTCGCTCCGGAGCACGCGTCCCTGGAAGACCTGTTCATGCAGTTGACCGATGACGAAGCACAGTTCCGCACCGGCAAGCCGCGGTCCGCAGGTGCGCCGGGCTCGATGAACAGACGGAGGGCTTCATGATGGACATCGCCGCCCACGCCTCACGCCGATCCGACCGCTACGGTCTCCGTGACGTCGTTCGCTCGGAGTGGACGAAGCTCGCCTCGCTCCGCTCGTCGCGGTGGACGTTGGTCGCGTTCGCGTTGACGGGCGTGACGCTCGGCGTCGCGATCTCGGCGGTGTCCGCGTCGCTCTGGCCGACCGCCTCCGCCGAGACGCGGGCGCACTGGGACCCGACGAACAACACGCTGGCCGGATTGATCCCCGGCTACCTCGTGATCCCCGTTCTCGGCGTCCTCATGATGACGAGCGAGTACACGAGCGGGTCCGCTCGATCGACATTCGCCGCCGTGCCAAGGCGACCGCTGGTGCTGGCGGCGAAGTCGATCGTGTTCGGAGGCGCGGTCCTCGCCACCGTCGAGGTCATCACGTTCGTCACGTTCCTCGCCGGGCAGGCGGTGATGGGAAGCGCGCCGCACGCCACGATCGGCCAGCCGGGTGTGCTTCGAGCGCTCCTGCTATCGGGCGCGTTCCTCGTCCTGATGGGCCTGTTCGGGCTGGGGCTCGGCGTCATCGTCCGGCGAAGCGGCGCGGCCGTCGCGCTCTATGCCGCGATCGCGCTCGTGGCGCCGATGATCCTGAGCGCGTTCCCTGGGAACCTCTGGAGGTTCGGTCCCATCATGATCCTGGGCAACTCCGTCGGCGCCGTGCGGCTCCTTCCGGGCGTCCTGTCGCCATGGGTCGGGTTCGGCGTGATGACCCTCTACACCGTCGTTTCCCTAGCGGTCGGCGCCGTCCTGCTGACCCAGCGAGACGTGTGACGCCGGCGTTTCCCGTGAAGCCGGACAATGGGACGATGGCCACCAGCCGTGAGGCGAGGACGACCGCGCGGGACGCAACGACCCGTGGCGGGGTGATCGCGTTCGGACGATCGGCGGCACTGGCACCCTTCTCCTCCAGGGCGCAGCGGGAGCTGCTCTTCTCCCTCATCGGGGTCATCGTCAGCGTGGTGGGGCTCGCGACGATCGGGCTGGTGGTCTTCCCCGGAACCGCCGTGTCGGCCATGCGGGGCGGCGCGATCCTTGCCCTGTCGTTCCTCGTTCTGGTTGGGAGCGGCGCTGCCCGGAGGCTCGGTGCGGCCGGCCGCCGGCTCGCGAGCCGACTGCTCGCAGAGCAGGTGCCCGAGCCGCCGCCGTTGCGCCTCGGGCGGCGGCGCTCCGATCGAGTGCGGACGAGGCTCAGCGATCCCAACGGCTGGCGTGCCTTGGCGTACCTCGTGCTCAAGCTGCCGCTCGGGCAACTCGAGCTCTACGCGGCTTCTTACTGGGTGGGGTTCATCGGACTCACCTACCCCTTCTGGTGGCGGCTGTTCCGGAACCACCCGCCGGGGGTCGAGCTTTCGCCGGTTGGGTTCATCACCCCGTTCGGGTGGATCCGTGCCGGCACCTTCGCGGGCGCGATCCTGGTCTTCGGCGTGAGCGCGGCGATGGTGCTCGCGGCTCCCTGGGTCACCAGGGCGGTGGTCTCGGTCGACCGATGGCTCATCCGCGTCCTGCTCGGGCCGGGCAAGCTGGCGATCCGTATCCGAGCCCTGGAGGAGACGCGAGCACGGGCTGTCGAGGACTCGGCGGCAACCCTTCGCCGGATCGAGCGCGACCTCCACGACGGGACGCAGTCACAACTCGCCACGCTCGCCATGAAGTTGGGGCAGGCGAAGGAGAAGCTCGAGCATCGCTCCGAACTGCCGTACGACCCGACCGGCGCCCTCGAGCTCGTCGACGACGCCCACCGACAGGCCAAGGAGACGTTGGTCGAGCTGCGCGATATCGCCCGCGGGATCCACCCGCCCGTGCTCGACCTGGGCCTCGACACGGCCTTGGCCACGCTCGTCGCCCGAAGCGCCGTTGCGGCGACCCTCCGCTTCGATGTGCCAACGCGTCCGACCCAAGCGATCGAGACGATCGGCTACTTCAGCGCGGCGGAGCTCCTGGCGAACGTCACGAAGCACAGCCACGCCAGCAACGCCATCGTGGAGGCGACCACGAACGAACGGCATCTCCTCGTTCGTGTGACCGACGACGGCATCGGAGGTGCGAGGCTCGGCAAGGGCAGCGGGCTTCGAGGGCTCGAGGATCGGGTGCGCGCGGTCGACGGCCGCCTCTCGATCGTCAGTCCACCCGGTGGCCCGACGGTCGTAACCGTCGATCTGCCGCTTCGGGGATGAGGGTGACCGATATGCGCGTCGTGATCGCCGAGGACGCGGCAGTCATGCGAGAGGGACTCGTCCGCCTCCTCGAGGACCGGGGACACGAGGTGACGGCCGCCGTCGCCGACGGCGACGCCCTTCTGAGGGCGGTCGCCGAGCGCCACCCGGACGTGGCGGTCGTGGACATCCGGATGCCTCCCACGCACACCGACGAGGGATTGCGCGCAGCGTTGGTCCTTCGTCGCGAGGTTCCGGACGTCGGCGTGCTCGTCTTCTCGCAATACATCGAGACGCGATACGCGACCCGGCTGCTCGCCGAGAGGTCGGACGGCGTCGGGTACCTGCTCAAGGATCGCGTCGCCGACGTGAGCGAGTTCGTCGACGCGCTCGCTCGCGTCGCCGCCGGCGGGACTGCCCTCGATCCGGAGGTCGTTCGGCAACTCCTCGGAGCGAGCCGACGTGTTGCCGCACTCGATGCCACGCTCACTCCTCGCGAGAGCGAGGTGCTCGCCCTCATGGCCGAGGGGCGCTCAAACACCGCGATCGCAAGCGCCCTCTTCATCGGCGAGGGTGCGGTCGAGAAGCACGTTGCCAATATCTTCGCGAAGCTCGGCTTGCCGCTCTCGGAGAGCGACAACCGGCGCGTCCTCGCGGTCCTGCGATATCTGGAAGCTTGAGCGGAACGGACGCGAATCCAGCGCACATCGTCTTCACCCTTTCCCGGCGTTGACATAGCAAAGTACGGGTCCCTGCTGCTCACGGTCTATCCCACGGTGGGGTTCACGACGGTCAGCCGCTACAACAACTTCAACAGCGGCGACATGGCGAACCCCTGTCCCATGAGCTAGCGGCGGACCGAGGACCACCGCGGAGGGACGGCCCCGCGGAGTGGGGCCACCCCTCCGCGCTCACGGCGCGCCGCGATTCGACCATGGTCCGGCCGGATGCGATGCTCGCTCGATGAGCGAGCGGTTGCGGATCTTCCGCGCGGTCATGGCCGACCCGAGCCTGCGCCGTGTCGAGCTTGCGTTCCTCGGGTTCAACATGACCGAGTTCGCGACGTGGATCGCGATCCTCGTCTACGCCTTCGAACGCGGGGGAGCCTCGGAGGCAGGCGTCGCGGCGGTGATCATGCTCGTCCCGTCCGCGATCGTCGCGCCGTTCGCCGCCTACTCCGGCGACCGTTTCCGCCGCGACCGCGTCCTGCTCGTCGACTACCTGGTGCAAGGCGTCGCGATGGGGGCGACCGCGGTGGCACTGTTCCTGGACGCGACCCCGTGGGTCGTGTACTCCGCCGCCACGATCGCCTCGATCAGCATCACCTTCCCGCGACCGGCTCAGAACTCGCTGGTCCCCGCCCTCACGCAGACCCCGGATGACCTCACGGCGACGAACGTCGTCACGGGTGTCGTCGAGGGCACGGGGAAGATGCTCGGGCCGGTTGTCGCCGGCGTACTCCTCGGCGTGTGGGGACCGGACGCCGTCTTCGCCGTCTTCGCGAGCGTCGCCTTCCTCGGTGCGTTGCTGGTGTCCCGTGTCCGGGCGGATCCGTCGGCGGTCACGCCTCCGGGCCGGATGGAGGCGAACGATGTATGGCGCGAGACGCTCGCTGGGTTCGGGACGCTGCGCCGGGAGCGGGAGCCACGTCTGATCGTCCTTCTGCTCGCCTCCAGCGACATCGTCGTGGGGGCCCTCGACGTACTGTTCGTCGCCACGGCGATCGACCTCCTCGGTATCGGCCAAAGCGGCGCGGGCTATCTGAGCGCGGCGTTCGGCGCAGGTGCGGTCATCGGTGCCACCGCGACTGTCGCACTCGTGGGACGGAGGCGGCTCACTCCACCCTTGGCCACCGGAGCGGTGGTCTTCGGCGTGCCGATCGGACTGGTGGCGGTTGCGCCCTCAGCCGTGAGCGCCCCGGTCCTGTTCGCGGTCGCCGGAGGTGGGCGGACGCTCGGTGACGTCGCGGGTCGCACCCTGCTTCAACGCATCTCGCCGAACGAGGTCCTTTCCCGCGTCTTCGGGGTGCTCGAGGGACTCAGCATGCTCGCCCTCGCGGTCGGATCCATCGGCGCCGCGGTCCTCATCGAGGCGTTCGGGGTCCAAGCGGCGCTCGTGGTGATCGGTGCCTTCCTGCCGCTCGTGATCCTCGTCTCGTCGAGTCACCTGCTGTCGATCGACCGTCGAGCCGTCGCACCGCCAGCAGAGACGCTTGCCCTCGTTCGGAAGATCCCCTTCTTCGCCCCGCTCCCGGCGCCGGCGATGGAGCGGGTCATGACGAACATGACCCCCATACAGGTCGGGTCCGGAACCGTCCTGATCCGCGAAGGGGACGTCGGCGACCTGTTCTACGTGATCGTCGAGGGCGAAGCCGAGGTGGCCAGCGGGGGCAGGCACCTGCGCGATCTCGGGCCCGGCGCGTACTTCGGGGAGATCGCTCTGTTGCGTGACGTGCCGAGGACGGCCACGGTCATCGCAACGACCGTGCTCCGGCTGCTCGCGCTCCATCGAGAGCCGTTCCTGCTCGCCGTTACGGGGCACCCCCAGAGCGTCCGGGCCGCGCAGGCCGTCGCAGACGACCGGATGCGCTGACCGAAGGGCGCACGGTCCCCCACTCGAGTGAACTCAGGCCGACGGCTCTTCGCCCCAGAACCGTTTGAGTGCGGCCGAGCTCAGCCGAGGCTTCGCGCCGACGCCGATCCGCGGACCCGCCAGCTCGAGGGCCGTCAGGACGGCGCCCACGACGGGGGGGATCTCGAGCAGCTCCAGGTGGGCGCCGGGTGCGGCGCGGCGCGCCTCCAGCTCGAGCTGGTCGAGC
>Ga0137371_10000387_pt1 | contig 32060 bp, 17 predicted proteins | sample SagtaG_7_FD_104919 | JGI IMG/M metagenome (GOLD analysis project Ga0137371, IMG submission 104919) | Vadose zone soil microbial communities from Sagehorn Ranch, Mendocino, California, USA - Sage1_R_40_16 metaG | ecosystem: Environmental > Terrestrial > Soil > Vadose zone | place: USA...
CCGGGGCAGACCTCGCGGCGCGCATCCGTGGCGGGGGCTTGCCTACGAGGGTCATCTTGATAGGTGACGCTGAGGATCAGCACTTGCTCATAAGTCGCCTGGACTGTGGGGCAGCTGGTTTTTTTACCCAGGACGCAGCACCTGAATTGCTCCTCGAGGGGATAAAAGCCGTCCTGGCCGGTCATTTCGTCCTGGGGCCAGAGCTTCTACCGCTCACGCTCGAACGCCTCGCCGTCAAGTCTCAGACGGACTTAGAGAGTCAGATAGGCCAGCTTTCGCATGCTGAACGCCACATCCTTGTCATGGTCGGACGGGCCCAGTCGACCCGCGTCATCGCGGCCAGCCGCGGGATCAGTGAGAAAACGGTGCGTAATCACCTGGCCAGCATCTACCGGAAGCTCCATATCCGAAACCGCTCAGAGGCCGTTGTTTGGTCAGCGCGTGCGGAACTTGCTACGGAGTCGAGTTCGGCCTGTACCCAGGGGCAATCCTAGCGGCGCAGCACTGTCGGCCGATCGTGCCTGGCAGGCGGCCCGTGCGCTCGCCGACCGGATCTACCTTACCGTAAGCGACGTGCTTCCCACGACGGTCCCGGACTTGGCGCTGATCGTGACCGTGCCCGACTTGAGCGCCGTGGCGGCGCCGCCGGACGTGATCGTCGCGACGGTCGTGTCTGATGATGTCCAGGTGACGGAGTTGGTCAGGTTTTTGGTGCTGCCATCGGTGTACTTGCCGCTCGCCGCGTACTGCACCTTCGTGCCTACACTCACGGTTTGGTTCGCCGGGGTGACCGTGATCGACACCAGCGCTGCCGCGGTGACCGTCAGGGTCGTGCTGCCGGTCACGCTGCCCAGCTTGGCGCTGATCTGAGACGTCCCCTGGGCTTTGCCGGTTGCCAGACCGGACGTGGTGATCGGGGCCACTGATGGCTTCGACGACGCCCAGGTCACCGAGCTGGTCACGTCCAGCGTCGAGCCATCCGAATAGGTGCCGGTGGCCGTGAACTGTTGCGTGGTGCCCTTGGGGATCGACGGATTCACCGGGGTGACGGCGATCGACACCAGGATCGCCGGTCCGACCGTCAACGTAGTGGTCCCGGTTACCCCGGCCGAGCTGGCGCTGATCTGGGAGGTGCCCTGCGCTGCGCCGGTGGCGAGGCCACTCGCGCCGACGGTCGCGACCGTGGTGTTCGACGAGACCCAGCTCGCCGAGGTGGTGAGGTTCTGGGTGGACCCATCAGAGAAGGTACCCGTGGATGCGAACTGCTGTGTCGTGCCCTTGGGGATCGATGGATTCGCCGGGGTGACGGCGATCGACACCAGCACCGCCGGCCCCACGGTCAAGGTGGTGCTGCCCGTGACCGTGCCTGAGGTGGCGCTGATCTGCGAGGTGCTCTGGGCAACACCGGTGGCGAGACCGCCGGATGTGATGGTCGCCACACTTGTGTTCGATGAAGCCCAGCTGACGGAGCTGGTCAGGTTCTGCGTGCTGGCATCGGTATAGGTGCCGGTGGCGGTGAACTGTTGCGTGCTGCCCTTGGCAATCGACGGGTTCGCCGGCGTGACGGCGATGGACACCAGCGCAGCCGGTCCGATGGTCACCGTGGTGCTGCCGGTGACGCCGCTGAGTGTCGCGCTCACCTGCGAGGTTCCCTGCGCGATGGCGGAGGCGAGGCCTGCCGCGCTGATGGTCGCCACGGCGCTGTTCGACGACGCCCATGTCACCGAGCCGGTGATATCCAGCGTGGACCCGTCGGTGTTGGTGCCGGTGGCGGTGAACTGTTGGGTGGTGCCCTTGGCGATCGAGGGAGTCGCCGGGGTGACCGCGATCGAGACCAAAGTCGGTGGTCCGACCGTTAAGGTGGTGCTGCCCGTCACTCCGCCCGACGTGGCGCTGATTTGGGACGTACCCTGCCCGGCCCCGCTAGCGAGACCGCCCGCGGTGACGGTCGCCACCGCGGTATTCGATGACACCCAGGTCGCGGAGCTGGTCAGCGTTTGGGTACTGCCATCGGAATACGTGCCGGTCGCGGCGAGCTGTTGCGTGGTGCCCTTGGCGATCGACGGATTCGCCGGGGTGACCGCGATCGACACCAGGGTCGCGGGCCCGACCGTGAGGGTGGTGCTGCCCGTGACCGCGCCCAACGTGGCGCTGATCTGAGTGGTACCCTGCGCGGCCCCGCTGGCGAGCGCGCCCGAGGTGATGGTCGCAACCGCGGTATTCGATGACACCCAGGTCGCCGCGCTGGTCACGTCCAGCATCGACCCGTCCGAGTAGTTACCGGTGGCCGTGAACTGTTGCGTGCTGCCCTGGGCGATCGTCGGATTCGCCGGGGTGATCGCGATCGAGACCAATACCGCCGGTCCAACCGTCAACGTGGTGCTACCCGTCGCTCCGCCGACGGTCGCGCTGATCTGGGAGGTGCCCTGCGCTGCGCCGCTGGCCAGACCGCTCGCGTTCACGCTGGCCACCGCGGTATTCGAGGACGCCCAGGTCGTTGAGCTGGTCAGGCCCTGAGTGCTGCCATCGGTATACGTGCCGGTGGCAGTGAACTGTTGCGTGGTGCCGTTGGCGATCGTCGGATTCGCCGGCGTGACCGCGATCGACACCAGGGTCGCAGGTCCGACCGTCAGGGTGGTGCTACTGGTCGCCGTGCCAGACGTGGCGCTGATCTGAGAGCTGCCCTGCGCGGCTCCGGTGGTGAGGCCGCCGGATGTGATGGTCGCGACACCGGGGTTCGACGATGCCCAGGTCACGGAGGTGGTCAGATCCTTGGTCGACGCATCCGAATAGGTGCCGGTGGCGGTGAACTGTTGGGTCAGGCCCTTGGCAATCGACGGATTCGCCGGCGTGACCGCGATCGAGACCAAGGCTGGAGGCCCAACCGTCAATGTCGTGCCGCCCGTCACGCTGCCGGAGGTCGCGCTGATCTGCGAGGTCCCGACGGCTCCGGCGCTTGCCAGCCCACCCGCCGTGATGGTCGCCACGCTCGTGTCCGCTGACGCCCAGCTGGCAGAGCCGGTCAGGTCCTGAGTGCCGCCATCGGTATAGGTGCCGGTGGCGGTGAACTGCTGGGTGCTGCCCTGGGCGACCGATGGATCAGCCGGCGTGACGGCGATCGACACCAGGGTCGCCGACCCCACCGTCAACGTCGTCGTGCCGGCTTTGCCGCTCGAGCTAGCGCTGATCTGCGGTGTGCCTTGCGCGATTGCGGTGGCCAGACCCGACGCGGTGATCGTGGCCAGGCTCGTGTCCGATGACGCCCACGAGACGGAGCTGGTCACATCCTGGGTGCTCCCATCGGCATAGGTCGCCATGGCCGTGAACTGTTGGGTCAAACCCTTGGCGATGGATGGATTGGCCGGGCTGACCGCGATCGACACCAGCGGGGGTGGTGTGACGGTCGCGGTGGCGCTGCCGCTCACCGTGCCGGAGGTGGCGCTGATTAGCGAGCTACCTGGCGCCGCTCCGCTGGCGAGACCCGTGGCCGTGATGGGCGCGACCGTCGGATTCGACGACGCCCATGCCACCGAGCTGGTTAGATCCAGCGTCGACCCATCCGAATAGTTCCCGGTCGCGCTGAACTGTTGCGTGGTCCCCTTGGCGAAGGACGGATTCGCCGGGTTGACCGTGATCGAGCTCAGGACCGCCGGTCCGACCGTCAAGGTCGTGCTGCCGCTTACCGTGCCGGAGCTGGCGCTGATCTGGGAGGTGCCCTGACCCGCTCCGGTGGCGACACCCGCGGTGGTGATCGAGGCAACCGCTCCGTTCGATGATGCCCACGCCACCGATCCGCTCACGTCCTGCGTCGATCCATCGGAATATGTCCCGGTCGCGGTGAACGTCTGGGTGTTCCCCTTGGCGATCGATGGCGTCGCCGGAGTGACCGCGATCGACACCAGGGTGGCGGTGACCTGGATCTGCTGCTGCTTGACAGACTCGGCGTTGCCCGCCGTGTCGACCGAGAAGAACCGGACGGTGCTGGTTTTGACGAGCGTGAAGGCTCCGGCATAGAGCGCGCTCGAGGTCGTCGGTGTGCTGCCGTCGGTCGTGTAGAAGGTGGCGCCGACCCCGGAGCCGCCGGGGTTGTCGGTCGCCAACAGCGTCACACTGACGCTCCCCTGATAGGAGGCGGTCGAGCATGACGCTCCGTTGCAGGCGATCGTGGTCGTGGGCGCGACGGTGTCGACCTGGAGCTGCAGCAACTTGACCGACCCTGCGTTCCCGGCGTAGTCGACGGAGAAGAACTGGATCGCGGTGGCGCTCGACATCGTGAAGGCGCCGGCATAAACCGCGCTTGCCGTGGTTGGCAGGCTGCCATCCGTCGTGTAGTAGGTGGCGCCGACCCCGGAACCGCCCGAGTTATCGGTGGCCGAGAGCGTCACGCTGACCGGCGCGGCGTACCACCCGCTCGAGCATGCCGACGCATTGCAGGCGATCGTCGTTGTCGGTGCCACCGTATCGATCTGGATCGGCTGTGACTCGACCGACTCGACATTGCCGGCATTGTCGATGGAGAAGAACCGGACCGTGCTCGTTTGCGACACGGTGAAGGCGCCCGTGTAGCGTGGGCTCGAGCTGGTCGGTGTACTGCCATCCGTCGTGTAGTACGTGGCGTTGATGCCGGCGCTGCTGTTGTCGGTCGCCGCCAGTGTCACGCTGACCGGCGCGTTGTACCAACCGCTCGAGCAGGCCGCGCCATTGCATGCGATCGCCGTCCCGGGCGCGCTGGTGCTGTAACCGAACGCGATCGCGCTGCTGGTGCCGACATTGGCCAGCGTGTCGCTCGCCTGGGCGGTCGCGCTATAGCTGTGCCCCGAGGTCAGGTTGGCGGCCGGGAAGCTCAGCGACCAGTTCCCGGTCCCCGAGGTGACCGGGAAGAAGATCTGGCTGGCCTGGCTGAAGCTCGACCCGCCCCACCACATGCCGGTGGTGGTGTCCTGCATCGCGACCGACACCGCCGTCAGCGAGAAACCGGAATTGGACGACGCCGTGCCGTTGACCGAGCCCGTCCAGTTCGCGCCATAAGTGGTCGCGTTCGTCGGGTAGGTGATCAGGACGGCGGGCGGTGTGTTCATGAAGGTGAACCCGACGGCAGTGCTGGTTCCGGCGTTGCCCACGTAATCTGTCGCCTGGGCCGTCACCGCATAGCTGTGGCCGGAACTCAGGTTTCCAGCCGGGAAGCTCATCGACCAGTTGTTCGTTCCCGAGGTGACCGGGAAGAACGTCTGGCTGGACTGGGTGAACCCGGCGCCGCCCCACCACTTGCCGGTGGTCGTATCCTGCACCGCCGCCGATACCGCGGTGATCGCAAAGCCGGAATTCGTCGTCGCCGTCCCGCTGACCGATCCCGTCCAGTTCGCTCCATAACTGGCGGCGTTGGTCGGCTGGACGACGGCCACACTGGGCTGCGCCTTTGCACGGGGGGCTGGACCGAATTCCGCGGCCCGGTAATGGCTCGTGATGTCCTGTGGAGTCAACGCGCTGCTGTAAAGAGCGACCTCGTCGATTTGGCCCGTGAGGTAGTAGAGTCCGCCGGTCTCGTCGCCGATATAGCCATTGAGCGTCGTGGTCGCGGTGGCCGGCAGATCGGTGCGCTGCGCGATCGGCACCGCGTTGCGGTACAGGGTCAGGGTCGAGCCCTGTCGGGTGACCGCCCAGTACACCCAGCTGTTGATGTTTGACGCGGGGCTGGTCGGCTGCAGCACATAGGCGGCGCCGTTCAGGGTTACCCCGGCATAGGCGGCGGTCGTGAAACTCCCGGTGCCCGGACGGGGGAGCAATTGCACCGTGCTGGCGTTGCCATAGAGCGTGTTGTTGTTGACCGAGGCGTTGGTCAGGTTGGTCCAGCCCTCGATCGTGTAGTCCTGGACGGTCGGCCCCGTTGGCACGTTGACCCGCTGGCTCGTGCCATTGAAGGTCGCCGAGGTGTCCGAATCGTTGACGATCGCCCCCGAGGACCCCAGCGTCGGCCCGTTGACGTAGGTTCCGTTGGACGTCCCCAGGACGTCAGACGCCGTGGTGCCGGATGACTCGCCGAGGCGCCAGTAGGCCAGCAGTGAGGACTCGGAGCGCACTGCGTTGTAATAGGGGGTGGTCGTGGGCGGCGCCGCCCCGGGCGCAACCCCGTTCAATGCGGCGGTGTAGCTATTCGTGACGTCAGTGCTGGAAAGGGCGGCGTTGTAGACGGCGACATCCTGGACCCGTCCGGCTAGGTAGTAGTTCCCGTTGCTCTCGTCCGCGATGTAGCCGCCGAGGTTGATGGTTGCCGTGGCCGGCAGGTCAGTGCGCTGGGCGATCTGGACGCCATTGCGGTAGAGCGTGAGCGTGGCGCCCTGGCGGGTGAGCACGTAGTAGACCCAGGTGTTGATATTCGAGGCCGGACTCGTCGGCTGCAGCACATACCCGGTCCCATTCAGCGTCACCGCGCCGTAGGCGGCGGTCACGTAGCTCCCGGTTCCCGGTCGAGCCAGCAGCTGCAGCGTGCCGCTCCCGTAGAGAGTGTTGTTGTTCACCGAGGCGTTGGTCAGGTAGGTCCAGCCTTCGACCGTGAAGTCCTGCGTGTTCGGCAGCGCCGGCAGGCTGACGCGCTGGCTGACCCCGTTGAAGGTCACCGATGTGGTCGGGTCGTTTGCGATGGCACCTGGCGATCCGAGCGTCGGACTGTTCACATAGAACCCGTTGTTCGTGCTCGTGGTGTCCCAGGCCGTCGTGCCTGACGGCTCGCCCAAGCGCCAGTGGCCGACGAGGCTCGGCCGGGTGGCCACGAGCCCGGTATAAGAGAGGGTCGCACCGCTGGCGAACACCGCGGCCGATTGCCCAGCGGTGTTCGAGGCGACGAGCTCGTAGTAGAACACCCCTTGACCCAGGCCGCTGTCGGTGTAGCTGCTGGTGCCCGGCGGCAGATTGATCGTGACACCGGAACCGAAATGCGGGTCGGTGCTTCGCAACAGCACGTAGCCTGAGGTCGTGTCGCTATCCGTCCAGGACAGGCTCACCGCCGATGCTGACGGAACAGCCGCGAAATTGGTCGGCGCGACCGGCGGCAGCACCGCAGGCGTGGGCGCGATCCCGTTGAGGGCGGCCGCGTAGCCATTGCGCACGTCGGTGCTGGATAGCGCCTGGGTGTAGAGGGCGACGTCCTGGAGGCGGCCGCTGAGGTAGTAAGCTCCGTTGTTCTGTGCGCCGAGGTAGCCGACGATGCTGGCGGTCGCGGTCGCGGGCAGATCGCTGCGCTGCGCGATCTGCACCCCATTCCGGTAGAGGGTGAGCAGGCTTCCCTGTCGCGTGAGGACCCAGTAGACCCAGACATTGATGTTGGAGGCGGGACTGGTCGGCTGCAGGACGTACTCCGTGCCGTTCAGGGTCACCGCCGCATACGCCGCGGTTGGATAACTCCCGGTCCCAGGGCGGGGCATCAAGCGGGCCGTCCCGCTGCCGCCGTACAGCGTGTTGTTGTTGTTCGTTGCGTTGTTGAGGTTGCTCCAGCCCTCGATCGAGAAGTCCCCGACCGACGGGACAGTGGGCACGCTGGCCCGCTGCGTGGTCCCGTTGAGAGTCACCGAGGTGCTGGGGTCGTTGGAGATCGCCCCCGGCGATCCCAGGGTTGGAGCGTTGAGATAGCTGCCGTTGTAGCTGCCGGTCGTGTCATACGCCGTTATTCCCGAGCCCTCGCCCAGCCGCCAGTGGGCCAGAAGGCCACCCCGGGCGGCAACCGTCGCCGCGTAGGAGATGGTGGCGGCGCTGACGGAGACGTAGGGCGATTTGCCGTTCGCGTTCACGGCAATCAGTCGGTAGTAGTACACGCCCGCGCTCAAGCCGGTGTCGCTGTAGCTGGTGGCGCCCGCGGGCAGGCTGAAGGCCGTGAAGGTGTCGAAAGCCGGATCCGAGCTGCGGTCCAATTCGTACGTTGCGGCGGCGTCGTTGTCGGTCCAGGACAGGTTGACGGCGGAGGCCGAGGGGATGGCCCTCAGGTTCGTCGGCGCAGCCGGAAGTGGTAGTGTGCCAGCCGAGAACTTGTTCAGGATGTTGGCGGTCATGATCTGAATGAATGGCTGGGCGTAGTTCGAATGAGTCTGGCCACCTGTGGCGAAACCGAAGTCGAAGAGCGCCCACCCCCATTCAATGGCCGCGCCGCTGAAGACCCAGGCGCCGCTTGCCGCCTGATAGATGGTGGAGTTCTGATAAACCGTCACGTTGTTGGTGTTCACAATCGGCGAGTTTGACAACAGTTGATACGTTCCCGCCGCCGCGGTCGGTGAGGGATACGTGCCGTTATAGGCGTCGATCTCGTAGCCGACGACGTTAGGAATGCTTTCGTTGTTGAAAGCGCCGGTGTTGGCATAAACCCAGTTGGATGGGTTCTGGACGATGTACGGGACCGGCGTCGAATTGCTCGCGCCCAGCTGCTCACCCGAGGAGGTTCCGCCGACGAGGAGTTGTTCCGGCAGGTTGACCTGGGGATCGCGGAAATGCACGGTGACGGTGTTGTTCTGCACCGGATCGAGCGACGCGCTCTTGTAGCAGATCACAATCCGGTCTGGCACCCCGGACGCGGATGCGGCCATGCGCACCTGCCAGGAGACGTCATCCGCACCAAGAAAGGCGAGATTGACGCCGTGGTCCCGGGCATTGCTGGCCGCGTTGAACATCGTCATCGACCAGTACTCGTCATGTCCGGCGGAGACGAAGCCGTGGTGATTTAGCAGGTTGCTCCCGGATAGGTCGGTGTCAACATCCGAGGCGTAGCTGACGTCGTAGCCCTGCTGCTCGAACCAGGCGACATCGTTGATCTCGTAGTTGAGGAAGGCTCCGGCGCCGCCATCATCGGTAAACGGCCGGTCGAAGGAGACCTGCACCGCACGCTGCGTCCCCAGCGAGGTAAGCGTCGACGAGCTGTTGAAGTCGTAAAGGCTCTTCCCCGTCAGTGGCAGCCCGGTCGTCGAACCGGGTGGAACATCGTTGGGAAAGTTGTCGTAAGCCGCGTAGGTGTTGAAGGCGACCTGATAGAGCAGCGGGGAATTGCGGGCGTCGTCGCGGACCGCGAAGATGATGTAGTTCTGATAGCCCGCGGCGTTGGTCAGCTTGACGAGATAGACGCCGCTAACCCAGGACGTCGGGATGGTGAGCTGGTAGCTTGACGCCCAGTTGCAGGCGATCAATCCCGTGGTGCTGTCCTTCGGACAGCTCGGCTGCTTCACCCCCTGCAGGTTTGGCACCTCGAGCATGAAGCGACCACCCAGCCCCTGGTAGTAACCCATGCGATAGAAGTCCATGCTGAATTTCTGGTTGGGCTTGACGCTGACGTACAAGGTGATCTGCTGGCCGAGATTCACGCTGGTCGCGGAGGCGTAGCCGTCGATCTGCTGGTTGTAGCCATCCGCTTGCTGGGAGAGCAACCAGGCGGTCGTCCCCGGGTTCGAGTTCTCCTGCGTGATGGCGTTGGGCGGGCCCGCATAGGGGGGGGCGCCGGCGGCCGGGATCGGCAGGGGTAATGCCGAGGCGCCATTGTTCGGTGCCGTTCCGAGACCGAAATAGCGATACAGACCAGCCTCGAGACCGTAGTGGTTGTAAGCGTTGCCGTCAATTCCTCCGGCGGTGACCCCCGCCCCGACCTGCAGCGTGACGATGTGCTCCCAGGGGCCGTTCTGGCCCGTGGCGAAGTTGTATTCGTCCCAGGTGATCAACACCGTGACGTTCGGTTGCGCCAGCAGCATGGGGACGACCTGGGATAGCCAGTTGTCCCCCACGGTGATCTGGCTCGTTCCGGAGTTGGGACCGAAAAAGGCGGGACAGGACTGGTCGCTGGGCATCGCGGTGTGCATGTCATCGCACTCGTTGGGCACGAGATAGGTAAAGTTGGCAAGATTGGCGGCACTCAGGCCGCTGGCGGTGAGCGGCACGTCGTTCGTGGTGCAGGTCGTGTTGCCCCGGTAGGCATAGGCTGGATCATGGTCTGACGAATAGAGGGGATCAATGCTCCCCGGGACATTGCCGGTCGTGCCCCCCGCGCAGGTTCCGGTCATCGATTCCATCAATTCCTTCCAGGTCAGCCCGCTCGAGGCATCGATCGCCTGGAAGACGTTGGGGGAGGGGGGCGATAGAGCGGTGGTCAGGCCACTGGTCATCGCCAGGTAGTTTGGATTACTGCCATCGGCGACGGCGGCGTAGTGACTGAACAGCGTTCCTTGAGGGATGAGCTGATGGTTGATATAGGGCGCCTGGCTGCTGCCGATGATGTCTTCGTACGTCTGGTTTTCGAACGTGATCGCGACCAGCTTGGTGCTCTGCGAGGCGGCCCGCGCAGGGATTGCCGGCGGCAGCAATGAGAAGGCCGTGCCAAGCACGAGCCCGCTGCCGAGCAGGGCGAGCAGCTTCGGCAAGCGCGGAAGGGCCAGGTGACTCACATCCTGCCCACGTGCAGCGTCTTCGGGAGAATATGCAGATTCAGGTGCCAAAAACCTCGTCGCATCGTTCACCCCCTCGGGCCACTCGGCGAGCCCCCACACGAAATGGCATGGATAAATCGCTCGTGTGCATTACAAGCTCCGGCCGCCGATGGGTCAATGGGCGGAAGTGCCCCCCCGACCCCTGAGTCCTAGGCTGCAGCCGCCCCGGCCCTAGGCCGCGAGCATGTACACTCGCCCTCGTGCCGAGGCTTGCCGGTGGCGCAGCCATCGCGCTCCTGCTACCCGCCCTGTCCTCCGGTTGCGGCTCAACGACCACAACGGGCCTGACCGGTATTCACAAGATCCGCCACGTGGTCGTGATCCTCCAGGAGAATCGCTCCTTCGATTCGTATTTCGGGACCTATCCCGGCGCCAACGGCCTGCCCATGGTCGACGGACAGCCCACGGCGTGCATCCCGGACCCCGCGAGCCAGGCGTGTGTCAAGCCCTTCATCGACCATTCCGACATCAATCAAGGGGGGCCGCACGACCAGGTGAACGCCCGCGCCGATATCGATGGCGGCAAGATGGACGGTTTTCAAGGTCAGGCCGAGAAGGCGAATCCGGCCTGCAAGCCTCAGGCCACCGGCTGCACCAACGACGTGATGGGCTATCACAGCGCGAGCGACATCCCCAACTACTGGACCTACGCGAGCGACTTCGTGCTCCAGGACCACATGTTCGAGCCCAATGCGTCGTGGAGTCTACCGGCGCACCTTTACAAAGTCAGTCAATGGTCGGCGTATTGCAGGGCACACGATCAGCCGTCGAGCTGCACCAATGCCCCAGAGGCTCCGGGCCTGCCGCCGGATGAGGCGGGCTCCTCCGGCAGCGACCCGATCTACGCCTGGACCGACATGACCTACTTGCTGCACAAGCACGCGGTCAGCTGGGCCTATTACGTCGTCAACGGCAACGAGCCCGACTGCGAGAACGACGCGGCCATGACCTGCGCGCCGGTCCACCAGAACTGGAAGACGCCGGGAATCTTCAACCCCCTCCCCTATTTCGACACGGTCAAGAAGAATGGCCAGCTCAGCAACATCCAATCCGTGGATGGCTTCTACGCCGCCGCCAGATCGGGCGTGCTGCCGGCCGTCTCCTGGGTCGAGCCGTCGGTCGAGATCAGCGAACACCCGCCGTCCCCGATCAGCTACGGGCAGAGCTACGTCACCAGCCTCATCAACGCCGTGATGCGCGGCCCGGACTGGTCATCCACGGCGATCTTCCTCGCCTGGGACGACTGGGGCGGGTTCTACGACCACGTGGTACCGCCCAGCGTCGATGTCAACGGCTACGGCCTGCGCGTTCCCGGCCTCGTCATCAGTCCGTACGCCCGGCGCGGCTTCATCGACCATCAGACGCTCTCCTTCGACGCCTATGACAAATTCATCGAGGATGACTTTCTCAACGGCCAGCGGCTTGATCCGCGAACAGACGGACGCCCTGACCCGCGGCTCGACGTTCGGGAGAACGCCAGCGAGCTCGGCAATATCGTGAATGACTTCAACTTCGACCAGCCGCCCCTCCGTCCGGTCATCCTTCCGGTTCACCCCACGACCACGCTGACCGGGACCCCTGGTCCGGCGACCGGCCTCGATCCGGCGGTCGTCGCAGCAGAAGGCTGACCTGTTATGTACCCGGCTGTCGGGGGAGGGTACATGTTGAGGCCTTCCGAATTGCATTACGAAATTCGTTACGCCGTCTACCCCCGGGATTTCGCTTCGGGGGGCGGTATCGGCAGGCTCGTCAAGGACTTCGCAACATCGGCGTCGGGAGCGACTGGCGCCTCTGTCAGGTCAACACTGCCCGCTAGCGAGACCCCCTGTACTATGTCACGCAAGCGCGATGCGTCTGTTACCGCCGGATCGAGAGATCCGTCAGGTAAAAGAGGTAATACTCGAATGAACAGCGTGGTTAGCGGCTGGCGAGGCGCCGCTTGGTGAGAGGGACCGCGCGCGGGAGGATGGGATGATCGGCGGATCGAATGCGCGTCTGCGCCGGCGTTTGACCGCCGCACTCGTGCTGGGAGGCGGGCTGCTGTTGACTGCCGCTGCCGCCCTGCTCGTCAATCCGTCGGCGCGCTCCAGGACGACCGCGCAAGCGCTCCCTTCGCAGAGTTGCCTGCGCGCAGGCGCATGTCTTCAGGCGACGGATCCGGCAATGGCCAGCCCTTTAACCACCGGCACCCACGGCGCGACTCCCACGCCATCCCACAGCGGCACCCCGACCGCTACCGCCAGCCGGGCGAGCGCGACGCCGACGCCCACCGCGACCCGCGCTCCGGCCCCAACTCCCCCGCCGCTACTCTCGAGTGCCCCACCAGCCGCCGCGGGGTACTTCGGACTGAGGCCGGTGGGCAGCTGGTCGTCGCTGCCGTCCGACGCTCAGTGCGCCGCGCAGGTTCACTACTCGAGCTGGGAGCCGCGTCCCGAGAACTCCCAGCAGAACCACACTATGCCGGGGCCCGGCGCGATGGCCGCCTCCTTCGCATCCCGGCCGCGGGACCACGGAGGGAGCTACAACTCGCTCTGGGACAGCTGGCTCTTGAAACGGGTGGACGGACAATTCACCGGCACCACCGACGAGATCTTGCAGTGGGCGGCATGCAAGTGGGGCCTGCCGGACAACCTGATCCGCGCGGACGCGGTCGTGGAATCGACCTGGTTCGAGTACCTGCATTTCCCCAATGACGCCTCGTATGGCGGGGGTGGCGGCGGGAGCTGCTACTGGAACAGAGGCTGTGGCGATCCCTTCTCTTCTCCGACGGCCGCCTCCACCGTCTACTGCAATGGCATTGCGACGGAAGGCGTGCTCTCGTCCGAGCTCCACAACTATCAGAAAGACCCGCTGACCAATGCGGGAGGATACCCGTGGACGCCGGGCGGCGGACTGTGTCCCAAGACCTTCTCGATCCTTGGGGTGATGAGCTGGGACGATCCCGCGTGGCAGTCTCCGTATGCGGCCTATCCCGGCAACCAGAACGGGACCTTCCCCTTCAACCGCGACTCCACCGCCGCGGCTGCCGACTACTGGGGCGCGTACATCCGCGGCTGCTACGAAGGCTGGGAGTACTGGCTGAAGTCCACTGGAACCGGGAACTATGCGGCCGGCGACCTGTGGGGGTGCATTGGTTCGTGGTATGCAGGTGAATGGCACAGCGGCGCGGCCAACACCTACATCGGACAGGTGCAGACCAAGGAGAACACCACCATCTGGCTCAGTGGTGCATTCGACGCCTCGAGGCAGCAGTATTCATGTGATGCCAAGTACGGATGCCCTAGCTAGATCGACCTGAAAAAGTCATCGAGGGCATGGCTTTAGAAGTGATGCCCTGGCCTGGTCCCGCTGAGTGAGCCAGCTTCGCAATTTCATTAGGCGAGAGCGACCATCCGGTCCAGGTTGTTGGCCAGGATTCCAAATCCGACCCAGATCCGCACCCCGGTGTGACCTTTTAATCGGCTGCGGCGAATGCCGTAGTGGCGTTTCAGTGCGCTGATGCGACCTTCGACACCGGCGCGGAAGCGATAGCGCCGGCGCCATCGTTGGGTCGACTCTCTCGGGTCAGCGCGACCCACCCGGGGGATGACCTTGTCGAGAATGTTGGCGGGGACAAGGACCCCACGAAATCCCGACTCACGGCGAGCTCACGATCGGCACCCCGCAACGGAGCCTGATCAGGCTGCGGAACTGATCCTGCATTACCTCGAGACGCAAGGCGTTCTGGGCCCTTCTGACCTCCCGACGTGAAAGTCCCACCCCTTGGGACGACCAGCCTATTACCATGGCGCGCCGCTGTCAGTACAGTGCGGCTGTGCCAAGGGGACGGCGCGCCTGGATTCGCTGATGCCTAGCGGACTTCGCGTTGCTATGGTCGACGGCCGCCGGGACCGTCTCGAGAGTATGGCCCGCAGCTACCGCATACATCCCTTCCCCTCCGGGGGAGGGCAGGGTGGGGGCTTCCGAGCATCCCAACGCTTCCGTGGGAAGTGGAGCTGATGGCCCGGTCCCATTCGCAGAGGTTCCTCGTCCTGCCCGGTCTCGCCGGCCTGTGGCGGGTCAGTAGCCGAAGCATCCTGCTGAAGACACTGCCGGCCGTGCTCTCCACAAGCGGTGCGCGATGAGCAGTCTCCTCCGTCCGCAATGGGCGTCAGTCACCGGCACCGTGTCGGACACGGGTGATCACGACCCTGCCGTTTCGGCGGCAAGCGACACCATAACGGCGGCCGGATGGACCATCGTCAGCCGCGTCACCGGGCTCATCAGATTCGCCGTGATCGGAGCCGTCCTCGGCCCAACCTTCTTCGGTAACACCTATCAGTTCCTGAACGCGCTGCCCAACCTCGTCTTCTTCGGTTTTCTGGCGGGCACGCTCTTCCCGTCATTGCTGGCTCCTGCGCTCGTGGGCCACATCGACGCCGATGACCGCCGCGCATCGGAGCGGGTCGCCGGCGGTTTCCTGGGCGTGACGCTGGTGGTGCTGGCGGTCATTACCCCACTGGCCATCATCCTCGGTCCCCTGGCATTGAAGGTCGGCACCTTGGGGGGCGGGTCCCAGGTGTCGAGTGCAGCACAGATCCACGTTGGTCGCCTGCTGATCCTAATGTTCATCCCCCAGGTCTTCTGCTACGCGATCGTGGGTACCGCAATTGCGGCGATGAACTCCCGCCACCGGTTTGCGTTGGCTGCCGGTGCGCCCGCGGTCGAGAATCTTGGCACGATGGCGGTCCTGGGAGCGACCGCCGTCATCTACGGCACCGGTCCCAATGTCACCAACGTGCCCAACGGCGAGATCCTGTTGCTCGGCCTCGGTTCGACCGCCGCAGTCGCCCTGCACGCAGCGACACAGTGGTGGGGGGCGAAGCGAGCGGGCATCGTGCTGCTGCCGCGACTCGGCTGGCGCGACCCGGAAGTCCGAGTGGTGATTCGACGGGCTATCCCGTCGATTGCTCAAGCGGGACTGGTCGCGCTCCAGACCCTGGTCCTTCTGATGCTGGCGAACCGCGAGCCCGGAGGGGTCGTCGCTTTCCAGATCGCTCTGAGCTTCTACCAGATGGCGATCTGGGTGGGTGCCGCTCCGGTCGCGCTGACCTTGACCCCCCGTCTGGCGCGGATGCACCTCAGGGGTGACCTGACCGCGTTCCGTGGCACGGTCGTGCGCGGCCTGGCCCTGGGATTCTTCGTGACCATCCCGGCTGCTGTGGGCTACCTCGCGCTCGCCGGGCCGCTGGCCCGTGCGGTCTCCTTCGGCAGGATGGACTCCGCTTCAGGTGTCACCATGGTCGCGGTCGCGCTCGCGTCGCTGTCGGTGGCGGTCATCGCTCAGACCGCCTTCATGATCCTGACCTACGCATCCTATGCCGGAAAGGACACGCGCTCGCCCCTGAACGCCACACTGGTGCAGGCCGCCGTCTGCCTCGGGCTCGCGAGCACGACCTTGTTGGTTCACGGACCGGCGGTGCTCGTGGTACTGGGGTTGACCCTGTCTGCATCGATTGTCGCGGCGGCATTCCATCTGGCAGCCAGGACCTGGCGCAACCTCAGCCGCCCAGCGGCGCAGCAGTTAGTGCCCTCATTGGCCAAATTCCTGGCCGGCGCCGCCATCATGGCCGGGCCCGCGTGGGTCATCGCCACCGTCGTCCCGCACGTGATCGGCCGGCCGCTCGGTCCGCGGGTCGGGATGATCGCCGCCGCGCTGGTCGGGGGTACCGTGTTCCTAACCCTGCAGCACCTGTGGGGGGCTCCCGAGCTGAGATGGCTCGCCGGCGGCCTTACCGAGTTGCGCGGACGCGGGGGAATGGTCGTCGCGGAGGCTACCCATGGTTAGCGACAACGGGAAGGTCGCATGATGTTCAGAGTCGGCCTCCGGAAGGCGACCGCGACGGAGTCGATGATCGGTCCTCGGTCTGGCCCGCATGTCCTGCTCGTTGTCGAGAACGTGGCGCTGGCTCGTGACCACCGGTTGCAGAAGCAGGTGGTAACGCTGGCGAGCAACGGCTATAGGGTCAGCGTCATCTGCCGCGCCGATCCTGCGAATCGGCGATTTCCTGGGGTTCGTGTGTACGACTATCACCCGCCGGTGGACGGCACCAGCAAGCTCGGGTACATACGCGAATACGTCTACTCGTGGTTAATGGCTGCGTATCTCACGGTCAAGGTCTTTCGTATCGAGCGCTTCGACGCCATTCAGGTGGGCGGACCGCCGGATATCTATTTCGCCCTCGGAGCCCCCTTCAAGCTTCTGGGCCGCCGCCTGGTGGTCGATCAGAGAGACCTCTCGCCTGAGCTGTATGAGTTGCGCTACGGGCGGCGTGCCGGAGTGGTGTATCGCACCCTCTGCTGGTTGGAGCGGCGAAGCCTCCGCGTCGCGGATCGGGTGATCACGGTCAACCAGACATTCGAGAACCTGATGACCGCTCGAGGTGATCTGCCATCAGGCAAGGTCAGCTTGGTCGGCAACGGCCCGATCCTTTCCGAAATGCGCCTAATGCCGCCACGCCCGGACCTGAAGAACGGAAGACGGTTCCTATGCTGCTGGGTCGGGTTCATGGGCCCCCAGGATCGTGTCGATTACGCCGTGCGCGCGGTCCATCACCTGGTCAACGTGATTGGTCGAAGGGACTGCCACTTCGCCTTCCTCGGAGACGGTGAGGAGCGGGTGGCATGCGAGAAGCTCGCCACCGAACTGGGCATCGGCGACTGGGTGAGCTTCACTGGCTGGGTTGAGCGCCAGGCGGTGTCCACCTACCTGTCCTCGGCCGATCTGTGCCTCGAGTCGAACCTGGAGGAGATCATCGCGCCGGTCAAGGTCATGGAGTACATGGCTTTTGGGTTGCCCTTCGTGAGCTTCGACCTGCGGGAGACCAGAGCAATGGCGGGCGAGGCCGCTGCCTACGCGGAGCCGGGGGACATCGCCGGTCTCGCGCGCCAGATCCAGAGGCTGCTCGACGACCCCCTGCGCCGGGCGGAGATGGGGAGGACCGGACGCCAGCTGGTCGAGCAGCAGCTCGCCTGGGACCGGCAGGAGAGCGCATACTTGGAGGTCTATCGGCGACTGCTAGACGGTCCCAAGCTCCGGCGCGACAGCGCGCGGCGCGACGGTTCTGGGTCGGTCGCCATCGTCACCCGGGCCCGGAATCGACTGCGTACCCGCGTGTCCGAGAATCCTTCGCTCTATCTTCCCTTTGCGCGTCGTAAATATCCCGGCCCCAGCCCCGAAGTGATCAACTCCGAGACCGAGCTGGTGATCGACGCCTACACCAGAGCGGCGACAACCTTCGCCGTCTATGCGTTCCAGCTGTCCCAGGAGAAGCCGGTGCGACTCGCTCACCACTTGCACGCTGCCGCTCAGGTGATCGAGGCAGCGCGCCGGCAGGTCCCCACCCTGGTGCTCATTCGCGAGCCGCAAGGCACCATACTCTCCCAGCTCGCCCGGGAGCCGTGGGTGACGATCGCCGACGCCCTGGCTGCGTATTCGCGGTATTACACGTGCCTGCTCCCCTATCGGAACAGCTACGTGATAGGCGAGTTCGAGCAGGTGACTCGCGACTTCGGGGCGGTGGTCCGGCGGCTGAATGCGCGGTTCGGCACGAGTTTCGCTGAGTTTGTGCATACCGAAGACAACCTGCGCGAGTGCTTCCAGTTGGTCGCGCTGCGCGGAACTCTCCCCAAGAGCATGCTCGGCTTCGAGTCCGGGACGGTCACTAAAGACCAGTTGCGTACGTATGTCAAGTCCGAGGGGCTACAGCCGCTCGAGCACGGCGACGCGTGGATCCCCGCCGAGAATCGGGAACGCGTCAAGGCGGCGCTCCTCGAGCAATGGGCACAACCCTCACTGGCCAGACTGCGGCATCGAGCGCAGCTAGTCTACAGGACCTTTGTAGGCAATGAGGCAGCCGATCGTATCCAGGGGGAGGTAGCCCGGAATGACTTCGCTGAGGAGGCCCAAGTGGGGCGCCCGGTGATGGGTCGATGACGATGAAGGTCGCCCTTGTCGGAGCCGGCAAGCAAGCCGGGTTTCATGTCCAGGCTATCGCGCAGGTTCCCGACGCAGAGCTGGTCGCGGTCGTGGACGTGAATCGCGAGCGGGCCGCTGAGGTGGCGGAACGGGCGGGAGCCCGTGTGGTCGCAGATCTTGACGCCGCCCTCGCGCCTGGGCCAGGCCGTCCTGACGTGGTCCATGTCATCACCCCGCCGCCGACCCACGCGGCCGTTGCCGTGCGGGTGCTGCAAGCGGGTATCCACGCGCTGGTCGAAAAGCCGATGGCGTTGACCACTGAGGAGGCTCGGCAGATGCTCCGTGCCGCCGAGACGAGCGGCGCGAAGTTGGGCACCGTCCACAACTACCTGTTTAAGCCGTCGATCCGCCGCGCGCGCGAGCTCGTTGCGGCAGGGGCAATCGGTGACGTACTCCACGTGTATAGCTATTTCGGACTGTCCGGAGACGCCGCCTTCCTTCGAGGAAGGGGGCACTGGGCGTGGCGTCTGCCCGGCGGCCCGCTGACCGACGTCGTGCCCCATTTGATCTACCTGCAGCGGGCGTTCCTCCCTGGCACCCCTGAGCTGGTTGGGATGGCGGCGGATGGAACGCTGGATGACAACAGTGCTGAGATGACAGCCCTCCTGCGGGGAGGATCGGCCTCTGGCGTCATGCGCGTGTCGATGCGCGGCCAGCCCAACATGAAGTTCATCGAGGTATACGGCACCCGGGGCATGGTCCACGCGGACATCGTGAGGGAGATCTGCGTGGTCCACCGCGAGCAGCGGATGCCTCGAATGATCTCCAAGGCGTTGTTCTCGCTCGAGGAGGCGACTCAACAGGCACGGGGGACTGCGGTCAACGCGGCTCGAGTCGCGACCGGGAAAATGGCCAACATGCCCGAGTTGGCGCCGGCGATCCAGAACTTCTACGAGAGCATCCGGACCGGCCATGACACGCCACTGTCTGGTGACGAGGGTTTCCGGATGGTCGAACTGATGGAACAGTTGTGGGCGCGGCTCCCGGCGAGCAAACCGTCGCAACCGCAGTCACCGACCCGGCCCGGGCCTAAAACAGCTGCGGAGCGCACCGTGGCGCAGAAAGGCTGGCCAGGTCCCGTTCTCGTCACGGGTGCAACCGGGTTCCTTGGCGGGCATCTGGTGGCCGCGTTGGCCCGTTGCGGGGCCGACGTCGTCGCCCCCGTCCGCGACCTCGGACGGGTGTCGCTCGACCTCGCGCAGCAGGCCCGCGTTGTGGCTGCCGACGTGCGCGATCCTGCCGCCCTGGACGCTGCGATGAAGGGCGTCTCGATCGTCATCCATTGCGCTGCCATAACCGCCAACAACGTCGCCTGGGCCAAACACCACGACGTGAACGTGGAAGGGTCGAGAGCCGTCTTCGAGGCGGCTCTGCGGGCGGGCGTCAGGCGGATCGTGCATGTCAGCTCGGTGGCGGTCTACAGTGATCAGCGCGCCGGTTCGACGGTGAACGAGTCCACGCCGAGCGCGGCACGTCGGGGAGAGTGGTCGAACTACTCACGCTCGAAGCTCGGGGCCGAGCAGGTCGCCTTCGAGCTCTTGCGGGAAAAGCGGCTGCCTGTGACGGTGATACGGCTTGGCCTGCTCTACGGCCCGGGGGGTCGGTCACTGGGTCGGGGACTGGTAGAACTCGGGCGGTTCCGGCTGACGATCGGCCGCGAACGCAATCTGCTCCCCTACACGCACGTCGGCAATGCCGTTGACGCGCTGCTTCTGGCTGCGTTGGCCCCGGACGCCGCAGGCAAGGTCTACAACGTGGTCGACGAGCAGATCCACGACGTCCGCGCCGCCGCGAAGCTCGCGAGCAACGGAGACCGGGTCACGAGCGTCCACCTGCCTGCCCCGCTGCTGCTGACGGGCGCACGCGTCCTCGAATGGCGGGCCCGCCGGAGAGGCTCGGAGGCCCCGCCTCGCTTTTCTCGCTATGTCGTCCGCAGCGCCTGCCGCGACCTGCGCTACGACACGGCCAGAGCCCGACGTGAGCTCGGGTGGAAGCCTGAGATCGGGTTGGAGGAAGGCGTACGTAGCCTCGGCTGAGGCTTTCAACGGCTGACGCTCAGCCAGGAAGTTCGGGAGCACAGCCTGACGTTCGGGAGTCGTCTCAGCGGAATCCGTGTGGCGGTCGTGGCAGTTTAAGCCAGCCGAAGAGACCCAGACGCGGGACAGACACCCAGCCGACCGTGGACAGTCCCGATGGTGCGATGCGATCGGCTATGGACGGCGTGGGCGCTGCGAGCTGACCATGGTCAGGCGGTCGGGCCGCTAATCCGACTCATCACCACCCATGATTATCGAGCAGCTACCGGGTCACGCGCCCTTCAGCGATCTCATCGCCAACGGGGAGCGGCGACGCGAGGTCGTCGGGGCCACGGTGCACGCGCCTTCGTGGGACCTGACGGAGCGTCAGCTCTGTGACCTCGAACTGCTGCTGACCGGCGGCTTCTCGCCGTTGACTGGCTTCATGAATCAGGACGACTACGAGTCGGTCTGCAGCCGGATGCGCCTTGGAGCCGGGGGCCTTTGGCCAATTCCGGTCGTGCTCGACGTGACGGAGGAGGCAGCGAAGACGCTTGTTCCCGGGTCGCTGCTCGCGCTTCGCGATCCTGAAGGCGTCGTCCTGGCGGTTCTCCATGTCGAAGACCTTTACCGGCCAGACCTCAAGGAAGAAGCCAGGATGGTATTCGGCACTCAGAGCCGCGATCACCCGGGCGTTGCCTTCCTCCTCGAGCGCACCAATCCCATTTATGTCGGAGGGACGGTCGAGGGAGTGCACCTTCCGGTCCACGTTGACTTTCCGGAGCTGCGGATGACGCCCAGCCAGGTGCGGGCGGCCTTCAAAAAGCGCGGGTGGTCCAAAGTCGTGGGGTTCAACACGCGCAATCCGATGCATCGCGTCCACCAGGAATTGACGGTTCGGGCAGCCGCAGCGGTGGGCGCGAGGATCCTCATCAACCCGGTCGTGGGTCCAACCAAGCCCGGCGATGTCGACCATTACACGCGGGTGCGCTGCTACAAGGCCTTGCTGCACCGATATCCCGCCGATACGGCGATGCTCGCCTTGCTGCCGCTCGCGATGCGGATGGCGGGACCGCGCGAGGCCGTCTGGCACGCGATCATTCGGCGGAATTTCGGATGCACGCACCTGATCGTCGGTCGGGATCACGCCGGCCCGGGAAACGACCGCAACGGCCAGCCGTTCTATGGACCCTATGAGGCCCAGGACCTGCTGCGCCGGTTCGAAGCCGAGATCGGCATCACCATGGTGCCGTTCCCGATGCTGGTCTACGTCAGGGAGCTGGACGCGTACCTCCCTGAGGATGCGGTTCCGCATGGCCTGACGGCGCTTTCGGTGTCGGGCACCGAGCTCCGCCGTCTCCTCGCTTCGGGGGAAACACCTCCCGACTGGATCACCTTTCCTGAGGTCGCGAATGAGCTGCGGCGAACCTACCGTTCCCGCCGGCAGCAAGGCATCACGGTCTTCTTCACCGGGCTTTCTGGAGCCGGGAAATCGACCATCGTCCAGGTGCTGCAGGGAAAGCTCCTGGAACGGGGAGAGCGCACCGTCACGGTGCTCGATGGCGACCTGGTGCGCAAAAAGCTGTCCAGCGAGCTCGGCTATTCGCGCGCGCACCGCGATCTGAACGTCCAGCGGATCGGCTATGTGGCGTCTGAGATCGTGCGGCACGGCGGGATTGCCATTTGCGCGCCGATCGCCCCCTATGATGCGGCCCGCCGAGAGGTCCGCGCCACGATCGAGCCGTACGGCGGGTTTGTGCTCGTGCACGTCGCGACGGCGCTCGAGGTCTGCGAACAACGCGACCGCAAGGGGTTGTACGCCAGGGCGCGAGCGGGCATCGTCAAGGACTTCACCGGCATCTCCGATCCGTACGAGATCCCGACCGACGCCGAGCTCACGATCGACACCGCGGCCATTGAGCCGGACCCGGCGGCGGAACTGATCCTCCGCTACCTCGAGCGGGAAGGATTCCTGGAGCCAGTCGCTCTGGGCGGTGTCGGCCTTACGACGTGAAAGTCCCACCCCCTGGGACGACCAGCCTATTACCATCGCGCGCTGCGGTCAGTACAGTGCGGCTGTAACTGAGGGGAGAGGCTTTTGGACCGCTTGATGCAGTCGCCAGGAGATACCGGATTCCGCGTGGCCGTCGCCGGGTGCGGCTACTGGGGATCGAAGCACGTCCGGGTCATGCACGCGACCCAGGGCGTGGCCGAAGTCGCGCTGGTGGACGGCCTTGAAGATCGCCTCCAGAATCTGGCTCGCCACTACAAGTCGGCGCCGTGTTACGCGGATTTGCGTTCCGCGCTGCCGCACGTGGACGCGGTCGTGGTCGCGACCCCGCCCAGCACCCACGTGGCCATCGCATTGGAGGCGATCGCGGCCGGCAAGCACGTCCTGGTGGAGAAGCCGTTGGCGACAACCAGCGGCGACGCACGGCGAATGATCAAGGCGGCGTCTGAAGCGGGCGTTGTCCTCATGGTCGGGCACACCTTCGAGTACAACCCGGCGGTGCGGAAGCTTCGCGAGCTGGTGCGCACGGAGGAGCTGGGCGAGCTGTACTACCTCGACAGCGCCCGGCTCAACCTCGGGCTGTACCAGAGCGACGTGAACGTCATTTTCGATCTGGCGCCGCACGATATCTCGATCATCAACCACGTGCTGGGCCGCAAGCCGGTCGCGGTCCAGGCGTGGGCGGCTCGGCACGCGCACCGCCGCTTCGAGGATGTCGCCTATCTCCGGTTGTTTTACGACGACTTCTTCGACGGCCGCGGCCTGTCGGCACACATCCACGTCAGCTGGCTTGACCCCTGCAAAGTGCGCCGGGTCACGGCGGTCGGCAGCAAGAAGATGGCCGTGTACGACGACCTCAATACCGAGGAGCGGATCCGTATCCTCGACAAGGGGGTCAGCCTGCCGGAGGCTGGCGGCAATCTCACCCAGCCCCCGATGTCGTATCGCTATGGCGATATCGTCGTCCCCTTCATCGCCTCCGACGAGCCGCTGGCGGTACAGGACCGGCACTTTATCGAGTGTATTGAGCGTGGTGCGCAACCCCTGACCGATGGCGCGAACGGGCTTGCGGTGGTGGAAACGCTGGAAGCCGCAGAGTTGTCGCGGCGATTGGGCCGGCCGGTGCTGCTCGAGGAGGTCGGCACCGACAGCGAGCTCATCAGTTCGATCGGCGGAGGCAACGGCCATCGGGTCGCGTCCCCGCCGGCAGCCATGCTTCAGGAGGTTAGATGAATCCCGTCGTTCCGTTCACCGACCTTTACGCGATGACCCGCGAGGTCCGCGACGACATCGAGCAAGGATGGGCGCGCTTGCTCGAGAATGGCCGCTTCATCGGCGGCGAGGTCGTGGAGGAGTTCGAGCACGCCTGGGCCGCCTACTGTGGTACGGCGCACGCGGTCGGCGTGGCGAATGGCACTGACGCCCTGCAGCTCAGCCTCACGGCGTCAGGGATTGGTCCTGGCGACGAGGTGATCGTGCCGACCAACTCGTTCGTGGCCTCGGCAGAGGCGGTCGTCCTCGCCGGGGCCACACCACGCTTCGCGGACGTGAGCCCAGGGACGTTGCTGCTCACGCCCGACGCCGTCGAGGAAGCCATCACGCCGCGGACTCGTGCGCTGATCGTGGTGCATCTCTACGGCCAGATGCCGGACATGGATGCGCTCTGCCGGACCGCGGAGCGGGCCGGTCTCTTGCTCATCGAAGATGCGGCGCAGGCTCAGGGCGCGACCTGGCGCGGCAGGCGGGCCGGGTCGTTCGGCCGCGTGGGCAGCTTCAGCTTCTACCCGGGGAAGAACCTGGGGGCTTTCGGCGATGCTGGCGCCGTCGTGACGGCGGACGCTGAGCTGGCGAAGCAGATCAGGAGCCTGCGCGACCATGGCCGCGTCACTGGATCGCATTACCGCCACGACTTGATCGGCACCAACAGCCGGCTTGACGCGCTACAGGCGGTCGTCTTGTCAGCGAAGCTTCGCAGACTGGACGACTGGAACGAGGCGCGCCGGAGACTCGTCGCACAATACCGGGCCGCGTTCGAGTCCGGCCCCGTCCGCCTGGTCGAGGACGAGCCGGGAGCGCGGGGCGTCTACCATCTAGCGGTCGCGCGGGTGCCGGACCGGGCGCGGGTGCAGCAGCGGCTCACGGCGATGGGCATCCAGACCGGGATCCATTACCCGATTCCCTGCCATCAGCAGGTGGCGTACCGGCGTTTCGCCGCGTCACCCCTGCCGGTCAGCGAGGCGGCCGCCGAGGAAGTCCTGTCGCTTCCGATGTTTCCGCACCTGCGCGACGACCAGATTGCGCTCGTCTGCGACGCGGTTCACGAGGCGCTTGCGGTTGAAGAGGTGCACATTGCCTGACGTGCTGGCCGGCGAGGGATTGCAGCTCGACCCAAGCGCCATCCTCGGCTATCCGCTTTCGCGAGGCGCGCTCAGCGATCTGGTGCTGGGACGGGACGCGCGGATCCGCAGCAACAGCGTGGTTTACCTCGGATCGCGCATCGGCGCGCGATTCCAGACGGGTCACAACGTGGTGATTCGTGAAGAATGCCGCATCGGCGACGACGTGTCGGTGTGGAGCAACTCGGTCATCGACTACGGATGCCGCATCGGCGACCGGGTCAAGATCCATTCGAACTGTTATATCGCGCAATACACCGAGATCCAGGACGGCGCGTTCCTGGCCCCCGGGGTGACGATCGCCAATGACCTCTACCCGGGGCAGCCGGCCTCGGCCAGGTTGATGTCGGGACCGCTGATCGGGGCCGGGGCCCAGATCGGAGTCAATGTGACGATCCTTCCTTTCGTGCGCATCGGTGCCGGATCGCTCATCGGTGCGGGGTCTGTCGTTGTCCGTGATATTCCCGACGGGGCCGTGGCGTTCGGCAATCCGGCAGTGGTGCGCGGCGATGTCGGCCACCTGCAAGGCATCGAAGATCGGGTCGATCCGGTGCGCGACTCCGTCAGCCGCTACCGATTCACAGGACCTGCGAACGGCGCTCGTCCGGAAGCGGGGTCGACATCGCCATGATCCGCCGGGAGCCGCTGGGGCGGCCGCTCCTCGCGCCCGCGGCGGAAGCCGCCTCCGTTGCGAGGCCGCGCCTCGAGAAGCGCCTTTTCGACCTCTGCCTGGGATCGGTTTGCCTGGTCCTGACGAGCCCGCTGCTGGTGGTCGTGGCGCTGCTGGTCCGGCTCACCAGCCCCGGCCCCGCCCTGTTCCGGCAGGTCAGGGTCGGTCGCGGGGGCCGTCCCTTCATGCTCTACAAGTTCCGCACCATGTACGACGGTAGTCCGAGCGACGTTCATCGAGAGTACGTCTCCAGGCTGCTCGCAGATGATCAGCCTCCGGCCGGCGGGCGACGGGGCCTGTACAAGCTAGAGGATGACGCGCGGATCACGCCGCTCGGGCGGCTGCTGCGGCGGAGCAGCATCGACGAGCTGCCGCAGTTGTTCAACGTCATCCGCGGAGAGATGTCCCTGGTGGGCCCGCGTCCGGCGCTCCCCTGGGAAGCGGAAGTGATGGCGCGCACCCACGCCCATCGGTTTCATTGCCTGCCGGGTCTCACTGGACTGTGGCAGGTCAGCGGCAGAAGCCGTTTGACCATGAGGCAGGCCCTCGACCTCGACGTCGACTACGCACGCCGGCAGAGCATTCGTCTCGATCTCCTCATCCTGCTCAAGACCGTGCCGGCCGTGCTCGCCACCCATGATGCAAGCTGAGCCGGTCGCGGCCGCCCGCGACTCGATGACGGTTACCCCCTACCCGGCCCTCCCCCGCGAGTGGGGGAGGCAAGCCAGGTGGCTGCTTTCACTGTCGATCCTCCTCGCCGTGGCCGTCGGCGCGGGCACTGCCGTTAACCCGCTGCTGGCGCTGCTGGCGCTGTCGCTGCTGGTGGCGGTGGCCGCTGTGTGGAAGTGGCCGCCGCTTGCCGCCTATGCCCTTATCGGGCTGACGCCCTTGACCGCGGGCATCAGCCGTGGCACTGCCCTGCCCTTCGTTCGCGTGAACGAGGCGATTGCCCTGGTGGTCGGCGTCGCGCTGGTGACGCGTTTCATCGTCCAGCTGCGAACCGGCCAGCTGCCGAAGTTGCGGCTGGGTAGCGTCGAAGTATCCATGGTGCTGCTCGCTGTTTGCAGCTCGGTGGTGCCCCTGTGGTGGATGACGGTCCGCCAGCGAGTGATGACGGGGGACGACCTTTTGTATGGCCTGGTCCTCTGGAAGTACTTCGGTCTCTACGTGCTCATCCGGATGAGCGTGAGCACTGACCGACAGATTCTCCGATGCCTGCGGATCTCTGTCGTGGCCGCCTGCGTCGTGGCCGTGCTCGCGATCCTTCAGTCGCTGGGACTGTTCGGGGTTCCCCGGATTCTCGCGATCTGGTACCCCGCCTTCGGATTCAACGGAGCCACAAACACGTTTTCAGCCCGGGGAAGCTCCACGCTGGGGTTGCCGGCTGCAACCGCAGATCTGATGCTCTTCAACCTGGCGATCGTGAGCGGGGTGTGGATGCGATCCCGCCGGCATCGTGCCCTTCTCGTTCCCGCCGCGGCCCTGCTCGTCCTGGCCGCGCTGTCTGCCGGCGAGTTCTCCAGTGCGATCGGCCTGGTGGTGGCGGTCATTGCCATCGCCGTCGTGACGAACTCCGCGCGGCTGCTGGCGATCTTCGTTCCAGCCGGGCTGGTCTCGTCCCAGCTTTTGCAGCCGGTCTTTGCCGCGCGGCTCAGCGGTTTCCAGTCGGTGGCGGGGCTGCCGGTGAGCTGGATTGGACGGCTGCAAAACCTGCAGAGCTACTTCTGGCCGACGCTGTTCTCGCATTGGAATTTCCTGCTCGGGGTTCGCCCCTCCGCCCGCATCCCCGTCGCCAGCCAGGTGACTGGCTTCGTCTGGATCGAGAGCGGCTATACCTGGCTGCTCTGGGGCGGGGGCATCCCGCTCTTCGCCGCTTTCGTCTTCTTCGTCGTGGCGACGGCGAAGCGGGGCTGGGACGCCGCCCACAAGAACCTCGGCGCCGCCGGCGTGGCCGGAATCGCAAGCTTTGTCGCGATCATCGTGACCGCTGTCCTGATGGCGTTCGACCCGCATCTCACCTATCGGGGCTCGGCGGACCTGATGTTCGTCCTCATTGCCCTGGCAACACCGCGCGACAGGCGTGCGGCGACAGCGCGCGCCCAAATTACTGCCGCTCAGGTGGCAGAGGAGGTCTCAGTGTGATGAACGACGAGTGGACTCGCGAAATCAGCGAGGCAAGAAAGGGGATCGTCCGACGCGAGCTACGAGCGGGCAATGGTGTCCCGTCGCCTTCGCGATTCACCCTGGCAGGCCTGGGGCCGTGGCCACGGGTCATCCTGAAGCATTGGTCGTGGATCGTGCTGATGACGGTGGTGGTGACAGCGGCCGCGACGGCGCTGGCGGAAACGCAGCCCCGCGTGTACCGGGCGCAGGCTGAGGTTGCCGTCTACCCCGCGTCGTCCGGCAGCAGCGCCCTGCAGCCGTACGTCATGGGAACCGAGAAGGGGATCGCAGCCTCGGGCGATGTGCTTTCGATCGCTTCGCACTCATTGCTGATTTCGCAAACCACGTTGCAACGCGGCTTGTCGGTCACCGTCCCGGTCGATACCGATCTCCTGGTGATCTCGTTCACCGACCCCAATCCGCAGATGGCGCAAAGTGTGGCTCAGGGTGTTGCCCAGGCCTACGTCGCCTACCGGACCTGGGAAGCCTCGTCGGCCACCACCGGCAAGACGCCGCCGGCCCCTCCGGTGGGGGCATTGCAGGCTGCGGTCGTCAGCGATGCGACGCTCCCCACCTCACCGGTGAGTCCGAACCGCCCCTTGATCGTGGGCGCGGCCCTGATCCTTGGCCTCGTCCTCGGGATCGGGCTGGCCCTGATCCGTGACATGATCGACGATAGCCTGCGCGGTCTGCAGGACCTCGAGACGCAGGCCGAGAGCACGGTCCTGGCGCAGATCCCCGCCTTCCAACGCAAGCGACGCAGCCCCGCCGATCGGCTGATCATGGTTCGCAATCCGGCGTCTCCGGTGGCCGAGGCCTATCGCAACCTGCGGACGCGCGTGCTGCAGGTGGCGGCGCGGCGCCGTGTCAACGTGCTCCTCGTCACCAGCCCGGGACGGGAGGATAAAACCACGGTCGCGGCAAACCTGGCGGCGGCGCTGGCGCAGTCGGGGCGGCGGGTCGTGCTTGTCTGCGCCGATCTCCGATGGGGAAGCACGCATGCCCTTTTTGGATTGCCCACGCGGCCGGGCCTCGCCAAGGTGATAGACGGGGATGCCGCGCTGGCGCACGCCCTGCGCTGGACCGAGGTTCCTCGGCTCCAGGTGCTCCCGGGCGGGCCAGCGCCTGCCGACCCGTCGAGCGCGTTGCAATCGCCTGCCTTTCGCACGTTGCTGATGGAGCTGCGGAGCGAGGCGGATTTCGTGGTGATCGAAGCGCCTCCCGTCCTGGCCAGCGCTGATACGCCGGCGCTTGCCGAGCTGGGCGGGATGATCGTGCTCGTGGCCGACGCCCGGACGTCCACGCGTGCCGAGGTACGGGCTGCGAGTCACGAGCTCGGGCACGTCCGCGATGGGCTGATCGGCTGTGTGCTCGACAACGTGGGCCGACCGCTCCGCATGCTTCAACCATTTAAGCCATCCGCGATGACAGACGTCGACGCGGCGCGAACCTGGTCACAGGCAGGTCCTCGCGACGAGTCGACCTTGATAACGGCGCTCGCCGCGAACGGCGGGGAGCTGAACCACGAACAGCAAACCACGGCAATTCATGGGGAGGTGTGAACGATGCTCGTTGAACCGCAGATCACTCAGACCGACCACGGGGAGGCGGAGGCCTGCCGGCTGTATCTCGTCCGGCACGGCACGACCACGCTGAACGTCCAGAATCGTTACCGCGGACGCCGCGATATCCCGCTCGATACGCAGGGTTATCAGGACGCGGTTGACGCGGCTCGACGACTATCCAGCGTGGGGCTGGCCGCTGTCTACACCGGGCCACTTCGCCGCGCGATGGCGACCGGCCAGATCATTGCGGATGCGTCAGGCGTGCCGGACCTGCGTATTCTCCATGGCCTCAACAACCTTGACTACGGCGCATGGGAGGGCATGACGGCAGACGAAGCGGCGGCCTACGACCCGGAGGCCCACGCGCTTTACCGTAGCTCGCCCAAGGAAGCCGCGTGCCCCCAGGGAGAGCGGCTGATCGACGCCCAGCGACGGATGATCGCGGCGCTGCAGCTGATCGGCTCCCGCCACCCCGGAGAGTCGGTCGCCGCGGTGACGCATGCGGTCATGATAAGGCTGATACTCGTGGCACTCAATGGAGTCCAGGGGGAGAACTGGCGTCATCCGATCGGGCGAGGCTCGGTCACCGAATTCCATGTCGACGGCACGATCCAGCTCGCGGCCCTGCCCGAGGAGCTTGGCTCGGTGCTGAGTTCGATGCCTCGCCTTACCGCAGGGACAGCGATGTCGGGATGACCTGGGCGGTCCTCACGCGGGCCCCCGCCGCGCCGGCGGCGGCGCTCAGCGGCCTGGCTAGCGCCGACGGCTCGGACGATGGAACTCGGGCGAATGCGAAAGGTGGTAGTGAAGGCCGCCGGATAGGGTCGGGGTCGAGTCGCGCCCGAAGTAGGCACCACCTTTCGAGCATTTGATCGCTTCGTGCGGAGGCGCCTCTCCCGGGTTGTGCTGCAGCCACCACTGTCGGGCCTCGGTGAGCGAGTTGAAGGTCAGGATGGCGCCAGTCTCGCGATCGCGCGCGGGGAAAAGATCCGGCGTCTTGTAAAGCCGCCATCGCCCGGTCTTCAGCTGACGTGCCTCAGCCATGGGCGTGTACTTCTCCTGCTTCTTCACAGCCCCGCCGGCAGGGTCCGCTTCGGCTCGAGTGGCTGTAGCGGGCCCCGATGGATCCGCCACCGGCCCGTCTTCAGCCGCTTGGCTTGCGCCTTTGCATTATGTGCAACGTCCCGGTCGGGGGGATTTGACGGGCGGCGAGCCGCCCGGCGCGGAGGCCCGCTGCCCGGTGCCGGCTGTCCAGTCACGGAAGACTTGCCGGGAAGGGCTAGGCAGGGTATGATCCCTAGGCGCGATCTGGAGGAGGGAAACATGAGAGAAGGGATAACGAAGATTCGTTGGCGCCTGCTCGTGGGCGTCATTTCACTCGTCTTAGCCGTCACGGTCACCCTTCCGGCCGCGGCCTCCAGGGTCGACCTGGCCCAGCGCGTCGCCGAGATCTGGCCAAACGCCCTTTCGCCGTTGACCGACGGCAGCGATCTGATGGGCGAGATCTGGCCGAACGCCGCCGTCCTCGGTGATGGCGTTGGCAGCCCGGATAGCGAGGACGCCCAGAACTGAGTCCCCGCCAGACACCGTAACGACTAAATCGAAGGAAGGAAGCAAGAGGTGGCGACGCGAAAAGGGACTCTATACCTTAGTCCTCGGACCCCCGATCAGCTGGGGCCGCGGATCAGGAAAGCTCGCATGGAGCTCGGGCTAAGCCTGGCGGCGGTCGTGCAGAAGGACTTCAGCCGCGCATTCCTTAACCAGATCGAGCTCGGGCGTGCTCGACCGTCGACCCGAACGCTGCAGATCATTGCCGAACGGCTCAACCGGCCGATCGAGTACTTCCTGCAGGAGCCAAACAGCTCGACAGCCGCGCTCGAGTTCCAGCTGGCCGAGGCGGCCACCCGCTTGCGTCGCGGCGACGGGGAGCGGGCGCGGGACCTGATGGTAGAACTGCTGGCACGGCCTCAGGTCGCGCCGGAAACGCGGGCGCGGGCCCAGCTCATCCTGGCGGAGGCCCTGCTGAAACTGCGAGATTTCCCGGCCGCGGTCGAGATCCTGAAGGCGGCGATTAGTGCGAGCGAGGCGTCCCGGTCGCCGGCGCGCAGTGTTGAGCTGTACGACCGTATGGGCACGGCCTTCTATCAGCAGCGGCAGCCGCACGAAGCCGGGCGCTGGTGGGACAAGGCGATCAATGCCTATGAAGATGCCGAGCTCACCGATCCACTGCTGAAGGCGCGTATCGTCGGGCATCGCGCCAATCTTCACTATGTCGCCGGCGAGCCGCGGGAGGCCATCGCCGGCTATCAGGCCGCGATCGCGGCTGCGGAGAATGTCCTCGACGTGCAGGTGCTGGGCGGGATCTATGAAGGACTGGCCATGTCGTTCCGGAAGACCGGCGACCTCACGCGCGCGCTCGATTATGCGCAGCGCAGCCTGCGGCTGTTCGAGACTCTGCAGGACGTTCGCATGAGTGCGCAACTTCGCAATAACATGGCCGAGATCCTGCTCAGCCAGGGGCGGACTCATGAGGCGGAGAATCTCTTCCTGTTCGGTGCTGAGCAGCTGTCGCGGGTCGGCGATCGCGACCTTCTGCCGCACCTGATCGCCGGCGCCGCTGAGGCGGCGCTGAATCGTGGCGATCAGCCGCTGGCCGCGAAGCGGATCGGCCAGGCGCTGGACGCCACCAAGGCGACTTCCGACGGCCTGGCTGAGCTGGCCGTGCGTCGCGTCGCCGGGAGAGTGGCCGCAGCAGCGGGCGATGCCGAAAAGGCA
>Ga0137371_10000389_pt1 | contig 32012 bp, 32 predicted proteins | sample SagtaG_7_FD_104919 | JGI IMG/M metagenome (GOLD analysis project Ga0137371, IMG submission 104919) | Vadose zone soil microbial communities from Sagehorn Ranch, Mendocino, California, USA - Sage1_R_40_16 metaG | ecosystem: Environmental > Terrestrial > Soil > Vadose zone | place: USA...
CTGGGGAGGAAGGATTCGAACCTTCAACCTTCTGATCCAGAGTCAGCTGCGCTACCGTTGCGCCACTCCCCAAAGGTTGCTTCCGAATGCGAGCCGGGCGACCCATTCTAAGTGGCGCCCTCCGGCGTGCCTTTACTCCCGCGTGATCACTACGTTCGGGTGCTCGCTCGATCCCGGCTCGACGCTCATGCGGATCGAGAACGGCTCCTCCGCACCCATGAGGCTCCGGAAAAAGTCCTCCAGAAGCGTTTTTGCTCTATGGAGATTCACCGCCCACCCCACTCCGAAAACGCGATCGCTGAACAGCTGGTCCGACTCCGGGTTCCAGTACGCGTCGCGAATTCGCTGCAGCGTAGGCGGCCGAAAATCGTACGGGACCATGTCGAACACCCGTCCGTGCCACGTGCGCTGCTCGGCAGGCTTGGCCAGCTCGGTGACGACAGCAGCCGCGACCAGGCCAAACGTGACCAACCGGACCAGCAGACGCACCCTGCGCAAAGTCCGCATACTTCAGCAGAAGCGTAGTACCAGAGTAACCTTGCACGTTTTCCACTCGTTGTTGCAGGCGGGGTAGATGGCCAGCAGGCTTAACTCGAGCGCGCGGTGGCTTCGTTGGCTGACGCCTGGTCTCCAGATCAAGCGTTGGCTCCTGCTCCTCATGATCTCCGAGCTGGTCCTGGTCCTCGGTGTCGCGTACGCCTTGAAGGAGATCTATCAGACCGCGCACCTGCCCGGGTTCTTCTTCTACCTGACGCTCCAGTTCCTGCCGTACTGGGCGCGCGCGATCATCTTCGGCATCTTCGGTGTCGGCCTGCTGCTGGTCAGCTACCTCAAGCTCACTCAATCGATCCTCGGACCGTTCCTGCCCGGCAACAGCACGAGCAGCGTCATCGAGGTCATCCACGCGTTTCGCCTCCGCGGCCGCGGGCCCCGGGTGGTGGCGATCGGCGGCGGCACCGGACTCAGCTCGCTGCTGCGTGGCTTGAAGACCTACACGTCGAACCTCTCCGCGATCGTCACAGTGGCCGACGACGGCGGGTCGTCAGGCCGGCTGCGCGATGAGTATCGAATCCTGCCGCCCGGCGACTTCCGGCAGTGCCTGATCGCGCTCGCCGACGCCGAGCCCTTGATGAAACAGCTCTTCGACCATCGCTTCAAAGAGGGATCGCTCAACGGCCACGCGTTCGGGAACCTTTTCATCATGGCGATGGCGGATGTCACTGGGAACTTCGAGCAGGCCCTGCGTGAGTCCGGCAAGGTGCTTGCCGTTAAGGGCACGATCGTCCCGTCGACGCTCCAGGACGTGACCCTAGTCGCATCGATCAACGGAGGCAATGTCGAGGGCGAGTCGAAGATCCCAAAGCAGAACGGTCCTATCAGTCATGTGTTTCTCAAGCCGGACGGCGTGCAGGTCAACCCGGAGGCCGCGCAGGCGATCTTGAGCGCTGAGCTGATCATCGTCGGCCCCGGTTCGCTGTACACCTCGATCCTGCCGAACCTCCTCGTCGAGGGCATGGTCGAGGCGATCAAAGCTTCGCCTGCGCTGAAGCTCTACATCTGCAACCTGGCCGCGCAGCCCGGCGAGACGGACGGCTACGCGGTCGATGACTACCTGCGCGTGATCCAGGATCATGTCGGCGCCGATCTGTTCGATTTCGTGCTGGTCAACACGAACAACCAGCACGCGCCGACGGGTGGTCAGGCGCCCGTGGTGTTCAAGCCTGCGGACACCGCGAAGCATCCGGAAGTGCGGTTCATACCTTCCGACGTCGTCAACGTGCGGATTCCTTCGCACCACGATTCGGACAAGCTGGCTCGCACGATCATGCGGAAGGTGTGGCAGGCGTAGAGCCCCGTCTCCCTCGCGATCTCATGAACGCCTGGACCAGGAGCGTCGCCACCGCAACGTAAACGTAGCCCGCCAGCGCGTCAATGACGTAGTGCTCGCCGAGATACACGATCGACAGCAGGACGGCGATGCTCCAGAGGAGCAACCCGATGCTCAATGGGCGGTATCGATTCCAGGCGTAGACCGCGGCGAGGGCGGGAAACGCAGCGTGGAGCGATGGGAACGCTGCGAACCGGTTCGGATTGAAGCTGTTGTAGATCCCCGACACGAAATACTGGCTGCCCCACAGCTGCTGCACGGTGCGGTCGATGATCTTCACAACGTCGTGCGGCTCCTGCCACCACGGCGGTGCGCTCGGCCAGAAGAGGTAGGTCACGAACGCAAGGAAGCACATCAGCAGCAGCGCCGCTATGAAATGGCGATAGTGGCCGCGGTTGTTCAGCCAGAACACAAAGCCCACGAGGATGGGCAGCGGAAAGTGCATGAAGTAGAAAAACATCGCAATGAGGTTCTGCGGGCTGACGACGCCCGTCTGATAGAAGGCGTGCTGCAGGGTCAGCGTCGGCAGTGTGCCCGCAAAGAGCAAGCGCTCCAGGCCCGAGAGGTCGTGAGGCGCAAACCCGGTCTTCGCCGCAAAGCCACGCATGGCCTCGTAGGCGAGGAACAGCAGGAGAAAAGGCCCCCAGTCGGCCACGAATGCGAGGCCGCGCCCAAGCGCGATTGCGACGACCAGCAGCGCGAGGACCACCCACTCCGGCTCGATCGAGATGCCGCGCCACAGCATCACGCCGAAGATGGCCGAGAGGTAAAGAAGGCTGCCGATCAGGAGTGCGCCTGGCTTACGCACTCCCCACCTCGTCAGCCGGTTCTGACAACCGCCACCGCCGCGATTTCCACCGTCACCGAAAGTGGCAACGCGTTCGCGCCCAGCGCCGCGCGCGTGTGCTTGCCCGCATCGCCGAGCACGTCGACGATCAGCTCCGAGGCGCCGTTCAAGACCTTCGGCTGGTCTCCAAACCCGTCGGCCGAGAGGACGAAGCCGATCACCTGGCTGACCGTCAAGACGTTGTCGAGCCCCGCGGCCGCCTCGATCTGGGCGAGGACGTTGAGCGCGCACTGACGGGCGCGCTGGGTCGCCTCTTCCACGGACACCTCATCGGGGCAACGCCCGGTCAGCAGCTGTTCGCCGTTGCGTGACACCTGGCCGGCCATATACAGGAGCGCGCGGCCTTCGCCGATGGGAACGAGCCTCGTCTGGACGTACGAGGCCGCTGGAGGCGGCGGAGGGGGAAGCGTGAGCCCGAGCTCGCGCAGCCTTTCGTGCGGCGTCGTCAACCGAGCGAGTGTACCGGCCTACCTCTGGCGGCCGCGCAGGTGCGCCACCATCGCGGTGAGGATCACCGCGAGCGCACCAAGGCCGAGCGCGACGTAGGGCAGCTGCGGCCAGCCCAGGACCTGGGCCAACAGCGATGTGTCACCTGGACGCGTCCCGCTGGCCCTGCTCGACGGCTCCGACTGCGCGCCCGGTGGACCCTGCGGCGCGCCGCCTGTGTCGTGGTAAACCCAAAGCGTTGGAACGTGAGTCGAGGGATGGAACGTCGCCACGTACAGCGTCGGCTGCTCGTCGTTGGACACAGCGAGCGCGGTCACCGATGGCTCGGGCGGCTCCAGCGACGAGAACGTTTGACCTCCGTCGTTGGTCCGCCACAGTCCGCCGGATACCGACCCGCCGCCGTCGCTTCCGGCATAGAAGTGATCGTGGTGATCGGTGATGAAGAAGATCTGCGTGTAGTCGGTGGTCGGCAGCAATCCGCCACCGCTCAGCGGATTGAACGACGCGCCGTTGTCGCCAGACGCAAACAGACCTGTGTTGGTGCCCAACAGCAGCGGCCTCACGTTTCCCGTTGGCGGCAGTGGACCGGCAGCGAGCCTGACGTTGATGGTGCCGCTGATCGGCGGATTGAACTGCTTCCAGGTGACTCCCGCGTCGAGGCTCTGATACAGGGCGAGGAGGCCGCTCGAGCGTTCTGCGTCGCTGCCCGCCACGAGCCTGACCGGCGCGTGGATTGCCTCCACCGCGAGCGCGTTGATGCTTCGGTCGGACAATCCCGATGGCGTCCACGTGATCCCATCCGTGCTCGTGAAGACGCCATGGTCGGTGCCCGCGGCCGCCAGCGTCAGCGCAAACGCAAACACACGCACATTGCGTCCTTCGAGCCCTGGAGCTGCTGTCCAGGTCGCGCCGCCATCTTTACTCGCGAATGCGCCCCCGCCGCGGGTTCCGGCCAGCGCGAGTCCGGGCGTGAACGGGCTGAAGATGATCGTGGTCACGTTCACCTTTCCCGTGTGAACCACGTTCCAGCTGGCGCCTTCGTTCGCGCTCCTCAGCAGCGAGCCGTCGGAAGTGCCGGCGAGCACGGATTGGTTGTTGGACGGGTCAACGGCCAACGCAAGAACCGCTGCACGACCTTGATGCGGGAGCGGCTTGAGCTGAACCCAGGTGGAGTCGGGCAGCGAGTCCGCGACGACATCGAGGGCCGCGATCGTCATCACCCACAGGACTGCGACGGTCGCGGCAAAACGTCGGCCAGGAAGCGACACGAACCTGCCGATTATCACCCATGGGGCAATTCGAGCCGCTCATGACGGGCTCGTCGCCGCATGCTCTTTGCCTACAATCCCAGCGTGCCGTCCGGGGGGTCCCGCGAACTCAAAACCAGGTCGCCGAGTGCGTGGTTGGTGCGAGCAGGCTCGTTTCTCGATCGCGCGGCTTTCCGTCCCGCGACGCTGCCCGATGGGCTCGTGACCGGAATCGCGCTGCTACCGGGGATCGTGGCCGGGCTCGTCATCTTCAAGATGCCGGCTCTCCGGATGCTTGGCGTTGCGCTCGCGGCGGGGACCGCCGGGTTGCTCGTGGCGCGATGGATGTGGCGAAATCAGCGGCCGCACCCCGGTGCGAGGACCCTGATCGCGGCGTTGTTCGGAGTCGCCCTGGTCGGTGCCGGCGCGAGTCTCGAAGTGACGGCCGCCATCGCTGTGCTCGCGGTCTTGCTCGAACTTCTTCGCGCGCGCTACATCCCCGCCATCCGCGCGCAGGCCGGACTGATTGCTTTCGCAGCGGTGGCGCTGATCACACGCGGTGCACCCTTCGCCTACTTCGATCCGAACGGAGGCACCAATCCGCGCGACCCGATCGACACGTGGTACCAGCTGTTCCACCAGTCGTCGTGGACGCTCGACCCGATGAGGCTGTACGTCGGCAACGTCGCGGGGCCGGTATTCGCAACGTCATTGCTCGCGGTGGTGGTCGGCGTGGCTTGGCTGACCTACGCGCGGCGCGTGAGCCTGATCGTGCTGCTCGCGTTCCTCGCCGGGGCGCTGAGCGCGATCTACACGTTTCACTGGGATCCCTTGTTCCAGCTCAACAGCGGACCGACCTGGTTCGTCGCCGGGCTTCTGCTGGCGGACCGGAGGTTGCTGCCGGAGTCGTGGGCGCTGCGGCCGATGCTCGGCTTTGCCGGCGGACTCTTCGCGATTGGACTTCGCCACAACGGATACGGGATCGAGGCCGCCTTCATGACGGTGGCAGCGATCCAGGGCGTGATGGCGGTCGTGGTGATCGTCTTCTGGGCGGCATCCCTGATGGCAGAGCGGTGGAAGAGGACCCGCCGGCTGCGTCAGCGCGAGGCCAATCTCCGGGTCGTCAAGCCGATCAGCGGCGCCTCCTAGGCGACAGTCACCTCCGCCCTGTTCGCGCCTATAGCCTTCGCCAGCTCCCGGGCGCGAATTTTGACCTCGGTGGTCGTGGCCGGGCGCAGCCTGCTGAAGGGGTCCACCGTCACGCGAAGCGTCGTGCCGGCCAGCGTGTGCGTCCACGTGCCGGCCACTCGTCCGTCGACGAGTAAGACCGCCGAGATCCATCCGGCGGTTCGGCTGACCCGTGGGGCAAAGGTGCTAGGGACGAGGTGGCTGCGAGATGCGTGGCCGAGGATGTAGGGGTCGAAGGCAGGCAGCAGCTGGACTCGCTGCTCGATCCGCGCCTTGAGGAGCGCGCCGAGGTCACTTTCGAGAATGTCCACCCGGACGCCTTCCACTGACACCGGAGCGAGCTCCTTCGCCAGCCCTGACCATGCCGCGTTGGCGACCCCCGGCCATGCGCCCCACCAGCGGGCGAAGTCGGTCTTCGTCGCCGGGCCGAACGCGCGCAGGTAACGCCGCGCGGCCTCGACGATCGCCTCGTCCGGATCGAGGACGCGCCACCCCTTCAGCCACTCGCGAGGGCTGACGAACGTGACGCTCTGGCCGCGGCTGGGCCCGAAGCACAGCAGACCGCTGCGGGCGGCGGGCTTGAGGATGCCGCCCCATCCAGACCTCAACAGCTCGTGGATGCGAGGCGACTTGCGCTTGCCGACTCTGGCGATGAGCTCTTCGCGAGTAAGCGGACGGCCGTCGAGCGCGGCGCCGATCTGCTCCTCGAGTTTCCAGAACTCGGACTCGGTTATCTGCATGAACTTCAAATACGAGGGCCGCATCCGCATCCAGCGACCTCGCATCGCCGCGCTGTAGAGCGGCAGGTCTTCGGCTCGCGCGAGGTGCAGCGTGCCGCGCATGAGCCAGGTCTTTACAAGCGCGCGGTCCTTCCACAGTGCGTCGCGAACGTCGCCTACCTGGCAGTCGACCCTGACCGCGACCTGGAGCTCCGCCGCCGACATCACCTGGGCTTGCGCACCGCCGATCTCGCCCACCACGCGCGCGAGGTCTCGCGCGGCCGCGCGGCCTTGCAGGTGGTGCCGCTGCAGGCGAAACGCGTGGACCTGTGGCCAGGTCAGGTCTGCGCGTGCGGGCGGCTTTGGTTGCGGAGCCACCCGCAAATGATCGGGCTAAGTCAGTCGAGCCTGTCTGGCAGCGGGCCGACCGAGGTCCAGCGGTCGCCGCCATCGGCGGTCACCCACAGGGTGCGGCTCGGGTCCAGTCCCTATCCCCAGCCAAGGTCCCGGAAGTGCAGAGACTCGAGCTGCACGGGCCGCGCCTGCGTCCACGTGGCGCCGCCGTCGTGGGTGACGATCATCGTGTTGTCGCTCCACGCATACGCGACGCGTGGACGCGGCGTCGCCAGCCATCCGAAAAGATGCCGCTGGATGTTCCTTTCCACCCACGACGCGCCGCCGTCGGACGAAACAAACAACGATCCCGTGCTGAGCACGCCGGACGGCGCGGGGTAGTCCATGCACACGTGCCAGAGGTCGGTCCCGTCCGACGTCGACACGAAGCTGCCGAAATGGGCCTCGGTGCAGGGCGAGGTCACGTCGCGCCACGTGCGCCCGCTGTCGGAGGTGATTTCGATCTTCCCAGGGGGCACACTGCTGAGCATTAGGCCTGACGGGAAGGCCACTGCTTCGACGGGGGAGAAATTCAAGGGCAGCTTGTGCACCGGCGACCAGGTCCGGCCGGCGTCACGACTCGACCTGACCTCGTACTCGCAGAGCGTGCCCTTCAGGCATGGATACGTGACACTCCAGACGACGCCTGCGGACACTGAGATGCTGCTGACGAAAACCGCCGGCAAGCTCACGGGGAGCCAGGTTCCGCCCGCGTCATGGCTTACGAAGGCGCCAGAGCTGCCGTAGACAAAGCCGTCGAGGTGGTTGAGAAAGCGAATCGTGCGTGGGGCGCCGCCGTCACCCGACGCGAAGGTTGGCCCCACCTGGACGGGCTTGCTCCACGTCTGGCCGCCGTCGCTGCTCGCGACCACGGCGTGCCGGCATGTCGGGGCGTTGTGCAGCGGGCAGTTCGAGACGAGCATCCAGCCAATCGAGGCGTCGATCATGTCCACGTCGTAGGTGTAGAAAGCGGCGGCCACAGGCGGCACCGGCGATGGCACCGCCGAGGTGATCGGCTTGAGCGGGAAAGATGGGCTGGGTGTCGGTCCGGCCGATTGCACCGCGGCGAGGGGATGCTGCTGCGCGCGCACGGCGCCGTAGGCGGCCGCCGCAATCAGCACCGTCAGCGAGACGGTCATAGAGATGCTCGCAGCCGAACGCAGGCTGTTCACGTCTCATTAGACACTTGGAGCTCGCTTTGGTTACGCGCTATTCGAAGAGGTCAGGTCCGCGGGTGACGAACTGGTCGCGGCGCGGCCCGGTGCCGATGAGCTGGACGGGTGCGCCGATCAGCTCCCCGACCCGATCGACGTACTCGCGACAACGCTGAGGAAGGTCCTCCCAGCACCGCGCGGCCCCAATCTCGGCCTGCCAGCCGGGCAGCTCGTCGTAGATCGGGGTGCAGTGCTTGTAGTGGGAGATGTTGGCAATGGGATGGTCGTAACGGGTGCCACGGAACTCGTAGCCGGTGCAGATCCTCAGGAGCGGCTGGTCGTCGAGGATGTCGAGGCGCATCAGCGCGGCGACACCAACTCCGTTGACGCGCGTCGAGTAGCGCGCCACCGCGGCGTCGAACCAGCCTATCCGCCTCGGACGGCCGGTCACGGTGCCGAACTCGTGGCCGCGTTCACGGATCTGGTCCGCCACCTCGTCGAGCAGCTCGGATGGAAACGGTCCATACCCAACGCGCGAGGTGTAGGCCTTGAAGACGCCGACGGTGAGGTCGACCCTGGTCGGCGGGATGCCGCTGCCCGTGAGCGCGCCGCCGGCAGTGGGGTTCGAGCTGGTGACGTAGGGATAGGTGCCGAAGTCGAGGTCTAGCATGGTCGCCTGCGCGCCCTCGAGAAGGATCTTCTTGCCGTTGTCCAGGGCCTCCTGAATGATCGGGAACGTGTCCTTGATGTAAGGGTCGAGCTCCCGCGCGTAACGCGTGTACTCCTCGAGCATCGATTCCCAGTCATAGGCGGGCTTCTCGTAGAGCTTTTCGAGGATCGGGTTCTTCACCTGCTCGACGACGAAGGCCAGCTTCTTGCGCATGAAGGCTGCCTTCTGGAGGTCGCCCATGCGGAAGCCGATCCGCCGGACCTTGTCGGCGTAGGCGGGTCCGATGCCGCGCCAGGTGGTGCCGAGGCGGTCGTCGCCCCGAGCCTCCTCCTCGAGCTGGTCGAACAGCGGGTGGTAGCGCATGACCATGTGGGCGCGCTCGCTGACGATCAGGCTGTTCGGCTCGATGCCGCGCTCTTTCAGCTGGGAGATCTCCTTGAGGAGCACGATCGGGTCGACGACCACGCCGTTCCCGATCACGCAGAGGCAGTCCGGGTGCAGGATGCCGCTCGGGATCAGCTGGAACTTGAACTCGCCGTGCTCCGTGATGACGGTGTGGCCGGCGTTGTTGCCGCCCTGGGAGCGGATGACCATGTCGGCCCTGGCGGCGAGGTAGTCGATGACCTTGCCCTTGCCCTCGTCGCCCCACTGGCCGCCGACCAGGATGATCACCATTGTTTTGCCGGCCCTATCTTGCGGCCTATTCGGTTCCGGGTTCGGGCCGCCTCGTCTCCAGGTTGTAGAAGCGGGTGTGGTCGCGGCGGAACTTGAGCTCGATGGTGCCGGTGGGGCCGTTGCGGTGCTTGGCGACATGGACCTCGGCGACGCCGGGCTTCTCGTCGGATTTGTAGTACTCGGGCCGGAACAGGAACATGACAACGTCGGCGTCCTGCTCTATCGAATTGTGGATTACAACATTACCGGCAACGAAATTGTGCAGATCATCGACCGTAAGGTCGTAAACCTCCTCGACTGCGTCTGCGTCAATGGTGCGAATCCGATCCCAGTACACGTCGCTGTGCGCCAGCAGTTCCAGCTCACCTGACTTCGCGACGGCGGCAAGCCTTCTTGCACGTTCTCGGCTCAGGTTTTGCAGATAGATCGCGGTCCCGGCATAGCGCCGTTGGAGACCTGCATACATAGCTCGAGTCGTGATTTTCGCCTCAGCCATGGCGGGCATGGCATGCATTCGCCATGCGGCCGCTGGAATCACATCACGGCTGGTGTTTTCGCGCTTCGCACCTAGATAGTCGAGGATTGCGCTTTTGTGCGCGGTCTTCTCTTCGCCGAGGACGCCGACGATCTGCAGGAACACGAAGATGTCGTGCTGGCCGTTGATAGACACATGGAACTGATCGCGACCCTCCGAGCCCTGACTATGCCTGGAAATCCGCGCATTGACTCCGACGCGAAGGAGAAGGCTCTGCACATCTCGAGCAAGTTGCTCGCTGCTGCTCGCGTAATAGATGTTCGCGTAATGCGCGATGCCATGCGATAGGTGCACGCAGCCGTCTGTTGACCACAGGTGACGCAAGAAACAAGCTACGCCGACCGCTGACTGCTCAAACACCTTTTTAGGGACACGTTTCTCGTAGGAGCGCAGTCCGAAGGCTCCCAGCTGCTCGAGCCAGACGCGGACAGGGTTCCGCACCCCGTGCGTAAGGTGCGCGGTTGGCGGCAGATGGACCTGGATCCACGTTCGCTCGTGATCGATCCGCGGTCGGATCGCGTCACCAAATACATCCTTTGCCAGGCTGACAACTTCGTCGGCCAGGATCGGATCCTTGGTCTTGTACTGAATCGCGTGAGTGGGCAACGTGCACCCGTCGCCTATCAGGTGCCCAAGGAGACCAAGCTCGGCTCTACTCATCGTGTCCTCTACAGGACCCTGCAAGATGCGCGGCACCGCGATGTGATCCCCGACTTTGAGCTCATCGAGTCGGCGCCAGCCGTCCATGGTCAGGAACTTGTGGTTTGCAGTAGCGCGCACTGATCGACCTAGCTGCGTCGACAACTTGAAAACAGGCCGCGTTCCGGTGGCAAAGACCCTAGTCACGCGCTTGCAGTCCATACGCCACCAGCCCTGATCTAGGGCGAGAACCGTGAAGCCAGACTTTCCCACGAGGTCACGGATCGGGACGTATGTTCCCGAGTCTGGCAAGTAGACAGGCGTATCTCCGGCGACGCATCCCGATTCGCGGAGGTCGCTCAGGATCGGCCGCTTATCTGGCCGCTGCTCCGGAGCACGGCTCAACTGCGAGATCGCGACCACCGGAACTCGTAACTCTCGCGCAAGACCTTTCATTGCCCGCGAGATCGACGAGACTTCCTGCACACGGTTGTCATCGCCGCGCGATCGTCCGTGCATGAGTTGGAGATAGTCGACGACGATCATGTCGATGTTGTGGCGCATCTTCGCCTGCCGCGCCTTCAGCATCAGGGTCAGTTCGTCCATCACCGGCGTGTCATCGATGTAGATCGACGCTTCTCCGAGCGGTCCGAGCGCATTGGAAACTCGGTCAAATTCCGCTTCGGTTAACAGCCCTCTGTGCATGCGCTGGGCGTCGATTTGCGCTTGCTCGGTGAGCAGCCGTTCAGTGAGCTGCTCCTTCGACATCTCGAGGCTGAATATCGCAATTGATCTCTTAGCCTCAAGTGCACCGTAGAGCGCGACGTTGAGTGCCAGTGCCGTCTTTCCCATCGAGGGTCGCCCCGCGACGATGATCAGGTCGCTGTCCTTGAATCCGCCCGTCATCCGGTCCAGGTCGTGGAACCCCGATGGGATCCCCACCACTCCCTGCCCGCTTTCCATGAGGATCGAGATCCGCTCCATCGCCGGCCCGAGCAGGTCGTAGAGCCGCGCGAGCTCGCGCTGGTCGCGGTCGTCCGCGACCCCGAAAACAAGCGACTGCGCCTGGTTGATGGCGTCCTCGGCCTCGATCGAGTCGTCGTACCCATAGCCGGCGATGTTCCCGCCGGCAGAGATCAACCGCCGCTTGTACGCCTTCTCCTTGACGATCCGGCCGTAGTACTCGATGTTGGCGGCGGTCGGGACGGCGCTCTGCATCGACGCCAGCTGGGCACGCCCTCCCACCCGCTCGAGCAATCCCATCGTCTGCAGCTGCGACGCAAGCGTGACGTTGTCGATCGGCTCGCCCGCCGCAAACAGATCGAGCGCAGCTCGATAAATCTGTCCGTTGTTCTCGCGATAGAAGTCCTCGGGGTGCAGGAACTGGAGGACCTTGGCGATCGAAAGCGGGTCGAGAAGGATTGACCCGATGATCGACATCTCAGCATCGAGATCGTGCGGTGGTACCCGCCCTGCGGCGAGTGGAAGCGTGGTCGCCATGCGGAGCTCCTAGCGGTCCTGCGTGACGATCACGTTGACGTGAGCGCTCACGTCGCGGTGGAGCTTGAGCGAGACCTGGTGCTCGCCCAGCGTCCTGATCGGCTCCTTCAGGTCGATCTTGTGCCGGTCGATCTCCACGCGATGCTGGGCTTTGAGCGCGGCCGCGATGTCCTGGTTCGTGATCGAGCCGAACGCCTTTTCTTCGGCTCCGACCTTCAGTCGCACGACCACGGTCTTGTTGTCGATATCGTCAGCGACCGCCTGCGCCTCGCTGCGGTCCTTGGTCTCGCGCTTGACCACCGCATCGCGCAGGCGCTTCGCCTCGGCCTCCGCCCCCCTGCCGGCTGCCACCGCGAGCTTGCGGCGGAGCAGGAAGTTCCGGCCGTACCCGTCGGCCACCTCCTTCACGTCCCCGGCGCGGCCGAGGTTGTCGACGTCCTTCGTCAGCAAGACCCGCACTTCACACGACCTCCGACATGGATTGATATTCGTCGCGTTGGCGGATTCGCGAACGGATTCGACCGGCCAAACGCCCCATCCCGTGGCGCGCAGCCCCCAGAGTATCGCGGACGTCGCGATCCCAGATGCTCTGCTTCGCCTTCAACGCGTCCTGGTGCTCGCGCCGGATGTCCTCGGGGCATGCCGCAATGAACGTCTCGACCGCAAGGATGCCCAACGCCAGCATGTCCAGCTCGCCCAGCACCGGGATCCAGGCGGGAAAGTCGAGCGGGCTCACGATCACTCCGAGCGCCGCGAGCAGCGCTGCCTTGGGCGCCGTGGGCACGCGCTCGTCCCGCATCAGGCAGTAGGCAAGCTTGCCGTGTCTCGGCACATCGAGCAGAACTGTTTTTGCCCGCGACAGTAGGGATGGCATGGGGTGGGCCGGGAAAGACTACCGCAGACCGGCCCCACGGAAAAGCCGATTAACAAGCGGCTGACGACGGGAGGGCGGCGACGGATTAGCGGCAGGCGGCCGAAGGCCGCCGGTCTTGGCCCCGAGCCCAAGGCAGGGTGGCCGCTAACACCGGCATTCGGCGCCGGGAGCCGCTCAGCCGCGCCGTCGCTTCTCGGTCGCCAGGCGCTAGCCTTGCGGCGGTGGCGACGGCAGCAGCCGTAGCGGAACAGAAGCAGGCCGGTTTCGGCAATCTGCGCCACGCCGCCCTCAGCGCATTCTGGTTCGGCAGCAACTTTCTCTGGATCCCGCTGACGACCGTTCTCCTGCAGTCCCAGGTCGACGAGGTCGTTCCGCAGCGCAACCTGCAGAACACCGGCATCGGAGTCGCGCTCGGCGTCGGAGGCCTCCTGGCCATGACCGTCCCGCCACTCGTCGGCGCGTGGTCGGACCGACTTCACAGCCGCTTCGGAAGGAGGCGGCCGATCATGGTCGCGGGCACGCTGCTTACCTTCCCTGGCCTGCTGATCCTGATGGTTGCCGGGTCGTTTCCGCTGGTGCTGATCGGCTACGCGATCATCCAGTTCTTTTTCAACGCGGCCGGCGCGGCCTACGCGGGCATCATTCCCGACGTCGTTCCGGCCCAAGAGACCGGCAAGGCAAGTGGCTTCCTCGCCACGATGACGCAGCTGGGAATCGGGACCGGCCTGGGAGTCACGTCCCTGGTCGGCCACAACCGCGCCGTGTACCTCGTGTTGGGGATCGTCGCGTTCCTCAGCCTGGCGCCGACTGTCTGGGCGGCCAGGGGCGAGGGCGAGACGCCGGTGGCTCCGCGCCCGCGCCGGCCCCTAGGCGAAACCATCAGTGAATTCCTGCGTCCGCTTCACGAAGGCGACTTCGCGTGGGTCATCTTCACGCGCCTGATGATTTCCTCGGGCATCACGGCGGTCCTCTACTTCCTGCTCAACTTCTTCCGCGACGTCGTGCTGCAGACGAAGTCCGGCGCAGAGGCATTCACCTCCAACTGGCTGCTCGTGGTGGTCGTGACGGCGATCCCATTCGGCTTCTTCGGCGGCCTGGTCTCCGACCGCATTCACCGGCGAAAGATCTTCGTCTACCTTGCCGGAGGCGCTCAGGCATTCGTTGCCATCGTTTTCATCGCGCTCTATCCGACCGCGATTCCTCTTGTTTTCGCGCTCGGCGTCGCCTACGGCGTGGGCTACGGCCTGTACTTCGCGGTGGACTGGGCGCTCGCCTGCGACACCTTGCCCGACCCGAAAGCCTCAGCCAAGGACATGGGGCTGTTTCACATCGCGCTGACCCTACCTCAGGCGGTGATCCCCTTTTTCGGCGGGCCGTTGATCGACGCCCTGAACGGACCGCACGGCAACGGGGGCTACCGGGTCGTGTTCTCGAGCGCTGTCGTCTTTCTGTTCATGGGCACGGTGCTGGTCAGTCGAATCAAGACGGTTCGCTGAGCGCCGCAGCGCGAGCAGGCAAGCGGCCCACAGCGCGAGAAGTCCCACTACTCCAAACTCGGCCATCACTCGAAGCACACCGATGTTCGAATAGCCCGTGACGAGCAGCGCCTGCAGCAGCTTGTGACCCGGTCCGATGAGCAGCCAGGTGCCCGCGACCAGGCCCAGCACCTGCCAGTCGCGCCTCGGCGCGGCCCAGACAATGAGCACATACATCGGCAGCAGCAGCAGTACGAGGTGTGTGCCCCACGAATACGACGCGATCAGCGGCGTCGCGGCCACGACCGCGGCCGCCTCCAGCGCGAGACCTGTTCGAGTCGTCGCCGGCCTGCCGAGCAGCATCAGCGTGATGACGAGGATTGCCACCGACGTCGCATCGGTGACGATGCGAGCCGCCACTGAGCTGCCGGGCACGGCGAAGAAGGTCTGCGGATCGACCAGGCGCGTGATCGTGCCACCAGGAGAGTGGTTCTCGAAGAAGCCGGTGCCTCCACTGACGGACGGCAGAACTTTGAACAGATACTCGAAGAGGTACTGAGGCGCGCCGATCAGCCACAACACGAAACCCGCCGCGGCGGCGGCGCCGAACATCGCCCAGCGCCTTGCCCACAGCACAAGCACCGCGACCGGGCCCTGGATCAGCTTGAGCGCGATCGCCGACCCCAGGGCGAGCCCACCCCACCACCGACCCTCGATCCACGCCCAGAACCAGACTCCTGAAAGCGCGAGGAGCACCAGGTTGACCTGGCCCTCCGCGACATTGCCGATGACGGGCTCGAAAGCCAGCGTCACGAGCACCAGAAACGACGCGAGCTGCCAGTCGGTCACTCGCAGCGCTCGCAGCGTCAACCACATGAACAGGGCCAGGCATGCGTTGAGAAGCAGGACCGCACCAACCGTGATGAGGTGGCTGTCGACACCGACGAGCGGCTGCAGCAGCCACGCCAGCACCGGGGGCATCACGTACTGCGGCCCGGTCGGCTCGAGGCATCCCATCGACGCACACAGGTCGTACGGGTCCGTCCCGCTCGCGACGCGCCCCGCCGCGCGGAGGTAGCTCTCCTGGAAATCGCCGAGGTAGCCGCCCAAGAAGATCGGCTGCACGAGCGCCTGCCACAAATACGTGGCTGCGATCGGCACGCCCGACACGACCAGCAAGAGGGAGCGGAAACGGCGGTTCTCGATCGCGGCCACGAGCGCGAATTATCGGTCGGCGATCACGAAGCCCGACAACAAAACGAGGCGGCGCCTGCAGCGGACACCGCCTCGACCGGAAGGCCACCGGGTGACACGCTTCTGGGTTTCTGCGCCGCTTTACGGCCGTTGCCTACTTTTGGAGGCCAACCTTTGCGTGGACTGTCGGTGGAGCCCGGACGGAGAACGAATTGACTCCAGCCTGCGACGATCGGACCACAATGTCAAGAGGTTTTCGCTGTTTGTCAGGAGGCTGAAATGCCCGAGCTCAGCTACGTCCACGGGGCCATCGACAAACCGCTGCTCGGCGAGCCCATCTTCAGCAACCTTCGCCGCACCGCCGATCGGGTTGGTGATCGTGAAGCTCTCGTCGTCGCCCATCAGGGCTACCGCGCGACCTATCGCGAGCTGGTCACGCAGTGCGAGGAGATCGCGCGGGGACTGATGGCGCGTGGGGTGAAACGGGGCGATCGCGTCGGCATCTGGTCGCCGAACCGCTACGAATGGGTTGTCGTCCAGTACGCAACCGCTGCCATGGGCGCAATCCTCGTCAATATCAATCCCGCGTACCGAACCTCAGAGCTCGAGTACGCGCTCAACCAGTCCGGCACCACCTTTTTGATCCTGGCCGCGGGTTTTCGCCAGGCCGACTACCGCGCCATGCTGGCCGAGGTCAAGGGCAGCTGCCCAGGCCTTCGCGAAGCTCTTGTCTTAGAGGACGGATGGGACGCGCTCAAGCGCGACGCCACTCAAACGAGCGTCGAAGAGCTCCACGACCTCGAAGCTTCGGCGCAGTTCGACGATCCAATCAACATCCAGTACACGTCCGGTACGACAGGATTTCCCAAAGGCGCGACCCTGACCCACCACAACATCCTCAACAACGGGTATTTCATCGGCGAGACGCTGCGCTACAGCGAACACGACCGCGTCTGCATTCCGGTGCCCTTCTATCACTGCTTCGGCATGGTTCTCGGCAACCTCGCCTGCACCACGCACGGCGCGACGATGGTCGTGCCGGCGGAGGCATTCGACCCGGTCGCCACCATGCAGACCGTCCAGCGGGAGCGCTGCACCGCGCTGTACGGCGTGCCGACGATGTTCATCGCGGAGCTGGAGCACTCGCGCTTCGGCGAGTTCGAGTTCGACTCGCTTCGGACCGGCATCATGGCCGGCTCACCATGCCCCGTCGAGGTGATGAAAAGGGTCCAGACCGTGATGCACATCCCGGAGATGACGATCGCGTACGGGATGACCGAGACTTCGCCGGTCTCGACGCAATGCACGACGGACGACCCGCTCGAGCGCCGTGTCTCGACGGTCGGCCGCGTCCACCCGCACGTCGAGATCAAGATCGTTGATCCGAGCACCAGCGCCGTCGTGCCACGTGGCACAGCGGGTGAGCTCTGCAGTCGCGGCTACATCGTCATGCGGGGCTACTGGAACAACGACGAGGCGACACGAGGCGCGATCGACGGCGCCCGGTGGATGCACACCGGCGACCTCGCGACCATGGATGACGACGGCTACGTCAACATCGTCGGCCGGATCAAAGACATGATCATTCGTGGCGGCGAGAACATCTACCCGCGCGAGGTCGAGGAGTTCCTGTATCGCCACCCTGACGTCGCCGACGTCCAGGTCATCGGCGTGCCGTCGGAGAAGTACGGCGAAGAGGTGATGGCCTGGGTCAAGCTTCGCGAAGGGGCGACATCCGGCGGCGACGAGCTCGCCGCCTGGTGCAAGGGCAAGATCGCGACCTACAAGATCCCGCGCCACTGGAAGTTCGTCGACTCGTTCCCGATGACCGTCACCGGCAAGGTGCAGAAGTTCAAGATGCGCGAGACCGCGATCGAGGAGCTCGGGCTCGAGAAGGCTGAGGAGGTCAGGACCGCCTAACCGAGGGTCTCGTATGGAAACGCGGACGCGAAAGGCTCGTAGAGAAGCAGGACCTTCTCGATCGGCAGCACGTCGCGCATGAAGACCGCGCCGGCCGCCACGCCCGCGAATCCGACGATCCCGAGGCCGTCGTGCGGGGCTGCCTGCTCCGCAGCATCCTGCATCGCGCGGAACGCATGCGTGCGCTGAGTCTGGTTCGCGGTCGTGATCACCTGCTTCCACGCCGCCGTGTAGTTGGCTGCGGGATCGATCGCCGCCGGAACCCCAATCACCGCGACTGTCTGCGGGCCGGCCGCGGCCGCCGGTTTGGGCTTCTCGCTCAATGCCTTCGCCACCGCGGCCACCTCGGCTTCCGGCTCGCCCTTCAGGTTCGGGAGCTGGCGCAGGAACGCGGCAATCTGCTGGTCGATCGGCGCGGCCGGCCGGTAGTCCGGGCCCGGCAGGATCGTGGCGAACGAACGGTACGCCGCGGCGAACTGCGGCGCCGTCATCTGTTCGCGGACGAGGATCGCCAGGGCGGTCACCTGGGCGGACTCGAGGGCCGCGACGACCGCAGTCGAGTCGGAGATCGCGCGCTCGATCGCCGTTTTGACCTGCGCGACGCGAAACCCCGTCGTGAAGGCGTTGACCATCGCCTGGTCCGCCCCCGACAGCAGCCCGTCGATGACCTCTTCGACCACACCTGTCGAAGAACGCTGTCGCGAGACCATGCGTGAGATCGCGATCCATTCCCACTGGGCCGGCCCCAACGTCTTGCTGGCGGCGGTCAGGAACTGACCAGCCTCGGTTGCGCTCAGCGGACCCGGACCTGCCCTGGCAGCAGCCCTTTGGCGCGGAGCAATTCGATCGGGTGGTACGCATCGACGTAGCGCATGGTGCCCGTCGCCGAGCGCAGCACCATCGACTGCGTGTAGGCGTAGACGTCTTCGTAGCGCACACCCCTCAGCAGCTCGCCGGAGGTGATGCCCGTCGCGGCGAAGAAGATGTCCTTGCCGGAGCACAGGTCATCGAGGCACAGCACCTTGTCCGGCTCGTGTCCTTCCTTGATCGCGAGCGCACGCTCCTTGTCGTCGCGGAAGTAAAGCTTGGCCTGCATGTCGCCACCGATCGTTTTGATCGCGCAGGCGGCCAGCACGCCCTCGGTCGCGCCACCCGAGCCAATCATGCAGTGGATGCCAAAACGCGTCTCCAGCGCCGCTTCCAGCGCGCCCGCGACGTCTCCGGCGGATATGAGCTTGATCCGCGCGCCGACCTCGCGGATCTGGGCGATGATCTGCTTGTTCCGGTCTCGGTCGAGCACGACCACCGCCAGCTCCTCCACCGGCAGCCCTTCTGCCTTCGCGATCCGCCGCAGGTTCCATTCCACAGGCATCTCGAGATCGATCGCACCTCGCGCCCTGCGGCCGACGACGAGCTTGAGCATGTAATGGACATGCGTGGTGAACATCGTTCCGCGCTCGGCCAGCGCGACGACCGAGATCGCTCCCGGGAGTCCTGAGGCGGTGAGGCTTGTGCCTTCGATCGGGTCGACGGCGACGTCGACCTCCGGTTCCAGGCCGTTCCCGATCTGCTCGCCGAAGTAGAGCATCGGCGCCTCGTCTTTCTCCCCCTCTCCGATCACGACCGTGCCCCTCATGTCGACGTCGGAGAGCGCCTCACGCATGGCCTCGACCGCGCGCTCGTCTGCCGCGTCCTTGTTGCCTCGGCCCTGCAGCGGCGCGGCGGCAAGGGCGCCCGCCTCGGTCACGCGCAGCAGCTCGAGGGCGAGGTTGCGGGTATGCCTCGGCTCTTCGATCATCGACAAGTCAGGGTACCGAACGGGTCGGTCTGGAGGATTACGTCAGGCCGCGGCTGCGGATCGGAAGCTTGTCCGCCTCCACCCAGAGCTCCTCTTTGCGCGCAAGCCGCCGGTCGCCGCCCCGGTCGACGTAAACGCAAGTTCTCTCCAGCACGGCCGTGATCCGCACCGTCTCGCCCTCCAGGGTCGCGTCGAAGCCGTCGATCAAGACCTCGTCCTCATCCAGCTCCACCTCGCTGAGCCGTCGAGGACCGCCGGGTCGGACCTTGGTCGAGAGCTGGAGCTGGGGCCGGGGGCCCTGCGGAGGGCTCGGCTTGATGGTCAGCCGGGACGAGGCTGAACCGGCCAGCCGGATGCCTCGACGCAGCGGAGGCGGCACCGCCGGCCTGGTCGGCAGCGCCCTCGGCGGTGGCAGCGGCGGTGACTTGGGAGCCGGCCTCGGCGCGGGCTTGCGTGCAGCCGGCACAGTTCGCTTCGAGGCTTTGGCGGGACGCTCGGCCGCCCGGGCGCGGGGCGCCTTGCCTCGAGCCCGAGACGGCTTTTTCGACGGTCTTCTAGAAGAACTCACCCCAGAACTTTCTGACCTTCCCGACAGGGTTCGCGTCGGGTTTCAAAGTTACGACGGTCGACTGTGCAGGCACATGCGACATCCGTTCGAGCGGAGTGTCCGGGATGCCCTCGGGATGAACGCGGATCACCCCATAGTGGACGCCGCCTTCCAGGACCACTAGAGCGCCCACGGTGGCGTCGCCCTCGAGGCGACCGGTGCTCGTGATCTTGAGGCGGTTGGCCGCGATGATGTTCCCCCGCACCTGGCCGGCCACGGTGATCCTCACACCCTTGATGTCGGCCTCGACGTCGGCCTCCGGCCCGATCATCAGGTCGCCGTCGGCCTCGATCTGCCCGGTGAACTTTCCGAGCACCTGGCCCGACCCCTTCAGCTCGAGCTTGCCCGAGAGGGCGTCGTCGCGCGCCAGCACCGTCGACTTGAGATCCAGCCCCAGCGGATCTGGGCCCCCGTTCGTGTTCGTCGCCACAGGCGCTTCAGCAACGTCTGTCATGTGAGATACCTCCCTGGCCGCCCCTTCTCCCCACTGTGGGCGACCCCCTTCCTACGGCAGCATAGCGGCTACCGGCGCTTTCGCTACACGTCTTGGTGGGTCGTCAAGTAATCGACGATCGCCGCCTTCTCGGGCGGAAGCTCACCGTCGATCACCAGCTCTTCGAGCCGGCGCTTGATGCGGCCGACCTCGGGACCTGGTCCGATGCGCCGGATCGCCATGATCTCCTGGCCCGTGATGAGCGGCTGCAGGCGCGAAGGACGTTCTGCACGCACCCGGTCGAGCCGGGCCTGCAGCTCGTCGAGCTTCTGGGGCTCGGGGTAGGCGGAAGCGGCGATGTCCGCCCGCGCAAGGGCCATCAGGCGGTCGAGCAGCGGGCCGGCATCGCGCGCCAGCCGGCGGACCGCCCCGTCAGTCCACTCGGACCTGTAGAACACCGGCCGCAGGTGGAGGCGGATCACCGCCACCACCACGTCGATGTCCCTCTGGGCGAAGCGCAGCCGCTCCAGCGCCGCGCGGGCGATCCCGGCTCCCACCTCCTCATGCCCGGCGAACGTTCCGTCGTCCCTCGCGGTGGCGGGCTTTCCGCAGTCGTGGAACAGGGCCGCCACCCGCAGCAGGAGGTCAGGGGGCGTTGCCTCGACGGTCAGGAGCGAGTGTCCAAAGACGTCATGGGTGTGGTAGCCGCTTTGCTGCACCCCTTTGCAGGCTGCGATCTCGGGCAGGATGACCTCGAGGAGCCCCGACTCGTCCAGCAGCTCGAGCGCGAGCTTGGGCCGCGGCGACTCGAGCATCTTGCGGAGCTCGTCGGCGATCCGCTCCGCCAAGATCACCGGCGGCGCCAGCCGTTCCTTCATCGCACGCATCGCAGGGATGAGGTCCGGTGCAAGGCGAAAACCGAGCTCGGCGGCAAAGCGGACGCCCCGCAGCATGCGGAGGGGATCGTCAGCAAACGTGCGGGTGGGATCGGCGGGCGTCCGGAGCACGCCGGCCTCGAGGTCGGACATGGCGCCGAGCGGGTCGTGGACCTTCCCGTCCAGGTCCATCAGCAGCGTGTTGATCGTGAAGTCGCGCCGGCGAAGATCCTCCTCGAGACTCGCCGGCCGAACCTCAGGCTTTCGCGAGTCGGGCGCATAGGACTCGGCCCGCGCGGTGACGAACTCGACCAGGCGACCGGGCAGGGTGACCTGGGCGGTGCCGTACCGCTCGAACGTCACCGGCGGTGGAGCCCCGGCCAGCTCGGCGAACCGGGTGGCCACCGCCAGCGCGTCTCCGTCCTCTACGACGACGTCTGGGTTGTTGTGCGATCGCCTGAGGACCTTGTCCCGCACGTAGCCGCCGACGATCCAGGCCTTGACGTTCAGTTCGGAGGCCGCGTGCTGGAGGAGGCTGAGCACCTCCCTTTCCGCTACTGGTTGATCCGCGCCCATTCCACGGCTCCCACCTGCCCGGCGCGGTCGCCCAGTCGGGCACGGCGCACCAGAGGCCGGCGGGCCGGTTTGATGAAGGGCGACGAGTGGAGCGTCTCGACGATCGTGGGCTGGACGAGCGCCCACGATCGGGAGACGCCGCCGCCGATCACGAACATCTCCGGATCGATCGCGTTGGTGAGGCTGATCAGCGCGATGCCCATGTACCGCGCGGCTCGCTCGACGATCATCCTGGCCTCGCGGTCGCCGCGGGCGGCAGCTGCAAAAAGCTCGGCCGCGGAGTGCCCGGTCTCGCGCGCCATGTTCTTGCCGCCGATGAACGCCTCCAGGCATCCGCGCTGACCGCAGCTGTCCAGAGGCCCGTTGGGGTCGATGATCATGTGCCCGACCTCGCCTGCGGTGCCGTGGCCGCCGCGATGCAGCTTGCCGTCGATGATCAACCCGCCACCAACGCCCGTCGACCAGGTGATGTACACCATGTTCCGCGTGCCGCGGCCGGCGCCGTGGTGGAACTCGCCGAGGCCCGCCATGTCGGCGTCGTTGGCGAGCTGAACCTTGGCGCCCGTCACCCGGCCGAGCATCGCGGCGAGCGGGACGTTCTGCCAGGGCAGGTTCGGGGGATTGACGAGCACGCCGCGCTTGACGTCGATCGGGCCGGGCGCCGCAATCGTGATGCTCCGCACCTTTTCGCGGCCGCGGTGCTTGTCGATCTCGGACGCCGCCCAGTCGACCATCGCCTCGGGCGTCTCGACCGTCGCCGTCTTGGTCTTGACGCTGGCCACGAGCTGCCCGTCCGAGCGCGCCAGCGCCACACGAACCTGGGTCCCGCCTAGATCGATGCCGGCCAGCATGGCGGGATTAGGGTAACGGTGTGGCTGAGATTGGAATCGACCTGCGGCCCGCAACGACGGACGACGTCGAGTGGATCGCGGACCTCGAGACAGCCCGCGCGCCCGACGAGCCGGTCGATGGCGCGACTGTGGCTTTCTGGTGGGCCCATGACCCCGACAGCGCGCGGGCTCAGCGGCTCATCGGTCCAAACTTGTACTTCACCGCGCGGCACGGCGAATGGAAGGCGGGCGAGCGCCGCTTCGGATGGGTCGGCGCGCTAGTTCATCCGAGCGCCTGGAGTGGGCACGTCTTCCGCCACGGAATCAGCCTCGGCGTGACGTGGCTCCAGGCTGAGGGCGCGGAGACCGCGGCGTCGAGGATTCGCGAGGACTTCGCCCAGGAGATCGCGGTGCTGCTGGATCTCGGCTACCGAGAGGTGCGCCGGCACAGACACTGGGAGCTCGACCTGGTGGCTCGCCGCGATCAGCTCCTGCAGGCCGCGGAGCATTCACGCGCCGAGATGCGGCGCCAGGGAATCCTGGTCACCACGCTCGACCGCGACAGCGATCCGGAGGTGTTGCGAAAGATCTACGCGCTCGACCTCGAGTCGACCCACGATATTCCGACCACTGTGCCTATTCACGATCCGACGTTCGACGAATGGCAGCGGTTGTATTTCGCCAATCCTGGGACGCGCAAGGACAGGTTCTGGATCGCAAAGATCGCCGATGAGGTCGTCGGGATGTCCCTCATCGAGTTCCCGACCGGTCGCGGAATCCCATCCACCGAGTACACGGGCACATTACCGCGCTTCCGCGGTCGAGGCGTCGCGCGGGCTCTAAAGTACGAGACCGTCGCACAGGCAATCGCGGTTGGCGCCACCAGGGTGCGCACAGACAACGACTCCGAGAACGCGCCGATCCTCCACCTCAACGAAGAGATGGGATACCGGCCGACGACGCCGTACCTCGAGCTCCACAAGGAGCTCACACAGGGCTAGGAGGCCAGCAGCTGCTGGCCGCGCAGGGCGGCGAGGATCTCGATCGGGGCGCGGGCGCGGTTGAACGTGTAGAAGTGGAGTCCCGGCACGCCGGCCTCGAGCAGCTCCGCACACTGAGCGATGCAGTGCTTGACGCCGAGGGCCCTGATCGCGTCGTCGTCCGGCGCCTGATCGATCGCGGCCTGCAGGGGCGCCGGCACCGATGAGCCGGACATCTTCATGACAAACGACAGCGAGCGGCGACTTGGCAGCGGCATCAGCCCAGGCACGATCGGCACCTTGATCCCGGCGGCGCGCGAGCGCGCAACCAGGTCGAAATAGAACTTGTTGTCGAAAAAGAGCTGCGTGATCAGGAAGTCTGCACCTGACTCGACCTTGAGCTGCATGTAGCGGAACTCGTGCTCCACGTCGGGGCTCTCGGGATGCTTCTCGCCGCTGCACGCCGCGCCGATGCCGAAGCGGTAGCCGCTTCCCCGCACGAGCGAGATGAGATCGCTCGCGTGCGTTAGGTGGGGATCGACGGGGACATACGGCTCGCCTGCCGCGGGAGGATCTCCGCGCAGCGCGAGCACGTTGGCGACACCTTCTCGCTCCATCCAGTTCAGTATCTGGCGCGTCCGGTCGGCGGTGTTGGCGCACGTGAGATGAGCCATCGCCTCGATGTGGTAGTGCCGCTTGATTCGCGTCACCAGCTCGAGCGTCTTCTCTCCCGTGCGAACGCGATACGTGACAGACACCCAGTCGGGCGCGTGGCCCGCCAGCGCGGCGATGGTGCGTTCGAGGACCTCGACCTCGTTCTCGTCGCGCGGCGCCATGAACTCGAACGAGATCGTCGGCCGGCTCCGATACAGCATGTCGGCGATGCGCATTTGGTCTGGGAACTCTACCTCAGGACTCGGGAGTCGCCGACGCGGCGCGTCACGCGCTGGGCGTCGAGATACTCGAGCAGGGCCAGCACCGGACGCCGGCTCGCGCCCATCCGGTCGCGGAGCTGCGCCACGGTGACAGAGCCATTCGCTTGGATGAGCTCCTTCACCAGCTCGAGTGCCGACGCATATGCATTCTTCGTCAACGCAACGTCGCTGCTCAGGCGCACGATCTCGCCGCTCTGAACGAGGGCTCGGACCGTCTCCTCAGTCGCTCCGGTCTGCTGCATCGCTTCGCCGAGTGAGGGCGGCGTGAACGATTCTCGCGCCAGCAACGTGACCAGCTCTGCCGCCGGGCCCGTGGTCGGGTCGAGCGTGACCGAGTGCGCGGGAGCAGCGAGCGAACCGTTTCGCTCGACCACTCGTCCATCTTCGACCAGGCCCCGGACCACCGCCGGAAAAGACGCGGCGGCGACTCCGAGCCGGCTGCGGAGCTCTTCGCGCGCCATCCCCGGCCGAAGCGGATAGGCGCCGTGAAATGCCTCCAGCTCGCGCGCGGCGCGCGTGGCTATCGACTGCCACGCGTCATCACTGAAGAGCCACTCGCCGACTCGGCGCGCGTGCAGCTTCGACACGTCCGCTTCAGGCGCCACCGTGGCCTTCAGCAGCCGGCCGATCGTGACGCCGCGAGGATATTTCCGCAGCTCTTCCTGGAGGACGTCCCCCGCTGCGCGCCGAACCAGCGACTCGCGCACGGCGGAGTCATGCCGCGGATGCTTGCGGGGCGCGACGTCGACGAGGCTGCCGCCGGCGACGGTCATGGCCGGACTTGGGACCCGCAGCACGAACCGGTCCCGAGCGGCCGCCGCGATGGGCCGCTCCAGATAGAGCTGGACCCAGCCCTCAGAGCCGGGCGCGATCTCGTCGCCCTCGAGCATGATCAGCCGGCAACCAACCTCGGCGGTGCCCGTGTGCAGCAGCACCTGGGCGCCGTGGCGCAGCGGCTGCGGCGCTGACCCGAGCACGCGCACCGTGGCGTCGACGCGGCGTGTGGGCTCGATCGCACCTTGCGGCGCGAGCACGTCTCCCCGCGCCAGCTCGCTCTTCTCGACTCCGCTCAGGTTTGCCGCCACGCGACTGCCTGGTCCCACCGTTTCGACCTTCTCGTTGTGGCGTTGCAGTCCGCGGACCCGAACGAGCCGCCCGGAAGGAAAGACGCGAAGCTCATCGCCGACGCGGACCGATCCATCGACCAGCGTGCCCGTCACCACGGTGCCGAAGCCGCTCATGGTGAAGACGCGGTCGACGGGCAGTCGGGGCCGGCCCGAATCCGGGCGCTGCTCCGATTGCTCGAGCAGCGCATCGAGGGCGGTGACGAGCTCGCTCAGGCCGTGTCCGGTCGACGCCGAGACGTCCAATACCGCGGCGCCCGCCAGGGATGTGCCTTCAAGCGTCTTCGCAACCTCGGCCCGGACCATGCCGAGCCACTCCGGATCGACCAGGTCGACCTTGGTCAGGACCGCGATGCCGCGCCGCACCTCGAGCAGGTCGAGGATCTCCAGGTGCTCGCGCGTCTGCGGCATCACGCCCTCGTCCGAGGCAATCACAACCAGCACCGCATCGAGGCCGTGTGCCCCGGCAAGCATGTTGCGCATGAATCGTGCGTGTCCGGGCACGTCCACGATTCCGATCTCGCGGCCGCTCGGCAGCCGCATGTGGGCAAAGCCCAGATCGATGGTCATCCCGCGCCGCTTTTCTTCAGCGAGGCGATCCGGGTCGATGCCGGTCAGCGCGGTGACCAGCGTCGACTTGCCGTGGTCGATGTGGCCCGCGGTGCCGACGACAAAGCTCATCGCCTGACTGTCTGCGCCGCCGCCTCGACCGCGTCGATCAACGTCTCGTCCTCACCTTTGAGCACGGTACGAGGGTCGAGGCAGCAATGGTCCTGTTCGATCCGCGCGATCACCGGAGGGTCCCCCGTGCGCAGGGCGGTGGCGAGACGCGAGGCGGGGCCGGCGATCGCGAGCAGCACCGACGCCAGGCCGTGCTCCGGCAGCGATCCTCCCCCGACCGCCGAAGAGCCTTCGACGAGCTTGGTTTCGACGCCGCGGTCTGCGAGCTTCACCGACCACATCGCCGCACGGCGGCGCACCTCCTCTGGCGGCGTGTGCAGCATGCGCTCAACCGGAATCTGCTCGGCGTGGCCGGTCAGCCTCAGGCGCAGCGTGCCCTCGAGCGCCGCCAGGGTGAGCTTGTCGATGCGCAGCGCACGCGCGAACGGGTCGCGAGACATCTTCTTGATCGCCTCGACGCCTCTCTCGCCGCGGCCGAGCGCGATTCCCGCCTGCGGCCCCCCGAGCAGCTTGTCGCCAGAGAACGTGACGACATCCGAGTGCTGCAGGGATTCGGCGACCGTAGGCTCGTCGCCGATGGGCCCGGCTGCTCCGCTGCCGAGGTCGTCGATGAGGAGCAGCCCGTGGCGGTGCGCGACGCCGGCCAGCTCCACAAGCGGCGCTGATTCGGTGAAGCCGGAGATTCTGAAGTTCGACGTGTGGACGCGAAGCAGGGCCGCGGTCCGCGGCGTGATCGCCCCATCGTAGTCGGACGCTCGGGTGCGGTTGGTGGTGCCGACCTCGACCATCCGCGCACCCGAGAGGCGCATGACGTCCGGCATCCGAAACGAACCGCCGATCTCGACCAGCTGCCCGCGGGAGACGACGACCTCCTTGCCCCGGCAGAGAGCGGCCAGCGCCAGGAGCACAGCCGCCGCGTTGTTGTTGACGACAAGCGCCGCATCGCAGGCGAACAGCGCGGTCAGGAGACCCGACAGGAGCGCCGCGCGCTCGCCGCGCTTGCCAGTCTCGAGGTCCAGCTCCAGGTTGCTGTAGCCGGCCGCAGTCGCCAGCGCGTCGAGCGCCGCCTGGGAGAGCGGCGCGCGCCCGAGGTTGGTGTGCAGGATGACGCCGGTCGCGTTGATCACGCGCCTCAGCTTGGGGGCCACCGTCTCGCGTAACCGGGCCTCGATCACGCTCAGGCGGTCCCGGCCGCCCGCGGCGCCGCTGCGCTCGGATTCGATCTCTTCGCGGATTGCCTCCACGACGGGTCCGCGCCCGTACTCCCGGACGAGCTGGGCATAAGCCGGCTCGTTCAGCAGCGTCCCTACAGCAGGCAGGGAAACAGGAAGTTCAGGCGCGGGACGCCGTATCCGACGCATACGCCAGTTGAGATTAGGCTTGCGGGCTGGAAGAAGGGCGTCATGACGAAGCTCAGCAGGTTCACGCCGTTGAAAAACTGGAACAGGATAAGCACCAGTACAAGGCCGGCCCAGATCTCGCGCCGCCGTACGGACACGTCGTAAAAGAAGCGCGGATTGCGGTCTCGCAGCAGGGCTTCGATGACGTTCCACCCGTCCAGTCCGGGGATCGGGAGCAGGTTGAACGCGAAAAGCGAGAGGTTCAGGAACACGATCACGTACAGGGCGGCGAGAAGCAGCCCCGGGCCGAGGTCGTAGGAGTACGGCAGGCCGGCCCGGACCAGACCACGCAGCACCAAACCGAGGGCGACCGCAACGATGAGGTTCGCCGCCGGGCCGCCCAGCTCATAGAGCACCTGGTGCTGCCGGGCACGGATCCGGTTCGATTGAACCGGCACGCGCCTGCCCCAGCCGACGAGCCCCAGAAAGACGGCCAGGACGCCGACCGGTTCGAGAAAACGGCGCGGGTCGGCCGTGAAGTAGCCGTAGTAGCGGACCGAACGGTCGCCGAGAACGTAGGCAGCGGCGGCGTGCCCCATCTCGTGCACCGGGATGGCGACCACAAGTGCCGGCACCAGGAGCGCCAGCCCGATGATCAAGCCGAGGAGGGGGCTCATTACACAGGGGTTCCCGCGAAATCACGGCGAACCCTCAATTTGAGGAAACCCCGCGAAATCACGGCTAAGCCTCCGATTTCCCGGGGATTTTTCGTGGGGATTTCACTCGATCGGGATCTTTCTGTCGCGGGTCGTCGTTCGGCGCCGTGTCCGGGCTCGCCGCGCGCGCGTTGCCGCCGGCGTGGGCGCGACCCGGTTCTCGTAGATCAGCATCAGCGCGGTGATGAGCTCACGCTGCGCGTTCAGGAGGTGGACCTGGGCCGCCGGCGGGATCATGTCCGACAGAACGTGGCCGACGCGGGAGGCGAGCTCGTTGACGAGCTCGATCACGCGCTCACGGTCGCCGCTCACGATCGCTTCTCTTTCGACGGCTCCGGGCGGCGCGCGAACCGCACCCGCAGCTCCCCGTCCTCGATCGAGGCACCGGCCGTATCGCGTCTCGCGAGAACGCGGGGCAGGGTGATCTCTCGCCGGTAGTTGCCAACGGTCACGAACAGCTCGCCGTCGTGGCGGCTCAGGTCGACCGCCGACTTCTCGACGAACGGAACCTTCAACGCGAGCACGTAGTCCTGGCCGTCCTTGTCGATGCGCTGAGGGTTCGATGTCGCGAACCGCGCGGCGGGATCCGAAGCGCCGTAGATCGCATCCGCCATCCGCATGAGCATCTTCTCGCCCACAACCTCGCGGTCGAACAGCGGCACGTTGAGAATCGGGATCCCGGCAAAGGACTGCTCCACCTCGAGCTGGTAGCGATGGTGGATGCGCTGCCACTTCTGAAACAGCTCGTCGTGCAGCTCGCCGGGCAGCAACCGGTTGACCACGACAGCGTCGGTCACGTAGCCGAAAAGGCTCAGGTAGGTGTACGCCCGCTTGGCCTCTTTGACGACCATCTTCTCGAGGTTCAGGACGATGCGGACGGTCGTCACCTCAGGGTCGGTCAGCACCTTGCGCATGCCGTCGAGGTCGAGCAGAAGGTCCTTCAGCGACGCGTAGACCTCATCCGAAGGCAGCGGCATGTTCATCATCGGCTGAAGCACGGGCCGGGCAACGCGCATCGCGCGCCGCGACCACGGATAGATCTTGTCGAGCCACCACTTGGCGACGTCGGGGAAGGTGAGCAGCTGGAGCGTCTCTCCGGTCGGAGCGCAGTCGACGATCAACACGTCGTGCTCCGCCCGCTGCGCGTAGTGCTTGATCCACATCAAGGAGGCGACTTCATCCATTCCAGGCGGGTTTGCGACCTCGTCCGCGAGGACTTCGTCCAGCCCCTGGGTGGAAAACACCTCGACCGCATACTCGTGGAGCTTCGCCCAGTGCCGCTGCATCTCGTGCAGCGACGAGACCTCGTGCGCCCAGAGGTTGTCGGCCACCTTCACCGCCTCAGCGCCGAGCTCGATGTCGAACGAATCACCCAGCGAGTGCGCGGGGTCGGTGCTCATGACGACGGTCCGGTAACCGGCGGAAGCGCACCGCATGGCGGTCGCGGCGGCGACGGATGTCTTGCCTACCCCGCCTTTACCGGTAAACAGGACGACCCGCACGGGCGAAGTTTACGGACGGGGCGCTTTTCTCCGCTTCCCCGCCCCGATCATCTCCTGCACGTGCTCCTGGACCAGCGACTCGACGTGGCGGAGGATCGTCAGCGTCAGCTCCGTGTTTCTCTCGGTCAGCTCGGATACGTCTTTGATCGCGCTCAGGATCTGCACGTTCTGGCGGTCCGCCTTGTCCGCCTCCGCGGCCGCGTGCTCGAGCGTCAGGCGGTCTTTCTGCGCCTGGCGGTTGCCCGCCAGAAGCAGCACGGGCCCGGTGTATGCGGCCTGCGTCGAGAACGCCAGGTTCAGGAGGATGTATGGAAATGGGTCGACATGGATCCGGCCCGTTATCTGGAGCGTGTTGAAGGTGATCCAGCTCGCCACCAGGAACGTCTGCACGATCAGGAACACCCACGAGCCGATGGAAGACGCGATCTTGTCGGCGAGCGCTTCCCCAAATGTCGCCTCATCGTGGTGGACGACGTTTACAGGGTGCCTGTGCTCGGCTACGTCGTATTTCCGCCGGTGCAGGGTCTGTTTGACGGCGGTCTTCCCCGAGTCGGTGGTCCGAACCGCCATGGTGGAGGGAACTCTACCGTCCGGGCCCGCGGTTTCGAGTTACTTGACGATCAGAGGCATCGTGAGCGAGCCGAGTCCGAGGAGCACGACCATGGCCGCGCCGACCACCAACAGCCGGACCAGGTCCCTGGTGAAGTAGGGAACCCGGTCGAGGGGAATCGAGGGGTCAGTCGACTCGACCGTGAACCGGCCGCCCCGCTGCTTGACGATCTGGTTGCGCCCGCCAAGCGACATCTCCACCGCCCGCACCAGGGCCTGATCGCCGCCGACGCGAGCCTGCGAAACGCTTCGTGAGCTGGTGGCCTGTCCTGCCGCGCCGGTCGTGCCGGCGCTCACCAGCGGCCCGGGCGGCCTCATCGGCTGCCGGAATTTGCCTTTAGCTCGCTTCTTGCCCTTTCGGCTCATCGATCTGCAAGTCTAAGAGGGGATGGACGAAAGGCGCGGCCAGGTGCGGGACAGGCAGGCGGGTTGGGGAGGCCGTGCTGGGTCGTGGGGTGCGACTCTGGAAGGGGTCCGCCTGCCTGTCGTTGGGCCGTGGGACTCAACGTGCTATGTCGTTGGCTACGATATGTTGTGTCCCGGACGCAGTTATAACCCCGAATGTAGTTGCTGTCAAGACTTTTCGTGGAATAGTTGAGCTTGCGGCAACCGGCGCCTAAATCCAGCTCCGCACTCCGCTGGCTGCCCTATCTCTTTGCGGCGGGGGCGGTGTTCTGGCTGGTCGAGCTGACGCGCTTTGGCGCCTATCTCTCAGCGCCTACCGGACGTGAGGTGCTCCGCCAGACGTTGATGGAAAGCGGTGTCACGACCAACCTGAACGCCGCCCTGGCCGGCGAGTCGGTGATGGTCTTTTTCTTCGGCTTCAGCGCGGCCGCCCTCCACGGCGCGGCGTACTACGGGTTGAAGAGCCGGAAGGATTGGGGATGGATCACGGCCGTGATCGTGTCGGCGGGGTGGTCGATCGTGGTGGTCGGGATCCCGGTGCTCGTCTTCCTGCTGCGCCGCTCGACCCGCGAGGCCTACGGCATCTCCTGAGGCTAGACCTCGGTCGCCAGCTCCGCGTACTCCTCTTCATTGATCAGGTCGTCCAGCTCCTGCGGGTCGTCGATCCGCACGCGCAGGAGCCACCCACCGGAGTAGGGATCGCTGTTGACCGGGTCCGGGTTGTCCAGCGCCTCCGCGTTTACGTCCAGGACCTCACCTGTGATCGGCGCCTCGATGGCTGAAGAGGAATCGTCCGACTCGACGCTGCCTCTTCGCCGCGTCGCGCGGATGCCATCGCCGATGTCAGGTAGCTCAAGCGAGGTGATCTCTCCCCCATCTGGTCCTGAAGGTAATCGCTGAGGCCGAGCACGGCTTCCGCTCCCCTCGACCCTCGCCCACACGTGAGCCCCACTGAACTTGACCCGGGCCATGTGGAAATTCTCGAAATCACAGGCTAAGAGCGCAAGACGCTATTTGCCGATTCGGAAAAAGATGACGTCTCCGTCCTGCACCCGATAGTCACGGCCTTCGACTCGCAGCTTGCCCGCTGCGCGCAGCGCCTCCATCGAGCCCGCGGCGACCAGCTCGTCCACCGAGGTCACCTCCGCTCGGATGAAGTGCTTCTCGAAATCAGTGTGGATCTTCGAGGCGGCCACGGGTGCGAGGGCGTCACGCTCACACGGCCAGGCGCGCACC
>Ga0137371_10000404_pt1 | contig 31530 bp, 16 predicted proteins | sample SagtaG_7_FD_104919 | JGI IMG/M metagenome (GOLD analysis project Ga0137371, IMG submission 104919) | Vadose zone soil microbial communities from Sagehorn Ranch, Mendocino, California, USA - Sage1_R_40_16 metaG | ecosystem: Environmental > Terrestrial > Soil > Vadose zone | place: USA...
CCCAGAGCCTTGTAGAGTTGGACGACGCTAAGTAACTCGTTCCGTCTGATCTGCGTCAGGGTCAGCTCCGCCTGAAACTGATCCCGATCGGCGTCGAGGGCATTCAGCAGCGTGTCCACTCCGCCCCGATACCTCACATAGGCCAGGCGCGTGCGGTCCTGCAGGGCCGCCACCAGCAACTCCTGCTGTTCACGGCTTTCGCGCACCCTTTGATGGGCGACCAGCGCGTTGGAGACCTCGGTGAAGCCAGCCTGAATCGCCTTCTCGTACTGGATCAGCGCACTTTGCCGCAGCGCTTCTGCGAGCCTCACGTTCGATCTGATGCGGCCAGCGGTAAAGATCGGCTGAGTGACTTTCGGGGTGAAGTTCCACACGCCGCTGGTTCCGCTGAACAGACTTGACAGTTGCGTGCTCTGTCCGCCGAGGAATCCGGTCAGGCTGAGCTGCGGGAAATAGGCGGCCTTCGCCACGCCGATCTCGGCATTGGCCGCGATCAAATTCTGCTCCGCTGTGCGGATATCCGGCCGCCGCTCCAGCAGCGCCGAAGGCAAACCGGTGGGCACGCGCGGTGGCAGCTCCTGCTCGGTCAGGCTCCGCCCGCGGATCACTGCGCCGGGATTCTTCCCGAGCAGCAGGCTGATCTGGTTCTCGGTCTGCTCGATCTGTTGCTGGAGGGCGGGAATAGTTGCCGCGGCCGTGTATACCAGCTGTTCGGCCTGGCGCAGGTCGAGAAGCGTTGCGACCCCGCCGGCCTGACGGGACTTGATAACAGCGAGTGATTGCTGGCGCACCTCAAGCGTGCGTTTGGAGATTTCCAATTCGGAGTCCAGCTCGCGCAGGCTGAAGTACTCGGTTGCCACATCGCTCACCAGCGTCGTAACCACCGCCTTGCGGTTTTCTTCCGCCCCCAGCAGACTGGCGCGGGCCGCTTCAGTGGCCCGCCGCAATCGCCCCCAGATGTCCAGCTCGAACGAGAGTAGGTTGAGCGTTGCATCCCCGAAGGTGCGAGTTTGCGAGGGCACGAACGATGCCGGCAGCGGCGATTGGCCGTTCCTGGAGATGCGGATGGTCGACACATCGGCGCCGGCAGCCAGGTTCGGGAATTGGTCAGACCGTGTGATGCCCAGGTTGGCGCGTGCCGCCTCAACACGTGTGACCGCGTCGCGGAGGTCATAGTTTTGAGCCAGTGCCGTCCGGATCAGTTCTTGCAGCTTTTCATCGCGGAAGACGTCCCACCACTTGAGATCGGCCAGGGATGCCGCTTCCGGCGCCGGCAGCGGCGCGGGCGCGCGAAACGTTTGAGGCGTTTCGACCGCGGGGCGGCGGTAATTCGGCCCGACTGCGCAGCCGGCCATTAAACCGGCGGCCAAGGCAACGCCGATCCATGGCCTCACCCGACTTGGGGCCTGCTGCCGTTTCCTTCCGTCCATCAGCCGGTGATTCATTTCAGTCCCCCTCCGCCGGCGCGGACCTCTGCGGCAAAGCCGCCGGCGCTCGCTCTTTGCCGGCGCCCGAGAGCTTCTCCATCACATAAAAGAACGCCGGAATGAAGAACCTGCCGATAAAGGTGTCCACCACCATGCCTCCGATGACCGCGGTGCCCATGATCTGGCGCGCCACCGCGCCCGCTCCGGACGCCGTCCACAGCGGCACGCAGCCGAGGATGAAGGCGAAAGACGTCATCAGGAGCGGCCGCAGACGGAGCCGGGCCCCTGCGAGCGCCGCGTCAAACAACGGCTTGCCCTTTTCGTATTCGTCCTTGGCGAACTCGACGATCAGAATTGAGTTCTTGGCGGCCAGGCCGATCAGCATCACCAGGCCAATCTGTGAATACACGTCATTCTCGATTTGCACCATGTAGCCCGGCAAGAAGGCGCTGAGCACGACCCGGCGGAGCCACAAGAACGCGAATGCGCCGAAGACGGCGACCGGCGTGCTCAGGAGCACGCTGAACGGCAGCGACCAGCTTTCATAGAGCGCCGCCAGGATCAGGAAAACGAACAGCAGTGAGAACCCGAAGATCACGGAGACCGGCACGCCTTGCTGAGCCTTCTTTTCTTGAAACGATATCCCCAGGTAGTCGTAACCCATTTCACGCGGCATCGTCTGTGCAAAGACCTCTTCCAGAGCCGCCATCGCCTGTGCGGAGCTGTAGCCTGGAGCAGCGCTGCCATTGATCTGTGCCGAGCGGTAAAGGTTGTAGCGCATGGTGAACTCAGGCCCGAGTCGCGACTCGAATCTCGTCAGCGCAGAAAGGGGCACCATTTCCCCGTTTCTGTTCCGCACGTAGAACTGCCCGACGTTTTCGGCTCTCGTCCGGTAATCGCCTTCTGCCTCGATGTAGACCTGCCATTGCCGGCCAAAACGGTTGAAATAGTTGATGAACAGCCCGCCCATGAAAGCCTGGATCGTCTTGTAGACATCGTTGATGGCTACGCCCTGTTTAATCGCTTTGTCCCGGTCCACTTGGACGAATTGCTGCGGCACGCTCGGAAGGAATGTCGTGCTCACGCCGGCTATCTCGGGACGCTTCCGGGCAGCCGCAAGGAATGTGTTCAAGTTGCTGGCAAGAAACTCAATGTCCTTGCCGGCGCGGTCCTCCAGAACGAACGTAAATCCGCCGGAAGTGCCAACTCCGGGGATCGCCGGCGGCGAAAAGCTGAAAGCAATTCCCTCCGGAAGCTTGCTCAGTTCCCGGTTCAGGCGCTGCTTGATCTCCTGCAACTGCTCTTCCCTCGTCTTGCGCTCATCCCATGGCTTCAGAGTCACGAAAAAGAAGGCGTTGTAACTGGTCCGCACGAAGCTGAGCAGGCTGAAACCGATGACACTGGTGGTATATTCGACCCCAGGCGTTTGGGCCATGATCTTTTCGATCTGCTTACAAACCGCGTCAGTGCGCTGGAAGGAAGCTGCGTTGGGAAGCTGGAGATTGAGATAGACGTAGCCTTGATCTTCATCGGGCAAGAAGCTCGACGGCACTTTACCGGCAAAGAAAGCAGCCGCGCCGCAGAAGGCCACCACCATAAGCATAGCGACGGCGCTCTTGCGAATCAGCCAGCCGCATGTGCGGACATAACTATTTGTTTCCCCTTCAAGAAAGTGGTTGAACCAATCGAAAAACCTTCCCAGGGGACCGCTCCTCTCCTCCCTAGGCCGAAGCATCAGAGCGGCGAGCGCCGGGCTGAGAGTCAGGGCGTTGAAGGCCGAGAGGATCACCGAAATCGCGATGGTCATGGCGAATTGCTGGTAGAGCCTTCCAGTGATGCCCGGTATGAAAACCGTGGGCACGAACACCGCCGACAGAACCAGCGCGATGCCGATAACCGGGCCGGAAATCTCTTCCATCGCCTTCAAGGCCGCGGCTTTGGGCGCCAGGCCGGCCTCGATGTGGCGCTCCACAGCTTCGACCACGACGATGGCATCGTCTACCACCAGGCCGATGGCCAGCACCAGACCAAATAGAGAAAGCGTGTTAATGGAGAAACCGAAAAGCGGGAAGAACACAAACGTGCCGACCAGCGAGACCGGCACGGCAAGCATCGGAATCAGCGTGGCGCGCCAGCCTTGCAGGAAGAGGTAGACCACAAAAATCACCAGGGCCAGCGCGATCACCAGGGTCAGGACGATCTCCTTGATGCCTTCGGTCACGGCCCGCGTTGTGTCAAGCGATATGACGTAGTCGACATCCTGCGGAAAGCGCTGCTTCGCCTCGGCCAGCACTTTCTTGACGCCCGCGGCCGCATCGACCGCATTGGAACCGGGTAACTGGTAAACCGCGATGATGGCGCTCGGCTTCCCGTTCAAGCGGCCTGCGACGCTGTAGTCCTGACTGCCGAGCTCGACGCGGGCTACGTCCTTGACCCGTACGGTCCCGCCATCCGGCGTCTCGCGGACTACGATTTGCCCGAATTCCTCCGGCGAAGTGAGGCGGCCTTGCGCGCGGACGGAGTAGGTGTATTCCTGCCCCTTCGGCGTGGGCTCACCCCCAACCTGTCCCGCCGGGTTCACGGTGTTCTGCGCCTGGATGGCGCTCACGATTTCAGGGACAGTGATGGCCAGCTTGGCCAACTGGTCGGGCCTGACCCAGAGCCGCATGGCGTACTGGCCCGCGCCGAAAACCTGGACATTGCCGATACCGGGCACGCGTGTGAGCTGGTCGTTGAGGTTGATGTAAGCGTAGTTGGCCAGGAACCGCGCGTCGTAGGCGCCGTTTGGCGAGTACAGGCCGATCAGCATGAGCGGAGCAGTCACCGATTTCCGGAGCGTGATCCCGTAGTTCGTAACCTCGGCCGGGAGCTGAGAGGCAGCCTGAGTCTCGCGGATCTGAGTGAGGATCAGATCGTTGTTCGGGTCCGTCTTCACGTCGAAGTTCACCACCAGCGTCATCCCCCCGTTGGCCGTGGCGTTCAAGGAATACATGTAGTTCATGTTGTCCACGCCGCTCATCTGCTGTTCGATGGGAGTGGCAACCGACTGCTCGATCGTCTGTGCGTCCGCGCCGACATAGGTGGCCAGCACCTGAACTTCCGGGGGTGCAATGCTGGGGAATTGAGCCACTGGCAGGCCGACAATGGTGATCGCGCCCACGATCACCAGCAGGATGGAGATCACCATCGCAACGATGGGCCGGTTGATGAAAAATTTCGACATACGCGCTACCTTCCCTTCATCTCCGCCGCAAAAGGCCTCGGGTTCACCTGCATGCCTGGACGAACCTTCTGCACACCTTCGGCGACAACCCGCTCTCCGGGTTTTAGCCCTTCCTCAATGATCCACGTGGCGCCGACGCGATCGCCAGGCTTGACGGTCCGGATGTCGATCTTGTTCTCGGCGTCCACGACGGCAACCTGATAGCTGCCTTGCAGCTCCGTGACCGCCCGCTGCGGCACTAACAAGGCGCCGATCATCGTTCTGATCGATCCGCGGATCTTGGCATATCCTCCCGGGCGCAGAAGGTTTCCCGGATTGGGAAACACGGCGGCGATCTGGATCGCGCCTGTGTTCTGATTCACCTGCCGGTCCGCGAAGTAAACCCTCCCGGCGTGCGGATACGTTGTTCCGTCGGCCAGGATGAGATCGAGCTGCAACTGCCGTCTCGCGGCCTCCACGGTAGCCTCGCTCGGGAACCGCCGGTGGAAGTTGAGGTATTCCGATTCGCTGGCCGTGAAATACACCTTGATGGGATCGACTGTCGAAACCGTGGTCACCGGTCCGCTGTTCGGGCTGACCAGCGCGCCGACCTGCTGCCGGGCCACCCCGGCGACGCCGTCGATGGGCGAAGTGAGGCGAGTAAAACCCAAGTTGAGACGGGCTGTTTCGACGGCCGCCTGGGCCGTCTGGGCCGCAGCACTGGCCGCCTGGATCTGAGCCCTCGCCGTTTCGACGCCGGCCTTGGCCGCCTGGACCTGAGCCTTGGCGGCCAGGTTGTTCTGTACCGCGTTGTCGAGATCCTGCTGGGTGATGGCTTGCTGCTTCATGAGCGGGGCGTAGCGGTCTTCATCGAGCTGGGCTCTCACCTGATTTGCCTGGGCCAGGGCAACCTGTGCTTCGGACTGCTGGAGCTGCGCCTTTGCTTGCGCTAATTGTCCGTTGGCTTGCGCGAGCTGCCCCAGGGCCTGATCGAGCGCCGCTTGAAACGGGCGCGGATCGATCTCAAACAGCAACTGGTCCTTCTTGACAGGTGAGCCTTCGGTGTAGTCCTGCTTGAGCAGGTAGCCCGACACTTGCGCCTTGATGTCGGCGTTCACCATCCCATCCAGGGTACCGATCCATTCGCTGTAAATGGGGACGTCTTTCTGCTCGACCTGCGCCACCTCGACGCCGGGCGAGTTTGCAGGCGCACCGGTCGGCGTGGCCTTCGAGCAGCCGGCGGCAAGAAGCAAAGCCGTAGCGGTCAGGCAAAGCGTTGCCCGTACCACAAACCTGTGTTTCAACAGAGTAGTCACTTTCACCTCCGATAATTGCGAAGCTGCCCGTGAGTGGAGGCTAGAGGCTACAGCACATTCTACCTTGAGCACAACTGTGAAAGTCCGGGGAGCAGCGGAAGGAGAGAAGCTTCCCAGGCAAACGGAACTCCGTTCGGCGGCCATTGGCCGGGCGCGCCTGGACCAGGAAGATGCCTCTTCCCCGGCCAATGGCCCGCATGGGCCAACTTGGCACCCGCATGGAAAGGAATGACTTAACTTAAGGCCCGAAGGCGGGCAGTGACGTAGCCCTGAGCCGGCGAAACGGCGGAACTCGCCCGAGAAAGTGGCCTGCGCGAAAATCTCAAGGCATCGATCGCCGGTTCGATGGCTCCGCTCGGCAGTAAAGGGCTCGTTTCGGATTTCGAGTTTCGAATTTCCAAATTTGACCGAATTGTGAACTTTGTGCGCACCAAGAAAACCTAGCGAGCTACCTCATACCTCCAAGTCAGGCACGGGCGAGACGCCCGTGCCACGATGGCTTCGTGGCATGGCCGTCCCGGCCATGTGAAACTTGACCGATCTGTGAACCTCGTATCCACCAAGAGGACCTAGTCCTCTTCTTTCTTGCCCATGTCCCCAAGGATATCACTCAAACTCTTCTGCCAGGCGGGCGTGTTACTATCTTCGACATCGCCGGCCCTTACCGGAGCCTTTTGCTCCTCGGTCCCCGGCGGTGAAATGGGACCAGAGGTAGTCGAAGCCGCCCACATTGTGTTTGCCGCAGGAGGGTCCGCAACTCTCTGAGGTGTGACGATCAAAGCGCGTATCGCATCGGCTTCCCTGTGGAGCAACTCGCTGGTTTCCTCGAAGCGCAGTGTCAACCGTTGCAGGCGGTCCATCTGTTCCTTTGAGTTGCGAATCTGTCTTTCCAGAGCTTCGGCGGGGTTCTTTCCAGAGGAATCCTTTTGATCCGCGGCCGATTGTGTTTGCATTTCCAGGACAACCTTTCGAATGTCATCGACTTTCTTCGACACGGAGACCAGGCTGCCCTTCGTCGCAAAGAACGCCTTCAGGAAGAAACCGAGAAGAAAGAAAGCCAGGGCTACGAGCACGGGGAACAGATAAGCAGTTTCCATCAAACCCTCGTTCCGGAAAAAGTACCAGATGCCGGCGCTCCCGCTCCCCAGGAGCGCTAACAAGACCACAACCTTGCCGGCGAATGCAACCGCACTCTTGAACGACATAGTTATGTTATTGGCTCGGATTCCGGGCCATGATCCGCCTCTGGCCCTGATTGGCGAGCGCTGCGATCTGGCCTCTCGTGTCCTTGCTGAGCTCCTGCAAGTAAGGAATGGCTCCATTGTCCCCCACGAGCCCGAGAACTTCAGCAAGCGACTCCCTGACGTCGACGTCCTGATTCCGCACCTGGGCATAAAGGTCGGGGAGCTCGTCCGGGCGGAGCTCGACCAGGTATTGCTTAGCTTCGTTGTGGGCGTGGCGATCCGCCAGGCTGTTTACTACCTCGTCCAGGAATTCCTTGCGTCCCATGCGATAAAGAGCAAAAGCCTGGGCCGTTCGGACCTTGGGGTCCTTTTCGTGTATCCGATCTCGTGAAATCTCCGTCACCAACGCCGGATCACCCACGCGGGCGAGTCCTTCATTCGCGTGCAGGCGGATGTCGTCGTCCGGGTTTTGCTTTTCCTTTACAAACAGCTCTTTCGAGGAAGGCTCCGCGATGAAGGCCAGGGCTTCCAGCAAACGCGCCCGGAAGGTCTTGTCCATCTCCTTCCTGGAAAGCCGCGACTCTCGCTCGTAGAGCCGATTCAATTCCGGAGCAGCCTCCTTGTAGCGGAAACGCCCTAGGGTGAACACCGCCTCGTTTCGGATTTTTGAATCATTGTAAGTGAGGTAGTTCATCAACTCCCTGCCCACGGAGGGGTCTCCAATCTTGCGCAAGGACCTTATGATCTCGAAACGCACGGTATTGCTTCGGTCCTCGCGAAGACCCTGGAGTATTTGAGGGATCGCTTCCTTCCCTTTCAGAATTCCCAGGGCCCGCGCGGCCTTGACCCGGATGCCTTCGTCCGAATCCTGAAGGTGCTGGCCCAGCGCAGTAGTCACCGCGGGATCTACGGTGACCCCGGGTTCGATGACAACATCCGCCCATTCGTCCGACCAGGGATTAATCAAATTGGCTACTTTCGTGAGTCTCACCACGAGCCCCGTCTCTTGGGGCAGGTACAGGTTTATGATCCCGTGGATGCACTTTTCCCGAATGTCCTTTTCGGAATCGTTGAGTAGGCTGAGAAACGCCGGAAGAGAACGCATGTCCCGCAGGTTATCGAGAGCCAGAACGATCTCCCTACGAACAGACGCGTCTCGGTCGTTAGCCGCTTCGACCAAAGCCGGCACGGCCCGAGGTGACTTGCTTTTCCCGAGAAGCACGGCTGCGTCTTTCCGGCGCGTGACATTCGGATTCTTCAAGTCATATATCAGGGCATCGACAGCCACCTGGCTTACTTCCTGTACGTTCGAGCGGGCGTTTTCCGGGTAGACGAGGGCCGGGAATACTGGGAAGAAAAAAAAGCAGAGGGTGCCGAGCAGAACCCGGAAGAAGGAGCAGGTCCTGAATGAGCCTGCGATACTTCGAGTTGCGTTCATTGGCATCTCCGAGGTTTTACGTAAAGCATCCATGTGGGTTTATCCCATGCCAGAATCTCGATAAAGACGACAGGAAAAAGGAAGGTGTATCGAGCTCCGTTGGGAATGGAGTGGCGGACGGGGATCGAACCCGCGACGTCCAGGTTGGGAAATTGAACGTGGGTTGAAAATAAAGAATTTGGCGTTCACGGTGTTTGATTGCGGACGATCCCAGGCTATTGTTCTAAAGGGGCCGATTTCAGCACTCTGACGATCTTCCCCTTCACCTTGTTGACCTCCTGTTCAAGGCGGTCGAGGCACGATTGGGTTTTATCGCTTTGCAGCGCCTTCGTCAAGAACTGGTTCAAAAGCCTCTGGTATGGCACGCCTGTCTCAGCTGCTTTGGCTCGCAGAATATCCAGGCCTGGGCAGGCAGGGAAATGCAGGATGAGAACGCGACGGAGTCACTCACCGGCCAGACGGTCGAAGTTCAGAAAAGGACAGTGTGCGAGCGTCCTGCACGCCGGTGAGACTTTCGTGGCGGCCCTGTTAAAGGAGCGGAGCCGCCACTTCTTTAAGGCGCCTGACTAGAAACTAAGCCGGAGCCCGAATTGAATGACTCTGGGCGACCCATTCAAGTAAGGGATTTGGTCGGACTCCGGGTCGACGGGGTCGAGGCTCGGGTATATTCCGAAGTTGACATGATTCGTCAGGTTGTACGCTTCGGCCCGAAACTGCAACACGACGCGCTCGGAAATCGTGAACTTCTTGCTCAGGTTTGTGTCCAGCACATAGTAGCCGGGACCGCGCAAGTAAGGGAACCTCGTGGACAGCGTCCGGATGTGGTTTCCGGCCGGCTGCTCGTCAAAGTTTGTGTTAAAGGCCGAGTGGTTAAACCAACCCCCGTCCCAGGTCCGCTGGTCCTTCGGCAAAACAGCGTCATACATCGACTTTCCCGGGAGCAGGATCGCGTCCGAAACATAGACGGCCAGTCCGCGCTGGGCCTTGAACACTGATCCGAATTGCCAACCACCGAGGAACTGGTTAACTGCTGAGCGCCAGCCGTTGCCCCAGCGTCGTCCGCGTCCAGCGGGAAGCTCATAGACACCGGCAATCGTGAAAGTCTGGCCCGGGTCAAGCGAGTCGATGACGTGTTCGGGCGCTGGATCGGTGGGATTCAAGTAATTTATGGCCGACATGTTCTTGGACCAGGTGTAGTTGCCAACCATGGTGAATCCACCTCGCATCCGCCGCTCGATGCGCGCTTGCAAGGCGTGGTACCAGCCCATCCCCGCCGTCGTTATTGCATAAACGCCGCCCGGGTATTGTGGGTAGGGAATCAGCAAGCCCGCATGCGGGATTACGTCGCCTTCAAGGTCCGTGCCAGGCAAGAGCCCCGCGAAGGGATTGGCTACCGGCTGATTCAGGAACGTGAGGTTTTCCTCATCACGCGTGGGGAGGGTCGACAGATATTTTCGTGGCAGGGTGTTGAGGTCCACGCCCGATGGCACTTGCGGAAGCGCCACGCTCTTGCTTCCCACATAGGAGGCATCCAGGACAAACTGGCCTGGCAACTCGCGCTGCAGCCCGAATGACCAATGCATCGTGTAGGGATTGCGTACGCCGCGGTAGCCTACAAAAATGCCGTTGCCGGCGTCCAGATTGACGCCCAGCGAGCTTCCCACCGGCCGCAGAAGGCCGTTTGGAAACGGGTTGGACAGCGAGGACAGGTAGTGCAGGCCATTGTCCACACTCGAGACTAATTCGGTCGACCGGGAAAAACCGGGCTGGTTCGGCAGAGCGTTGCGGCCAATACCGAGGGAGTCGAAGAAGAGGCCGAATCCACTGCGAATCACCGTTTTGTCGTTTAACTGATAGGCCAGGCCGAATCGGGGCATTATGTTGTGGGGGTCCAGGTCCCACAGCCCCCGGCTGCCTGAGCTTGCGTATTGGTAACCGCCGCGCACCTTGAACTGGCTGACCGGGAGCTCGGGTATGGGATTCCGCGCATAAGCGGCTTGGGCCTGCGCTTCGATCGCGAGCGGCGTGGTCAGGTCAAAGCCATTCACCATTCGGTCGTCGCGCTCGGTCAGCGGCATGTCCAACTCGTAACGTAACCCGATGTTCATGGTCAACCGTCGCGCCACCTTCCAATCGTCGTGGACGAAAAAGCCGTACCAGTTGTTGTGTGCTGTGAAACCGTTGGTGAGGGTCATATTGCCGTCGCTGGGGACACCCATAAGGAAGGCGGCCAATTCTCCGCCAATGGGCTGGCTGGACGAGACCTCGGTCGGACCAGACGTCCAGTCCTTGTTGAAGACTAATCTAGGAGCGATATCTCTGGCCGCGTCCCGGAGATGCTGGTAGGTTGACCGCCACTCCACACCGAAGCGCACATTGTGCTTCCCCTTTTGCCAGGACAAGGTGCCGCCAAGCGATTCGGTCGTATTGTTGTTGATGAAGTACGGGTTCCCGCCAAAGCCCAGGTAGCTGCCAACACTGATGGTCGGAAATGCGGCGACATCCTTCGGAACGAGGCCGACCAAGGACGGGGAAAAGCCCAGCCCACTGTAATCGATGCCCATGCTCTGGGGCCGTCTGCTGAACGGCTGGCGCATGAGGCCCGCTTTCACGTTTAGAACGACATTGGACGAGAACACATACACGTCGTCAAGCCCAACCAGCCGGGTTTCCCGGAATCCTTCCAGGCCGGTCGCTTCGTTAAAGAAATAGTTATTTTTCAGTGACCGCCACTTGTCCAGACTCACGCGCCCGAAAATCCGGTGTTTAGGCGAGAAGGCGTGGTCAACCCTGGCCGTATGGGTGCGATACCAGTCGCCTGTGCCCGCGTTGTTGAAGAAATAGTTGCCCCGGAAATCCGCCGTGCTTGGCGCCCTGTTCGGCTTCGGCCAAAACTGCGCGATTCTCTTCGCCGCCGGGTCGAGCCGGGAGGCGGGAATGATGTTGTTCGGAAACGGCGTGCGGTAGAAGTGCCCGTCATCCGGGTTCTCTTTGATCGACAGCGGATCGTAGATTTGATAGCGCGAGCCCAGCGCCAGCAGGGCCGAGAAATCACCCTGCAGCATCTCGGGTGTCGGCACGGTAAAGTTTTGCGGGACCGGTGTTGTAAACGGGTTATTCTCGAAGGAGTAGAAGAAAAATGTCTTGTTGCGCCCGCTATAGAGGTTCGGTAGAAGAACCGGGCCGCCGATTGAGAACCCGTATCGGTTGTCCCTTAAATCGGGCCTCTTCGAGCCGCTCAGATTGCTGAAGAAGTCGTTCGCATTCAATACCGTATTCTTAAGGTATTCGTGCGCCTCGCCGTGAAACTCGTTGGTGCCGCCACGGGTCACCATATTGAAAACCGCGCCGGGTGTGTGCCCCTGCGTGGCGTCGTAGACATTGGTTTGCACCTTCACTTCCTCGATCGACTCATTAGGGAGAGCGATTGCGACCTGTGTGTACGAGCTGGCGTCTTCAGCCCCACCCCCCGGTGTCCCGACCGTATTGTTCGGGATGCCATCCACCGTGAAGTCGTTTCTGGCCTCGCCTACGCCGTTCGCGCTGACGAGCGACAGCCCTTGCGAGAAGGCTGCCTTTCTTGGGCGCAGCGTGGTCGTGTTTGCCATGCCAGGCGCAAGCACAATCAACTCGGCAGCCGCTCCATCCTTAATGGGAAGCTCCTGGAGTTGAGACCGGTTGATCACCGCGCCCCTACTCCCATCGGCTGTTTCGAGAACAGGAGACTCCGCGGTGACCAAAACCTGATCGGAGGGCGAGCCTACCTCGAGCGGTATTTTCAGCTCCAGCGTATCGGCGATGCGCAGTTCGAGGCCGGTGCGGACATAGTCCTTGAATCCCACCATCTTAACCTTCACGGTGTACTGGCCGGACAGCAGATAAGGCACTCTGAAATTCCCGCTCATGTTCGTGGTTACTTCGGTGGAAACGTTCGTTCCGATGTTGGTAACTTGAACCGTCGCTTCCGGGATCGCCCCTCCGCTTGCGTCGGTAACTGTTCCGACAATGGTGCCTCGCGATTCCTGACCGCGGGCAATGCGCGGTATCATCACGCCAATGCCTGCAAGCAGCGTCATGGCAATGATTGCTCTTCTTCTCATGCTTCGATCTCCTGTTCCGAGGCCCTCCTCTTCGTTGGGCCCTGTTTGTTCGTTAGACCGTCAATTCGATCGGTCGGCCAGCTCGCGCAACGATGCGACCGCTAAAGCCAAGCCCACGCAGGCCGTTCCCATTCCATAGGTCTTGTCGCCGTCCGTTGTGATACCAAGGTTGGAAGGATCACCAGCTAGGGTGTTCGTCATTCAGTAGAACGAAGTAGTTACGTGTCCCTTTGTGCCGCGGCAAAAACAGCGGATATACCCTCCTCGGATAGGGGCCAAGTGAGGCTTTGTATACTACAGTCAGACTTGCTGCGTCAACGCGTTTTATTGACAAGGGTGGCAATTAGAAGTACGAGTCAATTCATGCGGCCTTTGACTGTCTCAGAAACTGTGGAGAACTTAATTCGTGTTAATTCGTGGAATTCGTGGCCAGCAAAAAACGCCACGAATTCCACGAATTTCACGAAAGCGATCCGTGCGGGAATTCCTGCCTCATAGCATCCGCGGGTGTAAAATGGCAGCCGCCGGCGCGGTGAGGGTACTCGTAGGGGCGCCGGAAGTTGCCGAAGAACCTCGACTGGGGAATTAGAAGCGCTCATAGGCGGCCGCAAACCGAAAATGCGGCTAATGTTCCCCTATGCGCCCAAGAGCGGCAGGGAGCTTCCTCATCACCGGAACTCTTGCTCTCGCGCGTGCGTATTGTAAACGGGGAAATCATGGACTTCTTTGGAAACATCCGCTACGCCTTCCGGCAATTTCGGCATTCACCGGTGTTCACAGCCGCGGCTGTGCTGACGTTGGCACTCGGCATCGGCGGAACGACCGCCATCTTCTCTCTAATCCACGCAGTCATGCTGCGCTCCTTGCCGGTGGCCGATCCCGGCAGCCTCTACCGCGTGGGCGACGGTAACGACTGCTGCGTGGAAGGGGGCCCGCAAGATCGCTGGGGAATGTACTCGTTTCCTCTCTACGAGCGCCTGAAGACGAACTTGCCGGAATTTGAAGAGATCACCGCGTTCCAGGCCGGGCCGAATCGCATGAGCGTGCGGCGTGAGTCGGAGCATGCGGCCCATCCGCTGCGCAGCGAGTTCGTTACCGGCAGCTATTTTTCGACCTTCGGCATTCGTCCCTTCGGGGGGCGGCTGTTTTCCGAGGCTGACGATCAGGCGTCGGCCGCGCCGGTTGCCGTGCTGGGCTATCACGTGTGGCAAGGAACGTATGGCGGTGATCCGGCGGTGGTGGGTTCGACGTACGTAATTGAAGGACATCCGTTCACGGTCGCCGGCATCGCGCCGCCGGGTTTTTTTGGCGAAACATTGCGCGGCGATCCGCCGGACATCTGGATTCCCCTGCAGCAGGAGCCGCTGATCAACGGCGAAGGCTCCCTCCTGCGGCAGCCGGTTGCGGCGTGGCTGCGTGTGATTGGCAGGCTGCGTCCCGGCGCGAGCGTTGCGGGATTGTCGCCCCGGCTGACGGGAATCCTGCGGCAATGGCTTCTGAATGACAGCGGCTATCCGGCCGACTGGATGCCCGAACTGAAGCGCCTGCTGCCGAACCAGAACATCACCGTGGTTCCTGCGGGCGCGGGCGTGGCCGAGATGAAAGAGGAGTACGGGCGCAGCCTGCAGATCCTGCTTGCTGTTTGCGGCCAGGTGCTGCTGATCGCTTGCGCGAACGTGGCCAACCTGCTGCTGGCGCGGGGGGTGGCGCGGCGCAGCCAGACAGCGGTGCGCGTGGCCATTGGCGCGTCGCGCCGGCAAATCATTACGCAAGCCCTGACGGAAAGCATGATGCTCTCGGTAATGGGCGGCATCGCAGGCCTGGCCGTCGCGATGGGCGCATCGCGTCTGTTGCTGGCGCTGGCATTCCACAGCGCGCATTTCCTGCCCATCAGCACGACTCCTTCTCTGGCGGTCCTGGGGTTCGCGTTTGGACTGTCGCTGATTACGGGCATCGTCTTCGGAACGGCGCCGGCGTGGTTCGCTACCCACACGCATCCGGTGGAGGCACTGCGCGGCGCGGGCCGCGGCACGCATGACACGACATCGTTCGCGCGCAAGGCATTGCTGGTCGTACAGGCGACGCTTTCGGTGGTGCTGGTGGCGGGCGCGGCCATGCTGACGCGCAGTCTCAACAACCTTGAGCACCAGGACTTTGGCTTCCAGACGGCCAACCGCATTACGGTGTCGCTCAACTCGCCGCCGGCGACTTATACGCCTGAGCGGCTGAACGCACTCTATCGTGACTTGGAAGAGAAACTCAGGCAAATGCCGGGAGTGGAACAGGAGGGCCTCGCGCTTTACAACCCGCTGACCGATAACTGGGGCGAACTGATTGTGGTCGAGGGTCAGCCCCCGGCGAAATTCAATGAAAATGCCGGCTCCTCCTGGGACCGCGTGAGCGCCGGTTATCTGACGGCTCTCGGACAACCAATCTTGCGCGGCAGGGGCTTCACCGAGGCGGACAACGAAAAAACGGCGCCGGTTGCAATCGTGAATGAAGCTTTTGTGCGCCGGTTCCTTCCCAACGAGGAACCGCTCGAAAAGCACTTCGGCATCGACCTGCCGGAAAACGCGGGCACGTTCCGCATCGTCGGTGTGGCGCGCGACGCCAAGTATGCCGGGTGGGGGTTGGATAAGCCGGCGCGGGCGATGTTCTACGTGCCGCTGACGCAGTACGTCCATTATTCCAGTCCGCTCATGCAGAGGATTGAGCTGCGGTCGCACTTCATCGGCGGAATCGTCCTGGTCACGCGCACCTCGCCCGGCGCGCTTGAGCCGGGGTTGAGAAAGGCGCTGGCCGACACGGACCCGAATCTCACCATCATTCGTGTGGGCACGATGCGTCAGCAGATTGCGGTCGTTTTTGATCAGCAACGCGCGGTCGCCAGCCTGGCGGGGCTTTTCGGGATTGTGGCCTTGCTGCTGGCGGCCGTCGGACTGTATGGCGTCACCGCGTACACGGTGGCGCAGCGCACGAATGAGATCGGCGTGCGCATGGCGCTTGGCGCCGACCGCTCGAAGGTGGTGCAGCTTGTGTTGCGCGGTGCATTCCGGCGCGTGGCGATCGGGTTGGTGCTGGGAGTGCCACTCGCGATCGGCGCCGGACGGCTGATTGCCGCGCAGCTTTACGGCGTCAAAACCTGGGATCCGCTGGCGCTCGCGGTGGCGGTGTTCTCGCTGGGCGCGTGCGCCTTCGTGGCCGCGATCATTCCGGCATTGCGGGCGGCGGCGATCTCTCCGATGGACGCTTTGCGGGCAGAGTGAGTCCGAGCTCTTGCCGTTGAAAGGCGGCCGGGTGGAAAGAAATGAAGGCCTCAGCGGGGGGCCAGATCACGATCCGTACGGCGCAGGCGAAGGATGCGCCACGGCTGGCCGCGCTATCCGGGCAGCTTGCCTATACTGCCACACCCGACGAGATTCTCCGGCGGCTGCCGCGGCTCGCGCGCGACCACGAGCACGTGGTCTTCGTGGCCGAAGACGGCTCCGGGACAGTGATCGCCTGGACGCACGCGTTCGTTTGCCATCTGCTCGAGGCCGACCCGCAAACAGAAGTCAGCGTGCTCGTGGTGGACGAGGCCCGGCGCGGCAACGGCGTCGGGCGGCTGCTCATGGAGCGCGTCGAACAGTGGGCGCGGCAAAAGAACTGCTGGGCCGTGCGGGTGCGCTCGAACGTAACCCGCGAGCGCGCGCACGCGTTCTATGGCCGGCTGGGCTATGAGACGGTAAAGACACAACGCGTCTTTCGCAAAACGCTGCTTCCCAGAGGATCCGGAAAATAGAACGCGCTCTACCGGCGTAATCCATACCCCGTGCCGACACCCGCAAGAATGGAAAATCTTTCACAAATGTGACCTAATTTTTTGTTGCGTTCTTCCTTGCCGGCAAAGATAATTGGCGAAAATTCAGATTAGAAAGCTTTCATCAACACGTCGTCCTAACGGAGGGGCGAATACTACGAAAGTCGTCACGTTTTGGCGACTCCTTTTGCTCTTGGGTGCCCAGCTGCCATTTTGCATTCCAACCCAGGCCCAATTTGCGCGCCTGGTTGTGGTCGTCTTGGTGAAATTCGTGGAATTCGTGGCCATTAAAACCGCCACGAATTCCACGAATTAAATTCTCCACAGCTTCTGGGTAGTTCACGGCGGCATGAATTGACTCCCGCTTCTAATTGCACCGACCGACAGAGAGCTAAAAGCTGATAAGATACAGGTTCCGCTCTTATGTGGATAGTCAGGCTCGCATTACGGCGCCCTTATACCTTTGTTGTAGCCGCGATCATCATCGTGATTCTCGGCGCCCTGGCCGTGTACCGCATGCCCACCGACGTCTTCCCGGAAATCAATATTCCTGTGGTCAGCGTCATCTGGGGCTACTCGGGAATCTCGCCGGAGGAGATGGCGGAGCTGGTCACGATCCGCTCGGAGCGATCGTTCACGACGACTGTAAACGATATCGAGCACATGGAGTCGCAGTCGCTTCCCGGCCTGGCGGTGATCAAGCTGTTCTTCCATCCGAACGCGAAAGTGGAAGCGGCGGTGGCGCAACTGGCGGCCGGCTCGCAATCGATCCTGAGGGTGCTGCCGCAGGGGATCTTCCCGCCCGCGATCATCCGCTACAACGCGTCGAGCGTGCCGATCCTTCAGCTCAGCGTTTCCAGCCGGAGCATGAGCGAGCAGGAAGTTTACGACTACGGCTTCCAATACATAAGGACGCAGATGGCCAACGTGCAGGGCGCGAGCTTTCCCCTGCCCTACGGCGGACGGCCGCGCCAGATCATGGTGGACCTGAACCCGGATGCGCTGTACGCGCAAAGCCTGTCCGCGAACGACGTGGTCACCGCGATCAACTCGCAGAGCCTCATCCTGCCTTCGGGCACCGTGAAAATCGGGGCGCGCGAGTTCCCCGTGCATCTGAACAGCGCGCCGGACGTGGCCGAAGCATTTAACCGCCTGCCGGTGAAGCAGGCCGGCGGCACGACGGTGTACGTGGGCGACGTGGCCCACGTGCGCGACGGCTACGCCGTGCAGACGAATATCGTGCGGCACAACGGCAGCCGCGCCACGCTGCTCACCGTGCTGAAGAACGGCGGCGCATCCACGCTCCAGATCGTCGGCAAGCTGAAGGACCTGCTGCCGCGCATCCGCTCCACGCTGCCGAAGGAGCTGGACGTGCGCCTGCTCTTCGACCAGTCCATCTTCGTGCGCGCGGCGATCAACTCCGTCGTGCGGGAGGCTGTTTCCGCGGCGCTGCTCACGGCGTTGATGATCCTGCTGTTCCTCGGAAGCTGGCGCAGCACCGTGATCGTCTGCATCTCGATTCCGCTTTCCATCCTCACGTCGCTGGCGGTTCTGAACCTGCTCAACGAAACCGTGAACGTGATGACGCTCGGCGGTATGGCGCTGGCGGTCGGCATCCTCGTAGATGACGCGACGGTCGAAATCGAGAACATCCACCGCAACCTCGCGCAGGGGAAGCCGATTGTGGCCGCGATTCTCGATGGCGCGCAGCAGATCGCGGTTCCGGCGTTCGTCTCCACGCTTTGCATCTGCATTGTGTTCGTGCCGGTGATCTTCCTGACCGGTGCAGCAAAATACCTCTTCACTCCGCTGGCGCTCGCCGTGGTGCTGGCAATGATGACGTCGTACCTGCTCTCGCGCACGCTCGTGCCGACGATGGTGAAGTACCTGCTTGCGGCGGAGTTGGACCGCTACCGTGAAGAGCACGACCGCGGCGCGGCGGGCGGGATCTTCTGGCGCGCGCACTACGCGTTCCAGGCGCGCTTCGACCGACTCCGCGAGGGCTATCGCAACGTCCTCGGCGCGGCGCTGGAGCACCGCCGCCTGGCGGCCGTGTGCTTCTTCCTCATCTGCGCCGCGTGCGTGGCGCTGTATCCGTTCATCGGCACCGATTTCTTCCCGCAGGTAGACGCGGGCCAGATCCGCCTGCACGTGCGCGCGCCCGCCGGCACACGCATCGAGCAGACCGAGATTTATTTCGCGCAGGTGGAAGACGCGATCCGCAAGGTCATCCCGAAAAACGAGCTGTCGGACATTCTCGACAACATCGGACTCCCCTACAGCGGCCAGAACCTCGCGTACAGCGATGCGGGAACGGTCGGGCAATTTGACGGCGAGATCCTGGTATCGCTGAACCAGGAGCACCATTCCACGTGGAACTACATTCGCGACCTGCGCCCGCGCCTGCGGCAGCAGTTTCCGGAGCTCACATTTTTCTTCCAGCCGGCCGACATTGTGGGGCAGACGCTCAACTTCGGGCTGCCCGCGCCGATTGACCTCCAGGTGATGGGGCCGCTGTCGAACGCGGCCGCAAACTATGCCATTGCGAAGAGCCTCGATCGGCGCCTGGCCCGAATTCCCGGAGCCGCGGATGTGCACTTGCACCAGTTGGTCAATGCCCCGGAGATGCGCCTGGACGTGGACCGCACACGCGCGGGACAGATGGGATTGAGCCAGCGCGACGTCGCCAGCAGCCTGCTGATTTCACTCAGCTCCAGCTCGCAGATCGCGCCGAATTTCTGGATCAACCCGAAGAACAGCATCGATTACCCGATTGCGGTGCAGACGCCGCAATACTTGATGAATTCGACCGGAGCGATGATGAACACTCCGGTCCACGCGGCCGCCCGCACGCCGCAGTTGCTGAGCAACCTGGCGCAACTGCGCCGTGGCGTGACCGCGTCGGTGGTCAATCATTACAACGTGCAGCCGCTTTACGATGTGTACGCCAACGTGCAGGACCGAGACCTTGGCGCGGTCACGCACGACGTGGAAAAAATAGTCGCGGAATATCAGCCGAAACTCCCCGCCGGCAGCTTCTTCGAAATCCGCGGGCAGGCGCTGACAATGCAGAATTCATTTCGAGGGTTGCTGCTGGGGCTGGTGTTCGCCATCCTGCTGGTGTACTTCGTGATGGTGGTGAATTTCCAGTCGTGGCTCGATCCGCTCATCATCCTGATGGCTCTGCCGGGAGCACTGTCCGGCATCCTGCTGATGCTGTTCCTGACGCAGACCACGGTGAGCGTGCCGTCGCTGATGGGCGCGATCATGAGCATCGGCGTGGCGACCGCAAACAGCATCCTGCTGGTGAATTTCGCGAACGATTTCCGGAAGGCGACCGGCGCGGATTCAGTTTCGGCGGCGCTCGAGGCCGGTTACACACGCCTGCGTCCGGTGGTGATGACCGCGTTGGCGATGATCGTCGGCATGCTGCCGATGGCGCTGGGGATGGGTGAAGGCGGCGAGCAGAATGCGCCGCTCGGGCGCGCCGTGATCGGCGGGTTGCTGCTGGCCACGGTGGCGACGCTGTTTTTCGTGCCGGTGGTGTACGGTGCATTGCGGCGCAAAGCGCCGTCGGATTTTGAGAGGACGGATGCAGGTTTCCCGGATTAAGATGAAACGGAGCCACGGGCGGATAGCCTGCGCCCCCGCGCGACGTTAAGCCAGACAGCACGAAGGTTTGACCCAGGATGGCGGGTGCAATTAGGTCCACTTGGTGGAGACACAGTTCACAAATCGGTCAAGTTTTGTATCATGGCCGGGACGGCCATGCCACGAAGCTGTCGTGGCACGGGCGTCTCGCCCGTGAATGACTGGGCGGCATGAGAAGGCTCACTCGCCATAAGTAGGAGTCAATTCACTGTCGTGAACTCCTGAGAAGAGTTGGAGAATTTAATTCGTGTTAATTCGCGGAATTCGTGGCCAGCAAAACCGCCACGAATTCCACGAAAACGATCACTGCCATTTGGATGTTGAAAAATTGTATTTCAAACCAATGTGCCGGTGAGAAGCATTGCTTAGCCCAATACAAACCGAGAAGCGGGAGGCGCAGTCCGGCCGCAGAACCGTGCTGATGTTCTTCGGCGTGCTGGCGCTGATCGTCACGCTCGCCGTCGTTGCCGGCCTGCTGCCGCGGCTCGAGCGCCAGCGCACACTTGCCTCCGCGTTGCGCGCCGTGGAGCAGCAGACGCCGCAGGTCGGGGTCGTCGCCGTTCGCGCGGCTGCCGGCAGCGCGCAGTTCGTCCTGCCCGGCACGCTGCGGGCGCGCATCGAGTCGCCGATCTTCGCCCGCACCGAGGGCTACCTGCACAAGCGGCTGGTGGACATCGGCGAGCGCGTGAAAACCGGCCAGGTCCTGGCGGAACTCGAAACGCCCGAACTCGATCAGCAGATCCGGCAGGCGCGCGCCACGCTGGAACAGGCGCAGTCCGCGCTGAAGGAGATGCAGGCCAACCTGGACCTGTCGCGCGCCAACCTGAAGCTCGCGCAGGTGACGTTCGAGCGCGTCAAGAAACTTTCTGACAGAGGCGTGCTCTCCCCGCAGGACAAAGACGACAAGGAAGCCGCCTTGGCGGTGCGAAACGCCGAAGTCACGCAGTCGCAGGCACGCATTAGCACGGCACAGGATGCCGTGCGCGCGAACGAAGCCAATCTGCGACGGCTCCAGGAGATCAAATCATTCGCGCGCATCACCGCGCCGTTCGACGGCATCATCACCGCGCGAAACGTCGACAGCGATATTGGAACGCTGATCAGCGCCGGCAACGGCCCGGCAAAGGAAATCTTCCGCATCGCGCAGATCGATGTGCTGCGCATTTTCGTGAATGTGCCGCAAAGCTATGTCAGCTCGATCGCGCCGGGCCAGGTAGCGCAGCTGCGCGTGACCGAGCGGCCGGGGCGGGCGTTTTCCGCGCGCGTGGGAGGCACCGCTAATTCGCTCGATGCAAACAGCCGCTCGATGCTGGCGGTGCTCGAAGTTGCGAATCCGCAGCACGTGCTGCTGCCCGGAATGTACGCGGAGGTGACCTTCACCGCGTCACGCAATGAGCCTGCGTTGATCATTCCGGGCGACACGCTGGTGCTGGGGGAGGGTGGGCCCTGCGTGGCCGTGGTTGGTGCGGACCACCGCGTCCATTTCCGCAAGATTCAGATTGTTCGGGATAACGGTTCGGAGCTGGAAGTGAGTTCGGACCTCCAACCAGGTGACCAGCTTGTGGTCAACCCGAGCGACGAAGTCCGTGAGGACGCCGTTGTCGAGATCCGCAAATAATATTTCGCAGAAAGCGAGAGCCCCGAGCCGGCCTGCCATCAATTCGCTCGATCACTCGAAGATCCTGCCCGGTGACCTGGCGGTAACTGTCAGCGGTGTTCATACCATGGCCTACCTGGGCGACAAAACCTGGATTGAGGCTGATCCAGGCGTGAAGCGGGTCATCCGGGTCAGCGTGCCGGCCCGGAACCCGTGGTTCGAGCAGCCAGTTTATATCGTGCGCTGGTCCACGTTGGACGAACGGAGCGGAGCCGTGCCAGGTGGATTGACCCACCCGGATTGACCCGTCGCGCAGCGACGAAATGCGCGTAGCCCTGTCACGCCTTCGCGATACACGTATAGTTCCATGATGAGACGGAAGGTGGCATGAAGCTCACTATCCGCCCGCTCACGCCCGATCTGTGGCCTGCGCTCGAGGACCTGTTCGGCAAGAACGGCGCCTGCAATGGCTGCTGGTGCATGTGGGGGCGGATCGGCAGCGCCTATCGCAAGAGGCCGCGCGAGAAAAACAAGGTGGCGTTCCGAGAGGTCGTGAAGCGCGGTCCGCCCCCGGGCTTGCTCGCCTTCGACGGCGACGTGGCCGTGGGCTGGTGCCAGCTTACGCCGCGCGACGCCTTGCCCTGGCTTGATCGCACGTGGCGGCTCAAGCGCGTGGACGATGTGCCGGTCTGGTCGCTCTCCTGCTTGTATGTGCGCAAGGGCTATCGCAGGCAGGGCGTCACGTCTGCGCTGATCGCGGCGGCGTTGAAAGCCGCAAAGCGCGCAAAGGCGCCCGCGCTCGAAGCCTATCCTATTGATGCGGACGAGACGCCGAGCGCTTCTGGCACTGGGTATGCCTCAACCTTCGCGCGCGCCGGATTCAAGACCGTTGCTCGCCGCACGCCGCCTCGCCCGATGATGCGCCACGATCTGAAGGCGATCGCGCGATGAAGTTCCTCGATGCCGTTAAGGTTTATGTCGAGTCCGACGCGCGCGCCGGTCGAACTGAAGCATGCGGCGGACGCACTGACGCTTGCCGCCCGCGGCTGAGCGCGAGGCTCTGGACAAGAACGGGACTTAGAAGGAGTGTGTAGATGAATCGCATAGTCGATTCCCGTTCTGTTCTCGCGGTCCGAAATTTGAAGGAATCCACACAGTTCTATACGGACCTGCTGGGATTTCGACGCGACCTGTTGCGAGAATCGTGCTTACTTGTTATTCTCCTTCCGGCCATTCTGGATGGCGTTTAGTAAGTGGTCGGCCAACTTGCCAGCTATGTTGCTACTGGCGCTCCCCCAACGACCGGGGCCAAGGGCCTCGTCGCCCCACAAAATATGTCCCCCCACGTCGGACAGGCGAATGGCTGCCGTATCGGCCCATCCGTAGACACTGTCCCCGACAACACCCGTGAGAATGGCATCGGCGTCACGCCACTCCTCCACCAGTACGAACTGTCCTGATTTCGCCAGCCGTTTTATGAGTTTCTCCCGAACCAGACTTGCGGCCTGTGTCGTGCCGAAAGACAGAACTGCAAGCTTCTTGACGTCGCTGAGTCCTTTTGATTCTGTCAAGCCAGCTACGCTTACGGTGGCGGCAAGGTTGTTGAGCATCCTCCGCACGTAGTTAATGGGGATGGCAAAATTCAACCCCGAAGAGTCTTTAGGCTTGAAACCGAGGACACCCACGACTTGTGCACGGGCATTGACGAGCGGCCCCCCGCTATTGCCGGCGTTAGGAGCAGCATCCGTTTGAATGACCTTAAATCCTTCAGACAACTCTCGAACTCCGCTAATCAGCCCTGCTGTAATACTTCCTTGAAGGCCCCTTGGGCTACCGACAAGCAGAACGGGTTCCCCCGGTTGAAGCTCATTGGAGTCTCCAAGCTCGATCGCAGGCAGGACGAAGCCGGCTATCTGGATAATTGCTAGATCCTTTTTTTCATCGACGCCTCTCACCGTGAATGACTCGAAGATGTCTCCGCCGGCAAGCTGGACTGAACCACTCCGGATGCCTCTAATCACGTGCAAGCTGGTGACAACCATACCGTCGGACGAAACAAGAAACCCGCTACCCTCTACCTGTCCCACCTCTGTCTGCCCATGTATCGTAACCACCGCCGCAGAAACTTTCTTGGCAATCTCTCGGCTATTGAATGCGGTCTGAGCCGCTAATGGGACGGCAGCAAACATGAGCAGCAGGGCCAGTTTCCCGGTGATCCGCCCGCCGTTTGACGCTTTTCGCATCATTATCCTTCATCGATTGAGGCGGCGCAGATGCGTTACCGCAACCGGGTTCTCACTCCTGTCGTGAACTTGGGAATGTGAGCCAAACAGTCTTGACCCATTCTCATGCCCATCGCGGCAGTTCAGCAATTGCCCGAAGGGATTAGTCCTTGAGGTGAAGCCCCTGTCGCTGCGGGGCACACGGATCACCGCCGAACGCCATAACGAGCATCCACCATGAACGACGTGTTTCTGGACACGGTCGGTATGATTGCCGTCTGGGACGATACGGACCAGTGGCATTCCGGGGCGAAAGCCGCCTACGACCTGCTCTTCAGCTAAGGTCGGAAGCTGGTCACAACTCCGTGGGCGCTTTATGAATGCGGAAACGCATCGGCTCGCCGCACAGGCACGGGGACTTCCGTCGTGTGTTCGGTCGTACCCATGCTGTCGGTTCGGAATGGCGCGCGAGCGGTTGAGTTCTACAAGTCGGCATTCGGGGCGATCGAGGTCTACCGTGTGGAGGATCCCGCCGGTTGGGTGGTGAAGACAGGTTTCTGGTTATTCCGTACTCATTCCTCATTACTGAGTTTTGCCTCTCCTCGGACGAGTTTTCCGCCGCCTCTTAGTCGCTCAAACAGCCTCAGTTCTCTTTGTGCGGCCTCCAATTTCCCTAACTTTCTGTAGAGCTGACCCAACTGATAATGAGGGTCAGGGGATTCAGGGTCCAGGTGAACAGCGGTTTGAAATGATTTCAGAGCCTCCTCTAACTTCCCCTGCTGCAACCAGGCCTTTCCCAGTTTGACATGAGCCTTTGTCCAGCCCGGGTCCAGGGCCAAGGCCTTTTCAAGCAGGGAGATGCTTTCGGCGCTGCGGTTCCCCTTCATCAGCAACTCGCCCAAATTGAAATAAGGCCATTTCGAAGGCAGCGGAAGCCGCTCATTCAGCTCGATGGCTTTTTGATAGGTTTCAACAGCCTCATCGGCCCGATTCAAGGCGTCCAGGGTCAGTCCCAAATTGTCGTACGCCTTCACGTATTGGGAGTCCAGCTGAAGGGCGCGCTCGAAAGCCCGGCGCGCCTGTTCGAACCGGTTCTGCGAATAATAGATGCGTCCCAAGAAGTAGTGGACCTCTGCCAGCTGAGGATTCAGCCTCGTCGCAGTTCTCAATTCCTGCTCGGCCAAATCCGTTTGGTTCAACTGGTAGTAATCGAGCGCCAGAATCTTATGGGCATCCGCATTGTCATTCTTGATCTGGAGCGACTTCTGCAAAGCCACGGCCGACTGGGGGTATTTACCCTGACGAAACAGGGCGTATCCCAGCACATATAGCCCATCCGGCGACTGAGGGCGCGCCGTCAGGAATCTGCTGATAACATCTTCCGCCTTTTGCCATTGCGCGGTCGCTGTGTAGATCCAGGCCAGGCGGTACTGGGCTTCCACTCGAGTGGCGGGATCCTCTAACGCCCTTAACAGAGCCCGTTCCTCCTCGGTGGAGCCCTGGACGGAATCCGCCGGGCTGTTTTGATAAGGAAGCGGGTGGCCCTGTTGAGCAGAGATGTCGCTGGGAGAGAAATGAAAGAGGATGGGGCCTAGGACTACCAACCGGCATCGCCACATTTTTCGACTGACGGAAAACGCCTCGTGATTCTTCGCGTCTTCGTGTCTTCGTGGTGGGTTGGGCGTAGGCTTTACCACGAAGGCGCGAAGACGCGAAGAATCGCTAGAAATGCACCTTCAACGCGAATTGGATCGTCCTCGGTCCGTTTGTCTGACTGGACAGTTTGCCGAAGGTTGCCGGATCACTCAGGTTGGCGTTGGTGGCGCCGCCGAAAACGTTGCCCGGCATGTAATTCCCGAACACGACGCGGTTGAACGCGTTGATGAAATCCGTTCGGAATTCAATATTCAAACGCTCATTGACGGGCGCGCGCTTGATGATGGAGAAATCTTCATTGAGATAAGCCGGGGTGCGCAAGTCCGGAAACCAGTGGGTGGCGTTGCCCAAGGTGAACGGAGCGGGTATTTCGAAGGCCGCTGCATTGATCCAGCGGTCTCGGGCGGGATCAAAATCTCCGGGAGAGACATCGGTGCGTTTCTCGACCCCCGAAACCACATTCACGCGGCGGCCGATGTTGAACGTCGAGTATGGATTGTTGGCGACGACGCGCATCGGAGTGCCGCTCTGGTACTGTTGGATGCCGTTCAGCTTCCAGCCGCCCACGACCTTGCCCATGACGCCTCCTCCACTCGCCCATTTTTTCCCCGGCCCGAAAGGCAGGTCATAGCTGTAACTGAAAACAAGGTTGTGCGGATAGTCATTCTGGCTGATCGACTTCTCTGCCTTGCGGTTAAAGTTGTCTTGCGCTGCGATAGAGAAAGGAACTCCCAGCTGAGACTCGGTATCGGTCAAGACCTTGGATGCCGTGTAGGAAACCAAGAATGTCAACCCCTGAGAGAACCGCTTCTGAGACTTCAGTTGAAAGGCATGATAGGTCGAGTGCCCCTCGGACTGGTAAGGTCGCGTGATGCTCAAGTACTGGGGGTAGGGCCGCAGGGCCTGCCCGACAGAGCCGTTAAATCCCGGGTAGGGCAATGGGATTCCGGCAGCTTGAGCCGCAGGTGAGTTGATATTCTCGAAGAGGAGATTGCCTAGCCGGAGATACTCTACGGGAAGCTGGTTCGGTTGGGTCAGGTTGCTCACCAGGCGCGTGCCCTTGCTGCCCACATACGCCGCGTCCACCATGATGCTGCCGGGAATTTCCCGTTGGATATTCAGGTTCCAGTTCTGAATGTAAGGCCCATGGGCATCCTGCGGGGCCATATAATAGGGAGTCCCGCCATTCACTACGGTCGGACTGATAAAAGGTGGTCGAGGGAATCGATCGGCTGGGAAACCCTGATCGAGATAAAATGCGGGAGTAACACCCCCGTCCAGACTGGCCACGTTGTTGGCCGAACTGTAGCCCATCAGGAATCCGAGCAGGTGTCCGTTGGGAAGGACGGCCCCGCCAGCGCTGTAGTAGATGCCGTACCCTCCACGGACGACGGTCTTATCATTCACACGGTAGGCCAATCCAAACCGCGGTCCCAATTGCTTCCAGTCGGTATCCGCAAATGTCCGTTGTTCGGGAGTTGCAAATCGAATGGCGCCGAGGCGGTTTCCAGCTCCAGGGTTGGGTAGTGTCGGATCGAAAGTGGCAAAACGGTTGACTACCTCGTAACGCGGCATCTGAATATCCCAACGCAACCCCAGATTCAGTGTCAACCTGGCGGTGACCTTGTAGTCATCCTGAGCAAAGAGGGCGTAATAACGAGCGCGGTTTCCGACAGACCCGGTTCCGTAAGTCCAGGCTTCACCCAGGTCCGCGGCGCCTAGCAGGAAACTGGCGTAGCCGAAACCCGTGCTGGAACCTCCCGGAAGCGCGGTCTCCAGGTTGTTGAAAGTAAAGTAGCCGGCATCCCGATTATTGCTGAAGGTGTTGTCCCCGTTGGCTCGGATATCGAACCCGAATTTATAGGTGTGCTTTCCGCTGATCCAGGTGACGTTGTCCACAAAGTTCCAACCGTTTTCCGGAACGATGCTGACACCGCCCGGACCGTACTGCCCAAAACTGGCAATATTGACGACGGGACAAATGGATCCCTGGTTGACTCCTTTCAAGCCGATCTGCTGAGGGCAGCCCTGCGTTGGCTCGCGAGGCAGAAAGTTATTGTTATTTCGGTTATAAGCCACCGTGGCATGATTGACGATGTTGGGACGGATGAACCAATCGTCACTCAGCCGGGTCACCCAGATGGGGTCTGAAGTGATGCCGCCTCCAGCCATTGGACCCGTAAAGGCTGCGAATCCTCTGTCTTCGTAAAAAGAGTGGGCCAGGGAGAAGTTGATCTTGTTCTTGGTTGAGAAAGCATGATCCACCTTGAAGCCCCACTGATCGGTGGATGTGCCGGTCCCCGCCGTGGCCAGATAGTTGAGCAAATTACCCGGTTGATTTGGATCGGGAAGAAAGGCCTGGATGGCCTTGGCCACGGAACTGATCCGGTTGGCGGGGATTACGTTCCCCGGGAAGGCGTCCCTCGTAAACCCGCCCTGACCGTCGGACCGAGTGGTTGCCGGGTCGTAGATGGGGATCAGGTTGCCACTGTTATCTCTCAAGCTGGAAAAGTCGCCGGACTTGAAAGACGCAGTGGGAACGGAAATGAGCGAACTGGCCGGCCCTCTGCTATAACGGAACCCGTTGAAGTACCCAAAAGCAAAAGTCTTGTCGCGGACGATGGGGCCGCCCAGCGTGAACCCATACTCATTTTGCTTGTTTATCGTTCGAGGCGCCTTTCCGGTTGCAGGATTCGCAGGGACCTGGTTTCTGAAGAAGCCGTTGGCGTTCAACACTTCATTGCTGAAGTATTCGTAAACGGATCCGTGAATGCTGTTGGTCCCTGACTTCAGGGTGAAGCTGGTCACGCCGCCCCCGGTTCTGCCCAATTCGGCGGCAAAGTTGTTGGTATTCACCTTGAACTCCTGAACGGCGTCTACCGGAAAGCCGAGGATCCGAAGGTCCCCGGGCAGGTTGCTCCCCAGAATGGCCGCGCCATCCAATTGAATCTCCAGACTGAGCGTCTGACCGCCGTTGACGGCCGTCGCGAAGATGGCCTCTGGATTGCTGACGCTGCTGCTGCCTCGACCGACGACACCGGGCACAAGCCGGATGAAGGTCGCGGGGCTGCGTTGCTCGCCCGTCAGCGAGAGGGGCAGGTCATCGAGCTGTTGATTGCTGATGGTGGTGCCAAGTTCCGAAGTGTCCGGCTTTAACAATGGCGCTTCCGCCACCACCTCGACTGTTTCCGAAGCCTCACCGACTTGCAGGATCACGTCCACGCGGACCGTCTGCCCAAGAGGAACTGTGACGCTGGCCTGCACCGATTTCTTGAACCCAGCCTGCTCCACGGTGATGCGATAAACACCGACGGTCACCTGCGGGATCGTATAGACGCCGGCCTGGCTGGTCTTTGTTTCGAACTCAAAGCCCGTCGCCGTATTGGTGGCCGTCACCTTAGCACTGGTCACGACCGCCCCCGAAACATCGGTGACTGTACCCGTGATCGTTCCGCGGTCCGTCTGGGCCCAGGAAAGGGCCACGGCACTCAAGACCATGACCGAGCAGCGCAAGAGACCACCGAGGCTGCGCATTCTTTTTGACCCCCACATAGTTTCCCCCTTTTCAAATGCGACACGGCGACCCATTCGAGGCTGATCAAGTCCAGGCCTGGAGCTGCACGAACAGGCCCTGAATTCGTGCGCCTGAAAAACAAAGCGACCCCTGAGACGACGAAATGTGGGGCAAATCATAGCGGGCGACCGTCACACCGCCAAGGGCAACCACAGATGAACACAGATTCACACAGATGGGTCCGAGCAACATCCGTGTCCATCTGTGTTCATCAGTGGTTTCAAACGCTGGTGATGGGAGCTGAATCTCTCGTGGTTGATCAAGGTCAATCCTGTCTTATTCCGTATCAGGCCAGAATCTTGGTGATGGGACCGTAGCCGTGCTCGACCAAACGCACCGGACGGTTGTTGACAACCACGGTCAAATCTTTATGGTCTAGTCCCATCTGATGCAGAATGGTGGCGTTTAGATCGCTGACGTAGGCACGATCCTCCACAGCGCTGAAGCCTACGTCATCCGTGCTCCCCAGGACAAAACCGCCCTTGACACCGCCGCCGGCCATCCAGCAGGTAAAGCCGCGAGGATTGTGGTCTCGCCCTGTGGTATTTTGGGACCACGGGGTGCGCCCGAACTCGGTGGCCCAGACGACCAGTGTGGAACTGAGAAGTCCCCGCTGCTTGAGGTCTCTGATCAAGCCGGAAATGGGCTTGTCGGTCTGGCGGCACAGAGGCCCGTGGGACTTCATGTCCTCATGGGCGTCCCAGGCCCCGTTGCCACCGCCTCCGTGGCAGATCTGAATGAACCGCACTCCACGCTCCGCCAGGCGCCGCGCCAATAACAACTGGCGGCCGAAGGCATCGGTGTCTTTCTCTCCGATGCCGTAAAGGCTCTTGATACTCTCAGGTTCCTTGGCGAAATCGACCAGGTCCGGCACCGAGAGTTGCATGCGCGCGGCCAGTTCGTAGCTCTTCAGCCGGGCCGCGATCTCCATTTCCGTCCGGTGGTGCTCTCTGAACTCCGCATTGAGCTGGTGAAGCAGGGCCAAGTCTTTCTCCCGTTGGGCGGAAGCCGAGGGCGGGGTGCGCAAGTTTTCCACCGGAACCTCTCCCGTGCCGAACGGTGTGGCGGCCTCCGTAGTGCCCAGATATCCGCCGGTGAGTTGCACCGGAGAGGAGGGACGCCCGATGTTGACAAACGCCGGCAGGTTTTTATTGGCCGCGCCTAAGGCGTAGGAGATCCAGGAGCCGAGACAGGGGTGGTTAAACTGGCGGCCGCGATGTCCGGTGACCATCTCAATCACAGCGGGAAAGTGGTTCACTTCTTCGGTGTACATGGAGCGGACGAAGGCGATGTCATCCACGCACGACCCGACATGGGGGAACCAGTCCGAGACCGGTATGCCTGACTTCCCGTAGCGGGTGTAAGTCCTCAAGATCGGAATAACCGGCCGCAGCATTTTGGCCTGGTTGTCTCCGAAGCCAACGGCGTCAATCATCTTGCCGGCATGCCCGTTGTCTTTGGGATCAAACGTGTCGATGTGACTGACGCCGCCACACATAAAGAGGAAGATGACGGAATTCACTTTGACGGGGAGGCGCGGAGCAATTTGGCCCAACGGCCCTTCCTCTTTGTCGGCGCCCGTCGAGGAGGTAATCAGGCCGTCGTGCGTCCAGAGATACCCGATGGCCGCACCCAGAAATCCCGCTCCGACCCGCTCGAAAAAATATCTGCGGGTCATTGTGCTCATCCGGCTCACATCAACAGAGTGCTGACACTGCACGGCAATCCCCCCTTACCTACCTGACAAAGACGAACTCGTCCAGATTGACCAAGAACCAGGCCAGCTTTTCGCCTGCCGACAGGGACGGATTGGCTTTCTTATACTCTCGCAGGTAGGACAAGAGCATCTGCTTCTCGGAAGCAGAGCCGGGACGGCACAAGGCCATCGTGTAACCCAGGTCAATGGCTTTCTCCAGATCGTCGTCAGACTCCTTCAACAAGCGCTTCCCGAAATCTGCGGCGGCATTCTCTACCAGCGGGCTGTTCATCAAGAAGAGGGCTTGCAGCGCCGTGATACTCTGCGTTCGAACCGGGTTGGGCAGCAAGCCGTTATCGACGTCAAAGATCTGGAGAAAATTCGGCATCATCTCCACGGTGGAGTTATAACCCCTGACCATGTAGAGGGCTCGCCGATTCGTCTCTCGGTTGAGGTTGCCAATCACGACTCTGGATCCCGGGTAATAATAATCCGGCAACTCGGTGAACGACTTGCCGCCCAGCTTAAGGTCCAGTTTTCCGGACAGCCAAAGGATCGAGTCGCGGATCTCCTCCGCGGTAAGGCGCCGGATGGCCCTGCGCCATAAAAAAGTATTACCCGGGTCAATCTTCTCGTTGCCGGAATGAGAGGACGCCGCCAGTTGATAG
>Ga0137371_10000410_pt1 | contig 31397 bp, 22 predicted proteins | sample SagtaG_7_FD_104919 | JGI IMG/M metagenome (GOLD analysis project Ga0137371, IMG submission 104919) | Vadose zone soil microbial communities from Sagehorn Ranch, Mendocino, California, USA - Sage1_R_40_16 metaG | ecosystem: Environmental > Terrestrial > Soil > Vadose zone | place: USA...
CAGGTTCCGAAGGTCCGACTTCATCGAGGAGAGGTACGCCTTCTCCTTGGTGTTGGCGAACTTCGGGATCGCGATGGCGGCCAGAATGCCAATGATCACCACCACGATCAGCAGCTCGATAAGGGTGAAACCCTTGCGGTTCATCTCAGTACCCCCTTTAAACCGTTTCCTATGGGTGGGAAAGTCCCGGAGGGAATTAACGCAAGCACCATGCCGCCCTAAGCCGAGGCGCCTAGCAACCTCACTGGCAATAGCTTATGCAACAGCACCATGGCCGCCGGCCGCCCGGGAAACCTCGCTTTTTGCAAGCGCCAGCGTGACTCGCCTGTCTCAGACGACGCCAAGTCAGTGGGGCGCCGCTGCCGGGAGGCGGGCGAGGAGCGAGTCCGCGACCGCGCTGTCGCCGCGCGCTCGAGCGGCAGCGGCCTCGAACCGGAAATAGAAGTCACACTGGGCGCACAGGTACTCGAGGTGCGCGAGCATCGAGTCCGCGAGGCGTGGGCGACCGACCTTGAAGGCCGCATCGGCGCCGGCCATGTACAGCCACGGGAGCGCGTTGTAGATCCGCTGGGCCGCGTCGAACGCCAGCAGCGCCTTTTCGGGCTGATGGTTGTTCAAGTAGATGCCGACCATCCGAGACGGGCCGTCGAACGACCGCGGGGAGTCCTCGAGGATGCTCAGCACAACGGTCAACTCGTCCCGCCATACGGGGACGCGCAGCACGGTGCGGGTGCCACCGGCCACCGCCAGCGCGCCCACCACCCACGCGCACCGCCGCGGCGCCAGCCGACCCAGCCACGCCCCCGCCGCGACCGCGAGTCCCACCGACGGCAAGTACAGCGTCCGCTCGGCCACGAGGACGCCCACGGGAAACACCAGGTTGGCGACCGGGAGCAGGGCGATCGCGACCCAGCCCAACCCGAACAGCTCCACCTTGCGCCCGCGGCGCCAGGCGAGCCAGAGCAGCCCGCCCCATACGATGAAGCAGGCGAGCCCGGCCGCGAAGCGCCAATCGAGCGGCGTGGTGACGAGCGTCCGCTCGGCGGGCGAGTAGTCGACCCGCAGCGTGAGTGGGAACACGAGCAGCCGCGCGAAATCGGCGAGCGTCGCGACCGCCGTCAGCCGAATCTGCAGCGGCGAGGCGCCGACGAAGGCGGCCGCGATGTTGAAGACCCCGGCGTAGGGCCGCAACACGATCGCACGCACCGCCACATAAGCGGCGGCCACGGCGGCCCAGCTCGCCGCGTAGAGCACCATCCGACGGCGCGAGGGGCGCGCCAGTCCCACGAGCCATCCCCACACGACGAGCGCCGGCACGACCGCGGCATTCTCCTTGCACAGCAGTCCCAGCGCGCCAGCCAGGATGCTCCAGCCGAGGCGGTCATGCGCGAGCGCCGCCGAGACGGACAGGATTGCAAATAGCGCCGCCATCAGCTCGGCCCGGCCCACGATGTTCGCGACGGCTTCCACATGGACCGGGTGAACCGCAAACAACACCCCCGCGGCGAGCCCCGCGCGGTCCCCACTCCAGCGCCGGGCGAGGACCGCCGCGGCGACGCTGGCGCCCGCGTGCCAGAGGAGATTGACCCCGTGGAACCACGCGGCACGCGCCACGTGCCAGTCCACCGCGTACGAGGCGATGGGGAGCGGCCGGTACAGGCCGCCGCCGAGCTCGGCCGGCCAGTATGAGGAGGCGAACGCCCGCCACCAGGCACTCGGGGTGCGGAAGAAGGAATTCCACAGGACAATCGGGAGGTCGTCGAAGGCAAAGCGGTTCCACAGTGCCCCGAGGTAGACGACGACCGCGGCCAGCCCGACGGCCAGGTAGATCCGCTTCGCGCTCATCGGCGAGGATCGTGCGTCCTGCCGATGCGGGCGGCAAAGGAGTCAGCGGCGGCGGGGTAGCCGCGGGTTCGCGCGATCGGCGCCTCGTAGCGGTAGTAGAAGTCGCAGGGTCGGCACACCAGCTCGAGGCGGTTCAGGATGGAGTCGGCCAGAGCCGCGTGCCCCGTGGCGAACGCCGCCTCGGCGCCGGTCACGTACAACCACGGCAACACTGCGCCGTAGATCCCGGTGGCCGTGCGAAAGGCTGCGAGCGCCTTGGCCGGCTCATGGCCCGTCAGGTACAGCACGACCATGTGAGCGGGGCCGTTGAACGAGCGGGGAGAGTCCTCGAGCTCGCTGAGCACGACAGCGCGCGAGTCGTGCCAGACGGGGACGCGGAGCGCGGTGCGGGCCCCCCCGGCCACGACCACGAGCCCCAGCACCCAGGCGAGGCGGCGCGGCTCGAGGTCCCTGAGCCACGCGCCGGCTGCCAGCGCGAGTCCCGCGGACGGCAGGTACAACGTCCGCTCCGCCACCAGGACTCCGGTCGGGAACAGCAGGTTGGCGACGGGCAGCAACGCGATTGCGATCCACCCGAGACCGAACGCTTCGATCGTGCGTCCCCGCCGCCAGGCGAGCACCAGCAGCCCGGCCCAGACCGCGAGGCACACGAGCCCCAGCGCGAAGCGGGGATCGAGCGGCGTCGTCACGAGCGTCCGCTCGGCAGGCGAGTAGTCCACCCGTAGCCTGGCCGGAAACACGAGCAATCGGGCGAAGTCCGCGAACGCGGCGACCGCCGTCAGGCGCACGGCGGCGGGAGAGGCGCCGAGGAACACCGGAGCACCGCTGACCACCAGCTCCTGGTGCAGCACGCCCCGGCGAACGATGAAGTACAGCGCAGCGAGCGCCAGCCACGTCGCCGCATAGGCTGCCATCCGGCGCCGCGAGGGCCGCGCCAGCCCGAGCACCCAACCCCAGGCGATGAGCCCCGGCACGACCGCGGCGTTCTCCTTGCTCAAGAGGCCAGCGGCGAGCGCGGCCGCACTCCACCATACGCGGTCGTGCACCAGCGCTGCGTAGATCGAGAGGGTCGCGAACAGCGCGGCCATCAGCTCGGCGCGCCCGATCACGTTGGCCACCGCCTCGACGTGGACCGGGTGCACCGCGAACAGCAGCCCGGCGGCGAGAGCGGCCCGATCGCCGCTCCAGCGCCGCGCGAGCGACGCGACCGCAACGCTCGCGCCGGCGTGCCAGGCGACGTTTACCGCGTGAAACCACCAGGTCGCTCCCCCGAGCCGCCAGTCGATCGCGTATGAGGCGATCGCCAGGGGACGATACAGCCCGCCCCCGATGTCCGGTGGCCAATAGGGGGTGGCGAAGGCCAGCCACACCCCGGCGAACCGGTGCACCAGCGCGTTGAAGGCGACTATCTGGTTGTCGTCCAGCGCGAAGCGATTTCCGAGCGCACCGAGGTAGACGACCACGGCGCAGGCGGCCACGGCGACGTACAGTCGCTTAGTGAGCACGGCTCACCGCAAAGAGGGTCGCGCCGCTGGGCCGGCCGCGGACAACGGTGAGCCAGCCGGGATAAGCACCGAGTAGGGCGTCGAGCTGCCGGGCCGAGTCCCCGGCACCGCTCCGGAGAATGTGGGTGACGCCGGCGCGCTCCAGGAACGCGCGGTGCTCGGCGGGGGGCGGCTCGATTTCCGTCGCCCCGCGGTACCCGAAGAGGTACAGCGGGACCGCCTGCTTCCCGGTGTAGAGCCAGACGAGCGCTTCGTCGTCGGTCGCGAGGACGGCGTGGTCCGGCAGGTCAGCCACCCAGGGCAGCAGCTCGCTGAAGTTCGCCGAGATGCGCTGCGCCGCGAGCGCCCACCAGCGGCCGGTGAAGCCGCGCACCTCGTACCGCGCGTAGCCCAGCGCCACGGCCGCAGCGAGCACCGCCAGGGGCGCCCGCAGCCGGCCGACCGACCACAGAGCGCGGGCGCCGGCGACCCAGGCCAGCGCGAGCCAGGGGAGCACGGCCCACAGAAACCGGTCCGGGGGAAAAGGCCAGACGGCGAGAATCGCGAGATAGCCTGCCAAGGTGAATCCCACAGCGGAGCGACGGATGAAGAGGAACAGGCCGTACAGTCCGACGGCCAGCGCGGGCGGGCCGAGGACGTAGTAGACCCAGCGGGCCGGCACCCAACCGAAGGCCAGCACGCCCAGCGGGCGCGGCAGGTCGAGAGCGCTCGAGCCGAGCGCGCCGAGGCCGGTCTGGCCGATGATATCGCCGTAGGTGCCGTAGTCGGCCGCGAGGCCTGGATCGATGCCGTGTCCCTGTCGCAATAACCACCATGCCCAGCCGAGCCCGGCGACCACGACGGGCAGCGCCGCGGCCAGGGCCGGTCTCCAGCCGGCGCGGCGGACGAGGAGCAGGAACAGCACCACTCCGGCGCCCGCGGCGACGCCGATCGAGCGGGTGAGCAGCGCGAGCGCGGCCGCGAGGCCGGCGGCTGCCGCGCCGCGCGGCGTCGCGCCTGGACGATCGGCGAGGACCACGCCTGCCGCGAGCAGCACGCCGAACAGCGGCTCGGAGAGGAGCGTAGTGAGCACGGTGAGAACGGGAATGGCGATCGCGGCCGCCCCCACCACCGCGCCCGCAAGCCACGGGGGCGTGCCCGGGCCGAGCAGCTCGGCCCGCGTGGCGTGCCACGCGACGAGGCCCGCGGCGACCGCCGCGAGCACGACGTTGAGCAGCTTTCCGGCGAGCGCCGCCACCGGCACGGGCAGCATCCCGAAGAAGGGAGCGAGGAGCAGCGGGTAGAGTGGCGGGAAATGCACGGCGGCTGGCGTCCCCGGCAGATGCGGGTGGACATAGCCCAGCCCGTGGGCGAGCGCCCACGCGAGGCCCGCGTACTGGCCGTCGTCGTAGAACACCCCGACGAGGTCGCGGTTGAGCGTGAGCGCCCCCGCGACGGAAGCGACGCCCGCGACGGCGAGCGCCGCCCGCCGCGCGGCGACCGGCGTCACCGCTTCCGCCACCGACCGCGGGGAGCCAAGAGATTGTAGCGCAAGATGTGAAGCAACGCCGCCAGCCCGTCCCGCCAGGTGATCTTCTTGCCCTCCGCATACGTCCGGCCGCTGTACGAGATAGGCATCTCCCAGATGCGGGCACCCGACTGGGCGAGGCGGGCGGTGATCTCCACCTCGAAGCCGAAACGGTTCGACGTGAGCGGCAGGTGCTTGAGGAGGTCGGCGCGCACCAGCTTGTAGCACGTTTCCATGTCGGTGAGGTTGAGATCGGTGAACATGTTGGAGAGGAGGGTGAGGAGGCGGTTGCCGACGGCGTGCCAGAAGTACAGGACCCGATGCGGGCCGCCCTGGAACCGCGAGCCGAACACCGCGTCGGCGCGCCCGTCGGCGATGGGCGCGAGCAGCCCCGGCAGCTCGGCGGGATCGTACTCGAGGTCGGCATCCTGGATGACGATGACGTCGCCGGAGGCCTCCCGGATGCCGGAGCGGATGGCGGCCCCCTTGCCCCGATTCTTCGGATGGCGCACCAGCCGGTCGATCCGCCCCTCCCGCCGCAGGCCCTCCAGAATGTCGCCCGATCCGTCGTTGGACGCGTCGTCGATGGCGACGAGCTCCAGGTCGAGGGGCACACTGCGCAATCGCGCGATGACGCGCGCGACGGTGTCGGCCTCGTTGTACACCGGGATGAGGACGCTGAGTCTCACGCCTCTGTCGACTCCCCGTCGTACCGGCTCAGCTTACGGTACAGGGTCGAGGGGTCGATGCCGAGGACTTCGGCCGCGCGGGTCTTGTTGCCGCCCTCGCTCTGCAGCACCCAGGTGATGTAGGCGCGCTCGATCACGTCGAGGGTAGGATTGGCGTGGGGCCGCTCGGCTACGAGGGGCTCGGCCCGGTGCTCGCTGAGCTTGTCGGGCAGCGCCGCGAGGTCGAGGGCGTCGCCCTTGCTGAGGACCACCGCCCGCTCGAGCGCGTTCTCGAGCTCGCGCACGTTCCCGGGCCAATCGTAGGTGAGCAGGGCTTGCTTCGCCTCCTCGGAGAGCGCCTTCGGCTTCTCACCGCGCTCCTGCGCGATGCGGCTGAGGAACTCCTCCCACAGGATGTGAATGTCGTCGCGGCGCTCGCGCAGCGGCGGCAGGTAGATGTTGATCACGTTGAGCCGGTAGTACAGATCGGTGCGGAAGCGGCCGCGCTTGATGTCGTCCTCGAGGTCGCGGTTGGTGGCCGCCACGACGCGGACATCCACGGGGATGGTCTCCGTGCCGCCGACCGGGATGGCTTCGCGCTCCTGAAGCACGCGGAGCAGCTTCACCTGGGTCGCGGGCGACATCTCGCCGATCTCGTCGAGGAAGAACGTGCCGCCCCGCGCCGCGGCGAACAGGCCCTGCTTGTCGCGCACCGCCCCGGTGAAGGACCCTTTGACGTGACCGAACAGCTCCGATTCCAGCAGACTCTCGGGCAGGGCGCCGCAGTTGATCGAGAGAAACTGCCCGTCGGCCCGCGCCGACAGCTCGTGGATGTAGCGCGCGATGACCTCCTTCCCCGTGCCCGATTCACCCTGGATGAGCACGGTGCTCTCGGTCGGCGCCACCTGCTCGGCGAGTCTCAACACGTCGACGAACGACCGCGACTTCCCCAGCGGCTTCACCAGGCCGGAGCGCTCGCGGCGACGGATCTCCTGCTTGAGCTGCTTGTTCTCGGCCTTGAGCAGGCGCTGCTCGGCCGCACGGCGGCAGATGGCGACCAGATCGTCGTTCGAGAACGGCTTCTGGATGTAGTAAAAGGCACCCTCGTTCACCGCTTGAATCGCGCTCTGCAGGGAAGCCTGCGCGGTCATCAGGATCACGGGCGTCTCGGGGTCCTGCTCGCGCACGGCCGCCAGAATGTCGGTGCCCGATACGCCCGGCATCTTGATATCGGTGAGCACGATGTCGGGCGCCGACGTTTTGAGCGCCTCGAGACCGGCCTTGCCTCCCTGGGCCGTGGTGACCTCGAAGCCCTCGCCCTTCAGGAGGATGCGGAGCACGTCCAGGATCCCCATTTCGTCGTCCACGACCAGAATCGATGGCTGTTGGCTCATGCGGCTTCCTCTTTCCGCCGGGCGGCAGGAAAGTAGACGGTGAAGGTTGTCCCCTTCCCCACGGTGGAATCCACCAGCACCAGGCCGCGGTGCGCTTCCACGGCTCGCTGCACGATGGCCAGCCCCAGCCCGGTGCCCCCGACCCGCCCCGTCACGAACGGCTCGAACAGCCGGGCGCGCAGGTTCTCGGGGATGCCCGGCCCGTTATCGGTCACGGCGAGGGACACGGGGTGCTCGATGCCGGCCCCGCCGGGGAGCTCGTGCGGTGGCGGCCGGCCGGTGCGCACGGCGACCCGGGCGCCCGCCCCCGCGGCCTGCACGGCGTTGAGCACGAGGTTCGACACCACTCGATGCAACAGGTCCTCGTCGCCTTCCATCGGGGTTGCGCCGCCCGCCAGGTCGATGACGGCGTCCTCGGAACAGTCGGGATGCTCGCGCACCAGCCGGATGGCCGCCGCCGCCACGTCGCGCAGATCGAGCGGCCGGCACTCGGTGACGCGCACCCGCGAGAAGTCGAGGAACTCCGACAGCAGGCGCGACAACCGGTCACTCTCCCGCAGGATCAGGGACGTCAGGAACTTCTCGTCTGCGTTGACGCGCTTGGCGCGCCCCAGCTGTTCGACCGACGAGCGAATCGAGGCCAGGGGGTTCTTGATCTCGTGCGCGAGGCTCGCCGACAGCTCGGCCACCGCCTCGAGGCGCTCCGCCCGGAGGTGCAGCTCCTCGAGCCGTTTCGAGTCCGAGATGTCCGTGAAGATGGCCGTCACCCGCGGGTCGCCGCCGGGCTCGACCTCGAGCGTCGTGGTCGTCACCCCGATCGGGAACGTTCTCTCCGGGCGCCGCACCGTCGCCTCCACTCGCATCGCCCGGACGCCCCGCCGCGCGGTCGCGGTGATCGCCGCCCAGAACTCCGGGGCGATCTTCGCGAACTCCGGCATGATCGACCGACCGCGCCACTGCCGCGCCTTCACGCCCAGGATGTGCTCCGCCGCCGGGTTACAGTAGAGCAGCTGCCCATCCTGATCCACGGTCACGATGCCGGTGGGGATGTTCCGCAGCACGTCGTCGGCCTCGAGCCGAACCTGCCGCAGCTGCCCCGCTAGCGCCTCGCGCTCGGCGCCCATGACGGACACGCGGCTGGCAAAGTAGGCCGTGACCGCCGCCACCCCGACGAACACCGACAGCTCCAGCCCGACCGAGCCGGACATCGCGGTATGATGCCCGAAAAACACGTCCGCGACGTACACGATGCCGACGAGCGCGGTGATCAGCGCCGTGCTCACAGGCCGCATCAGCACGGCGGTGACGGCGATGAGCGGGACGTACAGCGGCGTCAGGTCGCTTTGCGGGCCGCCCGTGATGTGCACGACGGTCGTGATCAGCGCCACATCGAACAGCGCCTGGGAGTAGAGGAACGTTTCGCCGGGCGAGCGGCCGCGGAAGTGGGTGTACGAGTAGGAAGCGATCGTGACGACCACGGTGGCCACCAGGACGAAGGAGGTCACCAGGAGGTCGAGCGGCTCCGCCACGGCGAACTTGAATGCGGCGGCCAAGTACAGCGCGACCGCCACGCAGATGCGCCCGACGTACACCGACCGCACCAGGCTCTGGGGAGTCGGGATCGCCGACGCCGTCGAGCCGCCCCCGAACCACTTCACATCGAACTCCTGTGGAGTACGTCTAAGTGAAACGAGGCTAATGACTTACTCTTGACGGCCAGACGCCGTCGGAGCAGGGCGCAGGACGTAAGTATTGGGAGTGGTGTGGCAAAGTGCAAGAGCGAAGCCGGGCCGCTCTTACTATTGTAGGGAATGCACGGCTGCCTCCGTCATCTGGTGCCCCGCGTGATGGTCGTGGTGTCGGCGATCCCGGGAGCCGCCCGGGCCCAGGCGCCGCTCACCCCTGCGGACTCCGCTATCCTCGCATCGCAGCCGCTGAAGCGGCTGTTCCTCACGCCGTCGCTGTTCCGGCGCCTCAGCGTCCTCGCGGCCGGGCTCGACCGCGAGGTGGTGTTGTGCCTCCAGGGCACGGCCTCGGGGGACAGCGCAGTGGTGCAGGACTTCGCGATGCCGGACCTCGTGAGCTCGGCGGCCGACGCCGTTCAGCCCCTGCCCTGCGCGCCGGCGACGCTCGCGGTGTGGCACAACCATCCGTGGACGGGGCCGGATTCGAGCTTCGGGATAAAGACACCGGAGGACTTCTGCTCGTTGAGCCAGCCCGATCTGCGAACCGTGATCGCGGACTCGGTCCCGTTCGCGGTGGTGAGCGTCGGCCGGGCGCGCCGGCCGATCCTATGCTGGTGGCGCCGGGTGCAGGCGGTCGTCAACCGGCATGTGAAGTTTCTGCCCCGGTTCCCGCGGCAATGGCTCGAGGCCGCGAGTCTTGCCGGCATCGGCGCCCCCCCGCCGCCGCTGCCGGCCGCCTCGGTGCCCTAGACGCCCTGCGGCACGGGCGCCTTCACCGCCCCTTCCGCGTGCGCCTCGACGAACCACAGCCACTTGTCGACGCCGCGTGAGATCTCCGTGCAGATGTCGGCCGAGTCTACGTCGCCCAGGTCGTCCGTTTCGTCGATCGCCCGCCGGATCCGCCCGCCGAAGTTCGCGAGGGCGTTGGAGAGCGCCCACACGTGCTCCTCGCCCGTGGAGATGTTGATCGGATACTGAGGCAACTCCGTACGCTCGGCGACGATCCCGCTCGTGCCCTCGGCGATCCCGCCCAGCTGCACTATGCGCTCGGCAAGGAGATCCACGTACTCCTCCACCGCCTCGTCGATGTCGTCGAACAGCTTGTGCAACGCGATGAACTGCGGACCCTTGACGTTCCAGTGCGCCTGCTTCGTCTGCAACTGGAGGTCGATCGCGTCCGCGAGCCGCTGGTTCAGCAGGTCGATCACCTGCCCGCGCGCGGACTCGGGGAGGTCGTTGAGGGTTTGAAATGTCGTGCTAGCCATGGGATTCTCCGCTGAATGGTGGTGGTGAAACGGCGTTCGCTATCAATCCGTGTGGCGCGGGTGCCTTCGCAGTCGCGCCGTCGCCTCGTCGATCCGGCCGATGTAGGTCCTCACCGGCTCCGCGTGTGTCCGGCGCGGCACGACGAAGTGCTGATCATCGGGCCGTGAGCTCTTCAGGTCGTCAACCATGAGATCGCCGCCGTGCGCCTCGACCGCGGCTTCGAACCGCTCGACCGCCGAGAGCAAGTCGACGAGATCGTCGGGCTTCTCGCCGCCCGTCACGGCGATACCGCGGTCCCGCAGCCGGGCCGCGACTTCGGCAGCCGCGGCCGCGCGCTCTTCGGCGCGGTGGGGATCGAGACTGCCTTCGAGCTCCTCGTACTTGTCCATGCCGGCCTCTCCGTTACAGGGTCCGCCGCAAGGCGGCCGCCAGCGTCCGCGCGTCGCCGGGCTCCTCATGACGGCGGCCGTTGATGAAGAACATCGGGGTCCCGCTCACCCCGCTCGCGACGCCGCTCAGGAAGTCTTCCCGCACCCGCGCCCGATGCGCGTGCGCGCTGAGCTCCGTCCGCACCCGCTCCGCGTCGAGCCCGAGCTCGCGCGCGTACGCCACGAGATCGGCATCCGCGAGCGCGGCCTGCCGCTGATACAAGAGATCGTGCATCTCCCAGAACTTCCCTTGCGCGCCGGCCGCTTCCGCGACCTCAGCCGCGTGCTCGGCGTGCGGATGCTGCTCGTTCAGGGGAAAGTGGCGAAACACGAAGCGCACCTTCGACCCGAGGTCCTCGAGCACCCGCTTCAGCTCGGGGTAGGCGCGGCCGCAGAGCGGGCACTCGAAATCTCCGTACTCCACAAGCGTCACGGGAGCAGTCGCTGTTCCCCGGGTGTGGTCTCGGGCGCCGACGGGCGGGGTCAGGAGGGGCATCGGGATAATCTATCGACCCAGGGCGGCGTCTCACGACCCCAAAGGCACCGAGCGGTCGCCCTCATCCACCCGCACTGGTGTAACGCCGCAGCGCCGCGCGCCACAGCAGGCGGGTGAGCCCGAGCGCCAGCGCGCCGACCCCCGCCGCGCCCAGCGCCGTGGCGACACCGAGCCGCCCGGTGAGAGCCGAGGCCGGGATGGTCGTGGTCCACGCGACCGGCACGAGGTACACGAACACGAAGCGCAGGGCACCCGGGTACGCGGAGACGGGGTAGCGCGCGGCCTCATACACGGCGTCGAACAGCACCGACAGGTTCTCGACCGCGACCAACCAGAACGCGAGGCTCATCAGCGCGACCCAAATGGCGTACACGACCGCCACGGCCGACCCCATGGTAACCACGAACGCCAGCAGGTCGAGGAGCGAGGGCAGGCGGCCCACGCGGACCAGCGCGTAGCCCGCGAGCATGAGCCCGAACGCCACGTCGGCGAGGCGCCACAGGTCGAGCCGGCGGAAGGAGACGTACAGCTGGGCGTCCACGGGTCGGGTGAGGACGAGGTCGAGCTTGCCGCTCCGCACCTCATCGGCGAGCTCGCCGATCCCCGGGCGCAGCACCGCCTCGATCACACCCGTGAGCGCGTTGAACACGCCGAGCAGGACCACGACCTCCCAGTAGTCCCAGCCGCCGAGCTGGACGGTGTGACGGAAGAACAGCGCCAGCGTCAGGAGCGCCATGGCGATCCAGAAGACCGTGCCCAAGAGGCTCGCGACGAAGTTCGCGCGGTACTGCAGCTCCTCGACCACGTTCATCCGCAACAATGCGCGCAGCACCCGACCCACGTTCATCCGCCCACCGCTCCGTAATGCCGGATGCCGCGGCGCCACACGATCAGGTACGCCGCCCACCAGACCGCGAGCCAGACGGCCTGCCCCGTGAAGCCCCGCAGGTACTGATCCGGCGTCACGACGGCGCCCGTGAGCACCTCCACCGGGAACGACAGCACGTACGGGAACCACAGGACGCCGGCCACCGACGCCACGGCCGGCGGCAGCAGCGCGAGCGGCGCGAGGCGCCCTGAGAGGAACAACGACACGCCAAACTGCAGCTCCATCAGCGCGGTGGCGCGCGTCGTCCAGAACGCCAGGAGGCCGGTGGCGTAGCCGTTCAGGAAGCGGATCGCCGCGGCGAGCAGGGTCGCGAGCGCGAACAGCCCCCAACGGCCCGGCGCGAACGGGATCCGGACCGCGGGCCAGAAGAGGGCGATCAGGATCCAGACGACCAGCACGACCGAGGCCGTCCGCGCCTTGTATGCAATGTTGTCCGCGACGGCTTCGTGCACCGGGCCGATCGGGCGCGCCAGCCGGAAGTTCATTTCGCCGTCCCGGATCCAGCGGTCGATGTACCAGGCGTCCCACGCGAGCGTCAGCTGGTTCACGAGGGCCACACCGAAGAAGTAGCGCGCGAAGTCGCCGCGCGCGAACCCCTGCACCTCGCCGCCGCCGGCGATCGACCACCAGATGCCGAGCGCGATGGCGGGCTCGGTCACGTTCCACAACATCCAGATCGCGATCGCGGCGCGATACTGGAGATCCACCAGCCACGCCGAGCGGATGAGCGCCGCATAGCGCCGCAGCCAGACTTTCACTCCCCCGCTCCTTCCTCGAAGGCGCGGCGGATCACGTCCTCGATGGCCGGGTCCTGAATCGAGAGATCCACGACGGGGATGGACGCGAGCAGGCGGGCGCTCGCGGCGGTGGCCTGGTCGCGCGGCACCTCGAGCACGGCGTTGGGGAAGCGGAACTCCCGCACCTCGCCGAACGCGGCGAGGCGCTCGCGCGTGACCCCGTCGCCCAGCACCAGCTCGAGTCGCTTGGTGTGCGCCATGCGCGCGACCAGGGCCTGCAGCGCCCCGTCGTACAGCAGCCGGCCGCGGTTGATGATGAGCACGCGGGACGCGAGCGCCGTCACGTCCGCCATGTAGTGCGACGTGAGCAGAATGGTGGCGCCGTGCCGCGCCCGGTAGGCGCAGAGAAAGCCGCGCACCGCCTCCTGGGCGGTGACGTCGAGCCCCAGGGTGGGCTCGTCGAGGAACAGGATCTCGGGCTGGTGCAGCAGGGCCGCGGCGAGCTCGCACTTCATTCGCTCGCCGAGCGAGAGCTGCCGCACCGGCTTGTCGACGACCTCGCTCAGCTCCAACAGCTCCACGAGCTCATCGCGCCGGGCGCGGTAGTCGGCCGGCGCGATCGCATAGATCGCCTGGTTGAGCTGGAACGTCTCCTCGGCGGGCAGGTCCCACAGCAGCTGCTGCTTGTTGCCGAGCACCAAGGCGATCCGTTGCTTGAACTCGGATCCGCCCTCCCAGGGGGTGAAGCCGGTGACCTGGGCACGGCCGCCCGTCGGATAGAGCAGGCCGGTGAGCATCTTGAGGGTGGTGGTCTTGCCGGCCCCATTGGGCCCGAGGAACGCGACGATCTCACCGCGCTCCACCTGGAAGGAGATCTCCTCGACCGCCCGGACTTCGCGGTAGCGCGGCCGCACCAGTGCCCGCACGGCGCCTCCCAAGCCCGGGTCCCGCACCTTGACCCGGTAAACCTTGGTCAACCGCTCCGCCACGATCGCCGCCGGCACCGCCCCCGCCCCCTCCTCGGAAGACCGGGAGATTGGCGAGGGGCGGGGCGCGGGTCAACCGGCCGGGGGGGGCGGGGCCAGGGGGGCCAGTGTGGGCGGGGGGACCTGCACGACGATCTTGCCGCGCGCCCGGAGGCAGGTGAGCCGCAGCGGAGCGCGCTCGCGCAGTCGTTCGGGCACGCCGTGGGCGCTCAGGGCGGCGATGATCTCGGCCGCTCGGTGGTGATCGAGCACCTCCTGCGTGATGAGCAGTGCCGCGCCGTTACGCCCGATGCGGAACGTGCAGATCGTTCCGGTGCCGTCCTTGCGCATTGCCACCTGCGCCGGCCGCACCTGCTCGCCCACCCAGGCGAGGATGTCCCGAACCGCGGCGTCGGGGTTCGGAACGGCTCTGGTACTGCGCGCGCGCTCCCTGGCCTCTTCGAGCGACGTCCACCGGCCGGCGAACTTCGCCATGGTGAATTCGATGACGGCGTCGAGCGTGAGCCCGAACGGCATCGCGTCGTAGGGCTGAAAGAACTCGGTCACGACGCCCAGCGTGTCGGGGAGGAGCTCGTCCATGCGACCTTCGATCACGCTCCACACGGTGTCGTCCTCGGCCACGAGGCGCGACAGGAGGAACAGGCCGTACGCCATGTGCCGGTCCTCGTCCGCCTGCGCGAGCCGGAGGCCCGCGCGGAACCCGGGCAGAATGGCGCTGGCCTCGAGCGCCGTGGTGAACACGTGGTAACCGGCCTCGCCGAGCACGCCCTCGCCCACCAGGGTGTAGGTCACCAACGCCACGGCCTGGGCCGCCGGCGAGTCATCCGCGAGCAGCCCCCGCATCGCGGCGGGCAGCTTCTCCGAGAACAGTTTCCGGAAGCTGGGAGTCTGGTAGCGCTCCAGGTCGCCGGACTGGCGGCACAGCTCGTCCAGAATGCGGCGGAAGAATTCGGTGTGCTTCGCTTCTTCCGAGAGGAACGTGGTGAGGAACAGCTCCTCTTCGAGGCGGTCTTCGCGCACCACCGTCATGAGCAGCGGCAGGAGGTCGCGGGTCATGCTTTCTTCAGCTGCCTGGAATAAGGCGATGAGCCGGAGGAGCACGTCCCGCTCGGTCACGGTGAGCCGCGCCCAGTCCCGCGCATCCTGATGCAGGTCGAGGCTGCGGGGATCCCAGGCACCCTGCCGCTTGGCCTCGTGGTACAGGCGCATCGGCACGCTGTCATGTCGCAGCTTGCCTCGCCGCGGGTCTGGCCTCACTGCACTGCGTTCACCATGTCGAAGATCGGGAGGTACATGGCGATCACCATGCCGCCGACGATCACGCCCAGCACGACGATCATGATGGGCTCCATGAGCGCCAGCAGCGCGCTCACCGCCGCGTCCACCTCGTCGTCGTAGAAGTCCGCGATCTTGGACAGCATCTCGTCCAGCCCACCGGTCTGCTCGCCCACCGAGATCATCGAGATGACCATGGGCGGGAACACCTTCGACTTCTGGAGCGGCGCGGCGATGGTTTCGCCGCCGGCGATCGAGGCGCGCGACTCCATCACGGCGTTGTGGATCACCATGTTCCCCGCGGTGCGGGCGGTGATCTCGAGGCCGTCGAGGATCGACACGCCCGAAGAGATCAGCGTGCCCAGGGTGCGGGTGAACCGCGACACGGCCGCCTTACGGAGCACGTCGCCCAGCACGGGCGTCTTGAGGAGCAACTTGTCGATCTGGAGCCGGCCGGGCGGGGTCTTGTAGTAGCGGTTGATCAAGAACACACCAAACCCGATCACCGCGCCAATGAGCCACCAGTAGTTCTTGAGGATGTTGCTCGCCTCGATGACGATGCGCGTCGGCAGGGGCAACTCGAGGTGCACCGAAGCGAACATGTTCTGGAACGTCGGGATCACGAAGATGAGGAGCACCGAGATCGCGATCACCGCGACGGACAGAATCACCCCGGGATAGATCATCGCGCCCTTCACCTTGCGCACGATCGCGTCGTTCTTCTCGAGGAACTGCGCGAGGCGCAGAAGAATGGTGTCGAGAATACCGCCCGCTTCGCCCGCCGCGACCATGTTCACGTACAGGTCGCTGAATGCCTTGGGGTGTTTGCGCAGCGCGTCCGCGAGGGTCTGGCCGCTCTCCACGTCGTACACGACCTGGCGGGTGACGTCCGCCAAGACCTTGTTTTCCGTCTGCTGCGCCAGGATGTCGAGCGCCTGGACCAGCGGCAGGCCGGCGTTGATCATCGTGGCGAACTGCCGCGTGAACACGACGACGTCGCGGGTCTTGACGCCGCCGCCGAACTTGAAGCTGAGCTTGAACTCCTTCGGCGCCGCGCGCACCTGCACCACCACCAGGCGGTTCTTGCGCAGGTGGGCGATGACGTCGTCGCGCGTCGGCAGGTCGATTTTGTCGTTGACGAGATCGCCTTTGAGGGTGCGGGCGGTGTACTGGAAGACCGTCATACCTCACTCCCTCGGGCGCCTAGCGGCGCGCCGCCACCTTGGAAGGGCCGGCCGCCACTTGAGCCCCGCCCGGCGCCAGCGGCTCCTTGTCGTCCAGCGGCGGTTCGCCGATCGCCCGGAGGAACTCGTTCGGGTTCGGCGTGACGCGGAGGCACTCGTCTTTCGTGACCTCCCGCCCCATGTAGAGCTGATACAACGCGTCGTTCAGCGTCTGCATCCCGTACTTCTTCCCCGCCTGCATCGACGATTCGATCTGGTGCACCTTGTTGTCGCGAATCAGCGCGCGGATCGCCGGCGTGCAGATCATGATTTCCGCCGCCATGACCCGGCCCCGCCCCTTCGCCTTCTGCAGCAGGGTCTGCGTGATGACGCCCTCCAGCACGAACGCGAGCTGGGCGCGGATCTGCGACTGCTGGTGGGACGGGAACACGTCGATGATGCGGTTGATGCTCTCCATCGCCGAGTTGGTGTGCAGCGTCGCGAAGGCGAGGTGGCCGGTCTCGGCGATCGTCAGGGCCGCCGCGATCGTCTCGAGATCGCGCATTTCGCCGATCAGCACGACGTCCGGATCCTGCCGCAGCGCGTACTTGAGCGCCGCCGAGAAGCTGTTGGTGTCGGTCCCGATCTCGCGCTGGTTCACGATGCAGCTCTGGTGCCGGTGGATGAACTCGATCGGGTCCTCCACCGTGATGATGTGCCCCTTCAGCTCCTTGTTGATCTTGTCGATCATCGCCGCGAGCGTCGTGCTCTTGCCCGAGCCGGTGGGGCCCGTCACCAGCACCAGCCCCCGCGGCTTTTCCGACAGCTTCGCCACCACGCCCGGAAGCCCGAGGTCCTCGAACGTCCGCACGTTGAACGGGATCTGCCGGATCACCAGCGACACACACCCGCGCTGCTTGAAGCAGTTGCCGCGGAACCGCGCCAGGTTCTGGATCCCGAAGGAGAAGTCGAGCTCGTTCTCGGTCTCGAACCGCTTCTTCTGGCTCTCGGTGAGCACGGAGTAGGCGATCGACAGCGTGTCCTTCGGCGTGAGCACCGCGTCCACCGACGAGTCCACGATGTCCCCGTCCACGCGGAGCTTGGGCCGCTCCCCCGCCACGATGTGCAGGTCCGACGCGTCCTTCTCGATCATCTCCTCGAGCAGGGAGCGGAGATTCAAGGCGTGCGAAGCGCCCGCCGTCATGCCGCCGTCTCTTTCACGACTTCCTCCAGGGTAGTGATGCCGCGCTTGACCTTGACCATCCCGTCCATGCGGAGCGTGAGCATGCCCTCCTTCACCGCCTGCTCACGGAGCTCCTCGGTCGACGCGCCCTTCAACACCATGCGCCGCAGCGCGCTCGACAACGCCATCACCTCGTACAACCCCTGCCGGCCCTTGTACCCCGAGCCGGTGCAGGTGTCGCAGCCAGCGCCCTTGAAGAGCGTCAGCTTCGTCCCCTCGGCGGCGGGGATGCCGAACGCGTGCATCTCCTCGTCCGTGTACTTGTGCTCTTGCTTGCATTCGGAGCAGATGCGCCGCACCAGCCGCTGCGCCACGATCAGATTCACGGCGCTCGCCACGTTGAACGGCTCGATGCCCATATCCACCATGCGCGTCACCGTGGACGGCGCATCGTTGGTGTGCAGCGTGGACAGCACCAGGTGACCGGTGAGCGCCGCCTTGATCGCGATCGATCCCGTCTCGAGGTCGCGGATCTCCCCCACCATGATGATGTTGGGATCCTGCCGCAGGAACGCCTTCAGCGCCGCCGCGAACGTCATCCCGACCTCGTTCCGCACGAGCACCTGGTTGATCCCGATGAGGTTGTACTCGACCGGGTCCTCGGCGGTGAGGATGTTCACGTCCATGGTATTGATCCGGGACAGCGCCGAGTACAGCGTCGTCGTCTTGCCGGAGCCGGTCGGGCCCGTCACGAGCACCATCCCGTAGGGGTTCAGGATCGCCCGCATCAGATCCTGCTCGGCCTTGGGCTCGAACCCGAACTTCGTGAGGTCGAGGGTCAGGTTCCCCTTGTCGAGAATCCGCAGCACGATCTTCTCGCCGAACAGCACCGGCAGCGTCGAGACGCGGAAGTCGATGACCTTGCTCCCGAACTTGAGCTTGATCCGCCCGTCCTGGGGCACGCGCCGCTCGGCGATGTTCAGCTGCGCCATGATCTTGACGCGGGACGTGAGCGCCGCGCGCATCTTGATCGGCGGCTTCATGACCTCGTGCAGCACGCCGTCCACGCGGTAGCGCACCCGCATCTCGTGCTCGAACGGCTCGATGTGGACGTCGGACGCCCCGCGCTTCACCGCGTCGGTGAGGAGGCCGTTGATCAGCTTCACCACCGGGGCGTCGTCCGCCAGGTCCTGCGCCTTGACGTCCTCGTCCATCTGCTCTTCGACGACCTCGAGGTCTTCCGCGGCCTCGATGTCCTTGAGCAGCGTCTGCAGCTGGGCGTCGGACTGCTGGTAGTAGCGCTCGATCGCGTTGCGGAGCGTATACTCCCCCGCAATCACCGGGAACACGTCGCAGCGGGTGATGAACTTGATGTCCTCGATCGCGGTGACGTTGTTGGGATCGGTGATGGCCACCGTGAGCGTCCGCCCCTCGCGCTTGAGCGGCAGGATCGTGTGCTTGATCGCGACGTCCGGCGGGAGGAGCTTCAGGATCTTGGGGTCGACCTCGAAACGGGAGAGGTCCACGGCGGGCATGCGGTACTGCCGGGCCAGCATCTTGGAGATCTCGGTCTCCTCGACGAAGCCCAGCTTCACCAGGGTGTAGCCCAGGCGCATCCCCGTGTTCTTCTGCTCCAGGAGCGCCTTCCGGAGCTGGTCCTGGGTGATCAGGCCTTCACGGACGAGAATCTCGCCCAGCTTGTCGTTGGTAATCGTCGCGGTCGCCGTACGCAACTCGTTGAAATTGAACAGTATAACATATGTTCCGGCGGGGGGGTGTCAACCCCGATCCGACATTCTGAGCACGGGAAGGATGCTCGGTCGGTTGCTCCGTGTCGGATCGGGCTCAAGGCGCGGGCGGAATGACCCCCGAAAACATCACGTAAGGGCGCAGCGCCTCGAGCAGGCCCGGGCCCACGCCCGGCACGCTGTCGAGCCGCGCCAGGCTGCCAAACGGGCCGTGTTGCCCCCGCCACGCGACGATGCGCTGCGCAAACGCGGGCCCGACACGCGGCAGCCGCGTGATCTCCGTCACGTCGGCGCGGTCGAGGTCGATCCGCTCGCCGGGCAGGAGCGGGCGGGTGAGGCGGGCGGCGGCGCGGGCGACCGCGCGCAGGCTCTCTCCGGCGCGGGGCGGCGTGTCGGCGGCGACGAGCCGGACATCGCCCGGCGCGGCCCCCGGAGCGGGCGCGAGCGCGTACCGCACCCCCGCTCCCGACAGCGCGAGCAGCGCGAGCACGAGTGCGGCACGGCGGTCGTCCATGGGGGCACGCTAACGGCGCCCCCACAGACGTGCGGTACCCGTTCCATGCGCGCAGCGCCGAATAATTGCGGTTCACGAGTGTGGAATGTGGAGTGCGGAGTGCGGAGTGCGGAATGTCAGTGGAAGCGTCGCAGCGCGGGTCGACCTTTCACTTCAACTCCGCATTCCGCACTCCGCATTCGGCACTTTTATCGCACCAGTGCTACAGCTACATCACCTACAACCTGGAGGGACGCCGCGCTCACCTTGTCGATCGTATCTTCCGTCGTATGCCAGTAGGGGTAATCGAAGTCCACGACGTCGATCGCGTGGATCCCCGCCTTCTGCAGCGCCACGTGATCGTCGATTAGGGAGTACTTCACGCCGGGAATGAAGATGCGGCCGTACCCGAGGTCGGCGGCGGTGTGCCACACGCGATCCACGACCTCGGGGGCGAACGCCGCGGAGTTGCTCTCGTAGTAGAACTGCTGGTCCTTGTCGGCGACCATGTCGAACAGCACCGCGAAGAGGGGCGGATAGCCGGCCGGCTGGTGGGCCGCGAAGTAGCGCGAGCCGATCAGGACGTCCGAGTCGCCCTCGAAGTCGCCATAATCCTCCCCGTCCACGAACAGCAGATCCACGCCCACGGCCGGGGGCTTGGCCTTGAGCGCGTCGGCGACGCCCAGCAGCACGGCCACGCCGGACGCGCCGTCGTTCGCGCCGGGCACGGGGAGTCGCTGCTGGCCGAGGTTCGCGCTGTGGTCGGCGTGGGGCCGGGTATCCCAGTGGGCGAGGAACAGCACGCGATCGGTCGCCGCGGGCCGAAACCGGGCCAGGAAGTTGCGCAGGTGCAGCGATACGCCGCGCCGTGTGACGTGGGTGAAGGCCTGCACCACCACGGTGTCGGCCGTCGCGCGGAGCCGCTCGAGCATCCAGTCTCCGGCGCGCTCGTGACCAGGGCTCCCGGGGATGCGGGGTCCGAACCGCATCTGCTGCTCCAGGTAGCCGAACGCCCGGCTGCCGTCGAACTCGCGGGGCCGGCTGGCGCCGCCCCGCGCCGTGCAGGCGAGCGCGGCGGCGACGAGCACCGCCGCCCGCGTCCTCCCCTCCCCCCGGCGGCTCATCGGATCTGTCCCACGCTGGTATGGAGCTCCACGAACGCCGTGATCACGAGCTGCGAGGTCTTGCGATTCACCTGCCGCTCGTCGTTCACCAGGTACGCCATCTGGAAACCCGCGCTCAGGGTTGGGGGGAAGTCGGTGTCCAAGGTAAGCTGCGACTGCGTCTGCCGGCTGTCCACGTAGGGCACGCACACCGCCTGGCCCGCTGTCCGCAGGCACCCGGTGTTGTCGCTCACCGTGTAATGCGCCGCGACGCGGATGTCGTTCTTCAACCGCACGAGCTGCGCCGGCGGGCGGAACGTGAACGCGAGATTGACGCCCTGTTGGTTGCGCTCCGTGTGGAACCGGTTGCCCACGTTGAACTGATCGCTGCGCGTGCGGGAGGCGTCAAACGCCGTGGAGACGCCCCAACGCCAGGTCAGCGCGATCGCTGGCCGCACCATACGGTCGACGGTCTCGGTCAGGGTAGTCGCCTCCGGGTCCGTCGTGAAGCCGAGCTGCTCGCTCGAGGAGCGCTGCTCGCGGTAGGCGAGCTGCGCCGACAAATTCGTCACAATCCGGCCGAGCAGGTTGCGCCCCGGCGTGACGTTCCAGCTGACGGTCGCGGAGGGCCACTCGCGCGTGCCGGTGCGGAGCGGGACCTGCTGGTCGGTGCGCAGCACCCACGCGAGTCCGTCCGTTTCGCGGTAGTTCGCGCGCACCCGCAATCCCAGGATCAGGAGCACGCTCCCCGCGGCGTTCAGGTTCCAGTTGTCCGCGGCCGAACCCGCGAGCAGCCTGCGCTGGCTGCGGAAGCTGTCGAACCCGCCCAGCGCCAGCTGGTAGGCGAGCGAGGGCAGGAACCCGGAGCGGTTGTAGGTGGACGTCTGGCTGCGCCCGTAGGACACGTCCACGCTCGTGAGACGGGCGAGCAGCTTGGTGACGGCGGCGCTGTCGCCGAACACCTGCTGCCCGAAGCGGCGGGCGTCGAACTGCACCCCGAGGTCCGCGCGGCGCCCGTTGGAGAACGCGGCCGGAACGTGGAACGCCCCCGCGGTGTCGCCCACGTCGCGTACCGGATCCCGGCCGTTGGGGTCGCGGTTGAACGAGAAGTTCCCCGACAGGTTGGCCCGCGGCCGCAGCCAGGTCAGCAGCTGCGGGGTGATGCTGACGAAGCTGTTCACCGCGCGCTGCGTTTCGGCACCGACGTTCAGCCCCAGGACGGTGCGCCGCTCCCGGCCGAACAGCCGGCCCAGGGTGGTGGAGTCGCCGTAGTCGCGCAGGTCGCGCTGGGACGCCGCATCCACGTGCAGCTGCAGCCCGGTGAGCGGCTGGACGTCGACGCCGCCCGTGTTGCGCCACACCTTGCTCCTGGAGAGCGCCGGAACGACGAGCGAGTCGCCGGACCGGGCCACCGGTACGGCGTAGCTGAAGCGCGACCCCTGCGCGCCCGCGAGCGTGGAGCGGAAGTGCACGCTCGTAGGCGTGAGCCGGAACCGCCCCCACCGCGCCAGCGGCGGTGCGAGCGCGTAGTCGAGGTTCACCGCGTAGTTGGAGGCGCTCGCCTGGGACAGGTCGGCGCGGTTGCTGCCGCGCGCGTACGCGCCCGAGAGCGCGAGCGGATCGAGCAGGTAGCGCAGCAGCGGCGTCGCCGAGCGCACCGTGCGACGCAGCGAGAGGGTGTAGCTCGTGGCGCTGGACCGCGGAGTGCGGAGCCCATCGAGGCCATTCGCCCGTATGTCGGTGCCCGAGAGGTAGAACGGATCGCTCGAGGTCGACGCGTAGCGGACCGAGAGGGGCGCGGCGATCCCCCAGCCGTCGGGCAAGAACCGCTCGAGCCGCAACGTGCCGGCGATGGTCGCGGCGTTCGCCGTGGTGTAGCTCGGGTCCTCGCCGAGCTGGCGAAACTGCGCGTCGCGGCGCGACAGGCTGACGGCCACGTCGGCGACGTTGGCGGCGGTCAGCGTCAGGTCCAGCGCCGCGGCGACGCCGACGTCCTGGACGACGTCGCTCAGGCGAATGTCGTCCACCCACAGCTCCGCCTGGTCGACGAACACGTTGTCGGCCACGCGCAGGATGCCCGTCGCGATCTCCTGCACCGCCGCGAGGTTGGGCGGGCCGGTCGCGGGATCGCGCACGTGCACGACGTACGGCCCGTCGCACATCACGTACGCCGTGTCCAGGGGAATCAGCGTCGTGTCCGGGCAGCCCGGGTAGACGCGCGCCGCATCCCCGCGCAGCCACGCCTGCTCGACTTTCGCGCGGAGCGCCAGCCAGCGACTGAAGTCGATGACCACTTCGGGCTCCCACGATACCGTGCGCGCCGGGACGTGGTACAAGTAGAAATTGTTTTGGTCCTTCCCGGCCTTGATGTAGAAGTGCAGATCGCCGTCCTCCCACCCCGGGCCGCGGCCGCGCGCCCAGACCCGGAGCTTGCGGTACTTGAGGAGGTTCTTATCCCCTTCGGCGGTGAAGCGCGTGAACGCTTCGGCGCGCTGCCCGACCTGGAGACCGCTCGCCAGCAGCCGCAGCGAGCGCTCGTTGATCTGCGCGGTCGCGAGCTGCAGGTTGGCGTCCCGCCGGCCCGCCTGGTCGAACACCCCCGGCGGCGGCGTGTAGCCCAGGTCCCGGTTCTCGGTGCTCACGACCGAGGCGATCACCTCGCCGGTGCCCGAGCCGCGGTCCCCCGCGATGCCGCGGATCGGCGTCTCGGCGCGCTTCAACCACGACGCGCCCACCAGCCGCACGCGGGCCAGCCCGAAGAACACCTGCGGATCGGGCTGGCCGGCCGGCGCGGTCTGCGGCGTGACGACGGTGATCCGCAGGCTCTGGATCTGGCGCAGGTTCACGAGTCCCTGCTGGATCGTGTCGGCGCGGAACGGGATGCGGTACAACCGCCACCCGGCGGCGCCATCGGGCCGGCCGGTCGCGTCCTTCACCGCCACCATGCCTCCGTCGCGCACGTAGAACCGCTCGTCGCCGATCGGGAACACAAACCGCACGAGGGTCTCCGACGTCCGCACCCCGGCGACCGAGTCCAGCTGGAAGTCGCCGTCCAGGTCCTCGGAGTCCACGAACCCGTTGTGGCGCCCGCAGCGGGAGCGCAGGTCGCCGAAGAAAAACGGGAGCAGCGTGCCGCCCTGCCGCGCGCTGCACAGCGGCAGCGTGTCGAGCCGCGCGCCGGTGGTCGAGTCCACGATGCCGTCGGTCACGCGGTCGGAGAGGATCCCCTCGTCGTTGGTCACGGCGTTCCACGATTGGGTCACGGGATCGCGCTCGGTGTCGAGCCGCCCCAACCCGACGAACCGCTGGCCGTAATACACGGTGTCGCCGCCCCCGGGAGCGGGGGGGAGGGCATGCGTGAAGTACTCCGGCACCCACGCGAGCGCGTCCTCGAACACCGACCCGAAGTCGAGGATCAGCGCGGTGTGGTTGGCCTGCGCGACGCGATGATTGTCCTCCCAGACCCAGAGCTCGATGTATTCCACCCGCGAGAGGTCGACGCCGGTCGGCGAAAGCGATTGAGTGATCGAGCGCCAGCGGGGGCCGTCCTGGTGCGGCCGCACCCAGTTGGGATTGCCGCTCTTCACGTCGGCGAGGCCCAGCACGGTGTCCGGCTTGAGCGTGAACCACAGGACCGGCTCGGCCGACTGCGCCTGGCCGACGAGCCGGATCTCGGGGTCGATCTGCCGGCTCAGGAACTCGATGGGCGTGCCGTCGGGGTTGAGGGGACGGTTCTGCCAAGTGAGCGCCGCCGCGTTCGCGGGATCGAACCCGGTGGGCAGGATGCCGAACGGCTGCGCGCCCCGCGTGCTCGTGGGGATGCTGCCCCAGTGCCAACTGTTCTCGGCGAGCGAGACGAAGCGGCCCGCCTCGGACTCGAACTCCTCGAGGTACGCCTGACCGAGCTGGTTGGGCGAGGGGCGCGACATCGCGACCTCGGCCGACACGTTGAGGAACGAGGGCACGTCCGTGTGAATCCCGGGGAGCGCGTCCAGCGCCCGCGTGATGAACCCCGGTTGGAAGTGCAGCTCGGTGCTCACGCCGCCGATGAAGCTCGAGGACGGCTCGAAGCCGAGCGGCGGACGCGTGAAGGCGCTCTGCTCCTTCTGGAACAGGCCGGTGAAGCTGACGTTGCCGCGGCGGCCCAGGTCGTAGCGCGCCGCGAGCCCGTAGATGGACGTCGGCGCCACGACGAATGCGGCGCGCTCCTCGAACTGCGCGCGCACCTGCGCCGCGCCACCCTGGAACAGCGAGTCGGCGTTCTTGAACTGCACCTGCCCCGTGGAATAATCGATGGCGTAGTCCACGTCGCGCGTCAGGAGGCGGCCGCCCAAGTAGATCTTCTCGCTGCCGTCGCGGATCTGGAAGCTGTTGAGCGACAGGGTGCTGCGATCGGCCGATGCCGAGACGTCCGCATGCAGGCCCAGCGCGAACACGGAAGGCGGCCCCTGCGTGAGCAGCAGCGAACGCGGCGTCCGGTACAACGAGTCGTTGCGCTCCGTGGCCGCGAGGCGGGTCGCGTCGGCGAACGGCTGCAGGTGCGGGAACACGATGAAATAGTCCCGCAGCGGCGCGCCCTGCTGCGGGTCCCGGGCGCGCGGAAACAACCGGTTGTATTGGTCGAACGTCGTGGGGTCGGTGGCGAGCGCGAGGCCCAGGTGCGCGAGATAGGTATCGCCCGTCAGCACGGTGCGCTCGCGCTGATTCACCGTGAGGGTCAAGCGCACCGTCTCGCGCACGATCTCGCTCCCACCCACGCGGTAGGCGCTGCGGATCTCGAAGCGGAACGACGGCGACGTCGCGGTGACGCCGAGCTTCGGGTCGTATACGAGCCGCAACGTGTCGACCACAGAGGTGTCCTGCCTCGCGCCCACGGGGAAGGTGCCCACACACCGCTGCCCGGGCCCGCACGCGGCCACGCCGACCGGGACGTAGGACACGGCCAGGTAGTCGTTCTGGTCGAGGCGGCTCGCGAGCGCGAACCACGCGCCGCTCGCGTCCACATAGTAGTCCTTCCCTTCCTGGAGGATCTCCCACTGAAAGGGACCGGCACGCTCGCCGCTGCAGTCGACGGCGCGCGTCGGCCCCGGGCCGCACGCCACCGCGCGCACCCCGCCGATGTTCTGGTTGCTGTTCGAGATCGGTGAGAGCGCGCGGACCCGGTAGACGTGCAGGCTGCCGACGCGGAGCGAGTCGGAGAGGGTTGCCGGGTCGAGCGACAGGATGTCCACCGCCGGGTACCCCGGAACGAGCGACGGGTCCACCGCGAAGAAGAACCGCCCGACCTCGTAGTCGAGGTCGCGCGCCACGCGGTCGAGGGGCTGCGACGTCGTTTCGCCGACGTTGTAGATGCGGTCCTTGATGACGTTGCCCTTCTGCTGGGCGAAGATGCCGCGCAGCTCGAGGGCGCCGAGCTGCCCGATCGCCTGTACGCCGAAGTTGTTCGCGGGGATGGCCGCACTGATGAAGCGCGACCGCGGGATCTGGAAGGTGACGTTGCCGACCTCGACCCGCCGCAGCACCTCGTCTTCCAGGCCCTCGTACCAGACCTGGAGGTTGTTGTTGGCATCGAACTCGCGCTGGCTGTCGAAGTCGACGTTCAAGTGCAGGCGGCGCCCCACGACGCCCGCCGTGCGGATCGCGTACTGCGGCACGGGGCTGATCGTGGGGAATCCCGTGTGGCAGCCCGAGAGCGCCAGCTGCTGCTCGAGCGGCGAGCACTTGAGGTTCTGAAACCGGTCGGCGCGGAGCTCGAAGCGCAGCCGGAGCTCCATCCCGATCTCGGCGCCGAGCGGCCCAGCGACCGGAGTCAGGGGGGGCGGGGGCGTGGGGGGCGGGGGCGGCGGGGCGAGGGGACCCTGCTCGGGCCCGACAGGGGGTCCGGCCGCGACAGCGGCGCCCGAGGGCGCCGCGCGCAGCAGCGCCTGGGGCAGTGCCACGCGCGCCGCACGCTCCCATGCCGTCGCGACGACCGCGGGCGTGGTCGCGGGCCCGAGCCGACCGCCGGGGGCGAGCGCGGCGTTGCGCGGCCGCGCCAGCGGCGCCCAGCGGAACGCCGCGACAAACTCAGGCCGTCGTGCGGTGCCGGTGTCTGCGCCCGCATCCTGCGCGTGAGCCTGGGGTATGAGCAGCGAAAGGGCGACGAATCCGACCAGTCCCGTTCCAACCGGTGCCCACCGAGGTCGTGAACCGCAGGAGCCATGGGGTTGGAACGGGACCAGGGTGGGGCGTCGCATCCCTTGTAGAGACTTGGAGTTCCGAATATAATGGCGCGACCGACCGTGCGCACCATCAGCCGTTACGTCTTGCGCCAGCACGTCGCGCCGCTCGGCTTCGCCCTGGCGGCCCTCACCTCGCTGATGCTCATCAATCAGATCGCGAAGCAACTGTCCGGCCTGCTCGGCAAGGGGCTGCCGACCGGCGTCATCATCGAGGTGTTCGTGCTGTCGGTGCCCTTCATTGTCGCCGTCACGCTGCCGATGGCGGTGCTGGTGGCGGTGCTGCACGTGTTCACGCGGCTCGCCGCGGACAACGAGATCACCGCCATGCAAGCGGGGGGCATGAGCGTCGGGCGCGTCATCGCGCCCGTGCTCGGGGGCGCGGCGTGCGTCGCCGTCGTGTCCTTTTTCTGGAACGACCAGCTCTTGCCCCGCTCCAACCACCGGCTCCGGACCCTGCAGGTCGACATCCAGCGCAAGAAGCCATCGTTCACCCTGAAGGAGCAGGTGATCAACGAGGTCGTGTCGCAGCAGTTCTTCCTCCGCGCGGCGCGGATCGACGGGAACGCGAACAAGCTCAAGGACGTAACGATCTACGATCTGGGCGACGCCGAGCGCCGCCGCATCATCACCGCGGACTCCGGGACCATGGCGTATACCCCGGGCGGCCGGGACCTGTACCTGACGCTCCAGGACGGCGACATCGCGGAGGTGAACCGCTCCGACCCGACGCAATTCAATCGCACCTTCTTCCACACGAACCGGATGCGCGTCGCCGGCGTCGGCAATACGCTCGAGCGCACGGCGAACGACACGTACAAGAGCGACCGCGAAATGACGATCTGCGAGATGCGGCAGGCGGCGCGGAGCGCCCGCCGGGACGCGGATCGCGCCCTGATCGAGGCACGCCAGGTGATCGAGAATGATCTGCGCCGGCTCGCCGGGCTCGCTCCCCGTGTCCTGCCGCTCATGTCCTACGCGCTCGACACCGTGCCCCCAGGGCTCTACTGCCGCGCGCTACGGCATCTCGCGGCCTGGCTGCCCCCGCGGCAGGCAGCGGCGCAAACGCCGCGACCCACGCCGCCGCATCCGCCCCCTCCCTCCTCCACTCCCCCGCCCCAGCCCCGCCTCCCACTCCCGGGGGCGCAGGGAGCACGGCCCATCCCATCGCCTGTCTACGTGACCGCCGGCGCCGGCGTGGGCGAAGAACAGCGCCAGCGCGCGGCGCGGCAGCGGGAGGCGATGTACCAGGTGGAGATCCACAAGAAGTACGCGATCGCGGCGGCGTGCCTGATCTTCGCCCTGCTAGGCGCGCCGGTGGCGCTGCGGTTCCAACGCGGCGGCGTGGGGCTCGTGATCGGGATGAGCGTCGCCGTGTTCACCGTCTACTACATCGGGCTGATCGGAGGAGAGGAGCTGGGCAACCGGCTGATCGTGTCCCCGTTCTTCGCGATGTGGACCCCGAACGTGCTGTTCGGGATCGTCGGCCTGGTCGGCCTGTGGCGGATCCGCAAGCCCGGCAACGCGCCGCATGGCGGCGACTGGAGCGACGTCGTCGAGCCGGTGTTGCGGGCGATCGGCTGGCCCGGCTCCCTGCTCCGGCCCCGGTGGCGTCGCGCGCCGTGAGCACGCTCGACCGCTACGTGCTGCGCGAGTGGCTCAAGGTGTTCCTGCTCGCGGCGCTGGGGTTTCCGTTCCTCGTGATGGTGATCGATCTGACCGACAAGCTGGACACGTACCTCGGCCGGGGGATTGCGAAAGAGCAGATCGCGCTGTCGTACGTCTACTTCCTGCCCGAGACGATCACGCTGGTGCTGCCGGTCGCCGTCCTGTTCGCGGTGGTGTTCACGGTGGGCGCGCTGGGCCGGCACTCCGAGCTCACCGCGGCGAAGGCCTCGGGCATTTCGTTCCACCGGGTGGTGCGCCCCCTCCTCGTGGCCTCGCTGGTCGCCGTCGTGCTCGATCTGGGGCTCACGGAGCTCGCGCCGGTCACCTCGGCGCGCCGTGCCGAGCTGCTGGGCGAAAAGCAGGTCCGCGTCACCGCCAATCGCTACAACTTCGTGTACCGGGCCGACGGCGGGTGGGTGTACGCGATCCGCTCGCTCGAGATCGGGCCGCGCGTGATGCTCGACCTGATCATGGAGCGGGAGGGCACGGGCGCCGACTATCCGACGATCGTGGTCGCGGCGCAGCGCGCGGCGTACGACACGGCGCGCGCGCGCCGCGCCTGGACCCTCACGAAGGGGGCGGTGCGCTACCTGCTGGGCCCGGGGCAGGAAACCACCTTCGGATTCGACGCGCTGCGCATCACGGCGCTGCGGGAGACGCCGACGGACCTGCTCGCCGAGCCCAAGGCGCCGGACGAGATGCGCTACGCCGAGCTGGGCCGCTATGTCGACGCGCTGGCGCGCTCGGGGTCGGACACGAAGAAGCTGCGCGTCGAGCGCGCCCTGAAGCTGTCCGTCCCCGTCGCGTGCATCATCATCGCGCTCTTCGGGGCCCCGCTCGCCATCTCCACGCCGCGGAGCGGCGCGGCGTGGGGCATGGCGGTGTGCCTCGCGACGACGTTCATCGATCTCCTGATGTTCCAGCTCTCGAAGGCGGTGGGCTCGGGCGGCGCCCTGCCGCCGACGTTCGCGGCATGGGTGCCGAACCTGTGCTTCGGCGCCGCGGGCGTGTGGCTGTGGCGCAAGGCGCGGACATAGAGCCGTGCCGTCAGAGCGTGTACTTCACGCCGAACTGCAGATGCCAGCGGGAGAGGTTATCGTCCGGTCGGTCCTTGAGCGGGTTGGTGAACGTGTAGATCCCCTGATTCGTGGTGGTGTCCCATCCCACCAGCCGCAGCAGCTCCAGGTCGGGACCGCTCGCGCTCGACGTGACGGGGTTGCGTTGCAGGCCCCAATTCCGGTTCAGCAGGTTGAGAAAGTTGAAGATCTCGAGAACCGCTTCCGCATGCTGCCCGCGGACCGTGGGCAGCGAGCCGGTGAGCCGCAGGTTGACGAATTCCCGCCACGGCGCCGTGCAGGCGTAGCGCTTCACGATGGTGCCGCGCGCCAGGTTCAGGCAGGGCTCGTTCGTGATGTAGCGGTCGAGGGCGGCCCAGTCGGCGGGACTCTGCAGGCGGATGTCGCCCTGGCTCCGCGGCACGTACACCAGGTCGTTCTCGCCGCGCACGCTGGCGCTGCGGTTCGGGTATCCGTCGGCGTTCGCATCTCCCTGGTAGACGTAGGAGTACGGGCTGCCCGAGCGGCCGATATAGATGCCGGACAGCTGGAAGCCGTGCGGCAGATTCACCGTGCCCGTCAGGGCCACCTTGTGCGGAATGTCGAACGCTGACCGGGCCGACTCCGGATTGTTCGGGTCGTAACGGATCGGGTCGAACGCGTAGTTCGACGTGGCGATGTCGGAGGTCAAGCTCAACCGGTCCACCACGTGCTGGTAGCCGTAGGAGGCCGTGGCTTCGAACCCCCGGCTGAACCGCTTCTGCAACTGCCACGCGAAGCTGATCCCCCAGTCGCCGCTGCCGTTGTAGTGCTCGAGGACCTTGTCGAACCGGCTGTCCACGAAGCTGGTCGTGGGCGTCCCGCTGCTCGCGTACGTCCCGTAGATCGGGCGTCCCCTGACGGTGAAGCCCTGGATCCCCCTGATGTTCCGATCGCGGATGAGGAGGGTGCTCGACGAGACCGAATAGATCGTTTCGAACGTGCCGAGAATCCCATACGGCAGCTCGTGGTCGACGCCGAGGTCGAACTTCCAGACCTGCGGGAATTTGAAGTTCTTGTCGAAGTAGTTGACCGTCATCAGCGCGCTCGAACTCACCGACGGTTGGTTCTTGCAAACCCCGGGCTGATTGTTCGGATCGAGCGTGAATGCGGGCACCGAATCGGTGGTCGAGCTGTTGCGGCAGCTCAACGTCACCGTCTCACGCCCCGAATTGCCGTAGGCGTTCGACACCCAGACGTAGGCGGGGCGCCCGCTGAACAGTCCCGCTCCGCCGCGCAGCACCGTCGTGCGGTCCCCGCTCGCGTCGTAGTTGAACCCCGCCCGGGGTGACCACAGGATGTTCCCGCTCGGCACCTGCCGGGTGTCGATCCCGAACACGGTGTCGGCAGTCGGGTTGTAGCGCGGATTATCGGGCAGGGTGGGGACGTCCGCCCGCAGGCCGTAGGTCAGGTCGAGCCGCGGCGTCGCCTGCCACTGATCCTGCACGTAGAACCCGTACTGCCGCACGTGGAAGTCGGCGATCGGCGTGCTCGTGCCCGGATACGGCAGTACGCGTGCGTACGACGACGCGATGCCGGCGTCGAGGTTCGCAAGGCTTGTGAAGGTCCAGAGCCCGATGAACTGCGGGATGAAGAAGTTCTGGAAGCGAAAGAACTCGTTGTGCGTGCCCACCGTCACGCGATGACTCGCGCCCACGGCGAACGTGAGGTTGTCGGTCGCCTCGATGATCTTCTGGTCCAGCCGGTTGGCCTGCGAGAACTGGTCAGCGCCGGCGACGAGGGTGCGCGCAGGCCCGGCGAAGCCGCCGCCCGTGTCGCTCCGCACCGACACCTGCACCTGCGGGAACAGTGACGTGGGATCCCGCTCGTCATGGAGGTTCTGGTACTGAAAAATCAGTTCGTTGAACCAGCGCGACCGTATCGTGGAGCTGAGCTGGAGGACGGTTGCGTTCACGTGGTTCCGCCGGCTCACGCCGTTGGACGAGAACGAGTACGTGCCGCCACGCCCGATCGACAGGTCGGTGCCGTCCAGATGGTTGTGGCGCACCGTCAGGATGTTGTTGTCGCTCACCTGCCAGTCGAGCC
>Ga0137371_10000420_pt1 | contig 31191 bp, 34 predicted proteins | sample SagtaG_7_FD_104919 | JGI IMG/M metagenome (GOLD analysis project Ga0137371, IMG submission 104919) | Vadose zone soil microbial communities from Sagehorn Ranch, Mendocino, California, USA - Sage1_R_40_16 metaG | ecosystem: Environmental > Terrestrial > Soil > Vadose zone | place: USA...
TCCTACTCTCCAGACTTTTCGCCCATTGTAGAGACCTTCTCCACACTGAAAGCGGCTCTGCGCAGCGTTGGAGCCCGAACTCACGAGGCTTTGCAGGATGCTATCGCTACCGCATTACTTACCGTCACTAAGGCTGATGCCGCTGGATGGTTTCAACACTGTGGCTATGCGCCTACTGTTGAGCTTTAGAGGTCAATCTTTGTGTGAACCGCTGTAGGCGATTATAACGAGCCTCGATAAATTGGTGCTTTGCTATCACCGCAAGACCTGTCAATCCCTGATGCATCGATTCAATCTCCAACTCTATTCGCTCACGTAATTGCTGTACTTCGCTTAACATAGTTGTAGCCTCTTTCACATCTACTACTCGTAGAATTATCCGGATAACTAGGAGTAGCATACCTCAAATAATAAGACATCGATACTACGCTAAGGGACGTTTCGGGACGTTTTGTGGTATATTAGAACCATCTTTTACAAGAGGGAAGAAGATATGTCAAATGAACGATTAAGAGATGCAATGGCGGCAGCCCACATTGACACAGAGGCGGTCATAAGAGCTACTAGTGTCGATCCTAAAACTGTTCAGCGCTGGTTAAGTGGACGTATCCCACATGCTCGCCACCGTTGGAAGATTGCTGAATTGCTTAACCAACACGAAGATATTCTTTGGCCTTCAGTTGCTAATAAGGCTGTAACTGGTACCGCACATACTTTAGAGGTGGTTGCTGCCTATGCCCATCGTGCTGACGTTCCCGCTAGTGCATGGTGGCAACTCTTTGAGCAAGCAAAAGAAGGGATTGATCTACTTGCTAATGCTATGCTCTTTATACCTGAACAAAATGCGGGACTAGTTAACCTCTTCAAAGAGAAAGCGGCAAACGGCTGTAAGATACGAATTGCATTAGCTGATCCAACCTGTGATGCTGTCCGGTGGCGTGATGAAGAGGAACAGTTAGGGGGTACCTTACCAGGACGCATTAAGAACTGTTTATATCATTTCCGTGGTATTCGCTCTACCTCTGGCATTGAGATACGCTATCACGCTACTATCCTGTATAATTCGCTCTTTCGTGCCGATAATGAAATGTTTGTGACGCCACATCTTTACGGCCTACATGGTTCAAAAGCTCCTCTCTTCCATTTACGCCGTTTAGGATCAGATAGCGTTTTCGTCAACTTTGCGCTACACTTTGAGCAGGTGTGGGAAACAACGAAACCGATAGAATAGGAGTAAGGTATGGCTCGCACTGACTATTACAATGATCCACACGCACCAAAAGCAAACAGCATTGTACCAGCAGCATCAGCTATTGTGACGAACGGTGAAGGGAAAATACTCTTACATCGGCGTAGCGACAATGATTTATGGGCCCTACCTGGGGGGGCAATGGAGATAGGCGAGACGATAGCTGAGGCTGCTGTACGTGAGGTGAAAGAGGAAACGGGGCTGGCTGTACAACCGGAGTACGTTGTGGGTATTTACACGAACCCTAAACATGTGGTTGCATTTTCTAACGGGGAAGTGCGGCAACAATTTTCACTCTGTTTCGCTTGTTCTCTCGTTGGCGGAACTATTAGTGTGAGTGATGAGTCTTTTGAAGTAGCTTTCTTTTCTCCCCAGGAAATTGAACGCTTGAATATGCACCCCTCCATCCGTTTACGTCTCAAGCATTACTTTGAACCCCGACTACAACCATACATCGGCTAGGGTGTTGGATACATGTGAGGAGAACAACGAAAGAGCCGTCCATATGGATACGATGGAGAGTAAAGCTATTACTGCCATTGAACCTGTGTGGACGGCCCTACAACGTGGGGAGGATGTACAGAGAGAGGCGTACAGGCAGGGCTGAGGGTGTGAGTGTCTCAAACCAGTTCAAGCGATCGGTGCGGTTCCCGCGGCAGTTCGACGGTGATCGGGTCGCCGGGCCGTACCTCGCCGCCAGCCAGGACTATGGCCATGATGCCAGCCCTACGGATGAGAGTGCCGTGCTCGTCGCGTCCCAGCACCGCAGCCATCAGCCCTGGCTGGAAGCGGTCCAACTGGACGCAGGGGTTGCGGAGTCCGGTCACCTCGACCACCGCCGTGTCGCCCAGGTGCAGCCGTGTTCCGGTGGGTAGCCTGAGCAGATCAACGCCGCGTGTGGTGATATTCTCGCCCATCTGCCCGGCAGACACGGCGAAACCGACGACCCGTAGCTCGTCATGCAGTTCAGCATGGATCAGGTGTACCTGGCGGAGGTTGGGCTGGCCTGGGTCACGCGCCACCCGCGAGCGATGTTTGACCGTCTCACCTAGATGCGCGTCCCCTTCGACACCCAGCCCGGTGAGGAGCTGAATACTCTCCTGATTCGGCTTGGTAAATGTATGCATCGAGCTGCGGCTTACAGCCGTCACGGCTCCATCCATCGGCCTGTGCTCCTTTATCAAGGTGTTGTATCATAACCTTGTCGTTTGTCCGAGAAGAAGTCAGGGTTTGGGAACATGTTCCTTCTTCTTCCTTCTACCACCGATCTTCAGCCTTCTCGTCGGGAAAGCACGATCACTGGAATCTGACGAGATATCTTTGCCTGATGCTCAGCGAAAAAGGGATATAACTCTACGATCCCGGTCCACAGCCGCCGTCGCTCCTCCCCTTCGGTGACAACGGCGATAGCATCGAAGGTCTCGGTTCCAACCTCGACCGTGACTTGCGGGTAAGCTACCAGATTGCGGTACCAGTCAGGATGAGTCGGTGCGCCAGCGTTGGAGGCGATGACGAGCAAGCGGTCACCATCGGGGACGTACATCATCGGTGTTGTGCGACGCTTTCCACTCCTGGCTCCTGTGGTTGTGAGTAGGAGCAGAGGTCTGCCGTCGAATGCTCCATCGACCTTGTTCCTGCTCGCGCGGAACTCCTCGATCAGTTGGCGGTTGTAGTCATTTCGATCCGTCATGGTCCCTCCTATTGTCGATGTCGGTCATAACAGCGCCTCTCTTGCATTACGAGACTTGCTCTGTTCATTCCATGCTAGCACATCTGTTCGATTACGTCAATGTGAGCGAAACACGTTTCTATACCGCCCCTCATTTCCGAGCATCAAAGCCGGGTTTGAGCTTCACGACCGGGTGCTCGAACGACGCTACAGCTTCCCAGGGCACCGTATTTGGGCTGGAAGGTTTCAAGGGTTCTTTGCGAAATGGGTTCAGCACATGTAGGCGATGAAACAGCCCACCACGACCGAACATCAGTGCTATCACTTTATAGTCTGGTCCCCTGGTCAGCTGGATATCAAGCACATGTCCGAGCATTTTGCCTTCAGCAGTCACGATTTTGCAGCCGAGGAGATCGCCAAGAAAGATCTTTGAAGCGCTACGTTTCATGGGTGACCACTCCCTGGAATCCAGCGCAGAATATGATCCGCGATCCAACGGTCCGATTGTCCCACCGGATAGTCCATCGCCTTTCCACGCAAGAGAAGCGTTGGTCCGAACTCTTCAACCTCTTCAAGAGGAATCCGGTGCTCGAAGCGACCTCGCAGCAGGCGCTGGAAGAGCGAGCGCAGAGGAATCGCAACACGGCCAGCCAGGGCCTGGGGACCGGTAATGAGATTGGTCAATACCAGCGAGCCATCTTCACACCACTCGGCTTCGATGTCTGCTACACGACCAATATTTCTTTTATCGCTGGTCGTCAGTTGCGAATCGAGAATATCCGCAATTGAAAAGATGTCATCGTCTATTATTGCCATAGTCTTAGCCTCCACCACTGAGCAATTCAAGCGGAATCGAAACGATCGCAACCACAAAGGCCATGAGTAAGATACCCATCACCGCGATATTCGTCCAGCGTCCATTGATCTTCTCGCCGAGGTACTGCGGATCGTTCATAATCACCAGGAACGGCAACAACGAGATGGGCAGAAATAGAGCAATCACCGTCGAAGCAAAGAGGGCAAGTTGGAGTGGATCAAAGCCCAGGATACCGATAACAAAGGCAATGCACAGGAAGACAATGATTAAAAGGTTGAAGCGAGCGGCTTCAACCGGCTTCTTCCCCTCACCCCACTCCCAGCCAAAGCCCTGAGACACGTTATAGGAGAGTGCCAGAAGGCATTCCAGCGCAGCGCCCAGGCATGTTGTAAATAATACGCCAGCAAACAGCAGCGCCCCTACGGAGCCAAAGGGTTGAGCCATCGCCAGGCCAATCTCTCCCAGCGATGTCGCCTGCATATGCAACGGTTGCAAAACGATCGCACTGAGAAGAAGAATCGCAATAGAACCGATACTGCCAAAGCCCATGCCCAGCAGGGCCGTCACCCGGTTGAGGAGGAGAGAGCTACCAGACCAGCCTTCTTCGCGCGCACCAGAAGAATAGAAGTGTAAAAGATAAGGACTGATGGTTGCACCAAGCGTAGCTGCGACAAGATAGAGATAGTCAGCAAGCTCACCCTGTTTGATCTCGGGTCTCCAGAGCGTCACCAGGGATTCGCGGGAGGGTCCGCCCAGAGCAATAATAGCGATAATAAACGAAAACATCAGGAGCCCAAAGAGGGCAGGTCCGTTCTCAATCCAATCAAATGGTGCGCGCCATGCCATCACGAATACAAGCAACGCTGCGACCGGAAAGAGCACATGCCAGGAGACGCCGGTGAAGAGCGAGAGGGCTATGGCTATACCACCCAGTTCCGCCGCTAACAGGAGGCTTTCAGCAATAATTTCGCTCATGAGGGGGAACAGATAGAAACCAAAGCCAAATTCCTCGCGGATAGCGGCTGCATACGGCTTTTTAGAGACGGCGGTAAAGCGTCCCACCATCTCTACCAGCAGGATAATCGCCAGCGTAGCCAGCACAATGGCCCAGATCAGCCCTAATCCAAATTTTGACCCGGACTCACCAGCAGTGGCAATCGTGCCAGCATCCAGGAACCCACCAGTCGCGGTCACCAATCCGAGCGCAATTGAGAACCACTTTTTCATTGTTCACCAGCCTTAAGAAAGGCTTGTTCTGCCTGCATAAGCAGATTGAGCTGAGAACGCCAATTGCAAGAAGCATCCAGGCACGGCTGATTGATCACGTGTATGGCAGGTTTATACAGGTTCAGCAACTGCTCTACTGTCCGAGGGTCGGGTGCATTATTTTGTGAGGTAAGCTTCTGGTCAAGACCTTGCAGTTCGCTTTGATAGTTCATGAAGGCAGATCTGGCGTATGCAGAGGTAATCTTCCCACTGTGAACATAGCGGAGAGTGAGTGCAGCAGAGGAAAAGGCTGCGCCCGCATTACTCGTCGTTCTCGAAAACGAGGATTGTGCCAGTTGGCAACCTGTTAACAGCATGAGCATCACAAAGACAAGAACGCCAGTGGCAACACTTCGCCATTGCCCATTGCGGCTTATCCTCCTGCCTGGCCACGCTTCCTTGAAACAGATTATGAGAAAAACATGTCCTTGTATGCACCTCATTTCATACCCTCTTAGATTCCTTGTCTCATATATATTATTCATGTGTAGCACGGTTTACCAGGGGCGATGGTGTCAGGGTACATCGCAGGCAGAGAAAGAGAGCACAGAATGCTCAAAATGGCGCTGAAAGAAGAGAGAGTAGAGCCGCGAGAGGGTTAATGAGTTTCTTCTTGTTGCGGTTTCAGTTGCTCTTTGATACCTGGTTTAGAGACAGGAAACTCCTCAAGGACATCTTTCGCATTTTCCTCGCCGCCTCGGATAACCTCATAGATGACTGCTCCCAGCACTGCTCCTATCAGTGGTCCCACAAAGTAGACATACACACTTGCAAGCGATGTTCCACCTGCAAAGAGCGCTGGCCCTAAGCTCCGTGCTGGATTCATACTGCCGCCTGTCAAAGAGTTTGCAAAGAGGCCACAAACAACAACGGTAAAACCAACCGTGAGCCCACTCTCTGAACGTTTAAAGCGTTTGTCCGTCGCCGATGCCATACTGACGAGCATCAGTATACATGTTAATATCGCTTCTAGTACGAGAGCAGCAACAAGTGCAACTTTCACTGACGTGGCTCCGTAATGAACGAGAGCGGCTCGTTCAGGGAAGATGAGATGATGAATACTACTGGCAGCTACTGCGCCTGCAAATTGAGCCAGCCAATATGGTATCGTGTGACGCCAGGGAAAACGGCGCGCGATGGCAAAACCGAGCGTGATTGCAGGATTAAAATGAGCAGAAGAAAGATGGCTCAGTGTATAGATCATTGCCGCAATGATCAGGCCAAACGCCAGGTGAACCACTAAAATTCCTGCCGGGTTCTCTGTATCTCCCACCATAATACGTGTACCACAGCCAAAGAAAACAAGCGCGAATGTGCCGAGAAACTCAGCTGCATAGCGTCGTAGTACATCTAGATTCATGAGAGAATCTCCTTCTCCAACAGTGTTCCCCTCCTACGCTTTAAGATAGGTTCATCAAGGAAAACAAGAAGCGCTTGATCGGACTCTCACGTTCGGCCAGAGCAGCTTCGATCGTGGCCGTGCCAAAAGCAGGTTCAGAATGAGGAATAGCGGGAGTATCCCGTTGCTCGGAGAGGTCTTCCTCCGAGGGTTGCTGCTTCACGGTCTCCTCCTCTTTTCACTGTGAGCTGTCTCCTCTTTCTCACGTTAGAGAGGATTGAAAGGATGCAGTTGGCAACCTTGAACCCAGCAGATATAATTGTGACCGACTAACGTCCCGTAGAGGCATGTGTATGGATGACCCACATCGTCACCGGGACAGTGTCAGCACATCGTAGAGCAAGGAAGCGGCGAAGTCGCTCTGGTTGCCCCTAGCGCAGGCAAAAGAGAGACGGTACACTTCTCAACAGAAAGTCAAACATCTGTTCAGTAAAGGAGTGTCCGTCATGGTGAGATCATACTACGCAGCACGAGCGAATTTGTATTCCTTCTGGCAACAGCATCCCGATTGGACAGTGGCCCAGTTAGCCGCCGCACTGGGTGGCTCAGAGGCATGGGTGAAGAAATGGCTCAAAGGCTTTCGAGAGCAACTGGCTGCCGGGGTGCCGTTGGAGCACCTGTTGCAAGGCATTCACGAGCACGCAAGAGCCCGCTTCCCAAGACCCATCCGCTGCTGGTCCAGCAGATCCTCTCCCTTGGCGATCAGCCTCCCGAAGGCTTGCGGCGCATCCCCGGTCAACAAGCCATTCACTACTACCTTGAGCGCGATCCCATGCTCCACTTCTTCCAACTGCCTGTTCCTTCATGCAAGACCATTTCCCGCATCCGTCATGCGCCAACGATCGCATTGCTCAGCGCAAGAAGCCACGGTGGACCCGGACGGTTGGCTCATCGCGCTTGATGGGTTGCATCTTTCGCGCAAAGTCGATCGGCATGGCATGCTCAGCGTTGATCTCAAACGCTACTACGTTTCCTCTGGACTGCCTGGTCAGCATGTCGACTTGCATCTGGATGCCAAAGGACGGTGTTTGCAGGTTCTCCATGAGCAGCACATCATCAAATCCTTGCCCCTCAAAGGCATGGTAGGACATTGGCTCTCCTTTGAGCAGTTTCTGGCCCATCTGCTGCATCAGGCTCGCGCACAGGCCCGCTTGCGCTCGCTGCAAGAACGTAAATACCGTACGGCTGCTCTTGCCTCTCCCTAGGGCTACGATGTGCTGACCTTGGCCCGGTGACGATGTGGGTCATCTATACAGCATGCCTCTACGGGTTCACAGCTTATTCTATTGACTGGCGCAAGCAATTAATGATAGGATCATTACTACAGCATGGAGCTTGCTGCGGACAGGGTTGATGATCACTCACCTTATTCGATCAAAGTGGAGAAATTTTGTATGCGTATCCTCATCCTGGGCGGCGATGGTTACCTCGGCTGGCCCCAGTCACTCTATCTTTCCAGCAAAGGTCACGATGTCACTATCTTCGATAATTTAATGCGCAGGCACTTTGACCTTGAAAGCGGCTTCTATAGTCTGCTTTCTATCTACACTCCGCATGAACGCATCGCAGGTGCGCAAGAAGTCTTTGGGCAACAGATAGAGCTACGCATTGGCGATGTGATGGATTACGAGGCGCTTTCCGCCGTCTTTCGAGACGTTCAACCGCAAGCAGTCGTACATTTTGCCGAACAGCGCTCGGCTCCTTACTCCATGATTGATCGCAAGCATGCCGTTTTCACACAAATAAATAATGTCATTGGGACACTCAACGTTCTGTATGCGATAAAAGAATTCGCGCCCGACTGCCATCTTGTGAAACTGGGCACGATGGGCGAGTACGGCACTCCAAACATAGATATCGAAGAGGGATTTATTGAAATTCACCATAAGGGTCGATCGGATGTCCTGCCCTATCCAAAACAGCCTAATTCCTTCTATCATTTAAGTAAAGTCCATGATAGCCACAACATTATGTTCTGCTGCAAGATCTGGGGATTGCGTGCCACCGATTTGAATCAGGGCGTTGTGTATGGTGTTGAGACGAATGAGACTGTGCAAAATGCACGCCTGGCAACTCGCTTCGACTACGACCAGATCTATGGTACCGCTCTGAACCGCTTCTGTGTTCAGGCCGCTGCAGGATACCCTCTTACTGTTTACGGAAAGGGCCAGCAGACGCGTGGATACATCAATTTGAGAGATACCATCAGGTGTATCGAACTGGCAATTGCTTCACCGCCCGATGAGGGCGAATATCGCGTTTTTAATCAGATCACAGAACAATTCTCACTGCTCGAACTGGCAGAAATGGTCGCCAGACAGAGCAGGTGCCTCGGGTTGGAGGTACGGGTCACGCATCTCCCCAATCCTCGCGTTGAGGCAGAGCAGCACTACTACAATGCTGCTCATACCAGACTGATCGAACTGGGGCTGGAGCCGCACTTGCTGGACGAGTCAGTCCTTGAGTCGTTAATCGGTCTCGCCATTAAGCAGCGCGAACAGATCGACAGGAATCTAATTATACCTACCGTCAACTGGCGTACGACAAAAAACGAGTTGCTTCAGACTGACTCCTGATACCCGACGAGCATCTCCTCATGAAGTAACCGGTCAATAATCGATAGGATGTCCCGATTCGCCTGTCTGTTCCAGGCTTTGTAGGCCCGGATACTCTCCACCTTCTCAGCAATCATCTCTGGATTACTCGTTAGTCTGGTCAGCAGTTCTTGTTGAGCAGCAGTTTGCAGGCAGACCCAACCCAGGTTGTGTCGCTCGACGAAGCGAAGATTGGGAGTCTCCTGACCTGGAATAAAGGCCGTGACGAGGAACGGTTTCTCCAACATGAATGCTTCAGATATGAAGCTCGCACCCGCTTTACCAGCTATCACATCCGCTGCCGCCATATAGGGAGCAATCAAACCGGTAAAAGGTAAGATCCGTACTCGCTTATTGTCTACATAACGTTCTGCCATCTCCTTATTATTGCCAGCCGCCAGGATAATTTGCACGGGTACGCCTGTACTCAACAGGCAAGAGATTGTCCGATCGACTCCGGCTGATCCCTTCGCACCTCCCTGAAGAAAGATGGTAAATATGGCTGGATCAAAATCGAGGGCTGCGAGCGTTTCACTTCTCTCACCTGGCAAAACTTCTAAGAACTGGCATCGTACTGGCCTTCCAGTAAGATACAGGCGACTTTTATCGATCCCCTGTTCCTGGGCCTGAGTAAAAATTTCCTGCGTTGGAGCAAAATAGGCAGCGGCCTGTTTCTCAGTAAACCACGTCATGTGCAATTGTCCTAGATCAGTGAGCTGGAAAATGAGCGGTACACGTTCTCGACGACGTTCATTAGCACGAGCCGCGACATAGGATAATAGCGCATGTGTTGTTATAATTAGTTGAGGCTGAATACGCTCTATAATACACTGGAAACGCCGACGGCTCAGCAAAGTAAGTATGCGCTGAAAGCAGAATGAGACTATCCTATTATCTGTAAAGATAAACTGCCACTCTAAAAATTGCAAAAAATGGCGGCTGACGAATGTGTACCAACGATCAACAGCGACGGATTGTGGATTCATAATTGCGACATCGTATTTTACCTCAAGGATCTCCTTCAGCGATTGTGCGATATTCATATGGCCGCCGCCAGTACTGGTGGTAAAAAGCAAAATGATGGGACGCGCTACTTTCATCATGAATCCCTCATAATATACTCAATTTATTTTTTCGCTTTTCTCATGTTTTTCTTGCACTTGAATTGGTTCATGCTCCTCAACCTCAGCGGAGCTATTACGACCTCGTTGACGTATCTTCCGCATGAGCAAGACTACAAGAAAAAAGCCGATCATGACAGCGAGAATAAGGCCCGAGAAAGCACCAAAAAGGCTGGCCACTTCCTCCCAGCTTTCTGCAAAGGCATAACCCAGGCCAAGAGATATAATCACACTCAGTATCTGACCACTCACATCCCAGAACAAAAAGCTACGATAGGGGTACTGTTCCAGTCCTGCAAGCAGGTTTATCGGTCCCCCAAGCACCACGATCAGGAAACGCGAAAGAAAGATCGCCCATCCTGTTCTCTCCCCGAAATAGGTACGCGCGCGCGCCACAGTCTGGGGTGTAATCCAGCGGAAGCGCTTTTGTCTCTCAAGCCAGCCCAGTAAAGGCATTCCCACACGCCTCCCAATGGCATAGGTAAGATTGTCTCCCATCACGGCTGCACTCAGCGCAACCGGCAACAGGATAAAGATGTTGAGATCACCAAAAGCGGAAAATGCTCCGGCGGCAGAGAGGAGTAGCGAGCCAGAAATGGGAGCTCCGGCGGCAGCGACGAAAACAACGGACCAGAGTACCGGATATCCATATTGCTGCAACGCACTAATAAAGAACGCGTTCAACAGTTTATCCTCCCTGGCATAGACGAAAAAGGTTCTATATTGGCAGGTAGCACCAGTAGTGGAGTTAAAAAGCTGGAATGCTCTTTACGATACTTCAGAATAGTCTGTTGAACGGTATGCACCACCTGTTCTACGGGCTGTCGTTTCCTGTTCGCAATTTCATACAGTGTCCCATGGCGGAGGAGGTCAGCATTGCCTACGGGGAGCGAGTGATCCAGATAATCTTCGGGCACATGATAAATATGGGAGATCACATGTAGAGTCATCCAGGGATGAACGGTACTCACATCTCCCACTTTGACCGCACTATACTGATGCTGGAAACTTCGCACTGCTTGAATAGTACTTACTGCCGCAAAGATCAGCACTCCCAGTATGAGAAGCAACAACAAGATGATAATGCTCAGTTTGGCGCGTTCGCGCGACTCGTACAACTTCTACTGACTTCTTTCTTTTACCCCGTAAAAATCTTAAACATGGGTTTAAAAATCGCCAGGTTTCTGTGCAGTGTAATAGTTGCTTCAGTACTCACGCATAATCCTCTGGTCAATTCGTCCAACAATATGTTGATCGCCGACCTATTTACTGTAATGATAGCATGCTAGCAGCTCTGGGCAGAAAAACCCTCTGTAGTTTAAACGGACAACGCCTTTCCTCTGGTACGTTTACTTGAATTGACCTTCACGGTTCTGGCGACTCATCATCTATAAAGTTTTTTAGTCTTTTACATCCTCTACAGGCTGGATTCGCAATAAGTCCTCGACTTCTGCCCGCTTATAAAATACTTCACGACCGACCTTGCGTCGATATTTTTTCAAAAGACCATCTCTCGCGTAACGCTCAAGTGTACGAGCAGAAACATTTAAATACTCACACGCTTCTTCAGTAGACATGAACTCTTTCTCGTCTGATATATTCACTAATAACCCCCTTGCTAAATAACAATAGACAGAGAGCATTATAGAAGCTGTGACGCTGGATGTCAAGTATAGACCTTTTTTACGACAGTTTTGTCGCATAACATTAATCATAGACCTTTTTTATGATTTTTTCGTCGTATATTGACACATATTTAAAGGATGTGCTATGCTGTTTTTGTCATATAGAAACATCTTGTATACATTATTGGTGCTTGATGTCGTTTAAAGGAGATGTAAATGGGGTTGTCAGGGAAGATCACACGCGACACCAATCGCATAGGGGAGATTAGTGAGGTTGCTATCATCTTGAGATTCCTGCAACTTGGCTATATAGTACTTACCCCCTATGGAGGGAATCAACGATATGATCTGGTCATCGAGGATAACGAGGAGAAACTCTGGCGTGTCCAGTGTAAAACAGGATGGATTGAGAATGGTGCGATATATTTTGACACTGCTAACCATAACGTTACAGGAACGAAGAGGGATTGGCGACACTACCGAGGACAATGTGAATATTTTGCTGTATATTGTGCCGATCTAGGTCAGGTGTATCTTGTCCCAGTAGACCAGGTGGGGAAAACTCGCGCTCATCTGAGAATAGAGCCAACAAAGAACAACCAGGAAAAGAACGTACGGTGGGCGAAAGACTACGAACTGTAAATGGGCCCAGCTGGGATCGAACCAGCGACCAAAGAGTTATGAGCTCTCTGCTCTAACCGCTGAGCTATGGGCCCTTGCGGAACGCATTATACCATGCCTTACGCAAGTTGTGAAGGGGGGAATCTTATATCTGAGTTTTTTTTCTTTCTTTAACATAGCAACAAAGCACTTCCACAGCCACGTCAGATATATACCCTATCCATCATATAGAATTATCCCTTCTGACGAACAGATGCATAATCTATGCTTCCAACATATACCAAACAACGACAAAAAGCCACATATCAAGAATTTACTCCTATTTATCCTGTAAATTCAGGTAAAATGTGCTATAAAGAATAAAGCCAACCTTTTAAATTGAAAATCCAAAGCTTACTTAAGATAGTTAAAGAGGGAAACAAAAATGGGCCAAAACACTACAACACCTTTTGACATTTTTTCAGAAGATTTTCCTGATTATTTAAAATCATACGATGCCTTATCTCAATATTTTCGGGGTCAATTAAGCAACTTAAGCTCTACTGAAAAAGGTGACAGGTTTGCTCATGCAGTTGTAAAATTAGTACCACAAACTGATATGGGAATGGAGTTTGATCTCCCAAGTTTAAACAGTAAGAAAACTAGAGATGGCGGAATAGATCTTATTGGCAAAGGGAAACAACAACAAAAACCTTTATATTCAATCTAAACTATGGATAGATACGATAGGGGATATCGATAGTATTTTAAGCAATTTTCATTCTTATTCGACATCATTAGAGGTAACAGATAATGGGCAATTAACATTTGATTATGGAAATCTCGATTCTAGCTTCATGGTAGTCACGCTATCTCCGCTCAAAAATTTAATAAATCTATACGAAAAGAAGTCATTTACTTCAAAGAATTTTTATAAAGAAAAGACAAAAGAAAAACGTTTATAATTTGTAGATGGTCATCAAATATTATCTATATTACAAGTTGCTTATAGCAAAATCAACAAGATTAATACTAAAATTACCTTAGAGTTCGAAACGGATATAATTCATAAGGATAATGTTTTTATTGGCATTATCTCAAGTAAAATTTTAAAAAACCTTTATGCTCAAATGGGAGATGCACTATTCTTCGAAAATATACGGGATTTCTTGGGAGTGACTAGCCAAGAAAGAACTGGTAGAAAAACACCAAACAAAGAAATCATTAAGACTGTTACAACTGAAGCTGATAAAATGCTATCACGAAACAATGGTATTGTCTTTAGCACCTCTAAGGTAGAGCTTGGAGGATCAGACAGACGTCTTATACTACACAATAGTAGTGTGGTAAATGGTTGTCAAACTACAATGTGCATTGTTGAACACGCAAAACAAGATTGTTACGTGATGGCTAAAATAGTCGAAGTGAGCGAATCTTGGGATATAGCCACTTCAGCTAATTATCAAAACTCTGTCGCTGATATTGACCTTGAACTTGCACAATACCTCCGACCTCAGCTAGTAAAAAGAGCCGCTGCCTTATCTGGTGTTCGAATTAATAGTACTTTGGAGTCTCCATTCCAAATCATAGAGGATATATACGACCGTAAGCTTGCATATGATGAAACACGTCTCATTTACATAGGAATTTTTAGCCGAACACCAATAAATGTATTTGAAGGTAACTATACTCATCTTCTACAAGACCTGCTTCAGAAGTTTTATAAAGACGACCAATACGGTGCAAAAATATTTGACATACTATTTTCCCTACAAACAGCATCCCAGAAAGGATTCAAATCAGCTAAAATGACATTCAAAGATCCATCATACGCCAATATGTTTGATAGACTTTATAAAGAAGAAAGCATATCATATAGATGCTTCATTAGTATCCTTGCTTTATATGGATTAGTAAATATAAACATAGCAGAACGCAAAGCAGATACTTTACAAGAATACACGCGTATGACACATTTCTTTTCTGAAGCACAAAAGATGCTCGATAATCATAAAGACGCATTTTTAAAATGCTACTTATACTCAGTCAAAGTTTGGACGCATGAAATGAATGTAGATGCTGAACCAAAGGAAGTACAAAAAAATATGAATAACCGAAGCAGAAGTCTTAGCTTCAATAGCATATACCGAAATTTCTGTTTAGAAAGAGACATGCAAGAAGGCATTGAGAAAATTAGAACACAAAACGATAATTAAATTCTTAAAGACAAGGTTCAAATCAATGTAACACTTTGCAAAAAGCGTACGGCTGTAAAATGGCCTGTAGAGTCACACGAGATTTTATCTGGCTGTTCAAACTGTCACATTCGTTTGAGCTTTCTCCGAACTATGCCTTAGCAAGAATTCAACACCGCAGAAAACAGCATTCAAAACGTTTACACTATGGTAAACAGTACTACCCTTGCCGAAAAACACTTTTCACAAAGATAAGAGCAAGTTGAAAGACCCAAAAAGCATAGATGAGCTTCACATCTCACACCAAAACAGGACAGGGTATGCTATAATAGCAGGAGTTACGTGCAAGGTTCTGTTCGACCTCTTCCGTATGCCTGGAAAAGGTCTGAAATGAGGGTGCACAAGAGGAGGCAGATCGGAATGGTAGCGGGCTTCCGAGACGTTTTTTGCTGCCTGGTGAGTGGAAGAAGAATATGTACACTTTATACATAGGTCTTTTCAAGTATGCTGAAGAGATCTGCCCAGGTGCTTCTTGTAGCAGAACTCCCCATTATAACGAGCCCCGCTTTTACAGAACCGCGCCATTTCTGGATGCATGGCGCGGTCTAACCATTTTTTGAGGGAGCATTCAATGGAGAATGAAGTAACAATAAGGATTGGTGGCGAATCGGGCGAAGGTACTATCTCCGGCGGCGATATTCTTGCTCTGGCAGCCGCGCGCTGGGGATACCATGTCTATACCTTCAGAACATTCCCTGCCGAGATTCTCGGTGGGCCCTGTATGTTCCAGGTTCGCATCAGCGATCGCCCTGTGAAATCGATGGGTGATAGCGCCGATGTGCTCATCTGTCTCAATAAAGAGGCGTATGACCGCAATATGAGCGAGTTGCGGCACGGCGGCGTTTTGATCTATGATCCTTCCGATTTCACGCCGGATACCGGCGATTGCATTACATACGCTATTCCGTTCAATGAGATTGCGCGCAAAGAGGTCCAGCTCTTCCAGACGAAGAATATGGTGATGCTCGGTGCCATCTCAGGTCTGTTTGGGCCTCCTCTGGAGGCAATTGTCCAGGTAGTGCAGTTCAAGCTCTCCAAGACGCGCAAATCGAACTCCACCCTGATGGAGAAGAATATACTGGCTCTGGAGATCGCAAAGAAATACGTTTCCGAGAAATTATCCAAACATGATCCTTACCTTCTGGGTCCCGTAGAAAAGGCTGACCGTGTTGTGCTCAATGGCAACCAGGCCGTGGTTGCTGGTGCGCTGGCGGCAGAGTGTCGTTTCTTCGCGGGCTATCCTATCACACCGGCCAGTGATATCATGGAAGGTCTGGCGAAAGAGTTACCCCAGGTCGGTGGGACATTCCTGCAGGCAGAAGATGAGATAGCCGCGCTGGCCGCCGTGCTTGGCGCTTCCTATGGCGGTAAGCGTGCGATGACCGCTACGTCCGGACCGGGTTTCTCCCTGATGACTGAACTCATTGGTCTTTCATCGATGGCGGAACTGCCCGCGGTTATTGTGGATGCCCAGCGTGCAGGTCCCAGTACGGGTATGCCGACAAAGATGGAGCAATCCGACCTGAGCTTTGCGTTGAACGCTGGACATGGTGACACGCCCCGTATGATTGTGGCACCTGCTAACGTTGCTGACTGTTATGACCTCACTATTCTTGCCTTCAATATGGCTGAACGCTACCAGATGCCAGTGCTCTTCCTCACGGACCAGTCGCTCACAGCGCGAGTAGAGAGTGTTGACACGAGTGTATTCAAGCCAGCGAAATTGCAAGGTCGCGTTGAACATGACAATCATGACAATAATGGAGCCAGCGAAAACGGCAAAGTTGCAGTTGGGGCCGCATCTAATGGCTATGCACGTTACGCTTATACGGCTACGGGCATCTCGCCTATGACAAAGCCAGGACCAGGAGCTGTTACGTATGTAGCCACAGGACTGGAACATGATGAGCATGGTCATCCCGACTACGAGCCGGAAGATCACACGGCCATGATGGAGAAACGCTTCCGTAAGCTTGATACTGCGGCAGAGGAATTGCCAAAGCCAGAGCGTTATGGAGACGAGAATGCAACAATTGGTATTATCGGCTGGGGCTCAACCGAGGGTGCGATCCAGGAGGCCATCGATCGCGCACGCGCTAAAGGGTATAAAGTAGCCTCGCTTCATCCCAAAATTCTTTCACCATTGCCTGATCGTACTATTCGTGATTTCATCCACTCGGTAGAAAAGGTTATCGTCCCCGAGTGTAACTACTCGGGTCAACTGGCCAATCTACTGGGGGCAAAATATGGACTACAAGCTATTCGTGTTAATAAGTTCGGCGGTATCCCGTTCACCGCTGGTGAGATCCTGCGGGCAATCGAGGAGGTTAGTTAATCCATGACGCAGACAATCATCAATCCCACCCCCAAAGACTATAAAAGCGAGGTCAAGCCAACCTGGTGTCCTGGTTGTGGCGATTTCGGCGTGCTCAATGCCGCCTATCGTGGCATGGCGGGGCTGAAGTTGTCGCCCGAGCTGACAGTGGTGGTCTCTGGCATTGGCTGCTCAAGCCGATTCCCGCACTTTATGAAAACCTTTGGCTTTCATAGTGTGCATGGGCGCGCCTTGCCTGTCGCTCAGGGATTGAAGATGGCACGACCTGACCTCACTGTGGTTGCCGTTGGTGGCGATGGAGACTTTTTCAGTATTGGTGCCGGACATCTTGTACATGCCGCCTTACGCAATATCGATATCACTGTGATTGTGATGGACAACGAGGTCTACGGGTTGACAAAGGGTCAGACTTCTCCGACCTCACCAAAAGGTCACGTTACGAAATCGACGCCCTATGGCCTGTTGGCCTCGCAGTTTAATCCCATTGCTACGGCGCTTTCACTGAACGTCAGCTTTGTGGCACGTGGTTATTCGGCCAAGCCAAAAGATCTGGCTGCGCTGATTGAGCAGGGGATGCTGCATAAGGGCTTCTCCTTCATTCACGTGCTCAGTCCCTGTCCGACGTTCTATCACACTTTCGATGCCTGGGATGCTGCAGTAACGCCTATTCCTGCTGATCACAACATTCATGATCGCGGCAGAGCTGTTACGCTAGCGATGGAGACGGAGAAACAGTTCACAGGACTCTTCTTCCAGGAGGAGCGGCCAACTATGGACCAGGCTGCTTACCAGTTGTCACAGCAGGCTAAAGAGTTCGATATCGAACAATATATGAGGCGTTACGCCTGAAAAAACGGGGTCGGCCTTGTTACCGACCCCATTTTTCTGGTTTTTATTCAATCTGGCAGTGAAGAGCATTCACAATGGCCTGTAAAGCTATTGTGCCTCTATTGGGGTAGCAACGATATTCAGGGAACTTACGACAGCTTGCGAGAATTTCTCGCCGCAGGGCCGACAGAACACGCCACTCTCATTATGAAAGGTTCCACCAATAGCGGTTAATTGTCGTTCGGCAGGTTTTCCACACCACTCGCAAAGACTACCACGAGGGGCAAAGTCTACGGAGACGGGACGGCGGAATTCATTCGTTGACATGAGGCATCCTCCTAAGTTGTGCTGACAGGTGCAACTATCCATACACGCAAAAAGGGACAGCACAGAAGGGGATTTTCGTATGCAGTGGTCAGCACACTCGGAAGCAGCCACGGCGATACGGCATCCACAGGGTCGCGCACCATCGCCCAGAAGCAACACTGCTCCTCATAAATAGCAACGTTTGGAGTGGCCAATCGTTGTTCGTGTAAATGACAATATAGCATACTTTTAAGCAAAGTGCGAGTTTTTTATGGAGGGCAGTTCCAGCAGGAACTCGACCTGTTCCATGAGCCAGATGACAATGTATCAGGGGATAGACCAGGTACCTTGTTCACCATTGGAAGTTGTATATGTTCCCTGAAGTGTATTACCCACTATATTACCTGCATAAGAGAGTGCAATATTGTGCAGGTAGTCTCGAACAACGAATTGTACATAACCATCTCTAGTAATCGTTCCTACAATCTGACCACTACCTATCAGTGGAGAGTACATTGTGCTAGACCCACCAATGTTTTGCTGATTTTGCAGGAAAGAGAATGATGCATATGCCCAGACATTGTAGGTAGTATTATGAACGCGACCGGTATAGTTGCCAGCTATTCTAGGATAACTGGCCTGAGATGTCGCCGTCGTATCCACACTATTTTGAGCTATTGCCGTCGCCGTCGCAGCAGCGTCATTCTGATAAAAGTGAAAATATCGATTTTGTTGCGTAAATACGCTGACCGCTTGCAAGCGTGCTATTGGCGCACTAGGGTGGGGGTGGAAGATCGGAAGTGGCAGTCTCGTGCGTCTCTTCCTCAAGAGCGGGGAAGCGGGATGAGAGACGATCACCGATGATCCACCCTAGCACGCCCAGACCAAGCGTAATAGCGAGCCAGGTCCAGAGGATGGTGTTCAGCGGGACATAGAAGACCGATGCCAGCACGCCAGCAAGAATAATACCCAGTGTCAAACCCAACGTTATCCCTATGAGGCAGCCCGGATGTTTGAGGTTACGCCCACGCAATCTTTTTATCATCGCAATGAATGATATCCTTATCTAGAGATGTTTCAGTATCCGATAATGATCATAACGCGTTAGAGAGAGGGCGTCAACATGAACATTTTCACTCTAAGACCTTCTACCTCCCCCCTTGCCTTACGGATAATTATTTCCGTTCGTGTTTGTACCACGTAGCCAGCAAGAGAAGTCTAGTTCTTGTTAAGACACACCTAGACTCTCAAGCGCGATGATACCTGCATTGGGAGCCATCTGTCAAGTAAGCGCGATAAGAAAACCACAAGCAATCCTCAACGACCCACCACCAATCCTATGGGCAGGTCGATCAGAGCTTGAAAAGAGACTCCTGGCTGACACCTGTGAGTTATGTGGGTCTCAAGATCGGATAACCGTCCATCATAGACGAGCGCTGAAAGATCTACACCAAAAAGGCAGACGTGAGAAGCCAGCTTGGATGCAGGTGATGGCAGCACGAAAGCGAAAAACACTGGTGGTTTGTTGGCCGTGTCACATGAGCATCCAACACGGATGCCCTGTGAAGAAAAGCCAGGGAAGAGAAAAGGTACAACCGGAGAGCCGTGTGCATCGAAAGATGCAAGCACAATTCGGAGGGGGGAGGTCGAAAAAGGGATGAATAAACATCACCTCGTTGGCCCCCTACCCTACTACGAGATGCGACAAGCATTTATCTTCCAGGGGAAACGGCTCTCCTACAACCAGATAGACAAGCTGATGCAGTCGCATAAGGCATACAAGGCGTTACCAGCAAAGGTGAGTCAGCAAGTCCTCATGCAATTAGATGAGGCCTGGACGAGCTACTTTGAAGCCTGCGAGTCCTATAAAGAAGATTCATCGAAGTTTAGGGGCCATCCCAAACTGCCCAAGTACAAGCACAAAACCCAGGGGCGCAACCTCCTTGTCTACACGATGCAAGCCATCAGTGGGGGACAAACTCCTGGCGGAGGCAAAAAGACGTTGCAGCGTGGCATCATCAAGCCCTCGATGCTGCCAATCAGTATCCAGACCAGGCAAAACCCTGCCACGCTTGATCAAGTACGGATCGTCCCTCGCAATGCTCATTATGTCGTAGAAGTGATTTACAGCAAGAAACCCGTCCAAGCACAAGTAGACCCTTCTTTCTGTGTTGCCATTGACCTTGGTGTCACCAACTTAGCGGCGATAACAGCAAACCGTGTAGGGTTCATCCCTCGACTGGTTAACGGTCGGACGCTCAAAGCCAGGAACCAGTGGTACAATAAGCGCATGAAAGAGTTAAAGCTGTGCCTTCCTAAGGAGGATCGAGAGCGTGTCACCAGGCAAATGGAGCAGATCACCAACAAGCGTAACCGGCAAGTGAATCACTACCTGCATGCTGCTAGCAAGCGCATGATTGACTTCCTCGTGAAAGAGGGGGTAGGCACGATCATCATTGGGAAAAATCCGCTCTGGAAGCAAGAGACAGGCATGGGGAAAAGGAACAACCAGAACTTTGTCCAGATCCCTCATGCACGCTTTATCGACATGGTGACGTACAAAGCGTCTCTTGTTGGCATCCAGGTTGAGGTACAGGAAGAAAGCTACACCAGTAAAGCCAGCTTCGTTGATCTTGATCCTATCCCTACGTACAAGCCCAACGATGAGGCAGAGTACAGCTTTAGCGGGAAGCGATTTGGACGGAGAAACCGCTTGTACCGGACGAAAGACGGACAGATCATCTGTGCCGATGTGAATGGCTCCTACAACATCTTACGGAAAAGTAAGCCTGATGCATTTGCGAATGTGGGTGCAAAGGGAAGAGCGGCCTATGTAGTTCAGCCCTTCCGGTTAGCGATAACCGTCTAAATCAAACACAAGGTGTGGTGTCCATGGATGTCCACACCTTTTGGAACTATAAGCAAGTATCTCAGAACTTACTCTATCAGGAGGATAGAATGGCACACACCCAATACGATATGACCATCATCGGTGGGGGTTCAGGCGGCCTGACAGCCGCACGCGCAGCCAGGTCGTTGGGAGCAGACGTCTTGCTAATCGACAAAGAACGGCTCGGAGGCGATTGTCTCAACTATGGCTGTGTGCCTAGCAAAAGCTTGATCCACGTGGCCCTTGTCGTACAGCAGGACAGAGAAGCCGTGGACCTGGGATTGACTCCCGCGCCCCTGGGCATCGACATGGCAAAAGTAAGTGCGTATGTGCAGGGTGTTATTGGACGTGTCAGCCAGGCAGAACAGGTCTACGTCGAGGGCATTACCGTCAAATTTGGCAAGGTGTCATTCAAGTCTCCTACAAAACTGATACTCAACGACGAGGAAGTGACGAGCCGCACCACCCTCATCGCCACCGGCTCACATCCTGCCATTCCCCCGGTAGAAGGACTCGCCGAGGCAGGCTATATGACCAACGAGGACATTTTTAATCTTGCAGCCCTGCCGAAAACACTCATTATCGTTGGCGGTGGTCCCATTGGAGTAGAAATGGGGCAGGCATTCGCGCGCCTGGGATCAAAGGTCACACTCATCCAGGGGCCGGAGCGTATCCTGCCGCGCGAGGACCCTGAAGTCTCTACCACAGTGACCGATGTACTAAAGTCTGAAGGCATCACCATTGTTACCAGCGCACGTCTTATCAAAGCAAGCCGCCAGGAAAACAAAAAAGTCGTCACAGCCAGGCAGGGCGAGCAAGAATTGACATTTGAGGGAGATGAACTGCTCCTTGCCCTGGGACGGCACCCGAATGTCGAAGGGCTGAACCTGGCCGCGGCAGGAGTCAACTATAGCACACAGGGGATCAAGGTCGACGAGTATCTCCAGACCAGCAGTCCCAATATTCTTGCCATCGGAGACGTGATTGGCGGGTACCTCTTCACCCATGTAGCAGCGTACCAGGCGGGCATCGCCGTACGTAACGCCGTATTGCCGATTGGCAAGAAGAAGGTTGATTACCGCGTAGTGCCCTGGTGTACCTTTACCGATCCAGAAGCTGCACGTGTTGGACTCACACCCGACGAGGCAGAGAAGCAACATAAACAGGTTCGTGTCGTCAAGTTCCCCTGGGCCAACATAGACCGTGCGCAGACTGAGAACGAAACCATCGGCTTCATCAAACTCGTACTGTCCGGGAAGAAAGACGAGATCGTCGGCGCACACATGGTCGGAGCAAGAGCTGGCGAGTTATTGGGAGAGATGTCGCTCGCGATGCGGCATAACCTTACGCTGAACGACATCTTCAATACCATCCACGCTTACCCAACCATGAATACAGGCATCCAGCAAACCGCTTATGAAGCCTACCTGGAAGGTTCATCAGCCGCCAGCAACCGTAGAATCGTACGGACAGTGCTCAATCTTCGTGGATAAACAGAAAAAACCTGGCACTCGCTTATGTGCCAGGTTCTTAAATCGGTCAGTCTTTCCCGGATTTCTTTTTACGGGGTGTGATGTAGTAGCTTTCGCGCGCTCTGGCGAGAGGGCCGAACAAGAGGAAAGCCAGTAGCGAGCAAATGATAATGGGGAGAAGTAGCAGGAAGGAAATGTAGGCGGCCAGTTTCACATGGGCCAGGTTCAAGAACAGGAACTGTAGAATCACCAGGAGAAAAATCATACCAACTGTAGTGATGATAGTTCTGGCTTTCCAGCGCGAACGTAAACGCAATTGGAGCGTTTTCTGGCGCAATTCGGCCTGCTCACGCGCCGTATTCTGCATCACCAGCAGGCGCTGGCGCTCCTCGGCAATCAGTGCTCGCTCTTGCGCTAATGACTCAGCCATGCGTTGGACTTCACGCTTCAAGTACAATGCCTCAACAAGATGCTTATCTTCCTCCTGCCTGACCTGCAATTCAAGCGTCTTCATGACATCTTGCAAGACCAGGGGAGTACTATCAGGAGACAGCTCAAGCGTCTGAGCAGCCTCCGTGACCATCTTCTGGGCCTCTTCTTCAACGGCATCCTGGAACGTGTGATACAGGTCCTGATAACGATGTTCTAACTGAGTCTGAGCCTCTTGCAGACGATTGCGCTCGTCCATCAAATCCTGCAGATGACTCTGATACTGTTCTCTCTCTTGCTGGTAGCCGCTATGGACAACGGCAACCTCTTGCTCAAAATGGGCCTGTAAAGAAGTATACTCGGCGACAAGTTGCTGCATTTCCGCGCGCTGCCCCTCTAATTCGAAGCGCAGACGCCTGTTCTCTTCCCGAAGGTAGATAACCTGTCGCCAGGCTACCTTCGAGTGAGGCGTATCGACAGTCACCTGTGGCAAAACATCGGTCTGTTTTTGCTGCAATAGCGGCTGTCGGCGCTCGTTTCCCGAGCTGCGGCGGTCTAATGGGCGAGGCAGTCGTTCAATCGCCTCAGTCACCTGAGTTGTTTGCGTCGTATCGTCTGATGATAGCATGTCCGCTCCTTTGGCGTCCTTACCGGTTGCTAGAAAGTGATATGCCTGCGATGATGCACGTCGTGCAATTCCCACAATAGCTCTCTGTTCCAATTATGCCTGCAAGAAGGCAAAGTTGCAAGTCTTTTACTGGTTATTTCTATTGATTTTTTAGCGTTGCCCTGGAAAATCATCATGCAGATACTGTGAGAGAAAACGATGTAGCACATTGACATACGCTGCGGGATCGTAACCGTACGCTCCACAATGGTCCATCTCCTCAATAAAGTATGTGTCCACAGGAACGCCATACAGTTGAGCTTCAGCGGCAATCTGATGGGAATGAGCAATCGGTATCAAGGTATCACCAGACGCGTGAATCAGCAAAATGGGAATGACATGGTGCTCACGGGCAGCTTTTGTACGCATACACCAGCGCTTGAAGCTGGTAGCCGGGTGGGCAATAACATCGTAGCCAAAGCGTACTCGAAAAACAATGGTACTGACGAAAACGGTCAGCCAGGCCACAGCAGGCCAGAAGCGCTGGAGTCTGCGCAATGGTGCTCGCCAGCTTTTGCTTCCCTGAGTGAGTTGATAATGGACCAGGCGGCGCAGGATATCGTCCGAATGCGCATAGGGACTATCGGCAATAATTGCGACAACATCAAGGCGAGGTGGTGTGAGCAGAGCAACAGATGCGCCCATAGAGAAACCGTGAATGATAATCTTGCCAGGGATCGTCTCCGGCTGACGAGCGGCTACTTCAAGCGCGGCTTCGAGATCGCATACCTCGGCATTGCCACCGCTCGTCATCACACTATCGCTTTCGCCATGTCCGCGAAAATCGAAGAATAGCATATTATAGCCATGCGAATACTCCAGCGCAGCAACCGTGCGCAGATGAGAACGTGATGTTCTATAACCGTGGCAGAGGACGATAGTCGGAGCCAGACGTGGCTGCGCCCAGAAATCGCCAGACAGCAGCGTGCCATCGGCAGTTTCAAAGAGCAGAGAACGTTGCAGAGCGAGAGGAGGCTCAGAATTAATGCGCGGCAACTCCCAGGTGAATACAGAATCATCTAAAAGTGTGTGAGGGCGTGATAGTTCTTCTACAAAGCGATTGGCTAACACAGCGAGGCCACTGGTAACGGTCAAACCAAGAATACCAGCGCTACTTGCAAGGCCCACAAACAGACGGTGGTGACCTGACATGATAAACTCCTTTGCGGTCTCCATGATTATGCAGAGTTAATTGTTTAGAGATGATAGAGATAGAAAAAGTGTCAAAAATCTTATAGGATTGCCGGGATTGCAAACAGGGAACCAATATCGTACAATGCACACTAATTCAGTTACGGCTAACGGAAGCGAGGATAGAACTGAGATGCATCGTCGTGCACCCGATTTTCACCCAGGATTGATGACAGATATGTACCACCCTGATTCGGCTTACGTTTCCTGGCGCACCGGTCGCAATGGTCTTACTACATTCGACCTGTATACGCGCACAGCTCCGTTTGGCGGCGCTTATTTGCTTGTCGCGGGATTGGAATCCGCCCTGGAGTTTGCACAGGCATTTCGCTATACCGACCAGGAATTGAAATTTCTTGCGCGTATTCGTGATTATGATTCTGCCTTCCTGGATGAGTTGGCGCAGTTACGTTTTAGCGGCGAGATTCTGGCTCTGCCAGAAGGCTCGATTGCGTTCCCTAACGAACCTCTTATACGTGTGACTGCTCCATTTCGTGAAGCAATGTTGCTAGAGTCAGGACTGCTACAGGCAATCGGGCTTTCGACGCTGATTGGGACAAAGGCTTCACGTATCGTCTATGCGGCCTCGAAGGGACATCCACACCGGGTGGCGGAGTTCGCTTTCAGGCGTGCACAGGAGCCAATGACGGTTGCACGCGCATCGTATATCGGGGGTTGTGCCAGCACCTCTCTGCTGAATGCAGCTTATGAGTACCGTCTGCCAGCAACAGGGACCGTGCCTCATGCCCTGATAGAAATGTTCCCAACAGAAGAGGAGGCGTTTGAAGCGGTCGCGCAGGCCTATAATCGTTATACTTTGCTGCTTGACACCTACGATCAGCGCGCGGCCATCCATACAGCAATTGCGGTCGCACTACGCTCACAGGAAACGTTCGGCCATACCCTCGCGGCTGTACGCCTGGATAGTGGAGATCTACTGGCAGATAGCCTGTATATCCGCGAGCAGCTCGATAAAGCTGGTCTGACGGGCGTACGTATCCTTGGTAGCGGCGATCTGGACGAGTGGAAAATCACGGAGTTATTGGAAGCTGGTGCGGCAATCGATTCATTTGGAGTAGGAACCACGCTGGGAAGCGGTGCAGGTTCATCTGAACATAATGTTTCTGGTGGCGCGCTCGGTACCGTTTATAAGGAGGTCTGGTATGTAGATGAGTCGGGCACCGAATATCCCAAGATGAAGTTTGCTGGCCCTAAGAGCACATGGCCTGGCAAGAAAGAAATCTATCGCCATCCACACTGGGAAGAGGATATCATTCAACTCGCGCAAGAGCCACGGCCAGAAGGCTATCAGCGCCTGCTACGACCCGTCATGCGTAACGGTGAGGTGATTCCAGGAAGTCTTCCGCCCCTGTCCGAAATTCGGGAGCTGGCGCAAGAAAACCTGGCCCACTTGCCAGCTCAATATAGGGCATTGAACGTTGAACAGCCTTACCCGGTACATTTCAGCAGTGGACTCCAATCATTGCGCAAGCAGGCAACGCTCTTGATCGGCAAGGATATTCCTCTGGAATAGGCTATACTATCTATATTGTGTGCCTGATAATTTTCTGTGCTGCAGAGAAGGAGTGCTCCCTTGGCTGAAATTCTGAAGCAGACCCGTAGTATTTGTTCCGCTTGCGGCGAGATCGTTCCGGCAACCTACGAAGTACGCGAACAAGAACAGGTCTTCTTTTCGCGCGTCTGCCCTGTCCACGGCGTTGTGGATACCGATCTCGGCTATCATGCCGCTTACTATCGCAAATCGTTCCACGTAGAGAATTTGATGATTGAGCGCTATGGCGATGGTGGAGATACAGACATTTCTAAGGGCCTCTCTCCTTTTGCACTGCGCAAACCTGCCGGGCTGGCGATTCTGGAGGTAACTGAACGCTGTAACCTGACCTGTCCGATGTGTTATGCCTATTCCAGTCCTTCAGAACGTGATTATTCGCTTGAAGAGATCGAGACGCGCTTAGATCAATTGATCGCTGTCGAAGGGAAAGGTATTTCACTACAGATCTCCGGCGGCGAGCCTTCTGTCCGGAAAGACCTGGATCAGATTGCCGCGCTGGTCAAGCGGAAGGGCTTCGGGCAATTAGAGATGGTTAGCAATGGCATTCGGCTGGCCCGCGAAGCGGATTTTGCCGAGAAACTGGTCTCCTGGGGCTTTACCTCGGTCTATTTACAGTTTGATAGCACGCGACCAGAAGACATTATGAAACTGCGCGGTGAGGATCTATGGGAAGTACGCCAGAAGGCTATTGCCGCCCTGGAACGCGTCAAGCTTCCCTCAACCCTGGCCGTTTCGCTCTACGATGGGCTGAACAGCGACCAGATTCAGCAGGTTGTGCACTTCGCCTGGCAGCATCCTGATACAGTCTGCGCGATTGCCTTCCAGGCTGCAACGCCCTTCGGTCGCTTCGAGATCGCTGGCAAGGAGATCGAAGCGCAGGGCGGCAAAGAGCAGGTAAGTACAGCGCCGCGCAAGTTACGTATGCCGGAGATCCTCAAGCTCATCGAAGAGCAGACGGGTGTATCACAGGATCTGTTCTTCCCCGTTGGTGAAGGTTCGCCACTCTGCAACGCCTTCACATTGCTCAAACACACAAAGGAAGGCTACAAACCCATGGCACCCAACTTTACGCTACAGGAGTTTATGGGGGTCATGGGGCCACGTCCGAACATGACCCTGCGCATGCTCACGCGTGGACGAGCCGCTATTCTGCCGCAGATCGTCACCAACATCGGCGGGAGCCTCAAGCTCATGAAGACGCTCTGGCCACATATCGGTACCGATCCCTCCTTCTGGACCAGTCGCAAGACCCTCACACTCTTCGTCAAACCCTTCATGGACGAAAGCGATATCGATATGAGCCGCATCGAACGCTGCTGTTTCCATAATGCATCGCCCAGAGGAGTAATGTCTTTCTGTGCGCTCAATGCAAAGGTGCGCCCGGCGCAGCCACATGCACAAGAGAGCGCCTTCATCTCGCTTCCTACGCGCCGGGCCAGACCACAATCAACAGCAATGCAATAACGTAGAAATTTAAGACTCATGGCGAGCCTGATGATTGGCATGTGTCTTGCTATTAAGCAGGCGGCGTATGTCCGGTGTAGGAGGATTTTTTAATGCGCTTCTCGATTATCGTTCCGGTATTGAACGAGGAGGTTGTACTGGAATCTCAGCTCGCTTGTCTGATGAAACAATGTGCCCACCTTGATTACGAGCTGCTTATCGTTGATGGCGGTAGTAGTGATAGAACGGTTGCTATAGCTGAGCAATATGGAAGCGTTATCCATTCGGCACGTGGGCGCGCAACCCAGATGAATACTGGTGCAGCGGTGGCAAACGGTGATGTCTTTATTTTTCTGCATGCCGATACCCAATTACCACCACAGGCATTCCAGGCCATTGAGTATACCCTGAAGTCTCCACATATTGTCGCCGGAGCGTTCCGCGTCCGCTTTGACTGTGAGCGCTGGCCTTACCGCTGCGTGTCTTTCTTTACCAATATGCGTTCGCGCCTGGGCACTATCTTTACTGGCGACCAGGCATATTTTATACGCGCCAGGAGTTTCCAGGAGATCGGGGGCTATCCGGATCAGCCATTGATGGAAGACCTTGAGATTATCAAGCGCCTGCGTGCACGTGGCCAGGTTGTATTATTGCCATTGTACGTCACAACATCAGCACGACGACATGAAAAACTAGGGTTATTACGCAGCGTGCTTTTCATGTGGTATCTGCGGACACTCTATGCATCCGGTGTCTCACCAGCACGATTACAGCAGATGTATCGGGACGTGAGATAGAAATATGTTAAAACTTTTCGCATTCCCTTACCAGAAGCGCGATAGAGTGCGCGCTTACAACTTTCCATAACCGTATACGTAACACTGAATGGTGAACCTCTTTTAAATCTTTTGGTGCTAAACAGATAATCTCTATAGAAGTATTAACAGGAGGGAACACACATGATCAGTTTATTGCCATTTCTATTTCGACTTTTATTCGTGAGCAGGAATGGTCTCGCGGCACTTGCTATGATCTTCTGGATCTGGGTGCTCGTTGACTGTCTGACAAAAGAATCTTCCGAGGGCAATGATAAAGTTGCCTGGGTACTCGTCATCCTGCTGGTGCCTCTGATCGGAGCGCTCATCTACTACTTCGTCAGGCGACCCGAACGCGTCAAGGCGGTAGGACACTAATATAGGGCCTATCTCCAACCGGAGATGGCCCACTTTTTTATCAACTTGTACCCACCTCTCAACCCCTTACGGGTTGAGGGCCTGGTTTCCGATTGAATAAAATATATTGCTGGCATTGCATTTCACTGTTAGCAATTTTATAATGATCGTGAATGAACCGTCTGATTCTATGGATTAAGCCTGCAATTTCAAAAAATTTTTGGAGGGCAATTAGCCGATGACAGTTGATATTAGAGCTACGGGAGCTGGTGCTCCAGCAACGACGCTGGATGTCATTGCACTCTACCGTACTATGATGACGGCTAGAGTTACTAACGACTTGCTCAAAACACGTAAGACGCAGGGGCGTTTTCCTTTCTATATCGGGTGTGCCGGACACGAGAGTATGGCGGCTGTGACCGCTGCTCTCAATGATAACGACTGGCTCGCCCTATACTATCGCGACCTGGCCGCATGGCTCCAGCGTACTGGCGATATGTATGGACCACTACGTGAAGCCTATTCACGCACAACCGGGCCCATGTGTGCAGGTCGCAATATGCCCTCGCACTATAGTAGTAAGCGCCATCGTATCCTTCCCGGCTTTAGCGAGGTTGCCGGATTATGTTCATTTGCAGGTGGCGTTGGTTTCTCGATTAAGTGGCACCAGGAGCAGGAACTGATTTTGTGCTCAACCGGAGATGGCGGGGCGGCAACCAATGATTTTAGTGTGTTGTTGCGCCAGGCATCTGTCCACCAGCTTCCAGTATTGATAGTAGTTGAGGATAATGGCTGGGCCATTACCGCACCCTCTGCTGTCCAGTGGGCTGGCTCCCTCGTCGAGTGGGCAAAGGGCGGTGGTGTCTACACTGAAGAGGTCGATGGTACGGATGTGATGCAGACGTATGAGGCGACGAGTCGTCTCGTGCAGCATATCCGCTCGGGCCAGGGTCCGGCGCTGATGCACTTGCGCCTGGGGCTGCTCGATGCCCACTCCAGCTCCACCGATATCAAGTCTTACCGCAAAAAAGATGAGATTGAACTTACTACCGCAACCAAAGATCCCGTGAAGAACTTCGGTCGCTGGCTCGTCGAGCAGGGGCGGCTACAAAATAGCGATATCGAGGGCATACGCAAAGAGATTCGGCGCGAACTGGAGCGTATCGAACAGGAAATACTGCAAGAGCCAGAACCCACACCTGAGCGTGTTATGGACCACGTGTTTTATGTGCCAGAGTGGCACGAGAATAATCCTCGTGGTACAAAACGTCAATTGACAATGCTGGGAGCGATCAATGAGGCGCTGACGGAGTTGGTGCGGCGTGATCCCGATTTCTTTGTCTATGGTCAGGATGTTGGTAGCCCGAAAGGTGGCGTCTTTGGTGCAACTGCCGCGCTGGTCACGCAGTTCCCCGGACACGCTATCAGCAGCCCGCTCAACGAGCAGTTGATTGTGGGGCTTGTTGCTGGGGCGGGCATGAAGGACGGTAAGGCACGTTGTGCTGAGCTTCAGTTCGTCGATTATCACCAGTCGGCTACGCAGACGATCCGCCTGGCGGCACGTATCGCTTATCAAAGCTATGGCGATTGGCACGCTCCACTCCTCATGCGCACAAAATCGGGTAGTGGTGGCGGTGGTCCCATTTCCAGCAGCACGGCGGGTGGAGGTGCCTTTGGACACTCTAATGCTGGTGAGCAATGGTTCACAAATATTCCTGGCATGATTACCATCTGTCCCGCTACTCCGTATGATGCCAAGGGACTGCTCCTGCAGGCCGCGCGTTCCCAGTCTCCCGTTGCCTTCTTAGAACGTGGTCGCCTCTATCGTTCGGAGCCCCCAAAGGATAGCGAAGGTAATATCATTGCCGCAATGGCAGAATATTGGAACGTGCCCGATAGCTATTATACGCTCCCGATCGGCAAAGCGCGTCGTCTCCGTATCGGCGCGGGTCCGGTCAATGTCGTAATTGTCGCCTGGGGCACGATGGTCCTTGAAGCCTGTACGGCTGCTGCAAATATCGTCAAACGAACAGGAAGTACTATTGAGGTTGTCGATCTGCGTACACTGGCTCCCTTTGACGAGGAGACCGTAGCGGCTGCCGTCAAGGAGGCGAATCGTGTGATCGTCGCGACCGAGGAGTCCGATCTGACCAGCTTTGGACGGCATATCCACTCATGGATTGTGGAGCACTGTTTCTACGATCTGGATGGTGTCCCCGCTTTCGTCTCTGCGCTTCCCTCTCCCGCTGCCCCTTATAATGGCCCGGAGGAGACAGCGTTTTTACCATCA
>Ga0137371_10000421_pt1 | contig 31187 bp, 29 predicted proteins | sample SagtaG_7_FD_104919 | JGI IMG/M metagenome (GOLD analysis project Ga0137371, IMG submission 104919) | Vadose zone soil microbial communities from Sagehorn Ranch, Mendocino, California, USA - Sage1_R_40_16 metaG | ecosystem: Environmental > Terrestrial > Soil > Vadose zone | place: USA...
AACACTGCTGATACCTACTCTTGTCGGCACTGTTTGCTGCCAAAAGGACTTCAACGCTACTGATAAGATGCACATTCAGCCGCTTCCTCCACTGAAATGGCAGTGCTGACAAGAGCGGTCTATGGAGCGTTCCAACAGCCAGTCAGTCTGAGACGAAGAACGCAATTTTCAACGTTCAGGAAACGTCTACCAGATGGGAAGCGGTTTGCCCAGGCACGTTTCTGCCGGTGCTCATCCTTCGCGCCGATTGCTCACTCTTTGCCTTAATTACCAACAGGCTAGTAGTCAGTCCAGTTTGATTTTTGGGGAGGGATAGAGACCATGCATCTGAGCGCGAGCATCAGCGCAGGTAAAGCGCCAATGGATGCGGCAGTGATGCGTATTGCGCTCAGTCGCCAGGGTCACAATGTGCTGCCAGAGGTGATCGAAGCTCTTGACGCGTTTGGACAAACACCCCCGCTCAAAAATGCTGATCTCGATCTCGGCCATATTCAGCCAACTGCCATGCTTGGGCGTGTAATGCACCTCCAGTCGCTGCCAGATGCGCTGCGCTTCCTCAGGTGGGAACGCCTCGTAGAGGCTGGCCGCCGTGTGTGTGTTGAGATTGTCCATCACCAGGCGAATCACACGTGCCTCGGGATAGACCTCATCGGCCAGCCAGCGGATCGTCTGAGCAAAATCCAGCCGGGTGCGCTGCTCGCTCATCTGGACACAACGGCGTCCGGCCAGCGGTTCGACGAACACAAACAGGTTCGCCGTCCCCAGGCGCTCATATTCAGAGTCGGAGCGCTGAGGATAACCCGGCTTGACCGGCAGTGGCTCGCGGACCTCCCCATGGACCACCAGTGGCTTTTCGTCAAAACAGACCAGCGGGGCGGCGGGATCATAGGGCTGGGCATACAGGTCCAGCACATCCTCCATTGTGGCCACAAAGTCGGCATCGACGTTAGGAATGCACCACTGCTCATGTTGCCAGGGCTTCAGTGCGTTTTTTTGAGCAACTGGCGCACCGTTTCCGGCGAGATTCCTCGCACATATCCCAACTCGACCGCTTTGCCCGCCAGCATACACACGGTCCAGTGGTCATGTCCATCCGGAACCTTGCTACAGGTCATCGCGATGAGATGGGCCGCCTGCCCATCTGTGAGCGCTTGGCGTCGGCGCTCTTGCCGTTTGTCGGTCAGCACCGCCTCGACGCCTCCGGCACGAAAGTGCTGGCGAATGTTGCGGAGCGTCTGCTCCGAGATGTCGAGCACCTCGGCGATTTCGGCATCCGTCCAGCCTTCATCGCTTTTCAACAGCACTCTGGCCCGCGTGAGTGTGCGGGCATTGGCTTTGCCACGTCGCACAAACACTTGCACGTGGTCTCGTTCGTCACAGCTTCGGTGCATCGGAGCCGGTCGTCCCATCAGATCTTCTCCCGTTTTCCCTCAGCATACCATACATTTCAAACTGGACTGACTACTAGTGTGACATCGCCACACTAGCCTGTCCCATTCAATATCTTAATTTGGAAACCTCTATATCTACTCTTGTGAGAAGAACACGCTCTTTACCTCGGTATAGAGCTGGACCGCGTGCATACCCATCTCACGACCGAAGCCGCTCTTTTTGTAGCCTCCGAAAGGTGCCTCGGTGTGCACGCTATGACTGGAATTGACGGAGAGTACGCCTGCGCGGAGGCCTTTCGCTACGCGGATAGCACGACCAAGATCACGAGTCCACACCGACCCCGATAGTCCATATAGCGTGTCGTTGGCTTGTCGAACTGCTTCCTCCTCGCTATCAAAAGGAATGATGCACACCACTGGCCCGAATATTTCTTCCTGGGCGACACGCATTTTGTTAGTGACATGAGTGAGTATTGCAGGTTGGAAGAAATAGCCCCCTTCGTTGTTGGGCAACGCTGGAACGGTTCCCCCACTGACCAACTCTGCTCCCTCCTCCTGTCCAAGCGCAATGTAGTCGATCGAGCGCTGGCGCTGACCAGCAGAGATGAGCGGACCAACCTCGGTCTTTTCGTCAAGTGGCTCACCTATCTGGAGCGCAGTTGTGCGCCTATCAAAGCGATCAACAAACTCTTCGTAGATCGAGCGTTGTACGAGAATACGAGAGCGAGCGCAGCAGTCCTGCCCACAATTGCCGAAAACAGAGAATACCGAGGATTCTACGCACCGTTCCAGGTCTGCATCTGCAAACACTACATTTGCGGCCTTACCTCCAAGCTCGAGTGATACACGCATAATATTACCGGCACATAGGCGCATGATCTGCGAACCGACTTCGGTCGAGCCAGTAAATGATACTTTCGATACCAGAGGGTGAGTGACCAATGCATTGCCGATGGCAGTTCCAGGGCCAGGAAGCACAGAGAGCACGCCGGGTGGTAGTCCTGCCTCCATTAAAATATCGGCCAGCATGAGCACCGAGAGGGGTGTGAGCTGGGCAGGCTTCACTACAACGGTGTTACCACATGCCAGCGCGGGTGCAATCTTCCAGGATGCAATCACAAGCGGGAAGTTCCACGGGGTGATCAGGGCGCACACTCCAACAGGTTCCCGCAGCGTCACTTCGAGGCCAGCGTCCTGTACCGGGATAGTCTCGCCAAATATCTTGTTCGCTGCTCCTCCCCAGTACTCAAGCACTGCGGCGACGAGGGCAATTTCGCCGCGAGCGTCTCGAATGGGTTTACCTGCATTGCGGGCTTCAATAGTCGCGATTTCTTCTAATCGCTGCCGCACCAGGTTCGAGGCTTGTAGCAGTATACGACCGCGATCCGTTGCGCTGAGGCGAGGCCATCTTCCATCTTCAAAGGCCCGGTATGCGACCTGCACAGCCCGCTCAGCATCTTCAGTTCCCGCCTTGGCTACCTCGGCGAAAGGTTTGCCTGATCCCGGCTCGATTACAGCAAAGGTCTCGCCTTCTGCGGCGGGAACATGCTCCCCGCCAACCACTAAGTGCTCGATCTTCATGGTACCTCCTCATAAATTGACGGACTTGCAAGATAGTGTAGAAAGCTTCTTACCATTGTACCTCATCGTAAATCAATTCCATGCTTACAGCAATGGATGAAGCTAATAGGTCGTCCAGCCTATGATTGACATCTGTGTCCCATCGGAGATCGAAGCGAACATGGTTGGTGAGCCCCATTCATGGAACTAACATGAGGAGTATTCACAGAACCCCTTTTTCGTCAAATTGTGCTTGACAGCCTCTACCTCATAGTGTATCCTTAGCATACTAATCAAAATCCGTCTGGAGCAAGACGTGTAACGCGCTGATCAGGATTAGTAGACGTAGGCGTAGTCAAAGAGCGAGCCGGGATAGTGAAAGCCGGCAGATAGTGCTTCGTCGAACCCACCTGAGAGTGTCAGTGAATCAGAAACTGACCGGAGCCTCACCGTTAGCAAGAGGAGCGGCTGATGACCGCATAAGTGGAACTGTGTGATGCACGGTTCAATTGAGGTGGTACCACGGGTAACAGACTCGTCCTTGTTCTGAGGGCGGGTTTTTTTATGCTTGCTTTAGTTTGTCGGATCTATGGAGTCTTACCATTGGCATTTTTACATGAGCACATAGCACCGTAGGAGGAGATATGGCTGACGAAGAAAAGTACGTCGAGGAGATAATCGACCAGGATGATAATTTTTCACAATGGTATAACCAGGTAGTACGCAGGGCGCAGCTGGCTGACTATGCACCTGTGCGGGGCTGCATGATCATTCGACCCTATGGCTATACAATCTGGGAGAATATTCAGCAGCTTATGGATGCACGGTTCAAAGAAACCGGGGTTGTCAATGCCTACTTCCCTCTGCTCATTCCACGCAGTTTTATCGAGAAAGAAGCAGAGCATATCGAGGGATTTGCTCCAGAACTGGCCTGGGTGACACGCGGAGGCGGTGAGGAACTCGAAGAGCCGCTTGCCATACGACCTACCAGTGAGACCATTATTGGTCATAGCTATGCCAGGTGGGTGCAGAGCTATCGCGACCTGCCCATCCTGATAAACCTGTGGAACAATGTGATGCGCTGGGAGAAACGTACGATTCTTTTTTTGCGCACCTCTGAATTCCTTTGGCAAGAGGGACATACTGCGCATCGCTCTATCGAAGAAGCTGAAGAGCGTACGCTTATGATGCTTGAAGTGTACCGGGCTTTCGCCGAGGAAGATGCGGCTATACCTGTCGTCATGGGTCGCAAGAGCGAGAACGAGAAATTCGCTGGAGCGCTGCGCACGTACGCCATTGAGGCCTTGATGAGCGATGGAAAAGCTCTGCAAGCGGGTACGAGCCATAACCTCGGTGAGAACTTTGCTCGGAGTTTCGATATACAGTACCTGGATGCTGATGGGCAACGCAAGTATTGCGCTACCACGAGTTGGGGCGCGAGTACTCGCCTCATCGGCGGCATCATCATGGTACACGGGGATAACGCAGGATTAATACTCCCTCCACGTCTTGCACCTTACCAGGTAGTGGTTGTACCCATCTGGCGCAAAGATGCAGAAAAATCAGTGGTAAACGCAATGGTAGAGCGTGTAGAGAAAATGCTCAAAGGAAAAGTGCGCATCAAGGTAGATGTGAGCGAAAACACGCCGGGCTGGAAATTTAATGAATGGGAACTGAAAGGCGTGCCAGTGCGTATGGAAATTGGGCCACGTGACGTGCAGAACAACAGCGTCGTGCTCGTACGTCGCGACAACCGCGTCCGGGAATCGGTGCCTGTAGAAGCGCTAGAGATTCGCTTGCCCACGCTATTAGAAGAAGTGCAAAAAGCGCTCTTTCAGCGAGCGAAAGAATTCAAAGATCAGAACACCTATTATACCGACAGTTACAAAGAGTTCAAAGAGATTCTTGCTGAGAAACGTGGGTTTGTGCGCGTGAAGTGGGCCGAAGACAGTGCAGCTGAGCTGGTTATCAAGGAGGAGACCAAAGCTACACTGCGGGTTATTCCTTTTGACCAGCCAGAGGGTGGCGTCCAGGGGAATTGTTTCTATACTGGTAAACCCGCCACTTGTGAGGCGATTTTCGCTCGCGCTTATTGAGATATGAGAAGGAATTATGCGTGCATCACAACAACTAACCAAAACACTGCGTGAGGTTCCTCGCGATTCAGAGGGTGGCAACCAGGAACTTTTAGTGCGAGGCGGCTTTATACGGCAGCTCACTTCGGGTGTTTATAGCTACTTGCCGTTTGGCAATCGCGTCATTCGGAAGATTTCGCAGATTGTGCGCGAGGAGATGGACCGTGCTGGTGGGCAGGAAGTAACCATGCCGGTCATTCAGCCAAAGGATTTGTGGGATAAACGACCTGTCGATGGCCCGACTCGTACCGAGGCTATGGGAGATGTACTGTTCAAACTGAAGGACCGCAAGGGGCGCGATATGGTGCTGGGTCCGACCCATGAAGAGGTCGTGACAACACTGGTCTCCGAGTTCGTACGTAGTTAATGAACTGATTGACGCCACTTATCTCGATGCTGAAGGGGTAGCACGTCCGATGCTCATGGGTTGTTATGGTATTGGCGTTGGGCGCATTATGGCGACGGTGGTGGAGCAGAGTCACGACGAGAAAGGTATCATCTGGCCTTTCAGTATAGCTCCCTATCACGTTGCGCTGATTGGGTTGGACATGGAGAAGGAAGAAAATCGCCAGGTAGCGGATCAACTCTATGCTGATTTGACAGCTGCTGGCGTGGAAGTGCTCTACGATGATCGTGCTGAGACCGCAGGTGTCAAGTTCAATGATGCCGACCTGGTTGGCTTGCCGATACGTGCAGTGGTGAGTAAGCGTTCCTTGAGGAACGGCGGTATCGAATTCAAGTTGCGTTCACAGAAGGAAGGTCGCGTTGTGCCCTTGACTGATGCTGTGCAGGTTATTCAAAATGAGATTCGCCGGGCTGTCGCACGATCAGTTTAAAGCTATTGATGCTGGTAGGGTTCGATGTTTATCTGATTGAGCATGGTAAGCCTGCTCGCTGGTTATTGTAACTCAACGTGCTTTTATGATTATCACAATAGGCAGTTTCGCAACTGAGTCAATCGCCACATGCGAACTGCCAGCATTTACATACAGGCCGGTGGATGCGCCGCCATCCAGGTTGAGCGCCACATTGATAGATAGGTCTGATGACGCGAGCTGATCAGCCAATTGATCAAGTGAAAAAATCTGGCCTGGACTGGCTATAAACAGTAGACGGCCATGTTTATCCATTGCTACGACGCTGCGTCGCGTTAGGGAAGCATCGGCGTTAAACTGCGTGCGTTTGCCTCCTAGCATAAGCATTGGAGACGATTGTGTTGCCTGCTCCAATCGCTCGTTGCTGGGATTATAAGGTTGTTGTCGCAGTGAACGCAGGTTTACTTTCCCCTGCATATCAACCGAGAGCATGCCGCCGAATCCAATATACGATTTGCCAAAAACTTTGCCGTTAGAGACAACAAGGGCGGTGGCGTTATTCTGCTGATCGAAGTATCCACCGTTAATAACGGCAGTTGCCCGTTCTTGCTGCATCCACTCTTGCATTAGTAGTGGCTGCCCTGGCTGATAGCCAACACTCAATTTAACCTGGTGTAAATCAAAGCGCATGATAGTCACCGTATCGTCATCGCCACCAGGATTCTTCCAATCTTCATAACGAACCTCGACCCCGGGCGCAGCTCTGTTCCACACGTTTAGCTGCGAGCCATTGGGTGACCCGCTGGTTGATGAAGTTGCAGGCGTACCATTTACCTTAACAGAAATGTCACAGGCCGACAGGGGAAGTAGCAGTAAACAGAGCAGGAGGCATAAATGAAAGCACTTGTTACGGGCCAGGACAGGGTGGTCGAGCAGGACGGTGCGGCTGAGCAAGGCTGTGTGGATGGGCAAGGCGGGGGCAAACCCCTCCCCTACATTTCGTGTATAGTAGGGGCGGGGCTTGCCCCCGCCCTGCAATTCCCCGCCCCGCAATCCCCCGCCCTGCAATCCCCCGCTCTGTAATCCCCCATCCTGTAATGCGACCGGCCATGGCATTGTCATAAGTCCAGCGCCCTGCAATTCCCCATCCCGAACACCTCCACCCTGATCGCTATCACACTGTCTATTCAAACGTTGGACTGGCATTATCTCTTCCACGGTGTCGCTTCAATTGCAGACATTGTACCCTTGAACTGTAGCGCCAGTTTAAGCGCAGAATCGTGAGCTGCATTTTCAATAGTATCATCCAGGGGCGCTAACTCGACTTTCCCATAACGACGTTCCAGGGCTAGCTGGATCAGGTAATCGGTGAACCAGGGGTTTTTAGGAAGTACTGGTCCGTGCAAATATGTCCCGAACACATTCTTATAAAAGGCTCCCTCATAGCCATCTTTGCCGTTGTTACCCCATCCGACGATTACCTTGCCGAGCGGTTGTGCCTTTGGACCAAGGTAGGTGCGCCCACTGTGATTTTCGTAGCCGACCAGCACCTTTTTACCCGTCTGCTCAAAATCGCATTCCAATGCCATGTGTGTCATAAAGCGCGTGCCACCACCTTCGGTATAGAAGTCGAGCAGACCTACTCCCTTGAGTTCGGGCCCCTGAAATGGCTTGTAGTAATGTCCAAAGAGTTGGAACCCTGCGCAAACGCTAAGGAAAACCGTGTGTGACTCCGCGGCCTCGATTAGTGATGAGGCCTTTGCCTGAATATCGCGTGAAGCAAGGTCCATTTCGCGGTCTGCCCCACCATGAAAGAGGATCAAGTCGTATTTGGTGAAATCAGGAGTCTGTTTCACGAAAATTTGCTCGACCTCTGTGGCGATTCCTCTCCATTTACAGCGTCTCTCTACTGAATAAAGGTTGCCTCGGTCCGCCGCGACGCTCATAAGTGTGGGGTAGAGGTGACCGATCTTCAATACCATTTCTGTATCTTGCACTTGCTCGCTCATCATATATTACTCCAAGAACTATTTTATGATAACGTAGTATGATCCCTCTGCTCTTGTACGTCAAGAGGGAAACGGCACGTGACCTTCCACCGCTGGTATACCGGTATAGCACCGAGGGAGCTGAAGAAGCTGCAGACAGTGCAGAGGGAAATGGCTGCTAAGTGCTCCAGGTTGAATTTGCGGAATCGCCAACTAGGAATACCCCTGCAGCCGATACTAATCGCTTGCTGGCAAGAGTGTCACCTCGTTGGCTCATTCAAAACAACAGGTCAAAGCCATTTCGATTAAGCATTAGGTTTGTCCCACTTTGGAATGGCTCATGGACAATCAACCATCCCAACAGCAGTAGGAACACTGTGACTATGAGAGCACTATCCTCAGGTGACCACGACCAAAGGCATACCTATCGATTTAGAGATCAGCGAGCAGGTGGTCCATCTGCGACAACGACGCATCGATAGACGACGGTACCAAGCGCAATTGACAGCGTGTGAACCATTTGGTACACTTGTTCTTGAACAAAAGAAAGGAGCAGCAGAATGAAAAAGAGCACGACGCCGACTTTCCTGTTGGAGTTACCCCTTGTCGTAGACCCAGGGCAAGCCAAACGCTTGCAGGCACACTTTGAGACAGCGCGTGCTCTGTACAATGCGCTCTTGGGCGAGGCCCTTGGCCGCCTCCGTCGTATGCGGGCTGACCCGAGATGGCAAGCAGCGCGTGCCATGCCAAAGGTACAGAAACAGGAACGGGCGTCGGCGTTCTCCCAACTCCGGCAAGCGTACGGGTTCTCCGAGTATGCCCTGCATGATTTCGCAAAAGAGGCTAACTGCACCTGGATTGCTGACCACATTGACTCAGTGATGGCCCAAACGCTGGCCACCCGCGCCTACCAGGCCGTCAATCGGGTGTGTCTCGGCAAGGCCAAAAAGGTGCGCTTTCGGAGTAAGGGGCGTGGCCTGGACAGTATCGAGGGCAAGCGGAACGATACCGGGCTACGTTTTGTCCTCCAACCTTCCAAGGAAGGCAACCAGGGCTGGTTGGTATGGGGCAAGGACCGCATCCCCGCCGTCATCGACCGGAATGACCCCGTGGTAAAGTACGGACTCGATCACCATGTCAAATACGCACGACTAGTGCGACGCAAGGCATCCAGTCCACGAGCCAAAGGTGCAGACTGCCAGGGATACCGTTACTACATCCAACTTGCTCTAGAAGGTACGCCTTATCAGAAACCAAAGAACAAACCAGGGCATGGCGTGATTGGATTGGACTTAGGACCCTCAACCGTTGCCATAGTGCCACGTGAGGGGAAGGCGCGTCTCGTTCCGTTGTGCGAGGAACTCAAGCCTGATGCCCGTAAGAAACGGCGTTTAGAGCGCAAGCTAGACCGCGAGCGCCGTGCGAACAACCCACAGAACTACGATGAAAAAGGGCGTATCAAGAAGCATGGCAGGCGGCAGCATCTCACCTGGAAGAACAGCAAGGGCTACTTGAAAACGAGGCGCCGACTCGCCTACCAGGAACGTAAGCTTGCTGCGCATCGCAAGAGCCTACACGGAAGACTGGTCAACGAGGTCGTGCGCGTCGGCAACGACATTCGTATCGAAAAGATATCCTACAAAGGCTGGCAGAAACAGTTTGGCAAGAGTGTGGGTTTACGCGCTCCAGGGATGCTCATAGACCACTTGAGACGCACAGTTGCAAAGACTGGCGGCGCCCTGACCGAATTCTCTACACACAACACCAAATTGTCACAGTACTGTCACGGCTGCAAGGTATACACTAAAAAGCCTCTCTCGCAGCGCTGGCACCACTGTGCTTGCGGGGTCGGTCCCATCCAGCGTGACCTGTACACGGCATTTCTGGCAGCCTATCTTGACCCACCAGATTACCTTCCCTCTAGTGCCCAATACATCATGTATTGGGAGGGTGCGGACCTGCGCCTGCGGGCAGCACTAGAGCGACTTATTCAACGTGCGAAAGAGGGGCAGGTCCTGCCTCGAAGCGTGGGCATAACCCGCGCCGGAGCGCGTTTGCCCGAAAGTCTTGTTCAGCTCCACCAAGAGCTAGTCTATCGACGAGGTAGGCTAGAAGCGTTGGAGTAAACGCAAGAACCTCCCGCCGTTGAAGCGGGAGAGTGTCAGTCCTGCCAGACATGTTTGACCCATCCACGTTTCTGCATTATACGCCGTAATTCGTTCGTGGGGGTGTAGCTGCTCAAAATGTACAGTGTACCGCCGGGACTTGCGTTCTTAAGCGCAGCATCCAGAGCCGCCTCTAGATTAGCATTCTGGCTAATCTTATCGATAGGTATCTCTGCATATTTCAGACGCATTGCCAACTCTTCCGGTTTATTGCCGCTACAAACCACGTCAGCGATATCTTGCGCAACTTCTTCGACTTCGACGTCCCAGAGCCAGGAAAAATCCTCACCATCAACAATGGTGTGGCTGGCTGCCAGGAGTACATGCTTCTTACCGGGATGCTGGGCAATCAGGCGCAGTATGAGGTTAAACGACGTGGGATTTTTCACAAAGGACAGGTAGATCGTCTGATCCCCTACCTGTATCTTTTCCAGGCGTCCGAAAGCGGGCTTAATACTTGCCAACGCCCCTGGTAGCTTCTCCTTCTCGAAGCCTGCCGCCAGGGAAGCGCCAATCGCTGCAGCGGCATTATAAACATTATGTAGTCCAGGAAGAGCGATCTCTAATGTCATATTGCCCTGTGGAGTGCGCATCTCTACATATGTTGGGCCTTGCCCATCGTGAGCCAGTTTGATTGACGTTGCTGCGATATCTAGTGGAGGCAGTGTATAACCACAATTGGGGCAACGATAGATGCCCAGGTGCGACATATAGGCCACTTCGTACTGTAAATCCTCCTGGCAGTGAATACAGCGAATGATATCGGCTGATTGTTCAGGCACTGGCGTTCCGACCTCAGTTGTTTCCAGACCAAAGTAGAGGCGTTTGGCCCTTGCCTTCTGCCCAAAGTTGGCGACTTGCGGATCATTGCCATTCAAGAGGATGGTTGACGTTGCGGGTAAAACTTCAAGCGTCTTGTCAAGCGCTTTGGCAACTGCGTAAAGTTCTCCGTAGCGATCCAGCTGGTCACGAAAGATGTTAGTAATCACCACAACATCAGGTATAATCTCAGACATTGCCAGGGGCATAGTACCTTCGTCGATTTCAAAAAGCAACACGTCGCTATTCAACCTTCCGAAGATATCGGCAAAATTGACAGCTACCGAGGTGACTCCCTGCAACATATTAGAGCCTGCGCGATTATGTGAGACACGTTTCCCATTACTGGCCGCCATGGCAGCGGTCATGCGTGCTGTAGTGGTCTTACCATTGCTTCCCGTGATGACTATCTTCTTGGCTTTGCTTGCACCAATCACCGATTTGAGTACATCAGGATCGATGCGCCGTGCGATTAATCCTGGTAGACTCGTGCCGCCACCAACGCCCAGCAGACGTCCCGACGCGCCGGCCAGTTTCCCTGCCGAGATTGCCAGGGCCAGGCGTGCCTTAGCCAACCCTGATGGTGTGGCAGTATTATCGTTACTGCTATGTACGTCTTCTTTGATCATATTTCCTCGCAGATTTTCATACGTTGGTTGCGTGCAGTATAGCAAAACAGCATATCGAGGGCAAGTGACCTATTTGGTTTCTATTCCCCTCCTGACACGAAAGCATTTCAGATTTTGTGTCATGCAAAAAGTTAAACGCCCGTAGCGAACGTGATTCTCCAACTTCCTTCGGCCCGGTGGGCTTCAAGAAAGAAGCGTATTCTGAGATATATTAAGTCAGTTTCGTGTGTCTGGCATAGTACATGTGAGCAGGATCATACTCATGCTGTGAGGTTTCTCATAGTTTTTCAGGGAAATCCCGTGTATGCTCGTACTTATGGGAAGTCAAGGAGTGTCTATCTTGAAGCCATGCCGGTCTTCTCAGTGGCAAGGCTACGGATAGGGCAAGCAAGAGGTCGGTAGCCCCCAACACGCGGCGAGTTTCACCAACCGATACCACGCGTGAAGGACTTTCCGAGAGAACATTCACATGGCCTGGGTCATCTGACTCAGAGAAGGAGCTACGGCGCTATGGTACCATTTCTCCTCACACTCGTGCTGATTGTTGTGCTTGTTGTTGTAGGCGTCACTGTAAACCTGTATCTGTATCGACGGGGCTTGTTCAGGAGTTAGTTGTTGTAGACATTGTGTGTTCTTGTTAAGCGCAAACGCGTCTGGCCCGTATACCTCATACGGGCCGCGCCTCTTCTAGATCAGTTTATTATTTAAATGAAGACCTCTTCCTTTATGTACCTCTCGTGATTTCGTTTGCGCTGGTGAAATCCTGCATTGCGCAGACCTCGTTTAGCCCGCTTGGCACTGTTTGGTCGTCAAATCGCATTGAATCGTGCCATGTTCAAATCGTTGGCTGATCGCTTGGCCAGAGCTGTTTGCTACCACTGGCATTTTCACCGGGTAACCAAACTTGGTCAGCCCACCATTTTTATCAAAATATGCCATGATCGGCCCAGAGATACTAAAACCTGTGTAAATGTAATAGCGTCCATGGTCAGCGGTTGGGATGGTATAGTCCTTTCTATCGCTGGCAAAGTAATTCCACAGGTAATCAAAAGGGATGGGATGCTGATTCGCATCGACATCACGTGGTGAAATCCAGGCGAAGGAGTCAAAGCCCCAGTTCATCAGGTCTCGCATATCTGTCCACCAGTTTTTAGTATGCATAACCACACCGATCAAATGATGGTGGTTACGTGTGCAGGACATGACCTGGATGAAATTCGTGTTATTATCATACCCTGTTTTGCCACCATCAACACCCGGATACCACCACATAAACTGGTTTTCGTTGATTAAGAATCGCTCCGGGTGGTTCCCTCCTTGAGGAATATGGTAGGCTTTCGCACCACTTATTTTATGGAGAGCCGGCAGGCTCATGCTATATCTTCCCAGTAACGCAAGGTCATGAGCGCTAGAAAATTGCCCTGTTGCTAATAAACCGTGTGGATTCATGAAATGCGTGTCGTACATGCCCAGTTGGTGGGCTTTCTGGTTCATCCTGGCGATGAAATTCGGCAGATTGCCTCCTTGCGCATCGGCAATGGCGATTGCGGCATCATTACCTGAAACAAATAGCAAGCCGTAGAGCAGGTCGCGCATAGTATACGTCTCGCCTTTTTTAATGCCAAATAGCGCACTGTCAGAGCTCAACTGGCTAATGTCGTTACTCATTGCATCGCTAATGGTGATTTTCTGATCGAGATTACCTTGTTCAATGGCCAGAGACGCGGTTATCAATTTTGTTGTACTCAGCATCGGCAAGTGCATAAATGGGTTGTAAGCATACAGGGTGGCCCCTGTATCTGCATCGAGTAGATAGGCAGATGTTGCTAATACGGGCGGTGGTGGATGGTCTGTGTCCTGCGGCGTAATAACGAGCTTGTGCGCATTGGCAGGGGCTGGCCCGATTGCTGATGGTGGTTGGCTTGTACTTGCGCTCTCCCCACTGGTAGTGACCGTTGTATGATTGTGGTTGATATTCCTAATAATGGGAGTGGTAATTAGAAGCAAAAGTGCCATTATTCCGATAATCATAACGGCCGGGTTATGACTCAATTGCTGCAGGCGACTAAGGAATGGGTGATGCGAACGAACATGGCGTGTACTCTTGTGTGTAAGTGTGCGATGTGATCGATACGGCTGCCGAATCGATGAGGGTGGGTTATAGCTCCTCGAGGAAGAGGAACGCCGGTTGACTGCCACCATTATTTTGCTTGTGTCAGGGGCTTTCGGAGGCCTGTCTTGTTCGTCCTCATTTTCATGTATTTCTTCGTCGAGGGCTGGCCAGGATGAGCGCTGAGGGTTCTGCTCATCGAGGTACAATGAAGCTCGCCTGATCTTGGGAATCTCGGGATGCTCATCTGAATGATAGCCAATAGATGGTTGTTTGTTTGTGGTAGCCTTACGCCTGCGCCTTCGGGCAGGGTAGGTGAATTCGGGATATTCGCGCTGTTCATCATCTGCTGGCGGCTTTTTGTACATTACGCCTGTTTGCTCCATCTATTGGTGGTTGGCTGCTCTATCTATTCTTATCTTAGTGTAGCATAGTAGCAACACCCTGTCGAGACATGCCAGACTGGTGATTACCCACAAGTGAAAAGAGGGAATTGAAAGTTATGCCTGCTCTTAACTGCCATTGGTTCCGTCCTTGCTACCAGCACCTTTGCTTCTCGTCACCCTTTCCCTTTCAGCGCTTTGAGTGCTTTGTAATCACCAGGAAGGACGGAGACCCTTTACGTATGTACGTTCACTTCAAACATAGCTGGTCGTGCTCCAAGGACATGTTGAAATACTCGTAATGAGTTCAAAATAGCTTGAGGTTCGATTGACCTTGTAATAAATATGATCCTTGAACAATGATCTTCGCCAGGCCAACGATCAAGATGCTGTGGTGGATGAATGATATGCTGTACCCCATTCAGGACAACAGGGCCTCTCTCACCCACGTTTATCAGCCCTTTCACACGCAGGACATCTTCGCCTCGTGCATGAAGCAGCATGCTCAGCCATAAGCCGAAAGCTCTCCAGTCGAGTGGTTCATGAAACGTCAGAGAGAGGGAATAGACATCAGCAATGTGGCGCTTTTCATCTAGTGGCTTGCTCCTGAATGTTGAGAGGCTGTTTGCATCTTGTTCATCGCTTAGTCGCTTTCCTACAGATTCTATTTCGCTCGCACCAAAGAGCATAGCTGTATCGACGTTGCCGAAAGCAGCTTTTATGATATGTGCAGAAGGATTCAGCGTATGGAGACGCGCCGTGAGATCATCAACCTCTTGCCATGAAGCAACGTCTGTCTTAGTAACGATAATGTTGTCAGCTACAGCCACCTGTTTCAGTGATTCAGGGTGGCGATCAAGGTGGAAGTGCCCATTGATCGCGTCTACAGTCGTAATGATACGATCTATACAGAAGTGGTGCTGAAGAACAGCGTCAGCAAGGATTGTGTAGAGGATAGGGGCCGGGTCCGCAAGGCCACTTGTCTCAATAATCACCCGCTCTAACTGAGGTATATCTCTTCTTTCGTCCATAGCAAACAGGTCTAAGAGCGTCTTTACTAGATCATCGCGGATCGTACAACAGGCACAACCGCTCCCAAGGAGAATGATGCGTTCGTTGATCTGCCGCAGGAGGTGATGGTCCAAGCCAACCTTGCCGAACTCGTTGACGAGCACAGCCGTATTGCCCATAGATGGCTCTGCCAACACACGAGCAAGGAGGGTCGTCTTGCCACTACCTAGAAAACCGGTGACAATTGTTACTGGGCACTTTGTTGTTTCGCTGATCATAATCTCCTGTTTTTTGGTTCAATAAGTTATAAGGGTCTCAAGCAAGGAGGGATCAAGCGGATCGAGTGGCCGATGGATGAGTTTTTCGGCAGTCGGCCATAAACTACCAAGGTCTTGGACCAGCGCTGAATTTCCTTTTCGGTCACTCAGGATATACTTGCTACCACTCCAATCATGCAGTTGTAGACCATAGTGACAAAGGATCTGGTTTGCGAGGCGTACTAAGTGGAGACGATCACGCATCCGAGATCGTTGCTGGTCATCTCCTACGAACATAGAGACTGTTGTTCTTTCATCGGCTCGTCGATCTGTCCAGTGAATGTGTGTTAGGGCTTCTCCGCACAGTACGCACATGCTCTCACTCCCTTTCAGAAGAAGGATCCCCAGGAGAAACGAACTTGCTTTAGACATGCACCGTGTACAGGGAAGATTTTTCTCCTCCTGTACACGATATTTTACCAGGCGTAGAAATGAGTTTCTGCACTATCCTTTATTAGGATTAGGATCTAGGTTGTCTTAGATCGAGGTTGCCGACGTGTAAAATCATCAGCAATCTCATCGAATGTTGCCCAGCGCACACCATCATGACTGTTGATGTACTCGATCAACCTCTCATGCATCAGCAGCACCTGTGGTCGGCCACTCACATCCGGGTGAATGGTCATACCAAATACTGCGTAGTCATACTCACGGTATACCCAATCGAATTGGTCTCGCCACATCTGTTCAATATCGCGGGGGTTAACGAAACCATGACTATTGGGAGACTTCTTAATGAACATCATCGGGGGAAGGTCGTCGAGATACCAGTTGGCTGGAATCTCGATGAGATCGGTCTCATGGCCCCTGACTACTGGCTTCATCCACTCTTCGGCGCGCTTCGAGTAGTCAATTTTCGTCCAACTATCCCCGACACGGACATAGTAGGGGTGGAAGTCGTTATGCATCAAGCTATGGTCGTACTTAATGCCATGCTCTAAGAGCAGCTTATTCGTGCTATTCGAGAACTCCCACCAGGGGGCAACATAGCCGGTTGGGCGCCTACCTGCAACCTGGGTGACCAGGTCTATACATTTAGCAAGAACAGTTTCCTCTTGCTGCTCGGTCATCGCGATCGGATTCTCATGAGAGTAACCGTGAACACCGATTTCGTGGCCGTCCTCGACCACCATGTGGGTTTGTTCAGGGAAGGTCTCAATCGAATGTCCAGGGATGAACCATGTCGTCTTCAGGTTATACTTCTTGAACAGCTTGCGCAAGCGAGGAGTACCAACCTCGCCTGCAAAGAGACCACGGGAGATATCATCGGGAGAATCCTCACCGCCATATGACCCCAACCAGCCTGCCACGGCATCTACGTCAACACCATAAGCACACAGGATATCTTTCGCCATTTCAAGCCTCCTTGATAGATTCTACAATACATGTTATACATGGTAACGAGTTCCTCTTTGTGCATGACTGCGCACACCCGGCTTACTTGACGCATTATCTCGCAGCAGTTCCCCCTCCAAAGAACTACTACGACTATGGAGCCATTTCTGCGATCACCTCCCGTAACTGCGACCGTGTGGTCGGATCAGCCAGTACTACCATTAACAAGATGCGAGTCTTCACACCAGAGAGGTCTCCGGCAAAAATCGCTCCTGCATCTTCCAGATCCCTCCCACCCCCTCCGCCATAGATGGGCGCGACCCGTCCTGCAGGACACCGCGAGGTTACCACAACTGGAATTCCGCTATTGACGGCCCTGCGCACACCTTCTACGATTGCTGTATTGGCATTGCCTCGACCGAAAGCTTCGAGGACGATACCTGCCACTCCGCTCTGGATAGAGGCATCAATATAACGAGCATCAATACCTAAAACCAGCATGATGAGATCGACCCGTTCTTCGAGCTTTGATACCCGAAATGTTCGACGGATCGTCGGCTTACGATAGACGAGGACCCGGTTGCCATCAATCTCTCCCAATGCGCCATGTTCGTAGGATTGGAACGTTTGCACCCGAGCAGTATGGACCTTCGTTACATCTCGGGCAGCAAGCAGTTCGTCATTAAAACAAATCATCGCCCCAAGCCCCCGAGTGGCGGGTGAGGCAGCTGCCTGTATTGCATTCAGGAGATTCCGGGGACCGTCAGAATCGGGATCGTCATTGCTTCGCTGCGCACCGGTGAAGACAACAGGTTTATCGGAGGCGACCAACAAGTCTGCAAGATAGCAGGTCTCTTCCATGGTGTCGGTACCATGGGTCACCACCACTCCCATGACATCCTCATGATCAAGAATATCATTAATCCGCCTCACTAAACCAAAGACAATAGCAGACGATAGTTGGAAGCTTCCAATGTTACAGAAGTTCTCTACTTCAATGTCGGCGATGCCTTTTGCTTGTGGAACCATTTGAACCAAATCTTCACCACGCTGCACAGCCACCACGCGCCCCTGAGCAGGATCAAACCGAGAAGCTATAGTTCCCCCGGTACTGACGACGATAATCCTTGAGTCCATTGCAGTTCCTCTCAAAGCAGTTCAGTCTGCATAGGGAACACCGTGTGCACCGTCAACATGTCGATGGTGCACACCTACATTGCTGCTCAAGCTCTACTAAACGGAGATTTCTTCCAGCGTCCTTCCCGGTGGGACACGTCGGGCACCGAACAAGAACAGCCCTGACAGAATCAACGGAATAGCGCCAGCGATCAAGGCCGCCGTGACCACACTTGAGCCCCCTGCGAGGACACCGGTGAACAGCAGCGAACCGAGCACTCCGCCAATTGGGCCCATAGCATTAATGAATGACGCTCCTGTGCCCCTCATACGCGTTGGGTACGATTCGCCCATGTATGTAAAGAGTGCCGAGTAGGATCCGATCAGGAAAAACAAGCCGACACTATATGTTATCAACACAGCTACATAACTGCTTGCGACTAATAGCATGATGAGATAGCAAATGCCGGCAATGATCCAGGCGCCTGCAATGGTTTCCCTCCGACCAAGGTAGTCTCCTATGTAACCATGCGTAATATAGCCTATGTAGGCGAGCGCGTTGGATAGAATCAGCAAGAACAGCGAATTAGAGAACGAAATGCCTTTTCCTTGTGTCAGCACGGTCGTCCCGAGCACAGTAAAAACCTGTATTGCAAACCAATTCAGCAAGAATGACACTCCTAGGAAGATGGTATGCTTTCTGACATCCACTCCAAAGAGCTGCACATAGGTAAACTGCGCTGATCGGTCTGCGTCTACACCATATTTTTGCCCAAGTTCCCGCGCTTCTGCAATTTTTCCTTCGGCTTCAAGACGGCGCACAGCCACCATATGCTCATATCTCGGCGACTCTTTAAGCCTGGTCCGAAGGATGAGGATCAAAATGATCGGCAAAGTGGAGACCAGAAACACTCCACGCCAGCCCACTGCAGGGAGGAGTAGCGCTGACATCGCAGCCGCAAAGAGCACACCAATAGGCCAACCTCCCTGTATAAAGCTATAGATTAACCCACGGCGCCTGGGTCCATAGATTTCTGAAAGGTAGGTCGTGTTGACGGCTTGCTCGGAATATCCGAACCCTGACAAAGAACGAACGATGACCAAATACCAGGCCGAGGGCGTCAAAGCGGTCAAGCCAGAGCTAAGAGCTGCGCCACCGACAGTGATCACGAGCGCATTTCTCCGACCGAAGTAGTCAGTAATGGGGCCAACGGTGAGAGAGACGAGAAACGTACCTAACGCTACTAGGGTAGCAACTCCAGTACTGAATGCCGTGGTCCAGTGGAAATCCTGGGCAATCAGTGGGAGAAGTGTTCCAAACAGAATAAAGTCGTATACGGAGAACATCCATGCAAAGAAAGCGACGATGGAAGCGTAGACTATATCGAACTGCGTGATCTTAGAAGTGTCTACTGCTTGATCGACGCGACCTACTGTCTCTTCGCTCATCATTTTCCTCCTCTTTCACCCATAGGACCAGGCAGAGGCAGTGCTTAAGCACAATGCGTCCTGATCTTAGGTTGAGGTAGTCTTTACCGAGTTCGCTATTCTTTCCTGACTAAGATTCCTTCCTACCAGGATCAGCTCATGTGAAGATCAGCTAAAAGAAACCAAACGTCTTCAGAGGGAGGGGAATGCACATCTCCTGAGCTAGGGGTGTGGGGGTCGTGCTACTTATGTTCGTACAGTGTGATACCTACGTTTTGGTCCCAAACTTACAGATAATATATACATCATTGGATGCCCGCTTGTCAAGCTCCCTGGTGGATTTGGGATATTATTGGAGATAAAGCGATTATATGCAACTTCTCTAATGGCAGTTTTGCACTTGACGATACGTCCCTCGCATGCTACTCTGCAAACATCAATTGAGTAACCCCAGCATTGAACAAAACGAGGAGCCTGCATCATGCATCTAAGAACGGCAGTTGTTCAAGTGAATTCACGTGATAATCCTGCTGAAAATCTGTCCAACGTAGAGCGATTTCTGGATCAGGCTGCTGACATGGGCGCGCAGTTCGTCGGTCTCCCCGAATTCTGGACATACCTTGGACCCTATTCTGGCTTTGATAATGTCGCGCAAAGTATTCCCGGACCCGTAGTTGAACGCTTGCAGGAGAAGGCCCGCAAGTATAAGATGATTGTACATGGTGGTAGTATCGTTGAGCGCCACCCTCAGCTCCCAGGAAAGTTTTACAATACCTCCGTATTGATCAATCGGGATGGCGAGATTGCCGCGAGCTACCGGAAGATTCACCTGTTTGATGTAAATTTGGCAAATGGTGAGAAGCATTACGAATCAGAGCGTATTGCGCCAGGCGATGACATTGTGACTGCTGTGATCGATGGTATCACCTATGGTCTCACAATTTGCTACGATCTTCGTTTCCCTGAACTCTACCGCCTGCTTGCATTGCGGGGTGCACAAATCATCATGGTGCCCGCTGGATTCACTTTGCACACCGGACGTGATCACTGGGAGGTCTTATTACGAGCGCGCGCTATCGAGAACCTCTGCTATGTAGTTGCGCCAGCGCAGGTAGGAACATATCCACCTAACCGGCAGTGTTTCGGACGTTCAATGATTGTGAATCCTTGGGGGCTGGTGCTTGCCCAGGCACAGGATACACCAACCGTCATCATGGCGGATATCGATCTCACACAAATCGAGCAGGCCCGCGCACAAATTCCCTGCCTGGATAATCGCAGACCCACAGCTTACAGGTGGTGATTATATATCTGTTTGGACGGCCTAGTGGTCGCCCGCAAAAAGAAAGGATGAACACGAGACATGGACATCGCTGAAATCAAACAACTCATTGATGAGGGAAAGATCGAGTATGTCAAGATTGGCGCACCCGATATCGAGGGGGTCTACCGTGGCAAGCGCGTAGCAGCGAAATACTTCTTGAACTCGCTGGAGGAGGGGTTTGGGCAGTGTGACGTGCTCTTTGGCTGGGATATTGCCGAGGTGGTACTGCCCAACCTCAAAGTGAGTAACTGGGAGCGGGGGTTTGCCGACATCGTGATGAAGCCCGATCTCTCTACGTTTGCCATAGTACCGTGGGAAGAGCATGTGGCTTCCTGCGTCTGCGATCTATGGACCGAGCATGGAGAGCCTGTGACTGTCTCCCCACGCTACGTGCTCAGCCAGGTGGTGGAACGCGCGCGCGCGCTGGGCTACGAGCCAATGGCGGCAGCCGAGTTGGAATTTCGCTTCTTCCGTGAGAACCAGTTGTCGCTGCGCGAGAAGGATTTTGGGCCGAATCTGACGCCGCTCAATCCGGGGTTCAACTGCTACGCCATTAGCCAGGCCAGCGCCGATGATCATCTCCTGGGGCGTATAGCACGCATGATGCGCGACTACGAAGTGGAGATCGAGGGCTATAACCGCGAACACGGTCCGGGCATGTACGAGATGAACATCCGCTATGCAAATGCCCTGACGGCTGGCGATAGGACGATGCTCTTCAAAACCGGTGCCAAAGAGATCTGCCACGAGATGGGTTTGACAGCGAGCTTCATGGCCAAGTGGAATGACCAGGAAGATGGAAGCAGCGGGCACTCACACATGAGCCTGTGGGATCGGCAGCGGGAGCAGAACCTGTTCTGGGACGAAAGTGGCGAAGACCATATGTCTGCCACGATGCGTTACTTCCTGGCGGGTGTGCTGGCGACGATGCCAGAATTCATGGCCCTGTATGCTCCGATCATTAATTCATATAAACGCTACGTGGAGGGCACGTGGGCGCCGCTCAACACGACGTGGGGTATGGATAATCGCACCTGTGCAGTGCGCGTGATCAATGTGAACCGGGGGGCGATCCGCATTGAAAATCGCGCGCCGGGTGCGGATGCCAATTTCTATCTTGTCTTCGCGGCGACCTTAGCCGGTGGATTGTATGGCATCGAGCGGCAATTGGAACTGCCCGACCGCCTGGAGGGCAACGCCTACGATGCTGCTACCGTAGCGCGTGCGCTGGAGCGAGGCCATATCCAGCCGCTCGCCCACACCCTGGTGGAGGCGACCGACATGTTGGAAAAGAGTGAGGTGGCGCGGGAATATTTTGGGGCGGATTTTGTGGAGCATTTTGTGGCCACGCGCCGCTGGGAAGTCAAAGAATACGACAAGGCCGTCACCAACTGGGATCGCCGCCGCTATTTGGAACTGGTCTAATATCAGGCCCATGCACAGCGATCCCACCAGGGCATACCCTTAGGGGTGCCCTAAGGTTCCAGTTCTTCGATCCAGCCGAGTTCTTCGTGGAATTTCAGCCCTTCTTGCGTCGCCTCCTCGGCTGTTAGATATGGGAGGAGGTGACCAATCAGGGGCAGCTTTGCTTTGTAACGGCGTAGATTGTCCTGGGCACGGTCGATCATCAATTGCAGACCTGCCAGGGGGTCCCCAAGCGTCTCTTGTAAGTATTGCAAGAAGCCTACTGATCGCTCATCTGAACTTGGCCTTTGGCGCTGGTGGCCAAGGTGACGTGCGACAGTAAACAGATCATCTTCACTCATCAGTCCGAGATGCTCAGCCCAGAGCATCATGCGTAAGCCACCCGCCAGTTCTGCATCGAGAGTAGCCACATTCATCTCTGTGTCGTCGCGCATCCCCCGGTTGTTCAGGTTAGAGGAACCCACAGTCGACCATAGATCATCAACGATAGCGACTTTCGCGTGCACATAAATGGGCCTGTAGTGTTCAACCCCTTCTTTGTGTGTTGAAGTAGCCAGGCAGAAGACTTGTATTCGACCTTGCGCCGCAGCTTCAGGAGCTTCCTCACGTAAGCGAGCAAGACCTGCATCTGTGAAGGCGCGGCCGGGATTTGGATGGTCAGGTAGTACGACTGCAACTATGGTACCGCGCTGCAATGCTGCGCCTAAAGCGCGTATGTTGCGTTCCATGTCGGGGCTATCAGTTCCCAGTAATGGAAGATCTATGCCATAGTAAGCATGTAGCCAGAAGTATTGGTTCTCCAGGTAGACAAAGTGTTGTGCGTTGCTCAATGCGTTTACGTAAAGTTGAGCGATGCCCTGAATACCTTGCTTAGGATCGAAACTATAGGTATGTTCGGGGATTGTACGGGCTATCTGTACCAGGCTTGTGCTCTCCACTGGAGATGCAAAGGGATGTTCAGGAACAAGGAGCTGGATGTCCAAAGCATGTCGTTTTACGACTTCATTCCAGCGCTGACGAAAATTGAGTTCCACGTCTCCCGCAGCCGGTCCTTCGATGATGGCGTGGGCATCATGCCAGGGGTATGGGCTGCTCACCTGCACATTGCGGCGCAAAGGCGATGAGAAGTAGTGTACGGGTAAATCCCAACGGTCGTAGTCGCCGTTCAGTTCGATCAGCGGATCAATGCCGCCGACGAAGGCATGTGTACCATCCACCACTGCGATTTTTTGATGCAATGACTCGACAGGATGGTGAAGAATACCCTTGGAACTGTCATCAAGTATGCATGTCACGCCTGCCTCTATGAGTTCCTGGTGGGCTGTCTGGGGATGGTAGTGAGAAAAAATTTCTGAACAATCCCAAATTAGCGCCTTTACCTCGATGCCCTTGTTTACCATATAGCCCAGAACTGCTTGAACGGTGAGATCATGTGCGCACCAGAAGTTGATCTCGGCTTCCGGTAGACCTTCCGCGCGTAGCTCAGCCACTAGCGCTTGCTGTTCAGGGCTACCATCTGGCCCTGCTCGATGGTCTTCTCCGCGCACAAGTTCCAAAGTGGGGGTGATACCCCAATTCGCAAGATAGATGTACTTACGCGCCATCAGAAAATGGCGGCACATCGTAAGCATCGTCGTGCGTCCATCAACAAGGTAGGTAACACGTGAATCGCCACGTACAGGTGTATCACCCTCGGCCCACCAGTTGTTCATTTGTTGCTCGTTCCTGGCTGACACGTAATAGCTCCTGAGAGGATACTCTATTCACTTGGAGCACTGGAGGGAGCAGCACTCACAGCAGGTCCGATCCAAACGGTCTGGATATTTACGAACTCATGGATGCCGAACGAGGACAGTTCGCGACCGTAACCACTGCGCTTGATGCCTCCAAATGGAAGTCGCGGGTCGGATGCGGTCATGCCATTGCCTATGGAGCGAAAGTTCCACCTTCTTTGATCCGACCCCTCTGATAGAAGCGCTCCGGCGTATTCTGCGCAGTCTACAGTCTCAAGCGTGCTCAACCTTCTTCTCCTTCAAGGGATAGTATAGCACATGCTGACTGGAATACTCCGAGGGAGGAACGCCATGCGACCGTGACAACTGTTTCTTTTTCATGCTGCACCTCCAGGGCCTTCCTCCAGATAAGACGGAAGTGAGAGCCTTGGATAGCAGCACAGGTGCATCCAGGTATGAGATATAATAAAGTCCTAGTCATACTTTGGTTTCGAACTGGGAGGAGCAAGATGAGCATTCAAACGATCAATCCAACCACAGGAGAAGTGTTGTAAACATTTGAACCATACACCGAGAGGCAGATCAACGAGGCGCTGGAGCAGGCTCGTCATGCCTTTGTGCAGTGGCGAGCAACCCCGTTTGCCGAACGAGCGAAGCATCTGCACAGCATCGCGAGCTCTCTCCGGGATCATCAGGCCGAATTGGCACGCTTAGCTGTCCTGGAAATGGGCAAATCGATCACGGAAGCCGAGGCCGAGGTCGAAAAATGTGCCTGGAACTGCGAGTATTTTGCTGAGCATGCGCAGGAATTTTTGAGAGAGGAGTATGTCGCGACGAATGCGACGCAGAGCTATATTGCTTTCCATCCCCTGGGGGTGATTTTGGCGGTCATGCCCTGGAATTTTCCCTATTGGCAGGTGTTCCGCTTTGCCGCACCAACCCTCATGGCAGGGAATACGGCTGTACTCAAACATGCTTCCAATGTCTCACGGGTCGCGTTAGAGATCGAGCGGATTTTTCAAGAAGCTGGGCTGCCACAAGGAGTGTTGAGAACGGTCCTTGTACCTGGCTCCCAGACCCACAGGCTGATCGAAGACCCCCGCATCGCGGCGGTGACGCTCACTGGAAGCGATGCAGCAGGCGTTGAGGTGGCTGCCGCGAGTGGGCATGTGTTGAAGAAGACGGTCTTAGAGCTTGGTGGCTCCGATGCGTTCATCGTGCTGGAGGATGCGGACCTGGATCAGGCCGCGCAGGTCGCCGTGACCGCTCGCTTCCAGAATAATGGGCAGAGCTGTATCGCAGCTAAGCGCTTCATCGTCGTGGAGGCAGTGGCTGACGCATTTGAGCGGAAGTTCGTTGAAGCGGCATCCAAGCTGCAGGTAGGCAATCCCCTCGATCGCGAGACCCGCATTGGACCAATGGCACGCGGTGATCTTCGTGATGCGCTCGATAGGCAGGTGCAAGCTTCGATCCAGATGGGCGCACGCGTGCTGCTAGGAGGAAAGCCGATTGAAGGCAAAGGCTACTTCTATGCTCCCACCATCATCACCGATGTGACCTCAGACATGCCGATGTTCCGTGAGGAAACGTTCGGGCCAGCAGCCGCAGTCATTCATGCACGGGATACGGAGCACGCGGTCGAGTTGGCCAACGATTCGGTGTTCGGTCTGAGTTGCAACCTGTGGACGCGCGATATTGAGCAGGCTCGTGGCCTCGCTTCCCGCATTGCGGCAGGGAGCCTTTTTATCAATGGGATGACCGCATCCGATCCCCGTCTGCCCTTTGGGGGGATCAAACGCAGTGGTTATGGGCGCGAACTCTCCTGGTTTGGCATGCGCGAATTTGTGAATATTCAGACCGTGTGGATCGGTCCCAAGGTAGAGCATGTGCCGACACAGGCGGCCAGCGAATAGGGGAGCAGAAGGAGAACAACCTTCTGGGATCAACCGATCTAGCTGTTGAAAAATAATAGGGTAACTAATGAGGAGTTCTGATCGTGCTTTGTTAGTTTTGAGGTGCAGGAGGGCGTCTGGCCCTCCTACTGGAGTTCGAGGACCGTCCCCTCACCTTTCCTCCTCCCACAGGCGAAGACGGCGCACAAAGAATCTAACAAAGGAGGAGGACTAGTATGTAGTGCGAAATGCTGAAGAGGCTAGACAAGGGGGTTGAGGGTCACTTGAGGTCATAATCAAGCAGGCTCATGAAAGAGCTTCTGAAGAGATTCAAAACGGCTGAGCTACGTTTGATCAGATTTTAAGAAATGTGATTGCCTTCTGAAGCGGCTTGACGGGGTCTACTTTGCATCGCATACTAGGACTAGCAGATGACCAGGGCAATCGCATCTAAATTCTCAAGCGTCTTGTAAAGGGAATTTACACGGCAGAGTATTGATAGCTGGCTTATTATGACGCAGCTTTTATAGCCAGTTCCAAAAATTAGATGCGATTGCCCTGAGCAGATGACAAATGTCTCGGTGGTGAGGGCGGAACCGACGGGCATCGAACCATCGGTCGCACCTGGCTCGTATCCCACTTGAGAAGCTCTTTTCTGAGAGAGCTGCTATTCTTATGTACAACGCGAAGTCAAGCTCTGTCTATGCAGATTCTTCTAGTGATCCTTTTGACAAGGCACTGACTGATCCTCTGGTTGTCTCTCTTCCCCAACGTCGTCCAGGGCCAGAACATCCTCACTGGAAGATCCCTCCATCGGAATGGCCGACCGTTCTTCGTCGTGTTGACCAGGGCGAACCACTTCGCAAGATAGCCAGAGAGTATACCGTCTCCCATGAGACGATACGGCGTGTGGTTCGTGCTGCTCGTAAGCAGCAAGCAGGCTAAGGCGAGGCTCTACGATAAGTTGTGAAGAACTCACGTAACCCGGTCTTTTCCTCTCACTCTGTTGGAGTGTCTAGTAAACGAGTTCAGCCTCCTTTGGTGCTTTGTCAAGGCATCGATACGGATGGCGAATCGTGAAATGACCCGTCGCATCATGCTTCATGTCCAGCAGCGGCGTGTACAACAAGAAGCGTACCTGTGCAGTTACTGTTCTTACGACAGGGGAACGATAAGATCCTGGAAGCAAGAGAGCGTGCAACTGCACGTGATTTCCACCTGCATATCGATCGACCTTTCCTTGCATCTACCCTATGCTGTGTCAGCAGGTGTAGGGAAAGGACGCAGATGGTCCACTGTGCGCTGCTGGTCTCATCGGCACACAACAAGCATAGCAGAGGAGGCCGGTACGACCACGGGTAGCACCTGGACGGGGGACGGGAAAAGGCGGCAAGCAGGGCTGATCGTGAGTTTTGCGTAGGCTCTACACCTGCACTCCAGGCAGAAGCGGGGTGGTTTCCCATCACCCGGATCAAGATGTGTGCCCGCATATCGTGACACGTGAACCATCCTCTTCGTGGGTAACCCGCACGAGCCACGAGTGCGCTTTCCAGCAAGAGGTGGCAAGGTCGGACCTGGGCGAGACGCGGCGGAAACAGGGCGGAACCACCTGGGAGAGGGCTGGGAAGCAGCCGGAAGTGCAAACGCGGGCACCAGCGACCCACTTCTCTTTCCAAAGGATAATCCCAGCAGCCAGGACTCGGGATGCGAATACGCGTTGGCCTGCTAGGAAGCCAGGTCGGAATACACTCATCACACACTTGGCACGAACAGCCGCTACAGACTGGTTGAGCAGTACTAACTCGTTTTTACACACTCAAGACAAACGTTGTCGCTTTCTGCGAAGACAGGTTGTCATAAGGTTTCACACTCATGAAGCGTGTGCCCTGCTTGTTTACACAGGCCAAGGTGCTAGGATATTGAAGACGTTAATAAGAAATCAGCCCATAGTGCACAGATATGCTGCCAGAAGATAATCAGAATGACATCTTGTGTAGTACAGACAGAACCTACACTCATGGCGCAGCATGTTATAACCACTACCAGTGGAGTTGATGGGCTTTGAACTCTCCGCCAGTGAATTTTTTCTCCTTCCTCACGACTGCTTACAACGTATACACATCAGACCAAAACTTCTAGGTAATCCTTTCTAGAGGGTTCCCAATCCAATGAGGTGAAAGAATTACACGATTCTGTCGATGCGCTCCTGCTCTCCTGTGATCTATATTTCTTAGAACTGAGCCAGGCACTTATACCTGGAACCAATGAGCTGGAGATAGAATTATGCGACTTAACGCTAGTCCTGAGAACCTCTTAGAGCGGATTGCACTCTGGGCAGGAGTTGTGCCAACTCCTTTCGGGGATACTATAGTAGCCATGACACTGGCACAAACCATTATGGTGGCCACGAAGCTTGGCGTCTTTGAGGTATTGGCAAAGGGAGAATGTACCGCGCGTGAGCTTGCAACAGGCTGTGGGCTTGATCAGCATGCGACAGAAGTGCTCCTCTTTGCCTTAGCGGGCGCAGGCTACGTATATCACAAAGAAACATGCTATATACTCGCCCCGGTGGCTCGCAAATGGCTGCTAAAGAGTAGCCCGCAGTCGCTTTACGACTATATGTTGTTCAACTTCCTGAACTGGACCTGGAATGAGCGCTTTGAGGACTTTATCCGGACCGGAAAGCCAGCACGCATCCACCAGGAAATGTCGAACGATGAATGGCGGGTGTACCAGAGGGCCATGCGCTCTCTGGCTGGCTTCTCTGCTCTTGAGGTCTCCCGGCGAACTCCGGTATCACGAGGCGCACTGCATATGCTGGACATCGGTGGTTCCCACGGCTACTACTCCGTTATGCTCTGCCGTCATCACCCAGGGCTACGCTCGGTCGTACTCGATCTGCCGGAAGCCGTTGTTCACGCAGCAAAGATCCTCGCGCAAGAGGGAATGGGTGAGCGCATCGTCCATCGTGTCGGGAATGCACTGACCGACGACCTGGGGAACGAGGAATACGATCTCATCTTCATCGGTAGTCTCCTCCATCACTTCGAAGAGCAGGCGAATCGCGATCTCGTGAAGCGCAGGGCTCGCGCACTGCTCCCGAGTGGCTACCTCGTGATCGAAGAGTTCCATCGCTTTCAATCGCCCAAAGAAGTTGGAGAGCTGGGCGCGCTTTCCAACCTCTACTTCGCGGCCACGAGCGAGGCGGGAACCTGGTCCATGCAAGAGATTGCGCAATGGCAACGAGAGGCGGGTTTGCTTCCCCGCAAGCCAATACGGTTACACACCGGGCCTGGCACAGAGCTACAGGCGCCAATAAAGCCGGACTCTAAATGAGCATCACACGAATCGGTGAGCGTTGTTACGTGCGTTCTAGCATCATCGGCAAGCCATACCGAAGGTGCAGCGAAAGTAACGCTTCTGGCTCGACCGTATGACCAGGGACCAGACGCAATTTGTAGCGTTGCGCGACAGTCGCCAGGATTAACTGCATCTCCATCAGCGCGAAGTTGTTGCCGATGCACATGCGTGGCCCACCCCCGAATGGGAAGTACGCATAGTGCGGGCGACCTGCAGAGCGTTCAGGTGTGAAGCGCTCGGGTTCGAACACCTCCGGGTTATCCCAAAAAGCGGGATGGCGGTGCGTCATGTATGGGCTCAGCACGATCATACTGTTTGCAGGAATGAAATAGCCCCCGATTTCATCTTCTGCGATTGCTTTCCGTCCGAAGATCCAGGCTGGCGGATAGAGCCGCAGTGCTTCCTCAAGTACCATGCGGGTGTAAGATAGCCTCGGGAGGTGTTCTACCATAGGCAAATGGCCACCGAGCACAGTATCCAATTCGGCGTGCAGCTGTCGCTCAACGTCGGGATACTGGGAAAGCAAGTACCAGGTCCATGTGAGTGCTGTTGATACAGTTTCGTAACCTGCAATGAGCAGCGTTATTACTTCATCATGTACTTGCTGGTCATCCATCCCCTGTCCGGTTTCTTCATCGCGTGCCAACAAAAGCATCGAGAGCAGATCACCCGTGTCTGTATTGTGACTGCGGCGGTTGGTAATAATGCCACGCACTACCTGGTCAAGGGCGCGATATGAGACCTCAAGGCGACGGTTGCGCGGCGTAGGAATGTAGAGTGGTGGGAAAGGAGCATACATATAATCTGAGTGCAGCTTGTTCACCGTCGTTACTGCCTGGCCGACAATTTGCGTCTCATCGCTGAGGTCAATGTTAAAGAAAGTCTGACCGACGATACGCAGTGTCAAGCGCAACATCTCGGCCGCAACATCCAGTGGTTGTTCACGCGTTGCAAAATCTTGCCACTGATCCAGCATTGTGACTGTAGCGTCGGTCATCAGCAAGCCAAAGGCATCCAGGCGCTTTCGATGGAAGGCGGGCTGCATAAGGCGCCGCTGATGCAGCCAGGATTTTCCGTCGTTGGTAACGAGTCCTTTACCGAGCAAAGGCTTCAAGATCTTGTAAGGAAAGAGGTCTTTGTTGTAGTTTTGCTGATTCTCCTGCAGGACATGCTTAATGCCATCCGGATGGTTGACCAGGTAGGCGGGCCAGATGAAGAAGCGTATCCGGACAACATCACCATATTGCTCGGTCATGGCCAATCCAAAACGTAAAGGGTCGTGCCGTATCGCTCTCGTACTTCCAAGCAAGAAATGACCATATGGACCTGGCGTATTCTTGTTGCGGATCACTATGGCCCCTCTGGTTGCTTTAGTACCTGGTTCAGACAATTCTTCTACCCTTTGTTTGGAAATGTCACTCAGGATCGAGATATGACGGTTTCCCATCGAGTGTTCTCACTATCCATAGCTGGCTACAGACTGATGCCAAAAGTGATACTGTTTCGTGTGTTCATGTGATGCTGCTCTTCCCAGCTGAGCCCAACTACACATGTTCCTCATGTATCTTTTGCAGCGTCTCGAGTGCTTCGTCGACATGTCTCTTCGAGGTGAATTGCGAGAAGAAGATGCGACGAACAATTCCTTGTCTGTCGATGATGTATGTCACGCGCCCCGGCAGTCCGAAAGCTGTGGGCACGCCGTAGCGCTTTCTGATTACGCCGTCCACATCACTCAACAGGATGAAAGGGAGTTGGTGTTCTTTGGCGAACTGTCGATGTGACTCCACCGAATCGGAGCTGACCCCAATTATTTCTGCTCCAGCGTCCTTGAAGACTTCATAGCTATCCCGAAAGGCACACGCCTCCTCAGTACAGAGTGAAGTGTTATTTTTCGGGTAGAAATACAGCACAATATGTTTCTTACCGAGAAAATCCCCAAGGCTTACTGGTCCGCTTGATTGGTTAAAGAGCGTAAAGTCAGGGGTCAGGTCACCCACCTGCACCTTGCCTTTCACTGCTTGTACCTCGTCGTCATACTTGTTCATCGTTTCTCCTCCTCCTAGGACGATCAAGTGAATTTTTTACGCGCTGCATTGTACGGTTGGTATTGAGATCAAACGTGTGGTGACATCAGGATGCGGCACCAGATTGTTGAGGGTTCCGGTATTAATCACCACATCTTCTCCATTGAAAGAGAGAGCAAAGCGATCCAGGCTCCTGGGAGCCGGTCCGTCCAGATATTCACCGGTAA
>Ga0137371_10000439_pt1 | contig 30665 bp, 31 predicted proteins | sample SagtaG_7_FD_104919 | JGI IMG/M metagenome (GOLD analysis project Ga0137371, IMG submission 104919) | Vadose zone soil microbial communities from Sagehorn Ranch, Mendocino, California, USA - Sage1_R_40_16 metaG | ecosystem: Environmental > Terrestrial > Soil > Vadose zone | place: USA...
CTGATATGCCTGTGGCTCAGTCCAGTTGGTGAAAGAGACAAGTTTCCACCCCATATCTTTTCGTTTTTGTCAAATATCACTTCGCCACTCTGCCCAGATGGCATCAAAGGAGTAAAATGATTACTTGCAAAAGATGGTAAATGATGCAGAGAAAATTTATGTGTCGGAGTGTGCCTGTTTTACATCTTAAACAAAGATGTGCGGCGAAAAGTTATTGTCGAGATGCGGAAAATTATTTCGACAAACAACAGATCGCTAAACTTTCCTCCAGGAGAGAGCGTGCTTTGGCAGTATCCCCTTTATCGAGGGCCAACTGCCCTAGAAGAAAGAGATCGTAGGCCATACCCCACTTGTAACGCAACTCTCTGGCAAGAGTCAGACTCTCCTCAAGGAGTGTAGAGGCTTTGCTCTGCTCACCTTGTGTGATCATCACACGGGCTAAGCGCAGGAGGGCGTAAGCCATACCCCATTTGTTGCCTGAGTCGCGGGAGAGGGCCAGGCTCTCCTCTAACTGGGAACGTGCGCTGTCATACTTGTTTTGGAAAAAGGCTACTGCTGCCAATCCCTCAAGCGTGTAAGCCATACCCCATTTGTCGCCCAACTCCCGAAAAAGGGTTTAAGAAAAAGCATTGCTCCCGTTGGAAAAGAAAACTTCGCACAGTGTGCTGTTGTCCTTACTATACTCTACAATGGGCGGAACTGCAATATGGGGCCTAAGAATGCATTTTTGCACTTGACAAAATGCATTCTTACATGGTATACTACCCTCGTAGGAGGAAAGAATGCAAAATCAAGCCTGGACCGATGCCCCAACGCGGCGCGATGCCGTGGTTGAGCGTTTGCGTAATGAAATTATTACAGGAGCCCTGCGGCCTGGAGAGGTCCTCAAGGATGCCGAGCTGGCCTCTCGTCTTGGACTTAGCATCACGCCAGTACGCGAAGCCCTGGCCCAGCTCGCTGCGGAAGGGCTCATCGATATGCCTCCTAATCGACCGAAGCGCGTAGCTCCACTCACGAGGCGCAGGACCCGTGAGTTGCTGGCTATCTTCCGAGTCCTCGCACTGGCAGGATATGAGTGGGGATTTCCTCGCCTGTCTCAGCAGGACAGAGAGGAAATGCATGCTGCTAACGAAGCCCTGGCGATCGCTCTCAGTCAGAGTGACACGCGAGCAGCCCACCAGGCAAGTCGCAGGTTCTCTGATATCGTCATGCGTGCGAGTGGCAATCGGGAACTGCGCCGCATGCTCTCCTCCAGCTTTTCGTGGCTTGAACGGCTGGCAATGCTGTGTTTCCCACACAATTTCGCTGATTTAGGATTTGAGACCAATCGGGAGATTCTCGCGGCTGTCGAACGCGGTGACCTGTCCAGTGCCCTTGAACTCGCTCGTAGCAGCCTGGATCAGTTCCAGCGAGCGGTCGAAGCTCTCTCCGAGGACATGTGGTCGGACTGAGGCCAATACATTTCAAATACAAGACCCTCTCGCTTTGTCATCCTGAGCGCAGCGAAGGATCTCTGTCCGGCGAGAGATCCTTCGCTGCGCTCAGGATGACACTCTTGACTCGGCTTGGTTTGACTGGCAAAACGTCTTCTTTGAAATGGATTGGGACTGAGGCACTCAGGAGGGACTTCATCGCAGTGGCTTTGCATTGACGCTTCTGCGTAACAATCTGTCATGCGAACGACATGACGTACACTATCTAGCGACTAGACAACAATTGAAACATGTCTCCTAGTTTCACAGCACTGTTTCATTCACCGCAGAGGAGGTATTTCTATGGCTCGTGGCATTGTCTTTTCCACCGAGCGACTGCGCACCCTGTTTGAGCCGCGCAGCATTGCCCTGGTGGGCGCTTCCGAGAAATCAACCTGGTCCTTGATGATCCACGTTGGCTTGGCCCAGGGAGGCTTTGATGGGAAGGTCTATTATATCAACCCGCGCAATCCGACCGTGCATGGCCAACCCACGGTCGCTCGCCTCACCGATATCGGAGAGCCGGTCGATCTGTGCTACATCATGGTGGGCACCGACGCAGTGCTGCCCGTTATCCATGATATGATTGCTGCTGACATTCAGAATGCGGTGGTGCTGACCGGCGGCTTTGCCGAGCAAGATGAGCACGGACGCCAGTTACAGGAGGAACTCACACGACTGGCGGCTGCCCATGACCTGGCCATCATCGGGCCAAACTGCATGGGCTATATTAACGTGACGCGCAGCATCGAAGCGATGGCGGCGCTACCCGAACGTCCTCTTCTCGCAGGATCGGTGGCCCTCATCAGCCAGAGCGGCGCGCTGGGTGCAATGATGCTGAACTACGCACATACGCAGAACGTGGGACTGAGTATGCTCATCAGCACAGGCAACGAGGCGACCATCTCCGTCACCGACGCACTCCAATATGCGGTGGAAGATGAGACGACGAAGGTCATTGCCGTCTTCATGGAGACGATCCGTGAACCGGACCGTTTCGTGCAGATCGTGCGGCGCGCATTTGAGTGTGGCAAGCCTATTATTGCCCTCAAGGCCGGGCGCAGCGAGGTGACCGCACGGGTGGCTCTGACCCACACCGGAGCCCTGACGGGCGATGATCGCGTGATCGATGCGCTTTTCCGCCAGTTGGGCATCGTGCGCGTCAACTCCGTTGAAGAATTGATCCTTACGGCAAACGTTTTTGCGAAGGTTGGTCAATTGCCTGGCAGGCGTATTGGAGTGGTCGCTATCTCAGGAGGCGCCTGTGACCTGGTGGCGGACCTGGCAGAGGAGGCGGGGATCGCACTGCCAGTGTTTACAGAGCAGACCGTCAATGAATTGCACGCGCTTCTCCCTGTACTGGGTCCGGCGAACAATCCACTTGATACGACCGGCGCGGCCATGAATAACCAGGCGTTGATGGGAAGTTTGTTCGGAGTAGTGAGTCGCGATCCTCAGTTCGATGCGGTTTTCTGCATGATGGATCTCCCGGCTGATGAGACGCCGACCTCTCGTTTCCTCATGAACATTCTGGCGGGGATTGGTCAGGCACTGGAAGATGCTCCTGTCCCGGCTTTTATGCTCGCACTGGCCAGCAACGACGTGATGCCAGCGGGGCGAGCCTTTCTTGACCGAACAGACATTCCCTTCATCTCTGGAGGCATCCGAATGGTCATACCCGCGTTGGGAAAACTGATGACATGGACGGAGCGCTATTGTGCAGCGCGGGTAGAGGAATTCGGAGAGCGTGCCACTACCATATCAACGATTGACTTCTCTGCGCCCCCTATCGGAAGCTGGTCCGAATATCGGGCCAGAGCATTTCTGGAGCAGCAGAGTATTCCTGTCATTCCGGCGACGCTGGCGACCAGTGCAGAGCAGGCGGCAGAGGCGGCGCGAGCGATGGGTTTGCCCGTCGCGCTCAAGATCGCCTCGCCCGATATTGTGCATAAGAGTGATATTGGCGGCGTGAAGCTGGGCCTGCGGAACGAAGACGCGGTCCGCGAGGCTTTTACGCAGGTGATGGGGAGCGCGAAAGCAGCCGTGCCCGAGGCGCATATCGAAGGTGTGCTGGTCAGTCCTATGCGCTCAGGTGGCGTTGAACTGCTGGTGGGGGTGACGCGTGATGCCACGTGGGGGCAGGTACTAGCAGTGGGACTGGGCGGCATCTGGGTTGAGATCCTCAAGGATACGAGTCTCCGGGTACTTCCCGTCTCACGGGACGAAGTGCGAACCATGCTGGCAGAACTTCAGGGAGCGAAGCTCCTCCAGGGAGCGCGTGGCTCTCAGGCTGCCGACCTGGACGCGCTGGTTGAGGTGATCTTCCGCATCGCAGAGCTGGCACAACGCCTCAAAGCTGATCTCGAGTCGTTGGAGATCAATCCCTTGCGAGTAGAAGGCACGCGCATTGAGGCTCTGGATGCAGTTATTTCCTGGCAGAAACAGGAAGGAAAAGTGCAGGTATGACACAGACGACAGACAAGAGAAAGCCGGTCCCGATACCGGATGAGGCCTCAAAGCCGTTTTTTGACGGAGCCAGGGAGCGGAAGCTCATGATACAGAAATGTGCGATGTGTGGAGCTGTCATGTGGCCAGTGAAGCCGAGGTGTGACAACTGTCTGGGAGCGAAACTGGAGTGGATGCAAGCGAGTGGGAAAGGAACGTTGTATTCCTTCACCTTGATGCACCAGGTCTATCATCCGGGATTTGCCGCGGAGGTGCCCTACAATATCGCAGAGGTGGACCTTGAGGAGGGATTACGGATCATTACCAACATAGTGGGCTGTCCTAATGCAGCGCTCCAGATAGGGATGCCACTGGAAGTGACTTTTGAGGATGTCACGGACGAAGTGACCCTGCCGAAATTCAAGCCCATCGAGTAGGCTACGGGTAGGATTTCACTATTTTTAGGAAGGAAAGAGTGATGAGTTACCACCATGTGATATACGAGAAGAAGGCGCGTATTGCCTATGTGACCATCAATCGTCCCGAGGTCATGAATGCCCTGCACTACGAAGCCAATGTTGAGTTATATGAAATCTTCAATGACTTCAAGCAGGATGACGACGTGTGGGTGGCGATCCTGACCGGAACAGGCAATCGGGCCTTTTCAGCCGGAAACGACCTCAAAGCGACGGCGGCAGCGACCGCCAGGGGAGAGAAGTTGCCGGGCAGACAGGTCCCGTTCGGAGGGATCACAAGTGGCTTCGCGTGCTCCAAGCCCATTATTGCGGCGGTCAACGGTATTGCTGTCGGAGGAGGCTTCGAGATGGCTCTTGCCTCTGACCTGATCATCGCTGCCGAACACGCACGCTTTGGGCTCCCAGAACCGCGTGTAGGACTCATTGCCGGAGCTGGCGGCGTGCATCGCCTGCCGCAACAAATCCCGCTCAAACAGGCCATGAGCATGCTGCTGACCGGCAGGCAAATTACAGCGCAGGAAGGCTATCGTATGGGTTTCGTCAACGAGGTCGTTCCTGCTGCAGAACTCATGGCGGCAGCCGAGCGCTGGGCCAATGAGATCCTGGAGTGTTCTCCCCTGTGCGTGCGACTCACCAAAGAAGCCGCGCTCACAGGGCTAGGCCTTCCCATCGAAGAAGCCATGCAGAAGGATCGGCCCCTTCTGGAGCGCCTCCTTGCCTCGGAGGACTTTGTCGAAGGGCCCAAGGCATTTGCTGAGAAGCGTAAACCCCACTGGACAGGCAAATAGTCAGGAGAAAGCAAATGAGTGTCAAAGGGAAATGCGCCATTGTAGGACTGGGCGTAACGCCGATGGGAAAGATCTATGGGCGCAGCGCCTCCAATTTTGCCGCTGAGGCCGTGAAGCTCGCCCTGGATGACGCGGGTTTACAAAAAGAACAGGTGGATGGCCTGCTTATCAATGCGAACCTCTCATCCGAGATGGGGCCAATGCTGCAAATGACCCTGGGTTTTGAGGATTTGTCATTACTCAACGTGATGAACGCGTATGGCTCCACGGCTGGTACGATGATCCAATATGCTGCCATGGCGATTCAGGAAGGGCTGGCGAATGTCGTGGTTCTCGTCTACGCTGATGCACCGCTGGCACCAACTCGCTCTTCGGGAGCATCCTACAGCGGAGCTGGCGCGCTGCCGTTGACAGGAATGGATGGTCTGCGTTACGCCTATGGGTATTATGGAGCCAATCCAGGCTATGCAATGGCCGCCCGTCGGCATATGCACCTCTTTGGGACGACCAGTGAGCAACTCGGGGCCATCGCCGTCTCGCAGCGGAAGTGGGCCCAGATGAATCCCTGGGCGCAGATGCGCAAGCCGATGACGCTGGAAGACCACCAGAATTCGCGCTTCATTGTAGAGCCGCTCCATCTCCTCGACTGCTGCCTGGTCTCCAATGGGGGAGTGGCAGTGATCCTTACCTCCGCCGAGCGAGCAAAGACGCTGAAGCAGCCCCCCGTCTATGTGTTGGGCCTGGGGCAGGGTGCCCCAGGCGACAACCAGCGTACCGATCGCGAACCTGGTATCTATACTGGAGCCAGGCGGTCTGGAGAGAAGGCACTGCAGATGGCAGGCATCGAACTGAAGGATATCGACATCTGCGAACTCTATGATTGCTACACCTACACGGTATTGGTGACGCTTGAGGACTATGGGTTCTGCAAGAAAGGGGAAGGCGGAGCATTCGTTGCCGATGGCAAGCTTGGTCCGGGGGGGACATTACCGACCAATACCGGCGGAGGTCAGTTATCAGCCTACTATATGTGGGGATTTACGCCGCTGTCAGAAGCAGTGGTACAGGCGCGTGGACAGGCAGGGGAGCGCCAGGTGTCGAAAAACGATCTCATTCTGGTGAGTGGGAATGGAGGCTTTCTTAACTTCCACTCGACGACGATCTTGAGTAAACAGGCTGGTTCTCTCTCCGCTTCAAGGGGACAGGGTTCCTGACATGCATAGCTAAGCATGAACCTCACGTACAGCAGGTTCGGAAGATAGAAGCTGCTTCATAGTATTGATGCTACGGATGATACTTTTGGCCTCTGATAGCACAAAACGTAGAGTAGCGCGTGTTTCATCCGGCATGTGATGAGCTGATTTTTCGGCATGCTTCAGGGTATGAAGTGCTTCTTGTAGATCGGGAAAGGTTGTAATGGGCTGATCTTCTCGTATAGCTGCGGCAAGCAGGCGCAGTGCCTCATCAACTTTAGCAGTGAGGGAGGTAACTTGAGGAAGGGCGTGACGCTCTGGTTTGTCTAGCAAATATGCCTCAAGAGCAAGCCCGTTGCGAGCAATATTCTCAGTAGCTTCCAGCAAGCCCTCATGAAGCACGCGATCGATGCGATGCGGTTCAGGTTCTTGCAGTGAACGATCAACTGAGGCCTGAGCATTTGAACGGGCTAGACGGGACTTCACGCGCAGATTATAAATCGTGAGCTGGTCGTATGAGTCGGGATTGGCATACGTATCCATGACTACAACAAAATACTGGCGGAGAGTCTCAAGACGATCCGCGATGCGGCGTGGCACCTGTGTCTCCTCCCATGTCGGCCAGATGGCATAGATGAGGAGTGCCAACACACCTCCAATAGCCGTATCGATAGCCCGGTCCGCCGCGGTCATGAGTGGCTCAGGAATGACGAGGGTAAGAAGAAGGACGGTTTCCATGGTAATGAAGACTGAGAAGATCGCATAGTTGGCATAGAGAAAGGAAAAAGCCAGATAGGCCGCCAGGGCGTCAAGCACAACGAGGATTCCCTGTGTTGGTGCCAGCAGGGACGCCAATAACGTTGTCAGCACCGCTCCTAGCATCGTTCCCAATGCCCGTGCCAGCCCACGCGTAAAGGTTGTAGTAAACTCGGGTTTGAGGACAAGCAGAACAGTCAGCGGTATCCAGTAACCACGTTGTATTGGTAAGGGAAAAATGCGATAGAGTGCTGTCGCGAACGCGAGTGCGACTCCTAGACGAATGGCGTGACGGAAAACTGTCGAGCGAAGTGTCAGGTTAGCTCGTAGTATGGTTTGAGCATTATGCAGGTGCGCACGTGTTTGTTGAGGAACTTCGATAGCTACTGGTGGCTCCTGGCGTGGATATTTCCATGAGGTAGCCAGCTTTCTAGCCGTATACAGTTGCTCTCGTAAGACATCACAGTAGGCCAGTATTTGCTGGATCGTTTCCTTATCACGATCCCTTATCTCCTGGCGGCGCAGCATCGTTAACAATTGCTTGATTTGTTGAGGTGGCTTGACGGGACGCACAAATATAGGTACAGGCTTCAGCTCATTGGCTATCTTGCGTAGTTCGCTGGCAGTCGCTTGCAGAATCTGATCAAGGTAGTCTTCAACGACCGTATCGCCTGACAGATTCTGGCGCAAGCGTGCCAGGACAAGTAAGCTCAGGCGGATATGTTCCGCTTCTTCGAAAAGCCCAAAGAATATCTTGCCTTGCCGACTCCGTATATTGCTATCGGATAACGTGGTATCTACCTTTAACAAGGCATCTCGAATTGGCTCGTTTACTGGATCAAGGGCATAGTCAGCAAGTTTTTGATAGGCGGTGGAAAGGACCCTCCGCTCTGCTGCCGTGCGTTGCCATGGTAAAGGGATAAGCACCAGCAGCGTCTGGAACAGTGCTCCTGCGAACATCAGGGCTGCTTGTAGGGCTGCTTGCAGTGGATCAAGCTCAAAATGGGAGAGGATAATCAAGGCAATGACAGATTGCAGGCCAATGATCATAGCAGTTTGACCGAGAGAGACCAGGAGCCCTGCCCCAATGCCCCATATGCCAATCACCAGCACGGATAGCCAGCCAATGTGACCGGTAACGCTCCCCACAAAAGCTGAGATCGCAATGCCTACGCAAGCCAGCAGCAGAAGGCGTGTGCGAGCATGGTGAGTATAGGTGAGACCCACAGCACCCAGCGTAGCTGCTCCACCTGCTATAGAGACTCCTTCGACCACATGGCCCGTGAACACGCCGATAGCAAGAGGCAGAACAAAGCCAATAACGCCGCGTATGGCTGCAACGGTAGTTAGTTGTGAACGATCAATACGTAGTGCAGCACGCCAGGAGTGCTTTAGTGCACCGAACCAGGAGACCATTTGGTCCTTTTGAGGCAATGATTGCATGACATAAAGGCTCCTTTTCTCGAAAAGAAACGTCTGGTCTAAGTATAGTTACGTATTTACCGTGTCAAACGAATACAAGCTTTGGTGATAAGAACCGCCTTTTTCACCTGCTTATTCCTTTCCACCTGTGGGATCTGCCAACGCTACTGACCCACTTATCTCGATACTCAGGCTAGACTATCCTCTCAGGATGCGTATAGAGGTTCATAGAATGATCCCTGAGAAATCCTACCAGGGTAATACCCCCTTGTTCTGCCAGCTCAACGGCGAGGCTAGAAGGAGCTGAGATGGCGGCTACGCAGGGGATACGCGCCAACAATGCTTTCTGGATGATTTCGAACGAGGTGCGCCCACTGACCATGAGGATGTGTTGAGTATAGGGGAAGGTATCGTGCAGAAGACCATGGCCGACGACCTTATCGACGGCATTGTGGCGACCGACATCCTCGCGAAGCAGCAGGAGTTCACCCATAGCCGTGTAAAGACCGGCTGCGTGCAGACCTCCGGTATAGGTGAAGACGGATTGTGCAGCCCGCAGGTGGTCAGGCAACGTGTAGAGGGTTGAAGCATCTATGCGCAGGCTGTCCGGTAGAATGGGAAGCGTGCAGGTCATGAGGTCATCAATGCTGTTTTTGCCACAGAGGCCACAGCTTGCCGAGACGGCAAAATGCCGCTCGAAGGCAGTAGGGGATTGGCGTGCTGGCTCTTGTGGCAATGGCGAGCGCAGGGTGATATTAACAACGTTGGACAGCGGCAAGCCCTCTGCATCTACATCGTCTTCGATCTTCAGGACATCATCTGCCTGGGAGATGACGCCTTCGCTAAAGAGGAAGCCCATAGCAAGTTCATAGTCATGACCAGGAGTACGCATAATCATAGCAAGGCTGCGGTGGTCGATACGCACTTCAAAGGGTTCTTCAACAGTGAGAGCATCCTCGCGCTGTTGTGAGGTTTGCTCCTGCCAGTGTGTAACATTGATCTGCATGACCCGTTGTGGATCAAGTGGCGACCGCCAGAAGCCTGATAGTGCCATTAGCGTCTTTCTCTTCGCATATAATTAGTGGCAACATACGCGTCCGTTGTGCTGGAACGCGTTGCCATATACTGTGCCGACCTTTGACGTTTGAAGTAATACTTACATGTGCCAGGGCGAATGGGATCAGGCGGCTCGATAGCAACCAGGCCCCAACCGTCTTGCTCTAACCAGCTCCATGCCTCGTACTCTTCATCAAAGTCACGCACAACATCACCTGTAATGGTAAACACCATTGTCCCTAACAAGTAGCGATGTTCCCACTGTATCATATTTTGCCCCCCTCTTTCATCTTTTTGATTTTTCCCTTGTAGGAAAGAACGTTTACAGCAGCATTTGTGGTGTAACTTTTTTACCATCGTTGACGGTTACAAGATGCGGTGCTAGGATATGAGTTAGCTATTGTTTTTTCGGGATAGGGGTTGCTGATGCATCATTATGTCAAATCCAGCAATGAGATGTTGCGGAAGCGTGGGTATCGCTTAACGCCACAACGGCACATGATTTTAAGTGTGATTCAAGAGGCTGACGGCCATTTAAGCATTGAACAGATTACGGAGCGTGTGCAGGAGCGCAATCCTTTCGTGAGCCTTTCCACAGTGTACCGCACGCTGGAACTGCTGCGTGAGTTGGGGCTGGTACGCGAAAATCATCTCCCCGGCGAACAGCCTCGCTACGAGGCAGCCGAGGGTACCGCCCATCACCATCTCGTCTGCCGTCGCTGCCGGGCCGTCATTCACCTGGATGATAGCTTGCTGGGAAATTTACCCGAGCAATTACAGAGCCAGTATCATTTTCACGACCTGACCCTCGATCTGGTCGCAGCAGGTTATTGCGATGACTGCTGGAAGATACTGTATAACGAGAAGCAAGAGGAGTAAAGCATATGGGGCAAAAGAGGGAAAAGCAACCACGGCCGCTTTTCCCTCTTTTGCTCCCTTGCTATTGCAACAACTCATGGGTCTGACAGTAGTCTAGAGGAGCTGGCTGAACAGTAGATATCTTCATGATGTTAGTGAAGATATCGTCGTAAACGTGCCTGACCATAGGGCCGATGGCAAGAGCACCTTCACCACCATTTTCTTTCATAGCGACGATCGTCAGCACAGGATTCTGATAGGGAGCCTGGGTGAACAACCAAGACTCTGCTCCTTTATTCCCGCCTACCTGACCAGTACCTGTCTTGGCGATAATGCCATATTGTGAATGATACAGCTCTGGATCGTACTGGGGAGCACTGGAAAAGCCGAAACGACCTGAGCCACACTGCACCACACCGTCCATGGCATCTCTCATCTGGCTGGCGGTCGTACTGCTGATCTGTGTACCCAGAGACTGAGGATTGAGTGATTGCACGACCGTCCCATTGGGATCCACGATCTTCAGAATGAGCGAAGGGCGCATGAGGTTACCGTTGTTGGCAATACCATTGTCAAACATGGTCATTTGTAAAGGCGAGACCGAATCGATGCCCTGTCCAAAGGCATTCTCACCCAACAGATTCACGCCAAGATGCCCATTCTTAGGCAGAACTGAACTTGGTATCACAGGCAAATCAAAAGGTATCTGCTTGCCGACATAGAAACGATTATTGTAGTCCAGCCAGGTATCTGCACCCTCCTTTACCCCTGTCTGAGCATAGATGACGTTATCTGAGTGAGTATAGCCATAGTTCAGAGTTACAGGAAACTTTGTAGTATAGGGCTGAAGATTATTGCCCACCGGCCCAAACGTCTCGGTCTCATTGCCCTGTCCGAGCGTGACAGGGCCTATGGCCTGGGCATGGTTAGGATCTTTATCGTTGTAGAATAAATCATTCAGGCTCACCTTGCCTGAGTCAAGCCCGGCCAGCAGGGTGACAGTCTTGTAGGTTGAGCCGGGGACATAGGTATCCTGAATTGGGCGTTCAAGTAAGGGCTGTTCAGGGTCCTTGTTGAGCTTGTCGAGATAGATCAAATAGCATTCACCGTTGACGTCACAATTGGTATCGTAGTTTTGCTTCTGCAAAGCCACTTTAAATTGGTCTATGCTACAGGGGGCTTGGCAGTTCAGGTCATAGCCATTGAGGTTATAACCAAGCTGGCGCAACTCATTAGTACGTTGCCCCAGGAGATCTTTGAGCCGTTGCAGGGTACAACTCACGGCACAGTTGGGATCAAAGGTTGGACGGCTCAACATCGCCAGAATTTCGCCGGTATGGGGGTCAGAAATGATGGCCGAGCCACGATCCGTTGGGAACACAAGATTGTTGTCAGGAACCGGTGACTGATCAAAGTACTTGTCGAGCAAAGCTTGCATACGGACATCAATGGTCAGATAAATGTCGTCTCCAAGGGGGGGACGATGGAGCGTATGATCGACAATATTATTCAGTGAAGTCAACCCAATACCCCCATTAAGGGTGTCATTAAATTCATGCTCGATGCCGGTTGAACTGAAGAAAGGGCTGATATAGTAGCCGATCAGCCCCGCTAACGAGGGATAATTGTTCAGGTAATAGAAACGCTGATAGCCGCAGCCATTATTGGTCAGTTTTGACTTGGCTAGCACTACACCACGGCGATCCAGGATACGCCCCCGGAAGGGCGCACTATCTGGCAGGCAATGGCGTACATTATGTGTGTTGGCGGTGACCTGCTGAGCTACCACCACTTGCCAGTAGACTAGCCCACCGCTGAGGGCCAGGAAAAGTATAATGAACAGTTGTGTCAACTTGCGTATATTATTGCTAATGTTCATATGTTGTTACTTCCTTCGTTCTGACACAAACATGTGTGATACGTGCAGTTGTATGTATATCAGTTCCGCAAAAGTTTACCATTCTTCACAACGCTTGGCAAGTGAGGAAATTCACAAACCCTCTCGATTTTGCTTGACAAGACGCAAACTTTGTAGTATTCTAAGGAAGCTAAAGCGAAGTGACGCGGGGTGGAGCAGTGGTTAGCTCGTTGGGCTCATAACCCAAAGGCCGGAGGTTCGAATCCTCCCCCCGCTACCAGTCTCCCGGTACTTCCTGGCAACACAACATATATTCGACGCGGGATAGAGCAGTGGTTAGCTCGTCGGGCTCATAACCCGGAGGTCGCAGGTTCGAATCCTGTTCCCGCTACTTATTCACCTTTCTGCTCTACAGAGGTAGCGCTCGAACAGCCAGTCCAGCAACGTCTTAGCGAACTCTGGATCATCCGTCACCTGCTTATAGAATTTGAAGTGCCCATCGATCATGTCCTGAAGCAGGTCATTAACCACATGGTCAAAGGTGAGGCGGGCATTCTCAGGGGGATTCACTCGCACGCTTGCCTCAAGCGCTGCATGGCCGGATAGCCTTTGTTCTATTTCTCGTATGCAGAGCTTGTCATCGTCGGTAAAGTCAGTGCCAAAATGCTCATTCAGTGTTTGAATGATCTGGGATAGGGGTTCAAGCTCATCATGGCCCAGAGCATATATCTCTTTCGCTCCGATTGGCTCAATTTCTGTTGTCCCACGAGGGAGCTTTATTTTGCCTGTACTCGTCTGCTTGATACGATAGGACTCTATATCGATGTTCTGCTGAATCTCTATAGGCAGACGCTCCAGTGATGTCGGGAGCTTGCGTAAGAGCAACCTGCCAAAGACATAGAGCTTTTCAAGATCGGTGTCTACGAAGGTAAGAATCTGCGAGAGGAAAGCATACAGACGTACATAGTCGGTAAGATGGCCTTTGAAATCAGCTTGCTCCTCTCTTCTGCTCCGTTCACAAAATCAAGCACCATCGTCTCTTCCTTACCTGGACAGATGCGGTTCAGGCGTGAGAGTGTCTGGACAGCATTGACCCCACCGAGCTTCTTATCTACCCAAATTTGGCCCAAATTAGTGGCAACATGTTCACATGGCTTGAGAGCATAAGGCAGCGAACTGGGTCGTTGGGTGAAAAACAGCCAACATCCTTTAGCCAATATCACGCCCATCTTGTAAAGACAGTGGTCATCGCGTTGTAAGCATTGTGCCACTAATTTGGGCCAAATTTAGGTATCTACATACATCGTGTGCAACAAAGGCTGATCGAAGCCTGTCTGAAATTTGTTTGCCACGATCAAGATGCGATACTGTTGCTGTTTGAAGGTCTCGGCGGTCTGCGTCTCGGAGAAGCCGTTCATATGTGTCTCGGTATAGTCGATGCCGCCATCACTCACGGTGCCAGAGAAGGCGACCAATGCCTTGTACGGATATCCTTTCTCCTTCAAATAGCGATCTACCACCTGTTTGTAGCGCACAGCATGCAAACGCGAACGGGTTACGATCATCGCTTTGGCCTTGCCATCAATGAGATGAGCAACCTGACCATTAAAATGCTCGACCATAAGAGCCACCTTTTTGGCAATAGTTTGCACATGCCCATCTACAAAGGATTTGAGCAGCAGGGTAGCTTTAGTGCGGTCATAGTGCGGGTCAGTCTCGACTTTTTTAAGGAGACTCCAATTGGCCTTGATACCTTTACGCAGCACATCCAGCGTACCTCTAGCACGCACTTCACTTGCCAGACGATGAAGGAAAGCTTTTTTGGCATCAGCTTCGTGTTGCTTCTTAAACTTTTCCCATCAACCTGCGAGACCTTGGCGTATCGGGCCAGTTCAGCATCTTTCCTCCAGCAATTGTGCGACTGACCAATCTGCGTGCGCTTGGTGTATTTGGCCGATTCACCGAGTTGCCAGCGGAAATTGGGCACCTCACCAACCTGGAAAAGCTTTTATTGTCCGGCGATTTTATCAACCTCCCAGGGCGTTATAATTCTGGCCTGCTTACCACTCTGCCTCCCGAAATCGGACAGCTCACCCATCTGCGAAAGCTTACTTTAGAAGGTCAGTTCGCCAGTTTCCCCTCGGCGATCGCACAGCTCACCAACCTGGAAGAGCTGTTTCTCACGGGCCACCTCACGACTTTGCCACCAGAAATCGGACGCCTGACCAACCTGCGAGTGCTCAAGCTCCACCACAACCAGCTCACGACCCTGCCACCCGAAATTGGGCACCTCACCAATCTGCAAGTGCTTTGGCTCGACAACAACCAGCTCACGGCCTTGCCACCAGAAATCGGACACCTCGCCAACCTGCGAAAGCTTGGTGTGGGCAAGAACCCGCTCACGACGTTACCGCCAGAAATCGGACACCTCGCCAATCTAGACAGCTCTATCAAAAGCGCTCTCAAAAAATTCATCAATTCGCTCTAGATGGCCTCATCAAGATACACAGCTTGTTATATGCCTGACGCACTGATACCTGCGTGGAACATATGAAAACGTGTTGAGGAATTTTCCAAAAAAGGCAATTCTTGGCCGACGAAGGCGAAGGCAAGCAGAGCACACCAACTCCCCCACAACAAACCGCAGAACACAAGCGCATGGGTGCGCCGATAGGGTTCGAGCAGTCGAACCCCTACGGTTTGCAGCACCGCAATGAGCGCCGTACGGAGGGCGATGAGTGTCCCGATCACCCACACAGGGGCATGCAGTGCCTCTGCGATGTAGACAGGGACCCCGATGGTCAGTAAGGTGCTACAGAGCGCAAAGACGATATTCGCCGTCGCCAGCAGAAGAAATGGACGATCCCGCAGCACCAGACGATAAGCTGGCCTGTGCAGGCTCTCGCTGCTCTGAGGAGATGAGACATGCACACCGAGCAAGAGCAGACCAGCAGCCAGAAAAAAACTCAGTCCATTGGCGATAACGATGAGATGATATCCCAGCACGGCGTTCGCTCCCACCAGCACTCCTGCGAGCAGACCGCCCAGACCAAGCCCAGTATTACGCGTCGCTGCTGCTAGACCATACGAGCGATCTCGCTCATTTGGGGCGGCGAGCTGTGCCACGAGGGTAAAGTGGGCCGACCAGAACAGGCTCTGTCCGGCAGCGACGAGCAGAGCCATGCCCCCCAGCACGGCGGCACCGTTGACGATGAGATAGCCAAAGATTCCTGTCCCTTGCAGGAGTTGAGAGGCTACCACCACCCGCTTTGCGCCAAAGCGATCCACCAGCGTCCCTGAGAAGGGGACCATCGGAACGGTAATGATGGTTGCCAGACTGAGCGCTAACCCAACGGTTGACAGTGGCAGGCCAATCACCACGTGGAAGTAGAGCAGCGAGAATGGCAGAAAGAGTCCTGTCCCCAGGGTATCAATGAGGGTTGCAACGACAAAACTGCCTGCCCCTCGGATATGCGGTAAACCAAGACGTTGAGCGAACATGGGTTGAGCGTCCTCACTTGTTTGAAGTGCTACATCATGTTACCATGTTAATTGACAGACCCCTCACGAGGTCGGTTAGTTATGCAGGCAGGGACAAGTGAGTATTAAAGGCCCGATCTCGATCTCGCCATTCGCGTTAGGGTCTTCTTTGTCTATCAACAGACTGTGCTGGCCCGCTGCGAACAAGATTACGAAACTCTGTGTCGGTCTCGGTTAATTGAGGTCTGGTCATAAATCATCAGGCCGATTTGAGAAAGGCTTTGAGACCGACACAGAGTTCCAGGTCATGCTCAAAGCGGTACAGCAAGGCCAATTGGTAGACAAAGATGGCTCCTAAGGCGAAGCGTTGGGTAGCGCGCAAGCCTTTGGTAGGGACCTGTCCATGTCCATCAAAGATGCCTTTGAAATGTTCGTTAAAATTTTCCATCGCGACCGAGCGGAGCTTATGGAAGACGCGCCGGACTTCGACCCCGCCGTCGGTGTGCGGGTAGCGTCCATAGCGAGTCGTTACCCGCAGCCGATCGGCTTGGGCGCAGAATGCATGCAGGTCAGGCGTGTTGTAATGGCGGTCTCCCAAGACGAAGCGGACGTCGGCAGGGACTTCGTTGAGCAAGGCAGGGGCAGGCTCACTATCGGTGATATTGGCCGGAGTCAGCATGGCGGCCACGGGAAACCAGACCGCGGCGACCACCGAGACGACATGCAACTTCCAGCCATAGACCCAGCCGTGCCAGCCCGATTTGGTCCAGTGGGCTTCCGTATCATTCGATTTCGGGCGTGCTGAAGAACGCTATTGACTGGGCTTCTTGGCCTATTGAAACGACGCCTCTGAGAGGCAAACTGGCTGCCATTATGGGCGCGGGCGGCCGCTTTGGCACCGTGCGCGCCCAGCTCAACTTCCGCCAGACGCTGCTCAAACCGGAGGTCTACATTGAGAAGAGCTGGGAGAAGTTCGATAGCGAAAGCAACCTGGTTGACCAGCACGCTCGCCAAGCGGTCGAGGCTCTTGTGACAGCGCTGGTGCTGGCCGCCCGGGCCGAGAAAGAAGAAACCAAGATCTCTACCCACAGTTAATTATGGATCATATCGCTGTTATGTATAAGGCCTGGGGCATGATCGACAAGCTTGCTACGGGCCAGAAAAGCATTGAGTCCCGCTGGTATGGCAGAAAGCAGGCTCCCTGGGAGACAATATCACCGGGGGATGTCGTCTATTTCAAGAACGCTGGAGAGCCTGTCACGTTGCAAGCACAGGTCAACAAGATACGCTATTTTAGCGATCTTACGCCTCAACGAGTCCACTCCATTCTCGAGCAATACGGCGGCGAGATAGGCATCGAGCCGAAACAGCTTTCCACGTTCTACGAACGCTTCAAGCACAAGCGGTATGCTATGCTCATCTATCTCAAGAACGCGAGGCACATTCCCCCGTTTGAGATTGATAAGACAGGATATGGCGCGATGTCGGCCTGGATAAGTGTAGAGAACGTAGATCAAATTCGTGTCCCACAACGCTGACGATTTGTGGTAGAATATTCCCCTTGCTTCAGTATCTACATGTGACCTCGTAGTATGCAGAAAGGAGAGGCGGTCAACCTTTCACGCTTAGGATGGGAGGGTAGTAGAACCGCAGCGGAATGGGTTTTCCGGTCAGACGCTACCTGGCGTTGCTCGTGACCTATCTCAAACCACAGTGGGGCCGGGTGATCCTGCTGGCGGCACTGTTGCTCGCCAATGTTGGCTTGCAATTGCTCGGCCCGCAGATCGTTCGCTATTTTCTCGACACGCTTATCGCAAGAGGGGCAGTCAACACGCTTATTTTGTGCGCCGCGTTGCTGGTGCTTGTTATGCTTGCCGATGAAGGGGTATCGGTCGCCACTACCTATCTCAGCGAAAACGTGGCCTGGACTGCCACCAACCAGATGCGTACCGACCTTGTAGCGCACTGTCTCACGCTCGATATGGGCTTTCATAAAGCGCACACGGCGGGCGAGTTGATCGAGCGCATCGACGGCGACGTGGACTCCCTCTCCAATTTCTTCTCGCAATTCGTTATTTTCCTGCTTACAAATATGGTGCTGCTCATAGGAGTGCTGATCGCCGTCTACTTCGCCGATTGGCGAGCCGGGCTGGTGCTGACGGCATTCGCGCTGGTGGCGCTGCTGGTGCTGATGCGCATTCGCCGCTACGCGAACCCGCTCTGGGTAACCTACCGGCAAATAGTCGCCACATTTTTTGGCTTTCTCGGTGAACACCTTGCAGCTACCGAGGATATGCGCGCCAATGGGGCGACAGGCTATGTGATGCAGCGTTTCTATCGCCTTTTACGCCCATATTTACGCAGCTTTCGCAGAGCAGAAATGGCGGGGGCTTATTCTGCCGCAACCACTCTTACTATTTTTGTGCTTGGTTCCGCATTGATGACAGGATTGGGCGCGTACCTGTGGAGCATCGGAGCTGTCACCATCGGCACCGTCTACCTCTTCTGGCAGTATACTGACATGCTGTCACAGCCCATCCAGCAGATCCGCGACCAGTTGCAGGATTTGCAGCAGGCGGAAGCGTGTATCCAGCGTATCGAGGAGCTATTCAGCACTCCCTCCGCCATCCAGGATAAGGAAGATGGCGTTGAACTGCCGCAGGGCGCGCTGGCGGTTGCCTTCCAGGACGTGACCTTCGGCTATGACGGGGATACTCCGGTGCTGCACCACCTGACCTTTGACATCCAGCCCGGTAAAATACTGGGCGTACTGGGCAGGACCGGCAGCGGCAAAACAACGCTGGCGCGGCTGCTCTTTCGCCTTTACGACGCACAAGGCGGCCAGGTAAGTGTGGGTGGGACGCCTGTCAAGATGGCTTCTCTGGCCAACCTGCGCCAGCATGTCGGCATGGTCACGCAGGATGTGCAGCTTTTCAATGCCAGCGTGCGCGACAATCTGACCTTTTTCAATCACTCCCTCGATGACACCCACCTTCTGGAAGTCATCGAAACTGTCGGGCTGTCCTCCTGGTACCGAGCGCTCCCAAATGGGCTGGACAGCGTGCTGGGCGCAGATGGACAGGGCTTATCCGCAGGCGAGGCGCAGTTGCTGGCCTTCGCCCGCGTCTTGCTCAAAGACCCCGGACTGGTCATTTTCGATGAAGCATCGTCGCGCCTCGATCCCGCTACTGAACGCCTCATCGAACAGGCTGTGAGCACCATCCTCGCCAATCGCACCGGCATCGTCATTGCCCACCGCCTGGCTACTATCCAGCGTGCCGACGACATTCTCATTCTCGAAGATGGGCGTATCCAGGAATATGGCGCGCGAGCGCTGTTAGCCGGCGATCTCAACTCGTATTTCTCACGGTTGTTGCAAACAGGTTTAGAGGAGGCGCGAACATGAAAACATGGCAATTGCTCTGGCGCGTTATCTTCTATCGCCCCTGGTTCTTCATGCTGGATGCCCTGCTCGTCACGCTCTTTTATTTCTCCCGCGTGGCCTTCGGCGCCATAATGCAGGATTTCTTCAACCTCTTGCCCACGCAGCCACATTTGAGTTTTACCATCTGGGCGTTGTTGATCCTGCTGGTGCTGACGGCTATTGTGCGCGTGGCGGTCATTCTCAGCGAGGCGTTAGCCGATATCCTGTGCCGCTTCATGCAGCGCACATTACTGAGTCGAAATTTGCTCGAGTACATCTTGCAGCGTCCCGGCGCGCAGGTGTTACCTTTCGCGCCGGGTGAAACGCTCAATATTTTACGCGACGATGCCCAGAACGTGGAAACAATGCTCATGCATTTGCTCAATGCGATTGGTCTGGCGCTCTTCTCCATCGTTGCCTTTATTCAGCTCCTGCTGGTCGATAAGCTGCTGACGCTGATAGTCTTTGTGCCGCTCGCTATCGTGATCGCCGTCACGCAGAGCCTGAGCGCGCGCATCCAGAGGTACCGTGTAGCCAGCCGCGAAGCGACCGGGCGCGTGACCGGGGCCATCGGCGAAATCTTCGGCGCGGTGCAGGCCATCCAGGTAGCGGGCGCGGAGCCATACGTCGTTGAACACTTCCGCGCTCTGAATGCGCGACGGCGCGTGGGTATGGTCAGAGATCGCACTCTGGCGGAGGCGCTCAACTCCATCTTTGGCGCCGCCGTGGGTATTGGGCAGGGGGCGATCCTCTTTATCGTCGCGCTCACCGTCTACTCATCGCATCTGGGCATCGGCGATATCGCGCTCTTCCTCTACTACCTGGGCTTCGTGACCACCTTCACGCAGTTGTTCGGCGAGCTCATCGCCCAGTATAAACAGACCGGTGTGTCGTTCGAGCGCATGGAACGCCTGCTGCAAGGCGCGCCGGTTGATACGCTGGTGAAGCACAACCCCCTCTACTTAAAAGGCCCACTCCCGGCATTGACGACGCCTGTGATAGAAGAGGCGAACCGGCTAGAAACTTTAGCAGTCCAAAATCTCTCCTATCGTTACGCGGATACCGGAAGAGGTATAGCGCAGGCCAGTTTCGTATTGCAAAAAGGCACGCTTACCGTCGTTACCGGGCGCGTCGCATCCGGCAAAACCACGCTGCTGCGCGTGCTGCTCGGCCTGTTGCCGAAAGACGAGGGCGAGATTCGCTGGAATGGCGAAGTCGTTTCCGACCCGGCCAGCTTCTTCGTGCCGCCGCGCAGCGCCTATACACCCCAGGTGGCCCATCTCTTTAGCGGCACGCTGGCAGAAAATATCCTGCTGGGGCTGCCAGAAGACGATGCCGTCCTGCAAACGGCTGTCAGGACGGTGGTAATGGAACGCGACGTGGCGGGCTTACAGGTCATCATCGGAACCAGGGGGCTGAAGCTCTCCGGTGGCCAGGCACAGCGCACTGCCGCCGCTCGCATGCTGGTGCGCGGCGCTGAATTGCTGGTCTTCGATGATCTCTCCAGCGCGCTGGATGTCGAGACCGAACAATTGTTGTGGCAACGTCTCTTCTCAGATGGCAAACGCATCTGCCTGGTCGTCTCGCACCGGCGCAGCGTCCTGCAAAGAGCCGACCAGGTAATCGTGCTGAAAGACGGACGGGTTGAGGCGCGGGGAACGCTGGAGGAACTGCTGGAGACGAGTGCAGAGATGCAACGGTTGTGGCAGCAGGAATTAGGATAAAGAAGAATGGAGGGACGCGATCAATCGCGTCCCTCCATTTCCAGATCCATTTTTGAACCATCATTTATGAGTTGCGGAGCGATGCCTCCCTCCTCTGTCCAGTCCGTTGCAGTTGAGAACCCAGTGCTATCAATAAAGTACCGAGATTGTTCGCAGTAGACTGCACGAGCGTTCGCTGCTGCCCGAAATGGTCCGGAATTCGGCACTGCTGCATATCGTGTTGGAGTTCAGCCTGGTGTATCGCGATCAACTTTTCATACAGGTAAGGATGAGATGTCATTGCGTTTACTCCTCGGTTAATTAACATGCTCCAATTACAGAGAAAAGAAGATAATCAAAGTGCTTGTCGGCGTGCTGGTCTTTTGAGAGGGTACTGCCAAACTTGATATTATCGGCATCGCGACCGTCGGCGCTCTTCATATAGAGGTCGGACTTGCAGATAGCAAACGTTTCGCCATTCAACTCCTGGCCAAAGAGGTGCACTTCAGCCTGCGGGTTGATTTCAAGGATATGATCCCTGGCAATGGTGAGCATACCACCTGACCCACAGCAAGGATCATAGACAGTACGCACGATGTGGTTATGTTGAAGAATCTGCTGATCCTGGGCAAGAATAAGGTTGACCATCAGGCGTATCACTTCACGCGGTGTAAAGTGCTCACCGGGATTTTCGTTCAGGGCCTCGTTAAACTTACGAATAAGCTCTTCAAAAATATAGCCCATTTCGAGGTTTGGTACGACATCGGGATGAAGGTCAATATTCTTAAACTTCTCCATCACAAGAAATAAGAGGCCGGCTTCTTCGAGCTTGGTGATCGTGTTGTGGAAGTCAAACTTTTCAAGCACCTCGCGCATATTATCGCTGAAACCGTTGATGTAGGCCCGCAGGTTTGTTGCCAGATGGGGAGCATCACTCAACAGTCGCTCAAAGTCGTATAAAGAGGTGTTGTAGAAGGCATAGCCAGAGGCTCTGCACAGCTGAGGGCTTAGGTTATCAAGTTTGCCCTTTAGCTTATCATAGATGACGAGTACCTGCTGCTTGGTAGGCTGCAATACACAGTCAATTCTACGTAGTACGGTGAGAGGTAAGATAACATCCTGGTATTTGCTGCGCTTAAAGGTATCACGGATAAGGTCTGCTACACTCCAAATAAAATTGACTTTTTCGCTAAAGTTGTTCATGAACGTGTGTGTTCTGCCCCTTCTATCACTGTGTTCAGCAGTGTATTTCTCTTTTGCGGTACAGCTTACTACTGAGTTTGGCTACTGTCAAGCGAGAAGGACGAGGCTCACTCCCCAAAACTTACGAAAACGGCCCCGAAAAAGCATCATCACTCCCGCCCTATCCTGATCAAGGCTTCCTCTGCCGCTCTCCGCACAGTCTCCACGCTCGACTGTTGCGCAGCCACCAGCACAGCCTTCGCATCCTGATCCTGTGTCTGAGGATTGGCAAAACCTAATGAATATGCACAACCATTCCGCACGTCTTGATCTGTCGTACCCTCTGCCAGCTGGCGTATAGAATTGATCTCGTTAGAAGTGCGAGCAGGCAAATACCACAGGACATCGAGTGCAGCTTTCCTCACCTCATCCACTTTTGTCACAGCAAGAACCTCACATACCTTTTGCACAATCTCTTGCGTCTCACGCTCAATAGCAACACCTGTTGTATTCACTTCTTCCTGTACATGCAGTAAGCGCCCCATCAGAATGATCATGCTATTTGCATCCTGCTCGCTATTCTGAGAAGGAAGAGAGATTCTTGCTTGTTCAGCAGTTTCTCGTATAAGTATCAAGTCCCTCAAGTCCCTCAAGTCCCTCAAGTCCCTCAAGTCCCTCAAGTCCCTCAAGTCCCTCAAGTCCCTCAAGTCAATACTAAGTGCAGCAATGAAACGCTGTGCATACTGTTGTCGAGGAACACTACTTCCTTTGTAATGTTTCAGGATACACTCACCAAGCGGTTTTTGCTGACCTGCATCAGGAAAGAGCATGGTCCACAGTAAGGCGGCTTCCTGATAGGCAATATACTGGCCTGTGTTCAATTGCTCCAAGAGGTAACTTTGCCATATGCGCTGCCACTGGTCGGGGGTCTGTGCAGCGCGTTGCAGCATAGCAAGCAGATAGAGCGTGGCTGGATACGTTACTTCCTCGGTACAGGAAAGCAACTGCTCATGAATGTTCTTGCAGGTCTCGATATGACTTGCGGTGATACGTTGTCTGTTGTACGAGTCGCGTAAGGTCATCCATTTCTTGATGGCATCTTCATACTGTTGATAGTTCTCGTTAGAGAAGGGGACAACGGCCGGAGTAATCAAGGTGCCACATGCCAGCGAGTAGAGGGCCAAGTGACGCAACTGCTCCGCGTTGTCTTTGAAATACTGGCGTATCTTTGGTAGCAACAAGCCAGCAGGTCCGCGCTTGTCCATGAAGGAAAGGACGGTGAGGGAGAGGTCCGCGATAGTAAGATTGCCAGTAGCAGCCAGACCAGGAGCGGGCAGGTGCTTACCAACGGCTGGCAAACCAGCCAGCGCAAGCAGAGGCGGAATTAGGGTATCGAACACGAGATCAGGACACGTGGTGAGTTGCTGAGCAATTATGGTAAGCAGCGTGAGGGTGGCTTGCTGGCGTGCTGGTTGAGCGGCATCACAGACAGCCTGAGTGAGTACCACGAGCAGCGTTGGGCGGTAGGCTTCCTTCGGCAGACTGAGCAACCAGCGTTGCATAGCACTCTCGATCCTGCCGCAGATATCAAACTTGCGCTGTCGCTGTGCCTGTTCATAGGTTTGCAAGAGTTGTTCGGCGATCTGTCTTTCAAGAGCCGCGCCAATTGTTGCCGGTTGCGCTTCAAGAAGACATTCAGCGGCTAAAAGCAAGTCATGCGCCCAGCTTGCGAAGCTCGCCCCTTGTGGTGCAGTCAGAAGCGTCGAAAGAATAGTACGAGCAATATGCTCATCTTCACCACTTTGATAGGCTACGGCCAGCAAAAATGCTTCCCGCCAAAGATCATCAGAACTGCGTGCCTTGTTGGCAAGGGTCTCAATCCGTGGATTAGGAGTGCGTTTATCACCTTTGATCACGTTCAAGATATGGCGTGCGGCAAAGTATTCCTGAAAGGTGCGATGGAAAAAGCCGAAGTAGTCACCTGTGCGAATGACAAAGAGACCGCCACGCACCCGTAGACGTTCAAGGAAATCCTCCACCTCTCGCCCTATTTGTTCCGTTGTCCCTCCTTCCTCCTATTGAATAATCGCTCGCAACGTTTCTTTCACATCGTGTTGACGGGCAAAGCTGTTGCCAGATTCCTGCATGGTATAGGCAATTGGGCCGAGACGTTGAATTGCCAGCGCTTCAGGTATTGGCTCAATATCCTTGATTTTATTCCGGTTTTCAAGCAGGGTCTTGGTGACAACCGTATAGAGTTCAACACGTCGCTCGGGAAGCACAATACTATTCTGCTGCATGACTGCCAACAAGGTCAGCAACAAGGGATTCTCGGCAAGTTTCTGAGCGCCAGGATGTGAACGGATAGCCTGACTGAGCCGACGCCTCATCACCTCAGCTTCGCGCTGAATCGCCTCTTCTCGTTCATGCCGTTCACCTGTTGCAGGAAAGACATCACGTTGTACACTCGCCCTGCACCATCTCGGCAAAAAGTCCTCGATCTGTTTCGGGGTGAGTTCAGCAACAGTAAAGTGCAGGTAATCGGACAGAGCTACCACGTCATAACCAGCCACACGCGAGGTCACGAGAAAACGGTTAAAGCTGTCCTTTCCCTTATCGCGGAAATCGAGAATAAAGCTCTCTATCTCCTGCTTGACACGCTTACGGGTGTCCAACTCGCTCACCTCATCCAGACCATCGAGCATCACCAGACAACGCCCCTGTTGCAGGCAAGCATGGAGATACTCAAACAGACCAGGCATATGCAAGCGATCAGTGACAACTTTGAGGTAACTGAGCAGAGACAACTCAGCAGCCTCTTTCAATGCTTTCTCAAGTTCAATAGCATAGTCCTTGAGCAGCAAAAGAACAGGAACGGGTGCAGAGCTGGATGGATAAGAGGTATACAGAGGTTGGCCCATTGTCGGATCGGGCAAGCCGAGGCCGCAACGTGCCATATGGAGCGTCAGACGTGCCATCAACGTACTCTTTCCCATACCAGGATAGCCTTGAACAACAGCAGCCGGATTATCCCTATCCAGTTGTTGCCAGAGGTGAGCGAATCAGTATCGCTCACCTCTTCTCAGCATCTCTTCCCAGGTTTTCTCTCTTCCAATAAAAACTCGCTCCATAGCTTCAGTAAATTTCCCCTCCCGTAAAAGCTTACTATAATAGCTCACTTCTTCTGAGGTAAAGGGATAGTCACTCGGTGGACGCTTAGGAGTCGTCAAGAAATAAACTTATCATATTCGAGGGTGAGAACGGACAATGGAGGCCATTTCCCCCATCATGAATTGTTAAAGTTATTTCCTGACGACTCCTTAGGGAAGAACTCCAGAGGGATGAACACCTCATCCAGTTGTACTCGCGGAGCAAACAAACCAGCAGGGATACCCGTCAAATTGAGCCATTCGGTCAGGCGCATCATGCGCTACAGGCTGAGGCGCAACTTGTGGTACTGGCGCGGGTGACAGAGCAGGAGCAACAGTAAGATGCAGATTTCTCGGTAGTTCTTCGATATCGGTAGAAGAATGCGGACGACTGAACTGGTAAAGCACAATGGTGACCAGAATAAGACAGAGGAAGATGAGGACTGTAGATAGAGGATTGTGAACAGTCCAATCAAACGGTTTTTTGAGCACAGTCACCCATTCTTTTGGCAACGTAATCACACTGGAGATAAAACTGGTGATGATTGGCAATATCACCAGCGTCCAGAGAAAAACAATGAATCCCAACATCACTTTCGAGAAAATTGTCAATCTACCGCGCCGACCAGTGGAAGAAGACCCTGCCATACCTGCCTCCAAACTGTTAAGAACAATAAAAATTCATCAATCTATTGTATAGCGGTAATATAACATGGAGACGAGAAACGAGCAAGAGAACGAGGACAATATGCAACTAATGGCTTGCCATTTAGCGCACAGTAGTGGTCTGTAAACGCTAGTCGAAGAGTGAGCCATTCGCTGATCTGATACCATGAGCCACTAATGATGGCCTGCCGAAGCTCCGACGCGCCTTGAGAACAAAGCAAGCGACTTCCATTTCAGGATAGCGAGTGGCTCATTCTTCCGGCAGCGTTCACAAAAGCCAATTTTTACTATTGGGTCGGTTATCGAGTGCATTTGTTGCTAAACTCATATATACTGCTTGACAAGTAACATTTTTTCATCCAACCTTTTTCGCCTGATAAAAAGTTTTACGGTCTTTGAGGAAAACCGGGGAATACGTTATGAACTTCGTGACACGGCCGCTCGTTATGCCACATTGCTATTGGCGAGCGTTCGAGACAAAGTGTAGGCAGATTCCTAATCGAAATGAGTGGTATAAAGTCGAACAACTGCAATCTGGACTCTGGCTTTGTATATTGAAAAGCGGCCAATCGGAAAAAAACGTCAGATCAGGTGGCCGCTTTCCCGATGACTTCGTTATCGTACTCTACGATGTATTAAACCAGGAATTTATCTGGCAACCTAGCTATACAGTAAGTGACAGACGAGGGTACAAAGGGCTTATACCTGACATGTATGATAAGCTAGCAACAGATGAAACAAAAGGTAAACAGCTCATAGATATACTCTTGCAAGTTGCACGTGAGGCTGAGCCACGAAACCTTAACTTAGAGCCCTTTCGCCATCTACCGGGACGACCAGTTGATGAGATATTGTTCACATTCAAGTGGCTATTTGCTCAAGAAGGAATGAACTATCCCATTGATCGCGGAAAGGGAGGAAGACTTTATGTACTTTACCGCATACAGGAAATGTACGATGGAGTACCCCTCAAATCGGTCATTGCTCGATGTAAAGCAAAGGGTGGATTGCCTCCCCATGATATACAGGGCGTAAACTATCAGCGCATTAAAGCTCTCATCCTGAGATAGTTAGTTCTATAATTAAGATAAGCTCACCCTTATACTAGAGGCAAATTTAGCAGAACGAAGGCCATATTAAGATGCCGACATACCTGTCACGTGACGAAGCTCTAGCGAAGCTACAATCACTTCTCGGACAAGATTTACGCCAACTCGCTATACAATATGGCATTACGGTGTTTAAGGAAAACGCCGGATTTAATAAAGGGTGGGCCGGTCATGTCATAGAACATTATTTGGAGCTTCCTCTCAACTCTCTGCAAAGTCCTGATTTTGGAGATTGGGAACTTAAAATCGTTCCCCTTTTGAAACGAAAAGGACAGCTTGTCCTGAAAGAAACAATGGCTATCACAATGATTAATCCGGCAGATATCATCAGTAAGCCGTTTAGACAGAGCCATCTTTATAATAAGCTCTTCCGTATGATTGTCTGTGGACGGCTCTTTGTAGATCGTGAAGAAACATACACCACTCTAGAAAGATGTGAGACGTTTGATTTTGATGATTATGAGGATAAGGAGTTGATCGATCAAATAGAGCAGGATTATGAGAATGTACGTCAAGTATTGAGCCAATTTAATGACCCGAGAGAAGGCCTACGACACCTTTCAGGACGAATGGGAATCTACGTACAACCGAGAACGAAAGGTCCTGGACATGGATCCATCTCGCGTGCCTTTTATATGCGTACTCGTGGTCTGAAAAAGCTCCTCAAGCTCTAAACCTTATAGCTAGTTATCACTAACTCCGTAATCTTGCCACGCAAGTCAGCTTTGCTATTCACTGCTCGGTTCGCGTTGACCTCATGCAGATAGAAATCCTTGTACAAGTCTCGGATAATGTCACTATTCGAGTTAGAAAGCATAACCTGTACGCCATTACCAGCTAATTGCCGAGCGACTTCAACCAGCCTCATTTGTTGCTCTGATCCAAAATCGCCCTTTGTATAGCTGGTGAAAGAAGCAGTTTTACTTATTGGGACATAAGGCGGATCAAAATACACAAAGTCACCCTCTTGGGCCATCGACACTACAGCGCCAAATTCAACATGTAACAATTCTGCATGCTCTAAAGCGCGTGAGGCCGCACGTAAATTCGCCTCGTCAAAGAGTGCAGGATTATCGTATCGGCCGAACGGTACATTGTACCCTCCACGCTTACTTTCACGATACAGACCGTTATAGCCGGTCTTATTTAAGAAAATCAGCAAAGCGGTTTTTTCCACAGAACCAATAGGAAGGCTATTATAGAGCGTTCTCACGCGATAATATTCTTGAGCTTGTTGTTGTAGAGACAACGCATGATATCTAAGACGTATCTCATAGAGAAGAGAAATAAGCTCGTCAACACAGCATTGAACATGCTTGTAAGCAGCTATCAAGTTTGGATTAGAATCACTGAGTACCCCATCATTGGGCTGCAAATGGAAGAAGACTGCCCCACCACCCACAAAAGGCTCATAATAGCGATAGAATTTTCGAGGGAATAAACCATCAAATTGTTCGAGGAGCTGTGATTTACCACCGACCCATTTTAGAAAAGGCCCAGGACGAATAGTAGAACAATGCTCGGTTTCCAATAGCGTCAACTGCTCTACTGATTGCGCTTGCTTCATCTGTCTCATACCTCCTGTGTTTATAACGACGTATATCCCACTCAAAACTAACGCAGATAGCAAGAAAAAGTTCTAGTATTTTTTCTTGTCATTCGTCATTAATAGAAAGAGCTACAAAATATTATACACATGTTCCAAGGAGGTAACAATTTCATGATACATATGAAGGTACAATAGGTTTGAGGTATTAGGAAAAGTCATCACAGTTATCCTGCCGCAATTCAGTACATGATGGTGAATATCCGCAAACAGAGGGTTAGTATTCCTGCTTACACCTCTGCTCCAACCAACAGCTTGTGATAAAAACCGAAGACCACCCAAACTAATAAATCCCCCGTGTAGCAATTGTGTAGCAACACCGACGACACACCACGAAAAAAACAGCACACAGCGAACAGAGAAACGGCCTCAGAAGCACACCGAGATACACTATGAACGTCAGCGAACGGATGAGGTCGAATCCTATTCCCGCTACTTATTCACAAAAAGGAACGTCCCAGGCCAGCACACAAGCGACTTGGGACGTTTCTTTCTATTGTGTAGTTACCCCTCTATAGTCTCAGAGGGCGACCACGAGGGTCGCCCCTCCATTTCGAGCAGAACAGGCACACCATGTAGGGGCGACCCTCGTGGCCGCCTTTCAGATGATATAATGGAACGGATGTGTCAAGGCATTTTGCTCAACGTGGAGCAAGAGAAGGAAAACCAATGGCAATACAACATGGTGAACAGAAAGAAAGAATAAGCCTTGAGGCATTCTTTGCACTCGTAGAGAGCGATCCTGAACACCGCTACGAATACATTGACGGCTACCCCTCTATGATGCCAGGTGGAACGCCCGATCACTCCATCATTGGCGCAAATATGAATAGAATCCTTGGCGAACAACTTCGGAAACGTCCTTGCATTGTGTATAACTCAGATGTGTACATCGAACTGTCTGATCAAACCAATTGCCTCTGTCCTGATGCGTCTGTGAGCTGTGATCGGCGGGATCGTCACGCCGAGAAAGTCATCCACTATCCTTGTGTCGTTGCTGAAGTACTCTCACCCGCCACAAAAGCACGTGATCGGGGCATAAAATCTGAATTGTATCAAAACATCCCAACGGTTCAAGAAATTCTCTTCATTGACACACAAGTTATGCGCATTCAACTTTACCGGCGCGAACCGGATTACTGGACAATGCGCAACTTCACCCAAGATGACATGCTAGAGTTAACCAGTTTAGGCGTCCAATTTCCTGTTGCAGAGGTTTATGAAAAAACAACCTTCGACAACACTTTCACAGATGCAGAATAACTGGTAGTCTTCTGCTATCGTGTTGATGCCATAGCCGATGCTTAGTAGAGGACAGGTTATCAGCAGGGCATAGAGCATAGCACCACACTACAGGGAGACTACCCGGTATCTGGCGAACAACAAAGGAGCTCAGGATGAGAAGGAGATGCCTTTCATGAGAGCTTCTGCTTATAGCGAGTGTATAGCGGCCGCCGTAAGGGGCATACCACAGCGTGGGGTTGTACATAGTGCTTTTGCCACGGCGGCCAATCTTCTTTTTGCCAATGATTTCATGCTTTCCCTCAATACGGCTGATGCTCCACGTATGCCCAATGGTGTGCAAATCTCCGCTTCATCGGATACCGCGTTTTTCGCCAGTTTGCGCCCTGGAATGCCTGTGCTATTGGGGGCGGAACGGTTGGTGATAGAGGCAATAGATTGTTCATTGGCTTTATCTCTCTGCCAACAGTGGAATCCACATATTGAGAGGCCGGAGGAATTAGATGTGGAGGTGGTGAGGAGGAGCGGCGAGAGGCTAAGAAGAATGATCGAGGCTGCGCATATCCCTACGCGATATTCCATGTTTGTGAGATATCACGAGAGAGGCTTGGATGTTCCCGCAATGGCCCAATACCTCTGTGGACGTGGAAGAGGTTTGACGCCCTCGGGCGATGATATGCTGGTGGGATGGATGGCTGTACAGTGGCTGCTCCACGGTTCGACATTCGCGGTACGTGAAGCATGTCAACAGATTATGGCGGTGGCGCAAAGGCAAACCCA
>Ga0137371_10000441_pt1 | contig 30598 bp, 30 predicted proteins | sample SagtaG_7_FD_104919 | JGI IMG/M metagenome (GOLD analysis project Ga0137371, IMG submission 104919) | Vadose zone soil microbial communities from Sagehorn Ranch, Mendocino, California, USA - Sage1_R_40_16 metaG | ecosystem: Environmental > Terrestrial > Soil > Vadose zone | place: USA...
AGCGTGAAGTCGTCGACGCCTTCCTCGCGGCCGCGCGCGAGGGTGACTTCGACGCGCTCGTCGCCGTGCTCGACCCGGACGTGGTGCTGCGAGCGGACCTCGGTCCCCTGCCCGCGGACGGATCGAGGGAGGTCCGCGGGGCGGCGGCGGTCGCCGGCCAAGCGCTCACCTACTCGCGGCTTGGCCTGCTCGTCCAGCCGGCGCTCGTCAACGGCGCCGCCGGCGCCGTCTCAACCCGCGACGGAGAACCGTTCTCGGTCGGCGGCTTCACGGTCAGGGGCGGGAAGATCGTCGAGATCGACATGCTCGCCGACCCGGAGCGGCTCCGCCAGCTCGACCTGACAATCCTCGACAACTAACTGTGGCCGACGGGCGCAGGCGGCGGGGATCGTGTTCCCTCCATGTTCCTTTGCCCGCTCGGCTGCCTTCTTGACGAGGCGTGTCATGGGCCCTACTTGCTCTTCAGGAACTGCACGAGGTCACTTTTTTCCTGTGCCGTGAGTCCGAGTTTGAAGCAGCTGTCGTAGTTGTTCACCACCGCCAACAGCGTCGGGATGCGTCCGTCGGCGCCGAAGCCGCGCTTTGACTTGGCGAACATGCCCCTGAGCGGGGTCGTTCGATACATCCCTGTCGGCGAGCGACTGGCGATGAATGGGTCGGAGCAGGTCTCGGCGGGCGTGTGCAGGTTGTAGCCCGGTTCTGTGTAGAGCGGCGGTACGTGGCAGCTCGAGCAGCGGCCTTTGCCGTCGAAGATCTTTTCCCCGCGCGCCGCAGCGGCGGGATCGAAGTAGCCCTTCGGCGGCGGGGGCGCGGCAAGGGAAAGCTGATAGGCGTGTAGTGCGCCTAGCTTCGAAGTGATGAGATCAGGGCTGTTGTGCACGTGCCCGAAGCGCGCCTTGGCAGCAACTGGGAATCTGGTGGCGTCGTCCAGACGTGGATCGAAGAAGGTGCCTTGACCGTGCATTTCGAGGTTGGCGACGAAGGCGTTCCAGTAGGTAACGGTGCCCCAACCGGTGTAGGTGGCGAGGTTGACTCCTGCGAGACCGAACGCCGGCGGGATCCTCGATGCCGCGGATCCCCCGTCCGGTCGGAACGCCTTTCCGTCCATGCTCAGCTCGGCGTCGAACTTGCCCGGTCCCCAGCTGAGAAGCACCTTCTTCACCGTCGCCGCGTCGACTCCGAGCAGGTCGGTGAACGGTTTGACGCTGGGCGCGAGCGAGATGATCTTCCCGACGTCCAGGTCCTGGTTCGGCCAGCCGTCCAGCCGCCGCCCGATTCCGGGAGCAAACGAGTTGTCGACGGTCGAGTGGCAGAGCGCACAGGTGATACCCATCGAGCCGAGTCTTCCGTCCTTGTTGAAGAACCCCTTGATGCCGACGACTGCGTTCAGCTTCAGCAGGGCGAGCGTGGTCTTCGGGTCGTTGAGATCGACCTTGCCCGCTTTGATCGCCCTGGCGAGCTTCGCCGGAATCACGGTTGCGTCGACCTTGAGACCGACGGCGAGCGCGGTCTTCGGGCTCACGCCGGGGCCGATGCCACCGTTCGCCGACCCTTCGATGGCCTTGTGCAGCTGGAGCGCGTCTCCCCAGAACGCCTGATCGCCGAATGTGTCGAACCGGAACACCTGCTTCCCTTGCCGGAGCAGGGCGTTGCCGCCCACGCCGGACTCGCCCGCAGAGGAGGCGCCGACCGTCCCGGTAAAGAGGACTTCGCCGAGAAGCAGTAAGGCCCCGACCGCCCCGAGCACCGCCAAACAGCGCGCCAGCCGGACGACACCCGGTCTCATCCGTGACATCTCGCCCTTCACTCGAACAAGAACAGAACCGTATTCGGGACTGCGAGAGAGGAATGTGATCGTCGACACAGCGAGACGTGACCTTTCGCACACTTCGAAGCGCAGCAGGCGGACGTGCTTTGAGAAGCTCGCGGCTACCGGCGATCAACGGGCAAGCCGACTCCCGACGAAGCAAGAAGGACGACACGACCAAGAAGGATTCCGAACCGTCTGGCGGGCACCGACTGCGGCCCCTGCGAAGCGCGAGCTTGGTCGCGGCCCTGGACGGGCCGGAGGCTAAGTCGGCAGCCGAGCTGCTTGCATCCTGCCCTTCCCTGTCGCTCTCGGCGGGCGCTCTCCACAGGCCCGCGGACACGCGGGAAGAGGCCCTTCTCCTTCTCGAGGAGGGGTTCGTTGTTGTGCGCAGCGTTCCCGCGCCACCATCACGTCCGATGATCACCTGTGAGGCCGCCTACGGCGGGATCGTGCTCCCGCCCGCCACGGAAGAGGTCCTCGAGGCGATTCTCGACTCGCGCCTGACCTTGCTGCCGGAACGTATCGTGACCCGGCTCCTAGAGTTGCATGGCTTGGGTGATGCGCTCTTGCGGGAAGTCGGGGAAACGCTTCGGCGCAAGCAGGACTCCATCGCGAACTTCGGCGATGTCCGTCATGTTGAGCGCGTCCGCCGCAAGCTCCTGCAGCTCGCGCGTGACTACGGCCGTGTGACGGGCGATGGGGTGAAGCTCGATCTGCCCCTTACGCACGCCCTGCTCGGAGAGATGGTCGGATCAGAGCGCGAGACGGTGACGCGCGGGATCGATCAGCTCGAGAGTTCGGGCTTCCTCAGTCGCGACGGACACTACTACCGGCTCCACCTCCCTCCGGAAGCGCTCGCCCGCTAAGGCTCCTTGCGCACGGCACCTCACGGCCGTCGTTCTCGACATCTTCCTCGTCGGGGACTGGGCGACGGTGACCGCTCGCACGGCATACGGTCTGCTCGTCCTGCACCGTCTCGCCCCGCTGGGAGAAATGGAGGCAATCACATGACAACGAAAGAGAGTCCCCGGTCGGTCGAAGATACCGTCTCTCGCCTGTTCGAGTCGGCTGTAGGTCAGGTCGAAGTCGGTCGGGTAGTTGGTGCCGTCCTCGGCCTTCTCCCAGCGGCCGACAATCGTCCTGCCGTCGTCGTCGAATCTGCCGGTGAAGCGCTGCGGGAACGGCTCGCCGTCGCGCCAGAGCTTCCACTCGCTGTCGCCGATGCTCATCTCGTACACGCGACAAACGCCTCGATCGTCGGAGTAGAGCTGGTAGTACGTCCCGTTGGCCGCGTCGCATCCAATGATTGAAGACACCGTCAGGCGCCTCGGGCATATCGACCGTCGAGCGCTCGATCAGGTGGGCTCCCGACTCGTGCCAGGCGAAAGTCGTCCGGCCCTCTCCGGCCAGGGCTCGCCGCCGGGCGGACTCGCGCGCAATCTCCATTCGCCGACCAGTGGCTCGAGCCTCTTCAACGCGTCCTCTGCCGTGGGCTGATCCATCGTTCTCCCTTCCTACTCCGCTCGCTGATAGATCTGGACCTGGACGCCGTCCGAGCCGACGGACTTGCTCTCCGCGAGCGTCAGCTTCAGCCGGTCGATCCCATCGGGAAACAAGCGCTTGCCGCGCCCGAGGATCGTCGGGAAGACCATCAGCCGAAGCTCATCGACCAAATTCGCCTCCAGCAGCTCCCGCACGAGCGTGCCGCTGCCGGCGACGAGGATGACACCCTCGGTCTCGGCCTTGAGCGTCGAGATCCTGTCGATAACGTTGCTGGAGATCACCGTTGTGTTCTCCCACTCCGGGTCCTTGAGCGTGGTCGAGACCACGTACTTCGGGTCGCTGTTGAGCTTGTCCGCGAACGGGCCCTCGCGCGATGGCCACGCCGCCGCGAACCCCTCGTAGGTCAGGCGTCCGAGCAGCTGGACCTGCGCCTCCATCACCTCGTCGAGCTTGAACTTGTCGCCGTCTTCCCCGCGGTCGTACTCGAAGGTCCAGCCGCCGTGCTCATAGCCCTCGGCTCCGCCCGGATCCTCGAACACCCCGTCGATCGAGACGAACTCTGTAACCACGAGCTTGCCCATCGCCTTCTCCTTTCTCAGAGGTCTGCACCTTTGACCAGGATGGGGCGGTGAACTAATCGGTTCGCGCTGGAAGTCCGTGCTCGAGAGTGCCCACGGTGCAGCCCCACCCGTAGGTGATATCTGTGGCCAACTTGGGCGTCGGCGCGGGGGTTTAGGCGGCGCGGCCGGTCAGGGTCAGTTCTAGGCGCGGAAGAGGCGGTGTAACTGGATGTCATGAGAGGGGCCTCCACGGGTCGCGTTACGGTCGCGGCCCATCTTCTGAGTGGAAGGGAGGCCCTGAAGGCGATGTTGTACGCAGCGATCGATATTCACAAGCGCACGTTCCAGGCCGCGGTGTTGGACGTCGAGACCGGCGAGACGAGCGAGCGTCGTTTTGGTGCGACGCGGGAGGAACTCAACGACTGGGCGATGCCGCTGCAGGGAAGGCTGGCGGCGGTCGCGATCGAAGCGACGAACGGCTGGCGTTGGGTGTGGCGGGAGCTGAGCGCACGCGGGTTCGACGTTCGCCTGGTCGACCCGGCCCAGGCGAAAGCGCTACGTGGCCGGATCAAGCGTGCGAAGACCGACCGTCTCGACGCGCGCTGGTTGTGTGTGTTGTTGGCGAAGGAGATGCTGCCGGAGTCGTGGCTGCCGCCGGCGGAGATCCAGACGCTGCGTGACCAGACACGTTTGCGCAAGGCCCTCGCGGAGGACCGCACGCGCTGGGCGCAGCGGCTGCATGCGCTGCTGACGCACGAGGGATGGCCGTGCCAGCGAGCGCGGCTGTTGACGGTCGAGGGTCGCCGCTGGGTCCAGTCATTGTCGCTGTCGCCGGCGGCGCGGGCGCAGGTCGATCGTCTGCTGCGTCTGATCGAGGCGGTCGAAAGCGAGCTGCGCTCGCTGGAGACCGAGTTGCGTCGCTTCGCACGCAACGACCGGCGCTGCATCGCCTTGCAGACGATCTACGGTGTCGGGCCGATCCTGGCCTGTCACCTTCTTGCCGAGCTCGGCGAGGCGGCTCGCTTCCGTCGCGCGCGTCAGGCGGTCCGCGCCGCCGGCTTGGACCCGGTCGTCGACGAGTCAGGCGACACGAGACGCCGTGGGCGGCTCGCAAAGCACGGCGCACCCGTCTTGCGCTGGGCGCTGGTCGAAGCCGCTCAGCACGCCCAGCGCGCCAACAGTCCCGACCGTGCTCTCTACACGCAGGCTGCGACGCGCGTCGGCGACAAGCGCGCCCTGCTCACCGTCGCGCGCAAAATCGGCCGTCGCGCCTATCACGTCCTCCACGAACTCGAGACGCAAGCCGCTTGAACGAATTCCCGAGACGATCGTGCGAGACATCAAGGCCCCACCGCACGGAGACGCTTGCCGCGCGCTCCCACTTTGGACCGACAGCGCGTATCCGCCTGTCCTGGACTGGAATGAGCCGCGGCAGCCCCGATCAGACCTCCCGCGCCGCACCGCGAGCGCCGATATAGGGATGGGCCACCAACCTCGCACACCAACACCGCGCGCACCGCCAACGCAGCGCGACAACCCCGGCCCCTCTCATATAGATCCAAAGTATCTGCGCACGGCTGCAGGCGACTCCGACTCTGCGGCGCGCGGTGGTTCGATCTCAGGTGCGCCAACGAACCGACGTGCGGTGAGAGCCGACTTCGTACGATGAGCGTGTGCCTGCGCAACCTGTAGAGGATCCGGATACAGTCCTCGTCGAGCGCGAGGCGGTCGCGGTGATGTATCGCGTCACTGACGACAACCCGGAGGCGATGGGGCGCGCCTGGGCAGAGTTGGAGGCGGCGGTCGGGCTGCGAGGGCGGAAGTTCTTCGGCGCGTTCCAGCCATTGACCGGCGAATACCGCGTCTGCGTCCAGCTGCGCGATGGCGACGATCCCGACGCTCTCGGACTGAAGGTCGGGACGCTCCCGGATGGCCGATATCTCCGTCTGCGTCTCGAGGGGGAACCGCCCGCCGTCTACGAGCGGATCGCTCCATCGTTCGAGGCGCTCATGAAGCAGGCCGATCCTGATCCGGCCCGCCCGAGCATCGAGTTCTACCGGCGCCGCGACGTAATCGACCTCCTGCTACCGGTCCGGTGATTCACCGGTTTTCAAACCACGAACAGCGTCTCGGCGGTCAGCACTGCGCGGACGTGCGCAAGGCCAAGTTCCGCCCACTCAGCCCAGAAACTCGAACCGCAAGAGCCGAATAGAGATCGTACTCCTGGTGATCCGGAGCATCTCGCTCTAGCCGATCGACAGTCGCTGACGGTCGCGGGCTTGTGTAAAGGCGCCCCCGCTCAGCGGTCGTAAAGCGGTCGCAGGCGTTCGTGGACGGCGTCCACGATGTCCTCGGCTTGGACGAGGTAAGCGTGCTCGAGCTCGGCCGGCGGAGCGATCGCGTTACCGGCGCCGAGCACCACGACCGGGGCGTCGAGATCGTCGAAGGCCAGCTCCTGTACGCGGTTCGCGATGTCGTGCAGGTAACTGCCCTGGCCGACGGCGTCCGAGGCCAGTAGGAGCCGGTGCGTCTTCCGAACCGACTCGACGACGATGTGCTCGTCGAACGGGACGAGCGAACGGGCGTCGATCAGCTCGGTGCTGAATCCAAACTCGCTCTCCAGCCGACGTGCTGCTTCCAGTGCTCGATAGAGCGTCGCGCCGACGGTGAGGATCGTGAGGTCCGACCCGATCCGCTTGACGTCGGGCTCTCCGATCGGCACGCGGAAGTACGCGGTCGGGACGCCCTCGCTGCGGAAGAGCTCGACGCTGTCGTAGAGCAGTTGGCTCTCGAAGAACACGACCGGGTCCGTGCCCGAGAGGGCCGATGCGAGGAGGCCTTTCGCGTCGTAGGGCGTCACGGGATAGACGACCTTGAGGCCGGGGATGTGGCTGGGAAGCGAGGTCCATTCCTGTGAATGCTGCGCGCCGTATTTGCTGCCGACGGACACCCGTACGACCACGCGCATCCGCAGGAGTCCACCTGACATCGCCTGCCACTTCGCAAGCTGATTGAAGAGCTCGTCGCCGGCTCTACCGATGAAGTCGGCATACATCAGTTCGACCAGCGCCCGGCCGCCTTCGACCGCGTAGCCGACGGCGGAGCCGATAATCGCGGCCTCGGAGATCGGCGCGTTGAAGAGGCGGTGATACGGGAGCAGGTCCGTGAGGCCGCGGTAGACGCCGAATGCGCCACCCCAGTCGCGGTTCTCCTCGCCGTAAGCGATCAGCTTCGAGTCGTGGGCGAAGTGGTGCACGATCGTCTCGAACAGGGCGTCGCGGATGGTGATGGCGCGTGAGGCTGGCAGCGTGGCGCCGCTCGCATCGATCCCGACGCGGCTTCGTCCGGCGAGCGTCTCGAGCCGCTTCGACTTGGCCAGCGGGAGAGAGAGCTCGGCCTCGACGCTGCTGTCGGGCTCCTCGATCTCGTTCGAGAACATGAGATCTTCGAGCTCTCGTCCACGACGGCTCACGTCGAGCCTCGGCGAGACGTCGTCGTCGACTGCGAGCCGCGCGACATTCGCAAGCAGGCCGCGCACCGAGGCCTGCAGCTCGTCGAGGTACCCGGGCTCGATGATCTCCGCTCCTTCGAGCCGCCCAGCGAACTGCGCGATCGGATCGATCGCACGCCAGAGGGCGAGCTCCTCACGCGTCCGGTACGCACCGGAGTCGCTCGTCGAATGGCCGACCTGTCGGTAGCACTGGACGTCGAGGAGCACCGGCCCGGCGCCCGCGACGAGCAGGGGCCGCTTCCGGCGAACGGCGTCGGCGACGGCGAGCACGTCATTTCCGTCCACCACCTCGGCATGCAGGGCCCTCTGGTTGAAGCCGAGCGCCATGCGAGCGAGGCCGTCGTAGCTCATCGTCTCGCCCTGGGTCTGGCCGCCCATCGCATAGAAGTTGTTGACGAAGAAGAAGAGGACGGGCAGACCGCCTTGGAACCGCTCTTCCCAGAGGGTCTGAAGCTGACGCATGCCGGCGAGGTTGACCGATTCCCAGACGACGCCGCAGCCGGTCGACCCGTCGCCGATGTTCGCGACCGAAATGCTTCCTCCGCGCTCGAAGAGCCATTTGTAGAGGGCTGCGCCCACGGCGATCGGCGCGGAGGCGCCGACGATCGCGTTGTTGGGGTAGATCCCGAACGGCGGAAAGAAGGCGTGCATGCTCCCACCGAGGCCGAGGTTGAACCCTGTCCGCTTGCCGAAGATTTCGGCGATCAGTCCGTAGAGGAGGAACTGGATGCCTCGGCCGCGTGCGTCGTCTGCGTCGAGGTGTCGTTCGAGGATCGCCATCGGCGCCCCTTGACGGAACGACGCGAGCTCGAACGCGAGCGCCCCCGGCTCGAGTCGTTCGATCGCCGCCAGCCCCTTGGCGAGGATCTCGCCGTGGCTGCGGTGACTGCCGAAGATGTGATCCTCGACTGAGAGGGCCGCGGCCTGCCCGACCGCGGCTGCCTCCTGCCCGATCGAAAGATGGGCCGGCCCGAGATGCGTGTAGTCGATACCCGCGTACGCGCCCATGCGTTTGAACTCGTCGAGCAGCGACTCGAACTCTCGGATGACCACCATGTCGCGCAGCATCAGGCGGAGCCGCTCGTCCCCGACGGAGTCGCGCGCCTCGGCGGTGGAGTAGCTGTACTCGTTGACAGGGATGACACCGACCTCGAGCGCGTTCGGTCGACGGGTCGTGGCGGGATCCACGAGGAGCTTCTTGGGCACGTCTCAGCAGGCCTCCCTGTGCACATATGAGCGCTATAGTTGCTCAGCAGTGCGGGCCAACCGTAGCGAATCCGCGGACGCACGAGCAAGTCGGTCGGCCGTCGATCCGAGTGAGCAGTCCGTTCAGCGGAGGTCCTCGACACGTGCGAACGCTCGGCCGATGCACGCGATGCAGGCCACGCTCGCGGCGCGCCGCTACTTCCTCGACGGCTGGACGATCAAGAAGATCGCGGGCGAGTTCGGCATGTCGAGGTTCAAGGCGGCCCGCCTGCTCGAATGGGCGCGCGACGAAGGACTCGTTCGGATCGAGATCGTGAACGCGACCAGGAGCGACGCCGAGCTCAGTGCGGAGCTTCGGTCCGCGTACGGGCTCTCCGACGTGCTCGTCGTCGCCGATCTCGACGGTGCCGCGGATGCGATCGCGCGCCAGCTCGCCGAGGTAGCGGCCCCTGCCGTGGCAGAGCTGATCTCGCCGAACGACACCGTCGGCATCTCCTGGGGGCGAACCCTCGACCTCCTTGTCGAGCACCTGCCGGAGTTCCGCGCACAGCGAGTCGTGCAGCTGATCGGCGGTCTCGCCACCCTCGAGAGCGCCTCGGGTGGAATCGAGCTCGTACGGTGCTTCGCCGAGAAGGCAAACGCCGGCAGCTACCCGCTGCTCGCGCCGGTCCTCGTGCGGGAACCTGCGGTGGCCGAGTCTCTCCGGCGCGATCCGATCATCGCCGAGACGCTGAAGCTGATCGACGATGTCACCGTGGTCGTCGCCGGCGTCGGCGGGTGGGCCGATTCTTCCGCGTCGAGGATGATCGAGTGCTTCACCGCCGACGAGCTCGAGGAGCTCAGAGGCCGAGGTGTCTGCGCCGACATGTGCGGGTTCCTGTTCACCGACGAGGGCGACGTGCTTCTCCAGTCCGTCGGTGCGCGGATCGGCATCAGCCTCGAGCAGCTTCAGGCCGCGGAGACCGTGGTCGCCGTCGCCGGAGGCGTGGAGAAGCGGGCGGCGCTCGCTGCCGTGCTCCGTTCAGGGATCGTCGACGTGCTCATCACGGACGCGGGGTCCGCGCGGGACCTGTTGCGCTCGGCTCGGCTCCGAGCGATCGCTTGACAAGCGCGTGGTGTGTCTGTTTAGGTGCTTATTCGAGTACGAATAGCGCTCAAATGAGCACTATCTGGGGGAGCACATTTGCCTACGCGCCCGCCGCCGCGAGTAGGACCGAGATCGACGTGTGCGTCGTCAGGGGTGTGGGAGTAGGATCCCGTACCGGAGCCGGGCGCACTCCGATGGCCGATGTTTCGCGGCCCGTCAGCGCGCGCTTCTCCGAGGTGAGCCACGCAGGGGCGGAGGGAGTGGTGGTCGACCGACGTCGAAGGCAACGTGGATGAGCACGATCGTCCTCGACGGCGTCTCTAAGGTTTTCGCCGGCGGCGTGCACGCCGTCAACGACATCGACCTGACGATCGCGAGCGGCGAGTTCATGGTGCTGGTCGGACCGTCCGGCTGCGGCAAGACGACCCTGCTGCGCATGATCGCGGGCCTCGAGGAGGTCACCGACGGGACGATCTCGATCGGCGACCGCGACGTCACCAACCTGGCGCCGCGTCAGCGCGACATCGCGATGGTCTTCCAGAGCTACGCGCTCTATCCCCACATGTCGGTCGAGAGGAATCTCGGCTACGGGCTCAAGGCGCGCAAGATGGAGAAGGCGGAGATCAAGCGCCGAGTCGAGGAGGTCGCGCGCATGCTCGGCCTCGAGACGCTGCTCGAGCGTCGGCCGCGCGCGCTTTCGGGCGGTCAGCGCCAGCGCGTCGCGATGGGTCGCGCGATCGTGCGCGAGCCGGCCGCGTTCCTGATGGACGAACCGCTCTCGAACCTCGACGCGAAGCTCCGCGTCGGCATGCGCGCGGAGCTCGCGCGCCTCCACGATCGGCTCGGGACCACGACCGTCTACGTCACCCACGACCAGGTCGAGGCGATGACGCTGGGCCAGCGCGTCGCCGTCATGCGCGACGGGTTCCTGCAGCAGGTCGACACGCCGCAGAACCTCTACCACCATCCGACGAACCTGTTCGTCGCCGCCTTCATCGGCTCTCCGGCGATGAACCTCGTCGATGTCACGATCGAAGATGGGCACGCCGCCTTCGCCGGCTTCCGGATCCCACTCGGCTATCCGGAGGCGGCGCCGAATGGAACGGTCGTCCTCGGCATCCGCCCGCAGAGCTTCGAGGACGCCGCCTTCGCCGACCCGTCGCTGCCGACGATCGAGGTCGAGGCCATGGTCGTCGAGGATCTCGGCTCGGAGTCGCACGTGCTCTTCGCGATCGACGCGCCGCCGGTGGACGCCGAGGCCGTACGCGCCGCCGCGAGCGACGAGGGCGAGGAGGCGATTCTGATCGCGGACGACCGCCGTGCGCACTTCACGGCCGTGGTGACCGACGCATCGAAAGCCCGCGCCGGCGCAAAGGTCAGGCTCGCGGTCGACTCACGCCGCTTCCAGTACTTCGACCCGCAGAGCGGCGAGAACATATCGCGCGAAGCGCTCGCAGCGGCCTAAATGGATCGTCGCGCAAGAGAGGAGGTACGTAGCGATCGGTCGATAGCTGCCGACCTCGCGCAATAGCAGTCACGAAGACGTAGGAAGGAGTCGCGGACGACCATGACTATGAAACGACGTGAATTCCTGGAGAGAATGGCGGCGTTGGGCGTGGGCGCTATGGCGTCCGGCTCTGGCCTGACTCTTCTCGACCCGGAGCGTGCGTTCGCGTCCACGTCCAAAGCGCACGCGGGCCAGACGCTGACCGTCATCACACAAGACGGTCCGCCCATCGCGAGCGCCGTCGCCGCCGCCGCAGCCCCGTTCAAGAAGCTGACCGGGGCCACGGTGAAACTGATCACAGCTCCCTTCGGGGACCTCTACACAAAGACGCTCGCCGACTTCGTCACGGGCGGCGGGACCTACGACGTGATCCTCAACCCATCGAGCTGGCTCGGGGACTACTCCCCTTACGTCGTCGACCTCACGTCGATGATCCATAAGGACGCCTCCCTGAAGTGGAACGACGTGATCTACCAGCGCAACGGACAGTGGGCGGGGCGGCAGATCGCCATGCCGGTCGACGGCGACAACCAGCTCATGTACTGGCGGCGGGACATCCTCAACAACAAGAACTTCGGCAAGGCGTTCCGGAAGGAGTTCGGCAAGCCGCTCGCTGCTCCGGTGACCTGGGACGATTTCATGAACATCGCCCGCTTCTTCAGTGGCGGCAAGCATGGCATCTACGGCGTCGCCGAGGCGTATCGGCACGGCGGCCAGGCGTTCTGGTACTACATGTCGAACTGCGTCGCGTGGTGCACCGTTCCGGGCCAGAAGGGCGGCCTGTTCTTCGACCCGAAGGATCTCAGGCCGCTGATCAACGACCCCGGTCACCTTCAGGGCCTGAAGAACTATGCGGAGGCGGTCAAGCACGGGCCTCCGGGCATGATCAACTGGGACAGCAACGAGGTGCGCCAGCAGTTCAAGAACGGGGCGGCCGTGCTGGCGATCGACTGGGACGACACGCCGATCATCGGCGAGCTGGAGAAGGGGACGAAGGTCAAGGGCAAGATCGGTTCGGGTCTGCTTCCCGGCTCGCATCGGGTCTGGAACTACAAGACGGGCAAGTGGCAGAACATGGCGAAGGCCAACCGCCCGGCGTGGCTCGCCTTCGGCGGATGGGCCGGCACGATCCCGAAGACGGCGAAGGATGTCTCGCTCTCGTACAAGTTCCTGTCGTTCGTGGCGAGTCCCGCGTTCAGCCTGAAGATGGTGACTGGCGCGAACAGCGGCATGAACCCGTACCGGCGCTCGCACTTCACCAACGTCGCCGCCTGGAAGAAGGCCGGTTACCCGGAGCCCGATCTCGACGCGTATCTGGCCGCCATGAAGACGAGCGATCTCGATCCGCACGCGGTGCAGGACCTACGCATGCCCGGGGCCGCGCAGTTCCAGGATGCCACGGAGGTGGGAACGGGTAAGGCCGTGTCCGGACAGAGCAGCCCGAAGGCTGCTCTCGACGGGGTCGCCAGCGCGTGGAATCAGACCAACAAGCAGAAAGGCACCGACAAGCAGCGGGCGGCTTACCGAGCGTCGTTGAACCTCGGCGCGACCGGATAAGTCGCTTCTCCTCGACCAATGTCGCGGCGGCGCGGCGCTTTTGCGGAGGACAGATTGTCGATCGACGTCTCTCCAACCGATAGCTCTCTCGCGAGTCCAGAGCTCGGCAAAAGCGCCGCCCCGCGCCGCGTCCGCCCCAGGACGCCGCCGGGAATGTCGGCGCGCGGAAGCGGATGGCCGTTCGTCGTCCCGACGGTGCTTCTGCTGCTCCTGCTCAACATCTTTCCGCTGATCTTCTCCGTGGTGATGAGCTTCAGCAACGTCAGCACGGACAACGGCCTCAAGCTGACTGAGGCAACGCTCGCCAACTGGAGCCAGCTCCTGCACGACCCCAATTTCTGGTCATCGATGAAATTCACGGTGTTCATCGTCGTCGTCGGAGTGACCGGTGAATTCCTCATCGGCTTGACGCTGGCGCTCTTGCTGTGGCGAAAGATTCCAGGCGGGGGATTCTTCCGCGTCCTCTTCAGCATCCCCATGATGCTCGCACCGGTCGCGATCGGCTTCATGTTCCGTATGCTCTTCAACGAGCAATACGGCCCGGTCGACACGATCCTCAGGGGGCTTCACCTGCCGATGGTGTCGTGGCTGTCGAGCACGACGGCGGCTCCCATCAGCGTCCTCATCATGGACATCTGGCAGTGGACGCCACTGATGTTCCTGCTGCTCCTCGCCGGGCTGCAGGCGATCCCGGAGGATGCACTCGAGGCGGCGCAGATCGACGGCTCGTCCGGGTTGCGCGTCATCTGGGACATCGTCTTGCCGATGCTCGCGCCCATCTCGGTCATGGCCGTCTTCCTGCGCATGGTGGCCGCCTTCACCATCTTCGGCGAGATCTACCTGCTCACGGGCGGTGGGCCCGGTACGTCGACGACCAGCACGACGCTGCTCGCGTACTTCCAGGGCTTCCAGACGTTCAACATCAGCTACGGCTCGACGATCTCGCTGGCGCTGCTGATCTTCGTGACGGGCCTGGCGACGATCTACCTGTCCGCCACGCGTCTGGTGCTGCGCAGGTGGACGTCATGAGCGTACGCGCGGCGTGGCGCTACATCCCGATCCTGGCCTGGTCCTTCTTCGTCGGCTTGCCCATCTACTGGATGGTCATCACGGCCTTCAAGGACAACAGCGCGATCTACGCTGGGGCGCGCTGGCTCCCCTGGGGCGACTTCACGCCGACGAGCAAGGCCTGGCACGACGTTCTCGGCGGTTCCGCGTCCGTGATCGGCCCGCTGGAGCACAGTCTGATCATCGCCACTACAGCGACGGCCATCTCCGTTTTCTTCGGCTCGCTGGCCGGTTACGGTCTCGCGCGATTCCCGGTGAGGCTGGGCTTCATGCGCAACGATGACGTTTCCTTCTTCATCGTTTCGCAGCGCATCATGCCTCCCGTCGTCGTCGTGCTGGCGTTCTTCATCGCCTACAAGTACGTGCACCTGCTGGACTCGCTGCTTGGCATGATCGTCATCTACACGGCCTTCTCGATCCCGCTGGCAACGTGGTTCATGCAGAGCTATTTCAAACAGATGCCTGTCGAGCTCGAGGAGGCAGCCTACATCGACGGCGACAACCGGCTCATGGCGTTCTTGCGCATCGCGCTTCCGCTGACGTTGCCCGGCTTGATCGCGACCTCGCTCCTCACCTTTTCCTTCGTGTGGAATGAATTTCTGTTCGCCGTCGTACTGACGTCGAACAAGGCGACGACGCTGCCCATCATGATCGCCGTCCAGCAAGGGGCGCAGGGCACGAACTGGTGGAACATCTGCGCGATCTCCATGATCTCGATCGCGCCGATGGTGGTCGTCGCGATCTTCCTGCAAAAGCGGCTTGTCACAGGCCTGCTCGGCGGCGCGTTGAAGTGACCGTGGCAGCGTCCTGAACGTCCGTTGCTTCGTTCGGGCGATCGCGACTAGGAGCCGCAGGCAGACCGATGCGCTACATCCTCGCCCACGACGTCGGCACAACAGGCAACAAGGCGACGCTGTTCGACGAGGAAGGGGCGCTCGTGCGCAGCGCCTTCGTCCCCTACGAGACGCTCTGTCCCCATGCCGGCTGGGCGGAGCAGAGGCCGCCCGACTGGTGGCGCTCGCTATGCGAATCGACGCAGAGCTTGCTCCGCGAGTCGGGAGTCGCTCCCGCCGAGGTCGCCGGTCTCGCCTTCAGCGGCCAGATGATGGGTGCGGTCGCGGTCGACGCCAACGGAAATCCCGTCAGGAACGCGATCATCTGGGCGGATCAGCGAGCCGTGGGGCAGGTCGAGCAGGTGGCCCAGCGAGTCGACCCGCGCCACGTCTATACCGTCACGGGTCATCGACTCAGCCCGTCGTATTCAGCCGCCAAAATCCGTTGGATCAAGGAGATCGAGCCACGGTCCTACGACGCGGCCCACAAGTTCCTCCAGGCGAAGGACTTCCTCGTTGCGAAGCTGACCGGCTCGTTTGTCACCGACCGGTCCGACGCGTCGGGTACCAACCTCTACGACCTGCAGCGCGGGACGTGGTCCGATGAGCTCGTCGAGGCTTTCGGCATCGAACCGGAGAAGTTGCCGCAGATCCGCGACTCGACGGACGTGGTCGGAGAGATCCGCGGGAGCGTCGCCGCCGAGACGGGGCTCCGGGCCGGCACGCCCGTGGTGATCGGGGGCGGCGACGGATCGTGTGCGGCAGTCGGAGCCGGCGTGATCCGTGAAGGCCTCGCCTACAACTACATCGGCTCGTCGTCGTGGATCGCCCTCGCCACCCCCGAACCGATCCTGGATCCCGAGATGCGTACGTTCACCTGGGCCCATCTCGTGCCGGGCATGTTCAGCCCGTGCGGCACGATGCAGGCGGCGGGCGGTTCGTTCCAGTTCGCGCGTGACCTTCTGGCACAGGACGAGAAGGTCGTGGCCGAGCGCCTCGGGATCTCGACCTACGAGCTCATGAACCGGGAACTGCAGCAGTCTCCGCCCGGGGCGCGCGGATTGCTGTTTCTGCCGTATCTGCTCGGTGAGCGGAGTCCACGCTGGAACCCGGACGCACGCGGCGCCTTCGTGGGGCTGACGAACCGGCATCGTCAACCAGACCTCCTCCGCGCCGTGCTCGAAGGGATCACGCTGAACCTGCGCGTCATCCTGGAGGCGTTCGTGCGGCAAGGAGCCGCGATCGAGAGCCTCCGCGTGATCGGAGGGGGCGCTCGCGGCGCCGTCTGGAACCAGATCATGGCCGACGTCTTCGGCATCCCCGTGCAGCGGCTCGCACTGCTCGAAGAAGCGACGTCGATGGGTGCCGGCATCGCCGGAGGCGTGGGACTCGGCATCTGGAAGGACTTCGCCAAGGTCGACGACATGGTCCAGATCGCCAGCGAATCTCGCCCTCACAGGGAGCTCGAGGCCCTCTACGACGAGCTCTATGGAATCTTCGACGAGGCCTATGCGACGCTGGAGAGTGCGTCGATCTTCCGCAGGCTCGCGGCCCTGGATACCGCGCAGTCGACTCCGACGTAGGCGGACAATCCGGGCGTCGGGTCAGAGGCTGTTCTGACGCGCCAAGCGGCGGAGGAACGCGGTTCCTTCGCTCACCAGCACGTCGCCGCTCGGCGCCAGGTCGCGCCAGACGTAGGTGCCGGCGACCATGTCTACGGAGACGTCGACGAAGCTCTCGAGTGCGGCGTATCCGTCGTAGCGGAGCTCTCCGAGAGCTCCGAACAACGCCTCCCAGTCGACCAGACCGCTGCCCGGAATGCCGCGATCGTTCTCGCACAAGTGGAAATGGCAGAGACGTTCCCCTGCGAGCGCGACGGGCTCGGTCCAGCTCGTCTCTTCGATGTTCATGTGGTACGTGTCGAGATGGATCTCGACGTTCGGGGCGCCGATCATGTCCGCGAGGCGGAGAGCCTGCTCACAGGTGTTGAGAAGCGGGCTCTCGTAGCGGTTGACCGGCTCCAGACCGAGAGTGACTCCCGCCGCGGCGGCGTGCTCTGCCAGCCGAGCGAGACACTCCGCAGACCACTCCCACTCCTGTTGCTTCGGCCGCTCGCGCGGGCGCTTGCCGTGCATTCCGTAGATGACTCCCGAGAACTGCGGCGCGCCCATCTCCGCGGTCACGTCGACGCACCGCCGCAGGTACTCCAGGCCGGCCGAACGAATCGCGGGATCGCGAGACGTGATGTCCGTGGATTCGCTGAGGACCGTGCTCGTGACGACGTCGATGCCCGCACCGTCCAGGCGCGCGCGAATGGGTCGGGGATGCACGTCGTCGACGCCCATCAAGGGGATCTCGATGAAGTCGAGGCCGAGCGCGGCGACGCGGTCGATGAGCGGTAGAGACTCGTCGCTCCAGTGGGGAGTCCAGGCCATGGCGTGGATTCCCAGCTTCATCACGCTTACCCTATCGCCACCGGGGAGGCGAGGGCTCGGAGAAGGTTCTCGACCGCAGCCGCGGTCGCCCGCGCCACGGTCTCCTCGGTGTAGGCGCCGATGTGCGGCGTCGCGATCGCGCGCTCGTCGCGGAAAAGGGGTGCGAGGTCGGGCGACTCCGCGTCGACGGTGTCCGTTGCATACGCGGAGAGCGAACCCGAGCGGAGTGCGGCGAGCACCGCCGTGGGATCGACGAGCCCCGCGCGGGCCGTGTTGACGAGGACGGCCCCGGCGCGCATGCGTGCGAGCTCGACCTCCGTGACCAGCGGCCTGCCGGACGGCGGCGGGCAGTGGAGGCTGACGACGTCTGCGGCGCGAGCACCTCGTCCAGGGTGGCGAAGCGGAAGTCCGTCGCAGGTGCGAAGCTCACGTCCGGTGCGACGTCGTAGGCCAGCACGCGCATGCCGAGGGCGAGACCGAACTCCGCTACGAGCTTGCCGATCGCGCCGCAGCCGACGATGCCGAGCGTGCGGCCTCCGGCCTCCCTACCCTGGAAGCGCTCGAGCTTGCCGGCCTTGACGAGCGCATCCTCCCGCGGAACGTGGCGAAGGGCGCCGAAGACGAGCGCGAGCGTCAGCTCGGCCACGGCACGCGAGTTGGCGCCGTCCGCACGGAGCACCCGGACTCCGTGCCGTTCGGCCGCGACGAGGTCGATGTTGTCGATCCCGACGCCGTTCCGGCTGATCGCCACGAGCCCGGGGGCCGCGGCGAGGACGCGCTCGCCGATCGGTTCGACTCCGGCGAGGTAACCGACGCAGCCCGGCAGCAGCGCCAGGAGCTCGTCCTCGCCGGGGAGCCGGCCCGGAGCGGAGAAGACGAGCTAGTAGCCGGCCCGCTCGAGCGGCTCCAGACCGGGCCCGCGGGCGGGGGTCAGGGAGCGGGGAGTGACGAGGATCTTGCTCACACGCGTACGCCCGCGGCGAGGTCCGCGAACGTGTCGAACGTCGCCCCGGCCGTCGCAACGTCGACGTGGAAGACCTCCGCGATCGCCTGGAGCCATCCGTGCAGGAAGTAGAGCCAGCCGTCCTCGACGTGCAGCGAACGGCCGCTTTCCTGGGCACGCGCCTGCTGCAGGAACGCGAGCTCGCCGCGGTAGTTGAGCTCCCAGGCGAAGCCGTTCTCCGGGAAGCGCGCGGCGTCCGAGATCGGTGAGCCGGGACGGTCCTTGCCCATACCCGTGGCGTTGACGACGAGCGACCCCGGCCGCAGCGCTTCCAGGACCTCGTCGTTGTCGCGCGACCCGCGCACCTCCATAAGTTCGATCTCGACACCGGCGGCGTAGGCGTCGTGGAAGCGGCGGATCTTGTCGATCCGCTGCGGGTCGCTGTCCGAGATCACGATCCGGCCCGGTGCTCCTCCCGGCCTGCCCCTCAGACAGGCTGAGATCGCGGTCGCCGCGCCGCCGGCCCCGATCAAGAAGGCCTCGCCCCCGCTCGAGGCCCAGTGTCCGTCGGGGAGGAAGGCGTCCAGCGCCAGCCCGGCCGTGAGCGGGTCCTTCGCGAAGCAGATCAATCCGCGCGGCCCCTTCGCCAGGCAGCTCGCCTCGGCGAGTGCGAGCGCGTACGGGTCGAGGTCGGCGAAGAGGTCGCGGCAGGCCTCGAAGAGGTCGATCTTGTGGGTGGTGACGAGCGCGCCGAGCGAGAGGGGATCCTCGGCGAGAAACGAGGCGAATCGTCGATAGTCGTCCCGCGGAGCATCGAGCGCGAAGTCGATGCCGACGAGCGTCGCGCCGTCGATTCCGAGCTCCTCCGCCCAGCGCGGGAAGACGCGGCGGATCGAGGAGCCGCCGGTGCTCACGCCGACGAAGTACATCGTCGGCTGCTCGGCAGGCGCGAGCGGTGTCATACGGCTGCCGTCCGGGTCGCCCGGACGCGAGCCACCACCTGCACGGCCTCGCTCGCCAGCCGTGTCACCTCCGCGAAGTCGCGGCGCGCGATCGCGCTGCGGGGGGCGATCCACGTACCTCCGACGAAGGCCACCGAGGGCTCGCCGAGATAGTCGGCGATGTTGAGCGGGGATATGCCGCCCGTCGGCATGAACCGGATCCCGTTCGGAGCGAACGGTCCCGCGAGCGCGCGCAGCAAGCCGAGGCCGCCGAGCGCCTCGGCCGGGAAGAGCTTCACGATCGAGCGGCCCGCCTCCAGGCAGAGCTGGATGTCCGTCGCGTTCGCGCTCCCGGGTATGTAGGGCAGTCCGTGACGAGCCGCCGCCTCGTCCACCTGACGGCTGAAGCCGGGCGACACGGCGAAGCGGGCGCCGGCCTCGACGGCCGCCTGGACGGCATCCGGACGGACGAGCGTGCCGGCACCGACGAGGAAGCCGGGCCGGGCCCGGGCGATCGCCCGGATTGCACTCGCGGCCGCAGCGGTTCGGAACGTGATCTCGGCCGCCGCGATGCCGCCGGCCGCGAGCGCGTCAGCGAGCTCGAGGGCGGCATCCGCGTCGTCGAGCTCGAGGACTGGGACGACGCCGAGACGCTCGAGCTCTTCCAGCGACGCGGGCGAATCAGGCATCGCGCTGCCGGTAGCGGGGGTTGTCCACGAGGGCCCACCCGCCGCCGGGCGCACGGACGACGAGGCTGCGCATCCCGTTGGCCGCGTGGACGATCTCGTAGTCGTGCCCGGCGTCCGCGGGATAGCAGAAGAGCGTGATCAGGCGCTCGTTGCCGGTGTTGACGCTGCGGTGGATCCGGGCGGGCGGAACGTAGGCGACGACGCCGGGACGCAGCTCGATCGTCTCGATCCCGCCCGGGACGCTCTCGAGCAGCAGGACGCCGGTGCCGCGTAGGCAGTAATAGGTCTCGACGCGATCGACCAGCGCGTGCAAGTGCCCGCGCGTCATGTGGAACTCCGAGCCGACCACGCCCGGCTCGAGGATGCTCGTCCCGAAGATCAGGTCGCCGGGTGCCTGGCTTCGCTGTACTTCGTAGACGTCGTACACGACCTCGCCGGGCGCTGCGGCGAGCCGCCGGGCAAATGCCTGGTCGTCGCTGAAGACGCCCTCCAGGTCGCGGAGCGTCTTACGGTAGTGGGCCGTCGCGCCTGTGAGGACGCCGGTTGCGGCGTCGACCGCCGGCACGGGTGCGGGAATCGCGGCCATAGTTGAATGCAGCGTTAAGGATGCAGGATTCGCGCGCAGAGCGTGCTGGGGCCGGCTCGGCGGTCCGATCGTCTACGCCCCCGCACTCCCTCGGAGACCGGAACGAGGAATGACGCCGATCGTCCGGACGGTGCGCGGCGATATCCAGCCCGTCGAGCTCGTCGAGCGTCTCGGGGACCTCGGCGTGCCGGCGGAGTCCGTCGTCCTGGCGCACCTCGACCGCAACCCGGACGCGGGAGAGCACGCCGAGACGGCCGCTGCGGGCGCCTGGCTGCAGTTCGACGGCCCCGGACGCACGAAGTACTGGCCCGACTCGACGATCCTGCAGCTGATCGCGGATCTGGCCCAGCGCGGACTGCGAGGCCGGCTGCTCGTGGGCGGAGACACCGGTCGCCGCTCGATGTTGCGCTCCTACGGCGGCGGACCGGGTCTGGACTACGTGTTCGCGCGGTTCAAGCCACGGCTGGAACGCGAGCTGGGAGTCGAGCTCGCCGACGCGATCTTCGTCGCGAATCCACGCCGGGCGTTCTCGTTCGAGCCTCGCTCCGCGTTCGACGGCAAACCGGAACCGCGTCCCGGCGTGCGCGCGCCGAGAGTGTGTTAGGCACACCACGTCTAGCGCCGTACCCAACGCGGGGAGGAGAGGATCGTGATGAAGCTCACTGCCGCGCTCGCAACGCTGGCCACATTCGTCGTCGTGTCGAGCGCCTCCGCGGCGCCTGCGCCTCCGCCGAGGCCCTCGGCGGGCGCTGCGAGGTAGTCCGCGTCGACCTCCGCGAGCCCGACCAGATCGAGTCGCTCGTGCGACGTGTGCTCGATACGCACGACGGCATCGACATCCTCGCGAACGTGGTTGGCGTGCACGACGGAAACGTGGTGGCCCACGAGGTGTCGGACGACGAGTGGGATCGCGTCCTCAGCGTGAATCTGACCGCGCCCATGCAGCTGTGCCGCGCAGTCCTGCGGCACATGCGCGCCGCCGGCGGCGGCGCCATCGTCAACGTCGCCTCGATCGCCGCCCTCGGCGGCAACGCCGGAGCCGCCTACACCGCCTCCAAGCACGGGCTGCTCGGTCTCTCGAAGTCGATCGCGTGGATGTATCGCGACGAGGGCATCCGCCGCAACGTCATCTGCCCCGGGACTGTCGAGACCAACATCGGCGACACTATCGCTCACCGCAGCGAATGGGGTCGCGAACGGTTGGCGGGGTTCCTCGCAATCAGCGGCCGCCGAGCCCAGCCCGACGAGGTCGCCACGCTCCTCTCCTGGCTCGCCAGCACGGAAGCCTCGAACGTCAACGGCGCCGTGGTGTCGGCCGACGGGCGGCTGGCAGCAGCATGAGGCGCCGGCACCAGCGCGGGGGGAGCGCAGATCATCACGATGACCGCGAGCGCCTACGACACCGCCTCGCCGCCACCTGCGATACCGGGCTAGACGAGCGCTAGCTGGGCGAGCGTGCTCTCGCCCGAGCCGCTTCGACTCGATGCGTAACTTGCTGGCTCGGGTCCGGTTCTTGTTTCACCGCTTATGTGAGTCGAAGACCGGTGGACGGTGCTAATCAATGTACTCTGCTGCGACGCGCCAGACGCCGCCCGCGGCTCGCAGCTCAATTGCCCGAGATCGTGTCGGAACTCGCGTCCCGCGTCGGGAGGACGAGCGTCGGCGGAGCGAAGCTGATCGAGCTAGGTACGTTCGACGGGCGCAGGAATGGAAAATCGGCCTGCGTCAGGTCGATGCGGACGCTGTGGCGGCGCTCAAACGTCCAGTGGTTGCCGAAGAGCGGTAGGCGTAGGACGCCGACCAGGCTGTCGTAAAACGGCGTGTCGATGCGATACGTCCCCCGCGTCACCAGGAGCGTCGTCCCGTCCGGCGCGACGTCCCAGACGCGCGCGTCGAGTGACGCCGTCGACCCGGTCAGCAGGTAGGGCACGCTGATCGATCCGAGGCCGATGTACGTCTCCGGGTGCCCGAGCGGATCCGAGGTGGCGACGTACGTGGCACCACCGGGGAGCGCCGGGCTCGGCACCGACGTTCGGCACGCCGGGAGGACGGTGGTGTACTGCGCAACCGGATCGGTCGCGGCGCCGTTCGGGTCCGCCACGCCGGCCAGATAGTTGAGGACGCCGGGGCGCGCGTACCGGACCGTCAGCGTCCCGCGTCCGAGGTCCTCGGGCGTCGTCGCCGTCAGCTGCTGTGCCGCGTTGTCGTTCTGGTCGGAGTCGCCGTCGTTGCCGCAGATCGTCGGCTCGCTGTAGACGGTGGTCTGTTCGCGGTGACTGCCGTTGATCTGCGACTGCAGGAACTGCCACGCCTGATGGTTCAGTCGGTGCCACGTCGCCGGCTTGTTCTGCGCACGCGCATGGCCGACATCGGCGACAGCGACGGCAACCGGCCAGCGCGGGTCGAGACGCTTCAACTCTTTGAACTGCCGGAAGGACTCGACCGCCGGAAAGAGGTCATCCGTCCAGCCCGAGATCGAGAAGATCGCGACCTCGCGGGCGGCTGTCTGCGCTTCCCAGTTCGACACTTGGTAGTACGACGAGCGAAAGCGGGTCGCGCCGCGACGATACTGCGCGACGAGCGGATCCTCGGCGCCGGCAACGTCGTAGGGGTCGCCCGCGAAGAGCCGGCCGAACAGCGCCGGGAGATTGACCGGGCCCTCTTCGGACGGTGTCGTCGACGTCCCGCTCTCGAAGACGCCGCCGCGCGACGGCGCGACGAAGAGGAGGAACAGGCCCAGCCAGCTCGTCTTCAGCGTCCCGATCGGGTTCCCCACGCCGGACTCGTTCGGCGGTTGGCCGAGCGCCGACTCGTAGATGTCGTTCCCGCCCGGGCCGCCGCCGTGACCGTTCGGCACGAAGCTGTAGCCGATGTCCGTCCACGGATACTTGGGCACCGCCACCTGGAGCTGCAGCACCGGCAGGCTCGCGTCGACCGCGTGCGGGAAGCTCCACGTTGCCTGGCTCGCCTGCATCCAGCTCTCGCCTCCGCCGTAGGAGCCGCCGCTGACGGCGACCTCGCTCGGGTCGACGCCCGGGTAGCCCGCGGCGACGAGAGCCGCGAGCCACTGCGTGTCCTTGATCTCGAAGTCGCGGCTCTTCGTGTGGATCGTCCCGCTCGGGAGGCTGAGCGAGGTACCGCCCGGCGTTGCCGGCTGATATGCCCCCGTCGGACTGCCGGTGGGGAAGCCGCGCGCGGTGTAGGTGAGCACGTAGTAGCCGTGCTCGGCGAACCAATGGTTGTTCCAGTGGTACTTGTCGGCGCCGTCGCCCTCATCGGTGACCGACTCCCATTCGCGCTTGTTGTTGCCGAACCCGTGCAGCAGCACGATCAGCGGATGCCGCCCCGCGCTCGACTGTGTCGGCACCGTCAGGTCGATGTCGAGCGGGCTGCCGTCGAAGCTCGGAACCTGCCCGGAGCAGATCTTCACGTCGGGGTAGTAGGCGCAGGTCAAGAGACCCGGAAGCGACGGGGCCGCGGCCGTCGCTGTGCCCGGTGCGATGACCCCGACGAGCGCTGCAACGCTCGCGATCGCGACCCGGAACGTCATGTTCGGGGCGAAGCTACTCTCAGCTCTGCGGAGATGCAAGCTCGCGAATCGCTCGATCGTCTCAATCCAGGCGCAGCGGCTCAGCTGCGCGCTCGCCGGCAAGGCGAGTTCGCCGTCGCTCATGCGCGGCCAACCTCTCTGATCACCGCCATCTACTGGGCGTGCGTGGCGGTGACGGAGGTTCAGCAGCTTGGATCAGGTCGCCTCGCCGGGTTTGACGAGTGCTCGTTCGTATGCCAGGACGACGGCTTGGACACGGTCGCGCAGGTCGAGTTTCGCGAGGATCCGGCTGACGTGTGTCTTGACGGTGGCCTCGCTGAGGTACAGCTTCTGTGCGATTTCCTGATTGCTTAGGCCTGCGGCGACCAGCTTGAGCACCTCGAGTTCACGCGGTGTCAGATCCGAAAGCTTTTCGTCGGGCTCGTCGGTCGCGGGGGCCGCGTAGCGCTCGACGAGCCGCCGTGTGATTGTTGGTGCGAGGAGCGCGTCGCCTTCGGCGATGAGACGGACGGCGGCTGCGAGCCGTTCGGGTGCAACGTCTTTCAGGAGGAAGCCGCTCGCGCCGGCGGAGAGTGCCGCGTAGACGTATTCGTCTAGGTCGAAGGTGGTCAGCATGATCACGCGCGGCCGTGGCTTGTGCGAGTTGAGGATGCGGCGTGTCGCTTCGAGGCCGTCGACGCCGGGCATGCGGATGTCCATCAGTATGACGTCGGGGCGTGTGCGCGCGGCTTCGAGGATCGCCTGCTCGCCGTCGCCGGCCTGTGCCACGACTTCGATGTCGTCGTCGGCTGTGAGGATGGTGTGCAGAGCGTTGCGTGCGAGTGGGTCGTCGTCGGCGATGAGAACGCGGATGCTCATGAGTGAAGAGGAATGATCGGCAGCCGCGCGCGGACGGCGTAGCCGTGGCCCGGCTCTGGGCGCGCTTGCAGCGTGCCGCCGTAGATTGCGATGCGTTCACGCATGCCGACCAGGCCCCGACCGCCGCGCTCGTCGGCGTCGTCGTGGGGAGGAAGAACCCGGCTCTGGTCGAGGATCTCGAGCTCGAGCGCGGCATTCGTGTAGCGGATGAGGACGCGGGCGGGTCCCGTCTTGCCGTGTCGGAGTGCGTTGGTCAATGCTTCTTGGATGATGCGGTAGGCGGCGAGGTCGATGCCGGGTGGGAGTGGTCGGGCGGTGCCGTCGACTGCGAGGTCGACCGGCAGGCCGGCGTCTCTGACACGGTCGACGAGCTCTTCGATTTGAGCGAGGCGTGGTTGCGGTGTGCGCGGTGCCTCGGTCGCGTCATCGCTGAGTAGGCCGAGCAGGTTTCGCAGTTCGTTCATCGCCTCGCGGCCGCCGGCTTCGACCGAGCGCATCAGCGCCTCCGCGCGCTCTGCATCACTGGCAAGGACCTGTCGCGCCGCCCCGGTCTGGAGAACCATCACGCTGACGCCGTGGGTAACGACGTCGTGCAGTTCGCGCGCGATCCGCGCCCGCTCGGCGCGAAGGGCGGCGGCTTGCTCACGTTCGAGCTTGGTGGCGCGATCTTCCCACTCCTCGGCGCGTCGTTCGCGGCGGCGAAGCGCGGTACCGGCAAGCCAGACGGGCCCCAGGACCAAGAACGGCACCGCCCTGTCGGGCACGGGCAGTCCGCCGCCGATCACAGCGGCGACAGAGGCGGTCGCAAGGACGAGACCGGCGACGATCCAGCGCCGGCTGCTGTAGACGGCGGCGGAATACGCGGCGACGACAACCGTGGCGATCTCGGCCGGACCCCCGTCGCCCTCCGCATTGAGTACGACACCGGCCAAGACGACCGCCAAGACCAGGAGCGGCCAGCGTCGGCGAAACGCGATCACGATCGTCATCGCGAACAGCGGCAGCGGGCGAGTGTGCTCGGACAGGCGAGGCAGCTCCGCGACCACCCAGCCCGTGAGGCTGAGCGCGAGACCGGCGTCGACGACCCGCGGATCCGGCGCGCGTAAGCGGTCTGCCAGCCGGCGAAGCCGGGCCATGACCGCACTGTACGTCTGCCGTAGGCGGGTCGCGTCCTGCTCGCGAACGACCCGCGTACATCCGAATGATGACGCCGATGCCAAGTTCCGTCGCGCGACTGACCACGGCCACTCATCGAGCCGACGACGAATGCCGCTACGCGCCCTAGCTTTGGCGCACGGCTCTTTCGATCGCAGCGAGGAGGTCAGCTCGAATGACCAAAGGTAACCGCCCCCACCAGAGCGCGGCCCATCTCGCCGTTACCCTCGTCGCAGTCTGCTCGCTGACCTCAGCGCTAGCCGGCTGCGCGGGTCCTCGGCACCGCGCAGCGCCAAGCACCGGCTCCGACCACACCGGCCGCGCTGCTGGTCTTCGCCTTGCAAGCTGCCTGCGCCGACACGGAGTCGACGCCCTCGAGCCGGGCCCGCAAGGCTACGACGCCACCCACCCGCTCGCGAACGACGTCGACCGTACAGTCCTCGGACGAGCCGCGAAAGCGTGCGGGCTCCCACCGCTGCCAAGCAGCGCGACAACCGCGGCGAAGGCGGCCGGCGGGTCATATCCCACGGGTACGCGAGCGTTCAGGGGCACACTCGCCGGCGCACCGTACAGAATCGAAGTCCCGCCCCATTGGAACCGAGTCCTCCTCCTCTGGAGCCACGGCTACCAAACCGGAAGCCGCCCGCACGCCGACGATCCAGGCGCGCTGACGACCGGCTGGCTACTGCGCAGCGGCTACGCGATCGCAGCCTCCGGCTACCGCCGCACCGGCTGGGCGATAGCAGAAGCGCTGCCGGATCAGATCACGCTCCTCGATCATTTCGTGCACCTCTATGGCAGGCCGGCGATCACGATCGCCGCCGGCGAGTCGCTCGGCGGCCTTATCAGCGAAGGCCTCGCCCAGCGATTTCCGACGCGTTTCTCGGGCGCGTTTTCGCTCTGCGGCGTCAGCGGCGGCGCGATCGGCTTCTGGAATCAGGCACTGGATGCTGAACTGGTCGTTCGCACGCTGCTGACGCCCCACTCGCCGCTTGAACTAACACGGCTCAAGCATCCAGCTCGGGACCGGACGTTGCTCGTCATCGCGATTGGACAGGCCCAACGCACCCCAGCGGGACGCGCGCGGCTCGCGCTCGCCGGTGCCTTGCTCGATCTCCCGGCCTGGCACTCGGATGCTCGGCCGCCCACCGCGACCGCAGCACGTGCAGCGCAACTAATTCGGTGGCTCGCCGAGCAACTCCCCCAATACGCAGTCCAAGGACGGCTGGACATCGAACGGCGCGCTCGCGGCAATCCGTCCTGGACGACCGGAGTCGACTACCACGCCGAGCTCGACCGATCCGTCGACCACCGGCTCGTGCAGGCGCTCTACCGTGAAGCCGGCCTGAGCCTCGCCGACGACCTTCGCAGGCTCGACCACGCACCTCGCATCACCGCCGACCCACGCGCTGTCGCGTACCTCAAGGCCAACCTCACCCCCGATGGAGCCCTGAAGACTCCGGTACTGACGCTCCACACAACCGGCGACGGCGTCGTTCCGCAAGCGAATGAACAGGTCTTCGCACGGGCCGTCCGCCAAGCTGGCGCGGAACGCTTTCTTCGTCAGCTGTTCGTGCGGCGCGCGGGTCACTGCAGTTTCACCGCGGCCGAGCAAATCACTGCCCTACAGGTGCTGCTCCACAGGCTTCGCCGCGACGCCTGGCCGAACGACCTCAGGCCAGCGACCCTGAACTCAGAGGCGCGAAAGCTCGGCACTCACATCAACGCCGTCGACGAATCAGACACGTATCGCACGACGCCGGTGTCGCCGCAGTTCATGCGCAACCACCCACCACCATACCTACGACCTGCCACGTCCGTTTCTGGCGGATGAAGCTGGTTGCGCTCCGGTTCGCGGCCTTCGCGATGTCGACGCCCATGCCGCGGCCGGCGCCGGTGATGAACCAAACCTTCTTCTCACTCATGCGTGTCACATCCCTACTTTCAATCTGCGATCGGCGGCGCCGCCCCGTACTCCTCGTCAGTGACGTGGTCGCCCCAGGTAGCGCTGTTGCCGTCGTCGTCGACCTCGAGCATCGCGAGGTGGGTCATGAGGCGGTTGGGGGCGGCGCCGTGCCAGTGGTCTTCGCCGGGCTCGAAGAAGACGCTGTCGCCGGGCTGGATGACCTCGATCGGGCCGCCTCGGCGCTGTGCGAGGCCGACGCCCTCGATGACGTAGATGGTCTGGCCGTTGGGGTGGGTGTGCCAGGCGGTGCGGGCGCCCGGTGTGAAGTGGACGCTGCTCGCGCTCAGCCGAGACTGCTCCGACGGCTTCGCGACTGGGTCGACGTAGACATTGCCGGTGAACCACTCGCTCTGCCCAGCGTTCGTGTCGATGGAGTTTCTGGTGATGTGCATGGTGTTCTCCCGATCGTCTCGCTAACGCGGCACGAGCTTGAGCGTGGCTGCTCGCGCTTCCGGACTGACGATGCTGCCGACGATGCTTTCGGCGTAGCGGTGGTACTTCGAGCGGTAGGCGGCGTCGATTTCGTCGTTCAGATCGTCCGTCTCGACGAGGAGCACGTCCTTGTCGACGCCGCCGGCCTCGATGTGGGCTTCGTGCCGCGCCTGCGCGCCGCGGAACCATGAGGACGTGCGTCCGTTGACGGAGCGAACGTAGAGGTCGTCGCCCTGGCGGACGACCCAGATCGTCACCGGCCTCCGAAGCGTGCCGTCGCGTCGCACGGACGCGATCTCGAGTTCCTCTGCTCCGCCGACCCTGTCGAGCTCGTCGCTCGTCCATCTGCTCATGGGTGCTTCTCCTTCTGTGATCCGCGTGCGCGTCTCAGCGGCCGGTGAGCTGTTCCAGCCTTTCCGGATACCGGTCTCCTTGCACCGGGACGGTCGAGACGGCGCTCTCGATTTCACGCAGATCGTCGGGAGTCAGTTCGACGGCAGCCGCTCCGATGTTCTCTTCCAGACGGTGCAGCTTCGTGGTACCTGGGATCGGCACGATCCACGGCTTCTGAGCGAGCAGCCAGGCGATCGCGATCTGAGCGGCCGTCGCCTGCTTCCGGGCCGCGATTTCGCCGAGCAGATCGACCAGCGCCTGGTTCGCCCTCCGGGCCTCCGGTGTGAAGCGGGGAACGATGTTGCGGAAATCGGTGCTGTCGAACGTCGTGCTCTCGGTGATCGCGCCCGTGAGGAAGCCCTTGCCCAGCGGGCTGAACGGGACGAAGCCGATCCCGAGCTCTTCGAGGGTCGGCAGTACCTCCTCCTCAGGGCGTCGCCACCAGAGCGAATATTCGCTCTGAACCGCCGTGACCGGCTGCACGGCGTGCGCGCGCCGGATCGTCTGCACGCCCGGCTCGGAAAGCCCGAAGTGCTTGACCTTGCCTTCCTCGATCAGGTCCCTCACCGTGCCGGCGACGTCTTCGATCGGCACGTCAGGGTCAACACGGTGCTGGTAGAGCAGATCGATCGTATCGACCTTGAGCCGCTCGAGCGAGCTCTCGACGACCTCGTTGATGTGCTCCGGCCGGCTGTTGAGCCCCCGCTGCTGCCCTTCGGAATCGAACTCGAAGCCGAACTTGGTGGCGATCGCGACCTGCTCGCGCACTGACGCAAGGGCTTCGCCCACGAGTTCTTCGTTCGTGAACGGCCCGTACGCCTCGGCCGTGTCGAAGAAGGTGACGCCCCGCTCGAAGGCCGCGCGGATGAGCGCGATCATCTCCTGCTTGTCGGCAGCTGGGCCATACCCGAAGCTCATGCCCATGCAGCCGAGGCCAATGGCCGAGACTTCTAGGTTGCTGTGTCCAAGCTTTCGCTTCTGCATTACGTCTCCGTTCAAAACTCGATCATGACCTTGAGTGCCTCGCGTTCGTTCATCGCCCGGTAGCCGTCTGGCACCTCGTCGAGCGAGCCGACGCGGTCGAAGACGCGGCCGGGCTCGATCCTTCCGTCGAGCACGTCCGGGAGCAGCTCCTCGACGTAGGCGCGGACGGGCGCGGGCCCGCCGCCGATGGTGACGTTCTTGAAGAAGGTCGCAATCGCGTCGGGAACCGAGTCTTCTTGGGGCAGCCCGACGCGCCCGACTGCGCCACCGGGCCGAGCGATGTGGAGGGCCGTCAGCGTCGACTGCTCCAGACCGACGCACTCGAGGACCGAATGGGCGCCGAGGCCGTCGGTCAGCTCGCGTACGCGCTCGACCGCCTCGTCGCCGCGCTCGCTGACGACGTCCGTGGCGCCGAACTCCGTCCCGAGCGCGATCCGGTCGGGATTGCTGCCGAGGAGGATGATCCGCTCGGCGCCGAGCCGCTTCGCCGCGATCACGCCGCACAAGCCGACGGCGCCGTCTCCGACGACCGCCGCTGTCTTTCCGGGGCCGACGTCGGCGGCGACGGCGGCGTGGTGGCCCGTTCCCATCACGTCCGAGAGCGTAAGCAGCGACGGCATCAGCGCGTCGTCGGCGCCGACCGGCAGCACGACGAGGGTCCCGTCCGCCTGCGGCACGCGCACGGCCTCCCCCTGTCCGCCGTCGACGTCATCGAAGCCGTACCTGCCGCCATGGAGGCATTCGCTCTGCAGACCCTCGTGGCAGAACACGCAGGTGCCGTCGGACCACAGGAACGGCGAGACGACCAGGTCTCCGGCCTTGACGGTCTGGACGTCAGCGCCGACGGCCTCGACGACGCCGATGAACTCGTGGCCCATGCGGCGGCCGATGTCGCTGTGCTCCATCGTCTTGTACGGCCAGAGGTCGCTGCCGCAGATGGCGGCGCGGGCGACGGCGACGAGCGCGTCGGTCGGCTCGATCAGACGCGCGTCGGGGACGTCCTCGATGTGAACGTCGCCGGTGC